>Ga0207717_100014_pt1 | contig 370803 bp, 355 predicted proteins | sample TtanPargueraPR_2_FD_187745 | JGI IMG/M metagenome (GOLD analysis project Ga0207717, IMG submission 187745) | Aerobic enrichment media microbial communities from Bioluminiscent Bay, La Parguera, Puerto Rico - Tt and P2 (2) (SPAdes) | ecosystem: Environmental > Aquatic > Marine > Unclassified ...
AAAATGACAGTACTGAATGCCATCAGAGCAAAATTGGTCTTACGAATGTTTGCTGTAATAAAAAAAGAAAAAGAGTACCTACAAAATTACATTAATCCCTTGTCTGTTTCATAAGAATAGAGAGGGACGATTGCGTCGAAGGCACAATCAGGGTGAGTCAATAAATTCTTAGCCCGATTTTACTATTGGCTTTCAAGTTACTTTAACAAAAAAAGCGAGTCTCCTTCCGGAAACCCGCTTTTGTATTTTCTTATCGATTTGCGACTACAGTTGATAGAGTTCATCGGCCCGAATCAATTCGGTTTTATGTTTTTGCAACATTTCCACACAGCGCTCAACGCGTGTTGGACGAATAACGGTTACCGCTCCTTCATCCTTCATCGAAAAAGCGTACATGTATTCAATAAACACTTCTTCTTTTTGCAGGATATCCAACAACTTGCTTAAGCTGCCCGGCTGATTCGGTGTTTTAGCCAAAACAACATCGGTGGTTTTTACTGAAAACTCGTTTTCTTTTAACACCTTACATGCCTTATCCGGGTCGGAAACAATCATGCGCAGAATTCCGAAATCAGAGGTATCGGCAATGGTGAACGCCGACAGGTTTATTTCGGCATCGGCCAGTATTTTTGTCACTTCGTTTAATCGTCCTGACTTGTTCTCTAAAAAAACAGATACTTGTTTAATGATCATGGCGTTTAGATTTTACGGTTATCGATTACACGTTTTGCTTTACCTGCAGTACGTTCTATGGTTTTAGGCTCTACCAGTTTTACATCCACCGAGATACCCAGCGTACTTTGAATATTGTGCGTTATTTTCTTTTTCAGTTTCTCCAGTTCGCGAACTTCATCAGAGAAAAACTGCTCTTGCACTTCCACCATCAGTTTCAGCACATCGAGTGTTCCTTCGCGCTCCACAATCAACAGGTAGTGCGGTTCTGTTTCGCTCATTTCCAATAGTACACTTTCAATTTGCGACGGGAATACGTTCACCCCACGAATGATCAGCATATCATCCGAACGCCCTTTACATTTTTCCATACGTACTAGTGTACGTCCACACTCGCATTTATCGTAAATAAGTCGGGTAAGATCGCGCGTACGATAGCGCAGAATAGGAATTCCTTCTTTCGTGATCGTTGTAAATACCAACTCTCCCACTTCGCCCGGTGCAACAGGTTGCAGTGTTTCCGTATCGAGAATTTCGGGGATAAAATGGTCTTCGTTAACGTGCATGCCTACCTGATGTTCGCACTCACACGAAACTCCGGGGCCAATCACTTCACTCAAACCATAAATATCAATGGCTTTTAACTTCAGTTTCGCTTCAATTTCCTTACGCATGCTTTCGCTCCATGGCTCGGCACCAAAAATACCTACGCGTAGTTTCAGTTCTTCCGGATCGATACTCATTTCCTGCATTACTTCGGCTAAAAACAAAGCATACGATGGCGTACAGGCAATTACTGATGAGCCAAAATCCTGCATTAGCTGAATTTGCTTTTGCGTATTTCCACCCGAAATTGGGATTACTGTTGCTCCAAGGTTTTCAGTTCCGTAGTGCAATCCCAAACCACCGGTAAACAGTCCGTAACCATAGGCCACCTGTACAATGTCGTTACGTGTTACACCCGACATACACAGCGAGCGGGTAACCACTTCGGCCCACATGCTGAGGTCGTTTCTCGTGTAACCTACTACTGTTGGTTTTCCGGTAGTTCCCGAGCTGGCGTGAACACGCACAATTTCGCTCATGGGCACGGTAAACATTCCAAACGGATAATTATCGCGCAGGTCTGTTTTGTTGGTAAACGGCAGGTTTTTCAAATCTTCTACCGAACGCACATCGCCGGGCAGCATTCCAATTTCCTGCATTTTTGCGCGGTAACTCGGTATATTGTGGTAAATACGCTGAACGGTTTGTTTCAAGCGTTCGCTTTGCACAGCGGCCATCTCATCACGAGAAGCGCATTCTATTTTTTCATTCCAAATCATAAAATTTAGTTGATCTTAGTAACTGTTAGGAATTTATAATTTCATTTTATTATTCGTCTTTTCCACTTATACTTCGGAATAATTTCCTTAAATAGCTGGTGTTATTCGCGTCAATTATTCCTTGTTTAAGTTAAAAATCCTTCATAATAATTCTAAAAAATAATTTCCTAACAGCTACTTTGGTTTTACATGTTGTTTTTTGTTCTACAATCGGGCATTTACGCCAATGCTATTTCCCGTAAACCACCTTGTCTTCAAGAATTCGGACATGGTTGATCTCCAAACGGCGAACAGCCTCCAATACATCGGGTACTTCAAGTAGCAGCACTGCCAAATTATTTTCGGCAATGAGCCTTGTGTAAGCACTTTCGATATGAATGCCGGCACGAGCAATCTTCACCAGAATCTCATCCAGACCACCCGCTTCATCTTTCATTTCAAGCGCAATCACCTCTTTCATCGCTACCGAATTTCCGTGATCGGCAAGAATTTTATAAGCTTCATCGGGCTGATCGACCAACAAACTTAATACGCCCCATCCGTGTGCCATGTTATTTAAAGTAAGCGTACGAATGTTGATTCCTTCTTTTTTTAGCAACGCGGTAATCGCCTCAAAATGCGTGATCTTGTTCTCCAGAAAAACAGATATTTCAAATGCCATAATTGTAGTTTTTTAGTTTATTCAACATGGTTTCCGTAAAAATAAAGTTTATTAGGTAAACATTCACCAACGGAAATCATATTTTCAATTCGTTCAAAACCCGTACCGTTATTTTATTCCGTGGTAACAGGTTGCCAGGTGCTCGTCGGACGTTTTTTGCGTAAACAAAGAAACAGCGATCAGCACCACTATCGATACCGGCATGGCAATTACCATCGGGTCGATGATCATCCACGGAAACTCGGTTGCCAGCGTTGGTTTGCCAAACAGTGCCTGGCAAATTCCCAGTGGCTCCGATTCTTTTGCATGCATAAATGCCAGTGCAAAAGCACTTGCCAGCAAACCGGTTATAATACTCCAGATTGCGGCTGTTTTTGTTACACGCTTCCAATACAAAGCGGCAAAATACACGGGCAGAAATGACGCCGCACAAATGCCAAAGAAAATGGCTGTTCCGCGTGCGATAATACTTCCGGGCAACTTATAGCCAATAATGATACTGATTATGATAGCCACGATGATCGAAATTTTCGACAGCATCATGGAATTGAATTTCTTTTTTGGAAAAACATTCTCGATAAAATCGCGCCCCAACGAAGTTCCCATGGCGTGAAACTGCGAACTCAGCGTTGACATACCGGCCGATAAAAGCGCCAGCATAAACAGGTACACAAACCATTCGGGCATGGCGGAATTAATGTATTCCGGAATTATCAAATCGACATTTCCTTTAGCAAACTGAATGGCCAACTGCCCCGATTCGTTGTGGAAATACACATTGGTTAGTGCGCCAACAGTAAAGATAAAGCCGGTGGCGACAAAAATGAAAATACCTCCGATTAAAACAGCACGGTTCAATTCTCGATTACTTTTTACCGTCATAAAACGAACGATCAGCTGTGGTTGTGCAAGCACACCAACTCCTACCCCCAAAATAATATTGGTTGTTAGCGCCCACCACCAGGCCGAGTTCATTTTCGGGAAAACCGTCCAGCCTTCATGACCGGCAGATTTCAGGTTTTCTGGCACGAGGTCTACCATATTTGTAAGCGCCTGATGTGCTCCGCTCACTCCACCCAACTTTTGGTAGGTTACAATCAGCAGGAAAAACAAACTCAGGAACATGATACTTCCCTGTAGCGCGTCGGTGTACATTACACCTTTTAAACCTCCGGCAATTACATAAGCCGCAATAATTATGGAGAAAAAGGTAAGTGCCAGTGAGAAATCAATTTCGAAGATACTCTCGATAAAACGTGCTCCGCCAATCAATACCACGGCGGCATAAAGCGGCATGGATACAAAAATTACCGCACCACTGATGATCTGAATTTTTTTCGATTGAAAACGGTTTCCCAAAAATTCAGGAAACGTATGTGCATCAAGATTATGCCCCATTTTGCGGGTAACGCGCCCAAAAAATATGAAGGCGATAAACACGCCCACAATAATGTTCAGTGCAGTCAGCCAGATCAGGCCCATTCCGTACACTCCGGCAATTCCGCCAAAACCTATAATGGCAGAGGTAGAAATAAAAGTTGCGCCATACGACATGGCCATAACAAACGGATGAATATCTCTTCCGGCAAGTAAATAATCTTTTGCCGATTTTGTTTGACTGTAGCCCCGGTAACCGAGGTAAGCAATTACTAAAAGGTAGATTACAACTACCAATCCCAGCGTAAATGTGTTCATAGCAGTTGTTTTAAATTTCTTCTTTTAAATGTTCATCTTTTTCTTCCCAATCCAGGTCGCGCTGAATTTCGTCGGTACTGGTTTCCATTCCTTTATTCCAGTTTAACGCCCCGTACACCACACAGGCAATTAAACCTACCACAGACAAAAGGTAGCCGAGAATTATCCCGGGATCGTTGATTCCTAGCATAAGTTTTTTAGTTTTTTGGTTGAGTATTTTTTATTAACTGGTTCCGTAAACGGTTTGGTCGTCGATGATTTGCACGCCTTGTTGTTCCAGTTTTTTTATCGATTCGGCATAATCATCAACATTCAATATCAGAATAGCTTTTTGTTTTTCGGTGATCACGCGGCCAACGGCATTATCGAAATTCACCTCAGCTTTTGCTACTTCCATCAGCAGATCGTCGAGGCCACCTGCTTCGTCGCGCATTTCAAGAGCGATAACTTTACGCAGTGCCACCGACACTCCTTTTTCTGAAAGTGCAGCTTTTGCTTTGTGCGGATCGTTAACAATCAGGTTGAGAATTCCCCAACCATTTGCGGTATCGTTGATCGCCATTGACCGAATATTGATCTGAGCTTCTTTCAGCACTTTTGTTACCCGTTCGAAATGACCGATTTTATTTTCGAGAAATATTGATACTTCGTAAGCCATGATTTTAAGACGGAAGACCGAAGATGGAAGATGGAAGACCGAAGCAACTACCTTATTTAAACGGCAACTCCTATTTCCATTCTTTTCTGCTCTTCCATTTTTTATTGGTTTGATTTAGTTTTTTTATCTCAACATTGTTGACTGCCAACTGCGACTGTCAACTAATTTAAAAGTCCGTTTTTGCGGTTGTCGGTAACGCGAATAGCTTTGCCTTCCGATTTTGGAATAGAACCGGCTTCCACCAGTTTTACAATTGGTTTTGCCAGCACTTCATCGCGAATCTGGCGGGTAATGGTATTGCTCAAACTATTCAGACGTTTGATATCTCCCCTAAACCAGTCGGATTTTACTTCTACTTCCACTACCATTTCATCGGCGCCGTTCATAGTCTCCAACGTGATCATATAATCCGATCCCACTTCCGGAATTTTCATCAGCACCCCCTCAATTTGCATCGGAAATACGTTACAACCTTTTATGATGAACATATCGTCTGAACGACCTGTAATTCTATCGATGCGGCGATGCGTCCGTCCACATTCGCATTCTCCAGGAATAATCCGCGTAATGTCGCGTGTTCGGTAGCGAATCAGCGGCATGGCTTCACGGTCGAGTGTTGTCATTACCAACTCGCCATACTCGCCATCAGGAACAGGCTGAAGTGTTTCCGGATCAATAATTTCCACCACATACGAGTCTTCCCAAATGTGTAGACCGTTTTGGTGCGTACACTCAAAAGCCACTCCCGGACCGTTCATTTCCGAAAGTCCAAAAGAATTAAATGCCCGCACGCCATACATTTCTTCAATACGTTTGCGTTGCGCGTCGGTATGAGGCTCAGCGCCGATCACCAAAGTTTTTAGCTGCGTATCTTTTTTAGGATCGAGTCCTTCAGCCTCGAAAACTTCGTACAAGCGCCCCAAATAACTTGGAATAGCATGGGCTGCGGTCGTTCCGTAATCGCGCATCAGTTTTATCTGGCGCAGACTGTTTCCTGCACCGGCAGGAATACTTAGCGCTCCAAGCGTTTCAATACCGTACTGAAAACCCAGTCCACCGGTAAACAATCCGTAACCACAGATATTCTGAAAAACATCGGTATCGCGAATTCCTGCACAAAACAGCGAGCGTGCCATTAGATTGGCCCACGATTTCAGGTCGTGACGGTTATGAAAAATTACTGTTGGATTTCCGGTGGTACCGCTGGAACTGTGCAAACGGATGATCTCCTTTTTCGGCAGACTTAAAAAGCCATACGGAAAATGTTCGCGCAGATCCTGTTTGGTGGTAAAAGGCAATTCCTCTATTTGTGAAATGTCTTTTATTGCACCCGGTTTTATATTCTTTTTGCTGTACAATTCGCTATAAAACGGCGACCTGCAAGCATGTTCTATCGTTTTATTCAGGCGTTCAACCTGAAGCTTTTGCAGGCTATTCTTCCCTAAAGTCTCGAACTCTTCCTGCCAAAATTCCTGCGCCATAATCTAAAAATTATAGGTCAGCATTAACAAAATCCGGTGGTTGGTGGCGTTTACGGTATCGTCGTAAAGTCCGTCGGAGAAATCGAATGTTCCGGTTCCGTAATCAGCCGAATCGATCTCATACTCTGCTACAAAACGCAGGTTTTTGTAATTATACGCGTAATACGGTGCTATACGCCATACCTGTTTCATGGTCGGCATCAATCCTTTTGTTTGTGCTGCCCCATCGAAATTATACAGGGCATCTTTTGTTCCGAAATTCGTAGACATTCCGGCAAAAAATCCCAGTTGTTTTTGCGTTCCGTAAACCACATTCACCAATGTAGATGAAGTTGTATAATTGGTGTAGGTCATTCCGCCAGTTGCCGCATCGTATGATTTTACCCCGTAACCACCAATCATCAGCATATTCGTCAGGTTCTGGCCCACCATTTCTTTTACCAAAAAGAACCACTTATCTTTTTTGTAACCGGCGTAACTCATAACCGCATAACTGGTATTCAGCTCATCGCTCTGAAATTTGCCTGCCGTTCCTTCGGTAATATCGATGGGTTTTATGGCATTAAACTGACCTGCAATTCCGAGACTCATGCCGTTATCGTTGTAATATAAACCGGCCACCAATTCCGGGATTCCGGCATTACGTTTTGCCAGGTTCTTGCTGTTGGTATTGGGAACATCGTAAAAGCCGGCCGAACAATACTGCTGCTCGTACAAAGCGGTTAACGAAAGAGTGGTTTTAGCGCCAAGTTTGTAATCGAAGTCGATTTGTGGCGAACGGTTAAACGGGTTGTAAGGACTACCAGTGTTCAATCCACCAACCTGCGGGAAGAATGCGCCACTTCCATTCCACAAGGGATGCCAGGTTTGACCAATAAGTAACGATGATTTCTCCCAATCGAGTTTTACATATGCTTTTCGCAAACGCAATACTTCGGGGTATTCGCTTACAATTCCGGCAAAATCGGTTTCGAAATTGGCGGATGTTTTCGCTCCTAAAATTTCAGGTCCGGTAATGTTAAAACCAAAGCGGGTTGCCATAGCCGTAAAACCATGGATTCCTTGCTGGTTGAGATCGTTACCTTCGGCATCTAATCCTTTGTAAAGAGGGAAAAGATAGAAGTTGTCCTGCGCGGCGTTAAGTCCTTTGTACGAATCGTAATAATACTCGCTTCGGATAAAACCGTAAAGTTCGATCGATGATTTTTTTGCAGAAACTTTGTTGTCGTCCTGTGCCATGACAAAGATGGAAATCAGACACAGAATAGCTGTTAGTGATAAATATTTTTTCATTGTGGAAATGATTAGTTGTTTTTAGTTGATTGAAAAATGATTGTGTACCCGAAGTCCGCGAATCAGCCCTTCGGGTAAAAACAGAAGTAATCTAATAAGAAATAATATGTTGCTGTCTTAAACACGAGGCTCAAAATTAGCAATTTTACAGGCCTGCCCAAGGTTGTACTTACAATTTGAATCCTAAATAGGCTTATTTATTTTGATTTCAAACTACACATAAAAAAGCTATCATTAACTTATTCTTTATTGCCATAGGTTTAATAGAATTGCGATCGGAGCATAAAAGACTTAATTTTGACTAACTCCGACATTTATGTCGGGGAATAACCACAACTTTTAACCCGGGCTTTAGCCCTCAACCTTCGGGCAATATAGACTACAATCATTCTGAAAATCAAACAAAAACATTCTTCTCGCTTCGCTGCGACTTCCTTTTTTTCTACAGCCAAAAAAAGGAAGCAAAAAATGCCGCCGCTGACATGAAAATTGCTAAAATTTCGGAATCTCCACTAAAAGAAAAGAACTCCACTGACGCTCCATCCTTCCGGTCAGTGTCAAACAGCTTTTCTTTTTTAACGTGGTGCTTCCAAAATTTCTTAACGCATTTTCCTGAAGGCGGACTTGGCGGGCTATAAACCATCAAATTTTTTATAAATAATCTTCGTGAAATGGACTTTTTTGATCGAGTGCTATTCAAAGCAAAATCTTACTGTAAGCGGGAAGCTCCGAAGCCCCGAGACTTCGAGGGAGGATATCAGTTTGTATTGTCAGTTAATTTATTCTGACCCCTTATTATCCCCCAAAGGGGGATGTTTCCTCTCCGCCAGTTGGCGGAAGGCCAGGTGGGGTCATATATCGGTATTATTCAAATAGCCATCAATAAAAAAACCCATTCGCGAACAATTGTCCGGAACGGGTTTCTTATAATGGTTATGAAATTTTTCTATTTGTTTGCCAAAGCGAATTCCAAACCGGCTTTAAAAGCTTTGCGGTTCATTTCTACCACTGCTTCACCTTTACTACTAAAAATGTGTGCAATTCCGGCTTCTATTTTTTCCGGTTCAATATTCAGAAAAGGAGTAGCTGCACCCAGCATCACCACATTCGATGCACGTTTATTACCAATTTCTGCAGCAATTTTATCAGCATCGATGGCTACAAAACGTGGCTGTTTTTCTATTTCTGCCAAAACAGCATCCACATCCGGGTAATTCGGGATGTTGATAAAAGGAGTGGTATTGGTTACCACATAACCTTCGGACGAAAGAAATGGCAGGTAACGCAGCGCTTCCATCGGCTCCACCGAAAGAATAAGATCGGCTTTTCCCTGTGGAATTAAATCGGCAGCAATTTCGCTGTCGGAAATACGCAGGTGTGACTGCACTGCCCCACCACGCTGGCTCATTCCGTGCGTTTCGGCCTGTTTCAAAAACAAATTCTCGCTAATGGCTGCATCGCCAATTATCGATGCAATGGAAAGAATTCCCTGTCCGCCAACTCCGGCTAATATAATATCTGTCTTCATTTCTACTTATTTATTGGGGTTATCTTTCATTTTCTTTGCCTTGCGCAATCGTTTTGCCGCTGCCTGAATACACTCGCGACGGAAAACAATTACCGAAACACCTTCGTAAGCAATTTCTTCTTCGAAAGTCTCCACCATCAGATCGTGGTATTTTTTCAGCGGTGTTAACACGCGAATATGATTTGGATCAACGCCAACACCGGTACAAATGCTTTCGATCTTTCCGAGTGCCGAAGAATCCTGTCCGCCGGTCATCGATACCGATTCGTTATCAGAAATAACAACCACAATATTCGCCTCATCGTTAACAGCGTCAAGCAAACCGGTAATTCCCGAGTGCGTAAAAGTAGAATCGCCGATAACTGCCACGGCAGGAATCAATCCTGCATCGGCAGCACCTTTTGCCATGGTTACCGAAGCGCCCATGTCAACACAAGAGTAAATACTTTTGTATGGCGGCAAAGCACCCAGCGTGTAACAACCGATATCGGAGAATACGCGTCCTTTGGTGTATTTATCCAGCGCCTGGTTCAATGCTTTGTACATATCCTGGTGACCGCATCCCTGGCACAATGCCGGCGGACGGTTTACTACCAGCTCCGGAACATCAGCACCAACTTGTGTTTCTTTTCCCAGTGCTTTAGCAACCAAGTCGGCATTCAGTTCGCCGTCGCGTGGCAAAGCACCACTTAAACGCCCCGAAACCTGAATATCCTTTTTGAACACAGCCTTAATGTGCTCTTCCACTACCGGATAACCTTCTTCCAGCACCAGTACCTCTTCGCAATGTTTGGCCATTTTATCCAAAAACTTTTGCGGAACCGGGTATTGCGAAAGTTTCAGCACGGTATACGGGCAATCGTCTTTCGGATAATTTTCCTTGAGGTAATTGTATGCAATACCACAAGCAATAATTCCAAAACTTTTGTCTTCGCCTTTGGTGTAAACGTTGTATTTCGATTTTTTAGCTGTCTTCTCAAATTGCTCCTGTTTCTCAAGAAGTCCTTTGTATCTTCTTCGGGCAATAGCCGGCAGCAATACAAACTGACTTGGATCAGATGGTAAAACCATGTCGTTTTCAGGCAGTACCTCGCTGCGAACAACTCCGGCTCGCGAGTGCGCCAAACGTGTAGTAATACGCACCATCACCGGCACTTCCAGTTTTTCTGACAGTTCAAAACCTTCGCAAACCATGTCGTAAGCTTCCTGCTGGTTGCTGGGCTCCAAAATTGGTATCATGGCAAACTTACCGTAGAAACGCGAATCCTGCTCGTTTTGCGACGAGTGCATCGACGGATCATCGGCAACGGTAACGATCAAACCACCGTTTATCCCGGTAATTGCTGAGTTAATAAATGCATCGGCAGCCACATTCAGTCCCACATGTTTCATACAAACCATGCTGCGTTTCCCGGCGTACGACATTCCTAAAGCGGCTTCGTAAGCTGTTTTTTCGTTGGCCGACCATTTGCTGCGAATACCTTTTTCAATGGCAAGTTCATTCTCCTGAATAAACTCTGTTATTTCTGTTGAAGGAGTTCCGGGATAGGCATAAACCCCTGAAATTCCGCCATCAATGGCGCCCTGCCCGATGGCTTCAACTCCTAAGAATAGATTTTTTTGCATTTTGGTTTAATTTTCGAAGCCAACAAAAGTATCAATTTGAGTTTTTTATGCAATTAGGATTGTCATGTTTTGTCCTTATAATCAATATAAATTAGCTACCGCTTTGATTCCAATCTATAAAACGGCACTCCCTCTCATTTGCAATAAGGGTATTGAGATTGCTTCGTCGTAGCTCCTCGCAATGACATAATCGCAAAAATAGTCTGCCGCGGACCGTAAGCAGTTATGCCCAAATAAACTTTATCGTGGTCCGCGGCTAATCATACCATAATTAATAGTCATTGCGATCCCGATTTATCGGGAGAAGCAAACTCCTCTCCCACACATTAGCAAACAAGATATTATAGTTTGCTTCGTCGTACCTCCTCGCAATGACGCAATCAGATATAATAAGTCTGCCGCGGACCGTGTGCAAACATGCCCAAATAAACTTTATTATGGTCCGCGGCTAATCATACCTATTATTTTAGTCATTGTGATCCCGATTTATCGGGAGAAGCAAACTATGGTTAAAGTTCAATGTGAAGTTTGAGCTTGCGTCGTTTCAAACGACAGGAAGGCGTTTCCCAATTTTGTACCAAATGTTACAACACATCTAATAAACCTTGAGCATATTTGCCGAAGACAAACAAGATTATGACCCGAAAAAGTTGGATAAAATCGTTCAAGAAACTACATAAATGGCCGGCAATTGTTATTGCTTTTATTGCCATTCTTTTTGCTGCATCAGGAATTGTTATGAACCACCGGCAGCTGTTTTCCGGTGTTGATGTTTCCAGAAAGCTGCTGCCCGAAAACTATCATTACCAGAACTGGAACCTGGCGGCGGTTCGTGGTTCTGTTCAGCTGGAAGATGCCAATTTAATCTATGGAAATATTGGCGTTTGGAAATCGGATAACAACCTTGAAGACTTTGCAAACTTTAACCAGGGATTTCCTCAAGGAATTGATAACCGGAAAATATATTCCATCGTGTTGTTTAATGATGTTCTTTATGCCGGGACACACCTTGGATTATACAAACGAAACACAACAAAAGACATCTGGCAGAAACTTCAAATTCCGGTGGAAAAAGAACGTATTGCCGATCTGGAAATAAAAGACAACAAGTTGCTGGTGCTTACCCGTCATTATTTGCTGGAAAGTGCCGATGGACAACATTTCAAAAAGATACAACTGCCGGAGCCGGTAAACTACGAACGCAAAACAGGCCTGTTCAAAACCTTTTGGGAATTACATAGCGGAGAACTTTTTGGATTGGCAGGCAAATTATTTGTCGATTTGCTTGGGCTGATAACCATTTTGCTTTCGGTTACGGGGCTGTTGCACTTTTTCTTTCCTAAATGGATAAAACGTAAAAAGAAGAAAATCCAGTCGAGGACAGAAAAACTAAATCACCCTCTGCCCCCTCCAGGCGGTAAGCGAAATAATGAGGTTGCCGGAAAAGGAAATGCATCCATAGATAAGTTGGTGAGGACAAAAAAGCTGAACCTGAACTGGCACAATGTTGTGGGTTATGTTTTTGCGCTGTTCCTGCTCATCAATACTTTTTCAGGGATGCACCTGCGGCCGCCCTTTTTAATTGCCATTGCCAACAAACAGGTGGGTATTATTCCGGGCACGCATCTCGACAGTCCAAATCCGTGGTTCGATAAACTGCGTCGTGTACATTGGGACGCTGCCCACCGACGTTATATATTTTCCACTTCCGACGGGTTTTACTTTGCTGACGAAAACCTTAGCGACAAACTCATTCCCGCCCCATCGCAGCCTCCCGTAAGTGTTATGGGCTGTAATGTGCTGGAACCGGTTGGAGAAGATTTTTTGATGGTGGGTTCGTTTAGCGGGATGTTTGTATGGAATCCGCAAACCGGAATGGTTGCCGACTTTTTTACCGGCCAGCCTTACCACGCGCCACAGGGAATGGCGCGCCCCATTGGTGCCAACACCGTTGCCGGGTTTGTACAATCGGGCGACAAAAGCTGGTGGTTCGACTATACCAGGGGAGCTATCGCAATCAATGCACAAAATGAGTTTGCCGCCATGCCCGCTGAGGTGTGCCAAGCTTCGCCCATGTCCTTATGGAATGTGGCTCTTGAAATACATACCGGCCGTATTTTTGAGCATCTCGTAGGGAGCTTTTATATTTTGTTTGTGCCGCTGGCCGGTATTTGCCTGATGCTGGTACTCATCAGCGGATTTTTCCTGTGGTGGATGGTATTCCGCAAAAAACAAAAAAAGAAAAGCCCCTCTCCCCCTCGTTTGCAAACAAGATATTGGAGATTGCTTCGTCGTACCTCCTCGCAATGACGCAATCCGATATAATAAGTCTGCCGCGGACCGTAAGTAGTTATGCCCAAATGAACTTTTTCATGGTCCGCGGCTAATCAAACCCATTATTTTAGTCATTGCGATCTCGATTTATCGGGAGAAGCAAACTCAGGTTAAAGTTCAATGTGAAGTTTGAGCTTACGTCGTTTCAAACGACAGGATTTTTAACCCCTCGTTACAAACGAGGGGCAGGCGTTCCTCAATTTGTACCAATTGTTACAAAATGAAAACCAAATGTTAAACATATTTGTGCCTCTAAAGCAACCGTATGACCCGAAAAAGTTGGATAAAAACATTCAAAAAACTACATAAATGGCCGGCAATTGTTATTGCTTTTATTGCCATTCTTTTTGCCGCATCAGGAATTGTGATGAACCACCGGCAGCTGTTTTCCGGTGTTGATGTTTCCAGAAAGCTGTTGCCCAAAAATTATCACTACAAAAACTGGAACCTGGCGGCAGCTCGTGGTTCTGTTCAGCTGGAAGATGCCAATTTGCTTTACGGAAATATCGGCGTTTGGAAAACGGATAACAACCTTGAAATCGTTGCAGAGTTTAACCAGGGATTTCCGAAAGGAATTGATAACCGGAAAATATATTCAATCATTCATTTTAAGGATGAACTTTTTGCGGGAACGCACATGGGATTATACAAACGAAGCCAAACGGAAAACAGTTGGCAGAAACTTCAAATTCCGGTGGAAAAAGAACGTATTGCTGACCTGGAGATAAAAGATGATAAACTGTTGTTACTTACCCGCCATTATTTACTGGAAAGTAGTGATGGGCAAAACTTTAGCAAAATACAGTTGCCGGAGCCGGTTAACTACGAACGTAAAACAGGCCTGTTCAACACCTTTTGGGAATTGCACAGTGGAGAACTCTTTGGATTGGCAGGCAAATTATTTGTCGATTTGCTTGGGCTGGTAACCATTTTGCTTTCGGTTACGGGGCTGCTGCATTTTTTCTTTCCGAAATGGATTAAGCGTAAAAAGAAGAAAATCCAGTGGCGGACAGCAGAAGTTGATCACCCCCTTCCCCCTCCAGGGGGTAACCAAAATAATGAGGTTGCCGGAATAGGAACTGCATCCATCGATAAGTTGGTGAGGACAAAAAAGCTTAACCTGAACTGGCACAATGTTGTGGGTTATGTTTTTGCGCTGTTCCTGCTCATCAATACTTTTTCGGGAATGCACTTGCGGCCACCCTTTTTAATTGCCATTGCCAACAAACAGGTGGGTATTATTCCGGGTACACATCTCGACAGTCCAAACCCGTGGTTCGATAAACTGCGGCGTATACATTGGGACGCTGCTAACCGTCGCTACATTATTTCCACGGTTGATGGATTTTATTTTGCTGAAGAAAACTTTAGCAACAAACTTATTCCCGCCCCAATTCAGCCTCCCGTAAGTGTTATGGGCTGTAATGTGCTGGAGCCGGTTGGAGAAGACTTTTTGATAGTAGGATCGTTTAGCGGAATGTTTGTGTGGAATCCGCAAACCGGCATGGTTGCCGACTTTTTTACCGGGCAACCTTACCATGCTCCGCAGGGAATGGCGCGGCCCATTGGCGCCAACACCGTTGCCGGGTTTGTACAATCGGGCAACAAAAGCTGGTGGTTAGATTATAGTGGAGGAGCTATCGAACTCAACGCACAAAACGAAAAAACCACGTTTCCTGCAATGCCCGAAAAAGTACGCCAAGCTTCGCCAATGTCGTTATGGAATGTGGCACTTGAAATTCATACCGGCCGTATTTTTGAGCATCTCGTCGGGAGCTTTTATATTTTGTTTGTGCCGCTGGCCGGTATTTGCCTGATGCTGGTACTCATCAGCGGATTTTTCCTGTGGTGGATGGTATTCCGCAAAAAACAGAAAAAGAAAAGCCCCTCTCCCCCTCGTTTGTAACGAGGGGGTAAAGAAGATTGCTTCGTCGTACCTCCTCGCAATGACGTAATCAGATATAATAAGTCTGCCGCGGACCGTAAGCAGTCATGCCCAAATAAACTTTGTCATGGTCCGCGGCTAATCATATTATAATTAATAGTCATTGCGATCCCGATTTATCGGGAGAAGCAATTTCTGGTTAAAGTTCAATGTGAAGTTTGAGCTCTTGTCGTTACAAACGACAGGATTTTTAACCCCTCGTTGCAAACGAGGGGTAGACGGGAATTATTACAATTTTTGAGTGACCAGCATCAAGTATCAAGTCTCAAACATCCAGAATCCATCATCCTTTTTCCACAGGCTTATAATTTCTGGTTATATTAGCCTCCTATAAAACCTGTCGAATTATGGATTACATCAACATCAATAAAAAATTGTGGAACGAGAAGACTGACATTCATTTTAAATCGGATTTTTACGATGTTGATGCGTTTGTAAAAGGAAAAGATTCGTTGAATTCCATTGAACTGGAGCTACTCGGAAATATCGAAGGGAAAAAGATCCTTCACCTGCAATGCCATTTTGGGCAGGACACGATTTCGCTGGCACGGCACGGCGCAGTAGCTACCGGAGTCGATTTTTCGGAAAAAGCGATTGAAAAAGCCCGGCAACTGAATGAGCAGCTCGGCACCAAAGCACGGTTTATTCAAAGCGATGTGTACAAATTGCCCGAAGTGCTGGATGAAAAATTTGATATCGTTTATACTTCGTACGGTGTAATTGGCTGGCTTCCCGACATGAAAAAGTGGGCAGCCATTATCGAACATTTTTTAAAACCCGGCGGGCAATTGGTGTTTGTTGAGTTTCATCCCATTGTTTGGATGTTTAGCTACGATTTTAAGCGCGTGGAGTTTGATTATATGGAATCGGAAGCTATTGTTGAAGAACTGGAAGGTACCTACACCGACCAGGATGCTCCAATTAAAGGAAAGTCGGTGTGCTGGAACCACGGACTGAGCACCGTTATCGATTCGCTGATAAAAGCCGGCCTCACCCTTACCGACTTTAAAGAATACAACTACTCGCCCTACGATTGCCTCGACAATCTAATTGAAGTTGAAAAAGGGAAATACAAAATTAAAGGACTGGAAAATAAGTTTCCTTTGGTGTATTCGCTTGTAGCGGTTAAAAGCTAAGTTCCTTCAGGCTTACTAATTAACCTATTTACCCGTTTTTATTAACCTCCTTTGGTTTACATATTATTTATGTTTACTTTTAGTCGGCCTTTTCACCCGGCGACACAGGTAGAAGATTCAAAAGCAGTAGAGCGCGCCCCGGAAATATAAATTGAAAATCTGAGACTATCAGCGAAATAAACGTAATGACCAGACACATACTTTAGCGTTAATTTTGAAAAAAGAAAAAGAATGAAGGAGAATATTCTAATACCATTAATTCCATTCGTAATAGGAATTTTATTAAAAGTTTTATTGGATTTTAATTTAGCTCTTTTTATTGTCAAAAATTTCTATTGGCTTCCAGTCAGAACAATATTCAGGACAAAACCAGTTGATATTTCGGGTGAATGGAGCCAGATGTGGGAAAATGAAGCATCTGAAAAATATTCCGGAGAAAACGGGAGAAAAAGTAATTTATCAATCAAACAATTTGGGAAATATATTTATGGGGAGTTTAGAGCAAATAATGATGAGCAATATTATGTTTTTGGGGAAGTAATTGGTAAAAATATTATAGGAAAATGGGCTGACAAAACTAATGATTTAGGATATTTCGGTTCATTTGAACTAAGAATCATTGATTCCATGAAAATAGAAGGCATTTGGTTAGGTCATTCTAATTCAAAACCTGACCAAATAAATTCAAACAACTGGAAATGGAAAAAATAACTTCTAGCAAAATTGATTAATAAATTAATTGGAGCAATAGTAAAAGATGAGTTTTATAGATGAAATTAATAAGTCTCAGAAATCATATCAAAAAGAGTGGAGCTTCACTTCTGAATTTTATTATGCTCAAGGATATTACGAAAGATTGACTTCCAGCCTAAACGATAATTTGAAAATTTTAGAAATTGGAAGTGGTTCTGGTTTCTCAACAATTAACTTATGCAAAAAAGCTTCTAAACTTTATTCAGTAGATGAAAACAAATATTGTATCAAAGAGACATTTGATAGATTAATTAAGAATAACATTCCCGCGACTTTAGTGGAAAGGGGGAGTATTCTTTCAAATGAGGAAGTTTATTCTTATAAATTAGAATATGAAGATATTTTTCCAACCTCAAAAAATCTTGTTTATTGTATTGAAGGAAATATTCTATTTGACTCATCTTTAATTTCTCATCTAAAATCCATTGAAAACTTTGATTTGATAACATGTTGGATGATTGGTGCCCACGGTTTAATATTAAATCATGAAGAACAACTTTTAAAGAATCGGTCTGCATTTAATACAACTCCACAAATGGTTCAAGACTATAAATTTGAAGTGATAGAAAAGGTCTCAGAAGTATCTCAAATAATTTTGAATCAAGAAGGCTTATTGAACATAGTTGAGAGAGTGAATCTTGAGTTTGTAAAACATTATGGGATTAATGACATAGTTGATATTTATAACGAAAAAATAGAGCCTTTTGGATTTAGCCTTTTTGAAACTTGTGAAATATTAGAAATTGAAACAAAAAGTACGATGGCAATGGTAACTTCAAATGGAAAAGTAAGAACTAATAAGCTTGGATTACTGAATTTAAAATATAAAAAAACTAACGCTAACAATTTGTAATATGGTTGGCGGGGGTTTTAGCGGTCAGACAAGTCAGACCTCGTGCCCACTTTCCTGCAGGTCTAACACTCCCGATTGTATCAGGACCGCCCGACCTCACACAAGTGACCGTTGGCGGTAATTTAAACGAACAAAAATGAACATTGAACATTTATTAAAAAAAGGCTATTTGCCAAAAGAATTACCAACTTCATTTTTCACAGAACTATTTGGTAACGACTATACTAATATTTCAGCTTTGGCGGAATCTACGAAAAACGCTAGTTTGACAAGCCTCCAGAATACAGTTGATTCTATGACCGGATTATCGAGCGCTGACAAAGCAGAGAAAAAGGTAAGAATAAAACAAGTTTTTAAGAACAGGTTAAACTATTCTGATTGTGGTCAATTCAATATCCCCAAAAATGGCATAGCAAGGAAAATAATAAAAATCCCAAACCCAATTCATCAAGGTAAATTGTCACAATCAATAATTGACAATTATTCGGACATTAAAAAACTCTTTGAAGATTCTAAAATATCTACGACAAGACCAGAAATTGAGACGGAATTAGAACAAGACAAACGCTCCATAAAACATAATGACTTCAGTTTTTTTAAAGAGTCAGCTATTATTAATTCATTCAAGTATGCTGTTCAATTAAAAACTGACATTGCAAAGTTTTATCCTTCAATATACACCCATTCTGTACCTTGGGTAACTTTTGGTGGCAAAGAAAAATACAAAAGGAATCGAGCCTTAAATAATTCTGATCCTCTGAAGGTTGGAAATATTTATGGTGATGACATTGACGATAGACTTATGTGGTGTCAAAACCAGCAAACAATGGGAATACCAATTGGACCAGATACCTCTTTCATTATTGCAGAAATTATTGCTTGCCATATCGATAAACATCTCGAAAAAAAATTAAAATCCAAAAAAATTGATTTTCTGGGTTACAGATATTATGACGATTATGCTCTATATTTTAATTCCGAATTAGATGCTCAAATTGGTCTTACAGAATTGAAAAAGATTCTAAATGATTTTGAACTAAAAACTAATGACGAAAAAACAGAAATATCCAAAACTCAAAGCGAATTAGAAAAACCTTGGGCACTTGATATTAAGTCATTCTACTTTAGACCAACTGAGAATGACCAAAAGGATGATATCTGGAATTATTTTTCAATGTCATTTAGATATGCACAAGAAAATCCCAAAGACAGCGTGCTAAAATTGGCATTAAACAAATTCAATTATGTTCGAATAGAAGAAGAAAATTGGGATTTCTTCGAATCCCTTTTGTTTAGACTCGGTTTAATAGAACCAAGTTCGCTAAACAAAATTGCCAAGCTATTAGTAACATATGAGAAATTAGTTTCCAAGAAACGATTAAAGGAATTTTGTTTTGAAATAATCAAACGCAATTATGAAAATCAACACGATTTTGAATTGACATGGGCGCTTTGGATTTTAAATGAATTTAATATTCAACCAACGAAGTCTATTTATGAGATGGTTTTTAATAGTAAAAGTGTAACAGGAATAATAGTAGGACTTGATTTATTCCAAAAAAACAACAGAATTAAAAACTTCGATTTTTCCACTGTTATCGAATTAATCACGACAGATAATTTAAACAATAAAGAGTGGTTACTTGTATATGAAATCATTTATAAAGGCTGGATTCCTGCATTAAGTAAATCGATAATAAGAGACCATTTCTTTTTCAATATTTTAGAAAATAGAAACATTTATTTCTATGACGCTTCAAGAAAATTAGAGCCATTGCATGTAGAAAGGTCATATCTGAAAAAGATAGAACGAAAGCTTAAACAAATAACAAACTATATCTCAAAAAATAAATTTTCCAAAACAGATATAAAAAACGAATTAGTTCAATTGAGCGAAAATTTGAGCTTGACCAACATAACACAAACTACAGATAGAAAAGAGATTCAAAAAAAGCTATCAGATTCAGATTCTAAAATAAAAGTGTTAATTGATAAAATAGAAGCAGTTAAACTAGAGTTAAAGAAATTTGACAAAAAGAAACCATACTTTGTGGTAGGGAAAAGACTTGAAGAACTTTCAGATTTGACAACCAAGGAAATGGAAGCAGAAGCCAAACAAAATAAAGGACTACTATTCGACCCGACTTATGAATAAAAACTACCGCCAATAAATTGTAAATTGCACTGTGGAGTTCGTGGTGCGTCGTACGCTGGATTCTCGCATCGCAGTTCAGTCCTGTCGGACGTGAACGCGCTCCGAAATCCGGTATGACAACTTACAAGTGACCGTTAACAAAAACAAACCAATGCAAAAATCCAAACTCCTATATTTGTTTATTGCAATTGTCCTGATCAGTTGTCGGGAGAAAGGAGGAAACAGTATGCGGCAGGAAAAATATATACGGGTTGAAGACGGTGTAGAATTGTATGTTGAAACTTACGGCAACCCGGAAAATGAGGCTTGTTTATTTATTTCGGGAGCCGGTGCCAATAGTTCGTTCTGGTCGGAGCACATCTGCGACAGCCTGGTAAAAAACGGGTTCTTTGTACTGATATACGACCACCGCGATTTTGGCTACTCCTCAAAAATCGACTGGGATAAAAATCCCTACGATTTTATGCAACTGGCAAAAGATGCGGTTTCAATTCTCGATTCTTTTCACATCGGCAAAGCACATGTAGTTGGTCATTCCATGGGCGGGTTTATCGTTCAGCTGCTGGCCATTCATTATCCCGAGCGTGTACTCTCCATAATTTCGATCTCCGCCTCCACCAATTCGCCAACGGTGCCTTCACCGCCCGACAAAACCTGGGAGATTTACCTGGCGAATAAACCAACAGGTGATTTTGAAGCTGACCTGGATGGTTTTTTAAACGTTTGGGAATACCTGAACGGTACGGCAAAATTCGATAAGGAACTGGCCGTTGCTTACACCAAAGAGCTGTACAAACGACAACCCATTACCGGAGCTTTGGGTGCTTCGCATGTAAAAGCACAGGAATCGTTAAGCGACCGAACCGAAGCATTAAAGGCAGTAAAAATTCCGGCTTTGGTTATGCACGGCGAAGAAGATTATGCAGTGGATAAGTACGGTGGCATCCAAACCGCCGAAGCCATTGAAAATGCCAAACTGGTGTTGATCCCCGAAATGGGGCATATTCCGTTTAACTATGAAATCCGGGAGCGCTTCGAGAATGAGATCATTGGTTTTATTGTGGAAAACAAAAAAACGCTATAGTGATACGCTCACTGAAAGTGAGGGTATCACTAATTACAAGGCCGCTTTAATTTCCGCCACAGTTTTTGCGGCATTTCCCACAAAAAGTTTTCCTTCGATTTCAAACACCGGGCGTTTCAGGAAGGTGTAATCCATCAGCAATAGTTTTTTGTAATCGGCATCGGTTTTTACGGGGTTGTCTTCAAGGACTGCTTTTAATTTCCGGGCACGTTTATTTATCAGGGCTTCGTAGCTTTTGGTATGTGCATAAAAGCTTTCAACCTGCTCTTCAGTAATTGGCTCGGTCTTTATATCCTGCTGAACAAAACTGTCGTCAACATTTACTTCTTTCATTATTCGTTTGCAGGTGTCGCAGGTGGATAGGTAATATACTTTTCGAGTCATGTGCTTTGTTTTAGTGTTCGCAAGATAAATATTTGCTGTTGTCTTTCCAGACGGAAAAAGATTTTTGCTTTCTTTTGATCGATTGCAAAAGAAAGTGCCCGCCTGGCATAACAATGTCAATAAGTTAACAGCAAAATGACTGAAGGTCATATTTATTTCAGCCCAATGCGTTGCATTGGGTAATGAGCAACAAACAGGAACAGCGCCCTGAAAGGGCAATTTAGCTGCCCTTTCAGGGCGACTAAAAACATCAATCCTGTCCCCAAGGCGTTGCCTTGGGCTGTATTATCAAAGGCTTACAGCCTTAACTTAATGACATTGGTCTGGCATAAAGACCAAAATAACCAATAGAAAATTGAACTCCATGTTTTTATCCGGAGCAACCTGAAAAGAGAAAACTCAAAAGCGAAATCCTACTTCTCACAACTAACCACCAAAGGCAAATGTTTTCCACCGAAAGCATCCTGTTTAAAGTTGGCATAAAACTGAATATTTCGAAAACCGGCTTTTTTCAACAGCGTTTTTAACGTTTTACTTTTTAATGCCAGCAAAGGTGTTTCGTTCGATACGATTCGGTTAATGGCTTTAATTTCAAGATCGGTTTGAAAACCGATCAAATCCGAGTCGTCAGTAAAATTATACCGACGCACAAAACGGATGTTTTCTGTGTCGATTACGGGCAGTGTTTCAACCGGTTCGCTGCAAATGTAGTCGTAGTTCAGCAGCTGGATCAGCAATTGACCTCCGGATTTTAAAACAGTTTCAACACCTTCCAGCATTTGTAAAACCAGTGATTCAGAATTAAGGTGAACCAAGGTATTTCCAAAACACAGAACCGCATCAAACTGCTGCGCTTTAAAATCCTGTGTTAATTCCAGCATATTCCCCTGCTGAAAAGTCAGTTTTTCGTGCATCTTTTTGCTGATGGCCTGTTGCAACAGATCTTCGTTCAGGTCAATTCCAATAACTTCTGCCCCACTTTCAGCCAGTTGATAAGCCAACTCTCCGGTGGCACAACCGATATCCAGAATATGTTTTCCGGGCAACTCGCCAAGCTTGTTTTTCACAAACTTCAGTTGCGTGGGGTTAAACGGAAAAATCTCGGAGTAATACTTTGATATGGAGGTGTAGAAAATATTTTGTGAATCGTGCATGTACAAATTTACAAATATTGCTCGACAATACTTTTTACTTCGTGCGCAGGTCGCACACCCATCCCACTCCACTTTAACTCGCCGTCTTTAAACAGCATCAGTGTAGGAATGCTTCGTATCTGGTATTTCGAGGCAATATTAGGGTTGCGGTCAACATCCACTTTAATGATCTTGACATTTTCTTTCAGCTCGGCTTTCACCTGCTTCAGAATGGCCGGCATTTGTTTACACGGACCACACCAGTCGGCATAAAAATCGACCAAAACCGGACGTTTGCAATTGATAATATTTTTGAATTTAGCTATCATTCTGTTCTGCTCTTTTTTTGCGCTTCACCATAAAATCGTTTATGGCATCGCCCACAAGGTAACCAACCGCAGCTCCCCACAAAGTACTCCAGTACCACACCGATTTAATGGGGCAGGTACCGCTTAAACATCCCACGTATTTCCAGTAAAGGAAACCTCCAATGGCACCAACTACCAATAAAATCAGGGCCAGCTGCTTTTCTTTTAAAATCTTTTTCATTTTACTTACAACTTTGAAACAACGACAAGCACTTTTAGTTTTTAAATAAACATTGAAAAAAATGATTGCAAATAGATTTCGCCGAAATCATAACTTTTAGGAAATATAGAGCTCAATGAAAACGGCTACTTTTGTCGGCTTTAGAAAACATTATGTGGGCACTATTCGGATTGGCATCGGCCTTATTTCTGGGCATTTACGACATTTTTAAAAAGCAATCGGTTAACGGCAACGCGGTAATGCCCGTGCTGTTTTTTTCAACGGTTGCCAGCACTTTGCTGTTTACACCTTTTATTATTTTATCGTTTAAATCGCCCGAGCTGATGGCCAACACCGGCTTGTATGTTCCAAAACTCACCGCTACCGAACATTTACAGGTGTTGCTAAAATCGGCCATTGTTGTGTCGAGTTGGGTGCTTGCCTTTTTTGCGCTGAAACACCTGCCCATTACCATTGTGGCTCCAATCCGGGCAACCGGTCCGCTTTGGACACTTATCGGTGCCCTCATCATTTTTCACGAACGCCTGAATGTTTACCAGTGGATTGGAATCGCCATCACCCTCGTATTTTTCTACCTCTTCTCCACCGCCGGAAAAGCAGAAGGCATCCATTTTAAACGCAATAAATGGATTTATTTTATTGTTGCCGGAACGCTACTCGGCGCCTGCAGTGGTTTATACGACAAATTTATTTTACAACGAATCGACCGTGTGGCGGTACAAGCCTGGTTTTCGGTTTACCAGGTGGTAATTCTCCTGCCTTTTGTTTTGCTGAACGAGAAAATCAGAAAACGCAAGAACATTAGTTTTGAGTGGCGCTGGACGATCCCGCTTATCGGGTTGTTTTTGGTGATTGCCGACTACCTGTATTTTTATGCCCTTAGCAACGAAGATGCTTTAATCTCGGTAATCTCGGCACTGCGCCGCGGAAGTGTTCTGGTAGCTTTTGTAATTGGCGGTGTGCTGTTTAAAGAACAAAACCTGAAAAAGAAAGGTGCTTATCTGGTGGGTATTCTCACGGGTATTTTGCTGATTACTTTGGGAACGGTGTTGTAAAGAAAGTTGCGAGCTTCGAGTTGCTAGTTGCGAGCGAAAGATTGAGGGAGATTGATAGAAGATTGAGGGAGATTGAGAAATTGTGAAATTGTCAAATTGATAAATTGTCAAATTGCAACTTTCGGAACTACTTCTCTCCTCTTTGTGAAACTTTGTGTCTTCTCTGTGTAACTCTGTGGTAAAATATTTTGATAACTGACGTGAGATTTGTAACCTCTTACTTGAAGCTAGAGGCTCTTTACACGCAACTAGTAAAAACAAAAAAAGCTTCCCGCAAACTGCAGAAAGCCTTTCTCAAATATTTTGTATTCAATTAGAATTTAAACGTCAATCCTACTCCAAACGATTCCATAAACTGTAAATCAGGTGCGGGAAATCCGGAAGGATCTTCTCCCTGAATTTTAACATCATTATCGTAAATCAACTGCGTAATCAGGTTAGCCGACAGGTAGTCGTTCACCTTCATAATAATTTTGAATGTCCAGTCGATATCGACATTTTTAGGTTGATCGAGGTAATTCGAGAAAAGATCAACTTTGGTATCAAGCGTTACATTCTCCCAAATATCCTTTTTATACTGTGCTTTAACTGTTGCACCAAGTTCGGCACGAACCGATTTTCCTTCTTCAACACCAAAAGCACCTTCATCAGAAAGATCATCGTCGGTAACAAAAGTAAATTTTCCCGACACCGGAGCCATCATCAGCGAAAAATCATCGGTTTTGTAATCCATACCCAAACCAAGATTCAGGTAACCCGGCGCCATAAATTTTGAAATGGCATTGTCGGTATCCGGGTAAGTGTAACCCGCGGCAAACTGCGATTTGAATCCCATCAAAGCCGAATAATACCAGTTCTTTTTGGCCTCAATACCCAGTTTCGAACTAATATCGATCATATCGTCAGATTTCTGCAAATCCTTATCTTCTTCTTTTAAAAAGCCATAACGAAAATCGAAGGTATTGTCCCAGGTCAGCTTGTCCTTTTTATAATTAGCAGCGTAGTTTACCATAAAAACTCCCGACATGGAACTTCTTCCTCCGGCTGCCCAGTTGCTCAATGAAACCTGCGAAAAATTAAGTGTAGTACTACCATTTGTTGTCCAAAGGGTATCTTTTGTTTCGTCTTGTGCAAACGCAAATGCAGGTACTAAAAATAATAAAATCAGTAATTTCTTCATTTCAATATTTGTTTGGTAATTTTTAAAAACTCAAGTTAAGGAAAATAGAACAAAGGTTGAATAAAAAAGTTTGTAAACATAACAACGACTATAGAAATCGGGCCAGATCAACTTCGTTATTGATGGCATAATTATCGTCCGTAATCAACGCTTTCATTTCCTTCGCAAAATAAGGCGCCAGCATCACTCCCTTTGTTCCCAGCCCGTTAAATAAATTGAGATGACCGAACACCGGATGTTTTCCTAAAACAGGGCGCCGGTCGATAACTGTTGGACGTACGCCTGCCCAATGTTGCTCTAACTCAAAATCAACATGAATCAAATCTTTTAAACGATCGACAATGGAGTTTTTTCCTTCTTCTGTCGGTTTAACAGAAAGATCTTTCCACTCATATGTTGAGCCGACTTTAAAACGATGATCGCCAATTGGCAGTACAAATACACGCCGGTTAATAATATAGTTCTCCGAAAGATCGGGTGCATAAATCTGCAGCACCTCCCCTTTTGCGGGTTGCAATCGCACAAAATCAAACAGCGGTTGCGTTTTGAGGTAGTGCCCCTCGCAAAACACTATTTTATCAAATTGAATATCCCGAAAAATATGATTTTCGAAATTGCCCTGGTTTGCCGGAAAATCAGCTTCGATCAACATTTCATTTTTCTGAAAAAAACGTTTTGCAGCATCCAGAAAAATGCGGGTTTTTAAATAACCCGATCCTTTTACAATTCCATAAGCATGTGACTGAAAAACATTTTCAACCGGACTGGTTTCACAAATATCCTGAATAAATGGGGCAAATTTCTCATCAGCTTTTCGTTCGAACCACAGTTCGGCTTCCTGTTCCGACAATGGTTTAATCATAGGCAGATCGAAATAAAAACGTTCACCCAACAATTCTTCCAGATCGCTGTAACGATTTTTCATTACCGGCAGCAAATCATCCACCATCCAGCTTTTGGTCATTCGTTTAAATACCAGCGGATTTACCATGCCGGCTGCCACTCGAGTTGCCGTACTTTTTTGCGGATTGTTGACGATACACAATTTCACTCCGGCCAAATGCAACTCAAAAGCCAGCAATGTTCCGGCCAGCCCCTGACCAACAATCAATACTTCCTTCCGCTTCATTGGATGCTAATCTTTTTGGCTGCTTCTTCCACTTCTTCAACCGGCAGTTCGCAAGCACCGTTTTTGCATACATAAATCAAATCCGTAGTATGACTAAAACGATCTTTCAACAATGGCACCTCGCTTTCCTTCTCGGTGAATGCCCAAAGCACATGCGGATAAAAACCATTTTGCAATTTCTGAAGCTGTAAGCGAGAATTAATACCACAAACGGCTACCTCGAAATAAGGAGCCGTTAATTTTAACAGCAACGTGCCCCAGTTGGCATAAGCCATCGGATAATTGGTAAAATGTGGCGTAATGTATTGCAACATTTTCTTTGCTGTTTCCAGAAACTCGGGATCTCCTTGGATTAAATACAAACGGTGCAGGTTGTTCGCCATAACCGAATTGGCCGCCGGAATTACATTATCCTCTTTCTGAAAATGGTTCGTAATTACCGCATCGGCATTAAACCGGTTAAAGTAGAAAAGTTGTACCTCCTTGTCGTAAAAATGGGCAAAAACATACGCCATCAACTTATCCGATAAGACTAGCCATTTTTCATCACCTGAAACTTCGTATAACGCCAGAAATGCTTCGATCAATAAAGCATAATCTTCCAAAAATCCGTCGATGGAAGTAATGCCATTTTTCCAACTGTGGTAAAGCTGACCGTCTGCTTTCATCAGGTTTTCTTCGATGAATGCAGCATTTTTAATGGCCAGACATAAAAACTCTTCGTTGCCAAACGCTTTATACGCATCAGCAAGTCCCTTAAGCATGAGCGCATTCCACGATGTTAGTGTTTTATCATCCAATCCCGGACGTATTCTTTTGCTTCGTGCTTTCAACAGTGCATATTTCCATTTACCAACTTTTATCTCGAGCTGATTTAAACTCAATCCTTGTTTTTCGGCAAATGCTTCATTCGAAATATCACGAAGCAATATGTAATTATTATGCTCCCAAAATCCTTTTCCATTTACATTATAATATTCTTCGAACAACGGAAACTCATCGCCCAAAACTTCCTGAAGCTCCGCTTTCTTCCACACGTAAAATTTTCCTTCTTCGCCTTCGCTGTCGGCATCTAACGACGAATAAAAAGCACCACTTTCATCCATCAGCTCTCGTTCTACAAATGCAATGGTTTCGTAAACCACCGTTTTAAACTCCTCGATTTTAAAATGCTGCCAGGCCTTTGAATACACACTTATCAACTGCCCATTATCGTACAACATCTTTTCGAAATGCGGTACTTTCCATTTTTCATCCACCGAATAACGCGCAAAACCTCCCCCCACCTGATCGTAGATACCTCCGCGAGCCATTTTCAATAAAGTGGTTTCTACAAAATCGAGCACGGCCTCATCAGAATTCATAAAACCATAGTACAGCAGAAAGTCAAGATTTACGGGCATAGGGAATTTTGGGGCGCCGGCTCTGCCGCCTTCCTCATAATCGAAATATTTTTTCCAGCCATCCACACCGTTTTGCAATAATTCTTTGCTGAGTGCAACCTCTGTTTCCACTTCGGGCATTAACGAAACCTGTTTTATTCCCTGCTGCAATTGTGTTGCAAATTCTTCAGCCTTGCTTTGTTTTCCTTTATAAAAAGCTGCAAGTGTTTTTAAGTTTTCCACCCAGGTTTCTTTTGGGAAATACGTTCCGCCCCAAATTGGCCGCCCGTCGGGCAACGCAATTACATTTAACGGCCAGCCGCCCTGCTGCCCCATCAACTGAACTGCACTCATATAATAATGGTCCACATCGGGGCGCTCTTCACGGTCGACTTTGATGCAAACAAAATTTTCGTTCATTACGGCAGCCACCTGTTCATCCTCAAAACTTTCGTGCTCCATAACGTGGCACCAGTGACAGGCTGCATAACCAATACTTACCAAAATAAGTTTGTCTTCAGCTTTTGCCTGTGTAATAAGTTCTTCGCTCCAGGCCTGCCAGTTTACAGGATTATGGGCGTGCTGCAAAAGATATGGCGATGTGGCATTTATCAGCGCATTTGTATGTGGCATAATCAAAATAATTGTTTTTAAACAAGCTGTTTTCAGCCTGCTTCTGTTCTGAAACGACTGTTTTCAGAAGAACAATAAAACCGGAAATTGGTTCCCTTGGATATCGTTTTTGACATAGCCTGCATGACAAAGGTCATTTTGACTTTTAAAACGAAAGCTACTTTTGTAAGCACAAATCCACCTAAGAAATTAGGACACAACATCAAACAAAAAATAAAAATCCCGGACTGGACGCCGGGATTTTTTTATGGCTCAAATTTTCTCTGCTTATTTTGATGTAACATCTGCGTTGTTCTGCGAAATCTGCGTGCAAAAGTGTTTGGGATAAATACTTTGAATCATAGTTTTAAATACAATTCACCTCACGCTCCAAAGTCACGCCAAACTTTTCTTCCACCGACTTACAAATTTCTTCCGAAAGAGAATAAATCTCTTTGCCGGTGGCATTGCCATAATTGACCAGCACCAAAGCCTGTTGTTCATGAACTCCGGCATCGCCAATACGTTTGCCCTTCCAACCGGCTTGTTCGATCAGCCAACCGGCAGCCAGTTTTATTTTGCCCTCTCCTCCCGGATAAACAGGAATCTCCGGGTATTTTGATTTGATTTGCTCTGCCAAAGCGACTTCCACTACCGGGTTTTTAAAGAAACTTCCGGCATTACCCAACTCTTTTACATCGGGTAGTTTTGAGGAGCGGATTTCAATAACCGCCTCACGAATATTGTGAAGATTTGTTTCTCCTTTTTCTTTTACCTTTTCTTCCAATTGTCCGTAACCAAGGTTGAACTCCGGAAATTTATCCAATCGGAAAATCACAGAAGTAATGATAAAACGGTTTTTAAGGTAGCTTTTAAAGACACTGTTCCGGTAGGCAAAACCACATTCGGTTGCAGGATACTCAACCGCACAACCCTTTTCCAGATCAAAACCTTTTACTTTTTCAACCAGTCGGCAAACTTCCTGTCCGTAAGCACCAATATTTTGCACCGGTGTTGCCCCCACATTCCCAGGAATCAACGATAAATTTTCAGCTCCACCCAATCCCTGATTTACGACAAATTCTACAAATTCGTCCCAAACTTCGCCGGCACCAACTTCAAACCACTCGTGATTGCGATCCTCCCAAACCGAATTCATTCCCGGTACATTCGGATGAATTACCAGCCCGTCGAAATCATTCATAAACAAAATATTGCTGCCCTCACCCAAAACGATCAGCTTCTCCTCTTTCCAGCTTTTATTGGAATTCAGAAAAACCTCCAGGTCTTCCAGTTCGGTAAATTCGAAATAATATTTTGCCTTGGCTTCGATGCCAAATGTATTGTGTGCCTTTAGCGAATGATTTTCTGAAAAGCGGATCATAGAATAAATTTTGCGCAAAGATAAAAGCTCCATTGATTAATGATGAAGGATTAAGGATTAATTTGCCTGCAATGCTTTAATGCGAGAATGCTTAAATTACAAAATTGCTTAACTGATAAATTGTAAAATTATATGCAAAGAACGCCTCCAACTCATACGCACTTTTGCCAATTGCATTTTGCCAACTGCCTATTGAGCCACTTAACATCAGTCCTACCGTTCTTTGTGAGACTCTGAGTCTTCTCTGGGCAACTCTGCGTTAAAACATTTTGACAGGAGATTGAGCTCACAGCAAGAATCTTCCAACTTCGCGTTTCCTGCTTCCTACTTTTTCTATCTTTACAACAAAATCATTTCATTCACTTGAAGCGCAAAAAGCAAATAATTGTTTCTGTTACCAACGACCTGGTTGCCGACAACCGGGTGCACAAAGTATGCACATCTCTGGAAGAAATGGGATTCAGTGTTTTGCTGGTTGGCCGGAAATTAAAAAACAGTCAGCCAATCGCCCGCAGCTATCAGACTCACCGATTGCTTTTGCTTTTTAAAAAGGGAGCGTGTTTTTATGCCGAGTACAATTTTCGGTTGTTTCTGTTTTTACTTTTCCGGAAAGCCGATGTTTTGCTCTCCAACGATTTGGATGCACTGACAGCCAATTATCTGGCTTCAAAAATTAAACGATCGACACTGGTTTACGATAGCCACGAATATTTTACCGAAGTTCCGGAATTAATTGACCGCCCGCGGGTAAAGCGGATTTGGGAGTGGCTGGAAGGAAAAATGCTGCCAAATTTAAAACACTGTTACACGGTTTGTGATTCCATTGCGGCTGTTTACAAGGAAAAATATGGCGTGCCGTTTCAGGTAGTCCGGAATATTCCTACTTCAAAAAATACTGCTCAGTTTAACAAAAAAGATAACCAGCGGAAAATCATTCTGTACCAAGGAGCGGTAAACATTGGCCGCGGACTAGAGCAAGCCATAAAAGCTATGCATTTTATCGACGATGCACAGCTTGTTATTGCCGGCGATGGCGATATAAAAGATCAGTTGGAAGAATTGGTACACAATGAAAAACTGCAGGAAAAAGTGCGTTTTACAGGGCGCCTTTCCATTGAAGAACTGACAAAACTAACTCCAACTGCCGATCTGGGATTATCAATTGAAGAAGATTTGGGGCTGAACTACCGTTTCGCGCTGCCCAATAAATTATTTGATTACATCCGATCCGGTGTTCCGGTGTTGATTAGCGATTTGCCTGAAATGAAAGCCATTGTTGAAAAATACGATATTGGTGCCATCAGCAACTCGCACGATCCAAAAGATCTGGCAAAAACGATTAACGAAGCTTTGAATAACCCAGACAAACGAAAAGTCTGGAAAACCAACCTCATTCAGGCATCAAATGAACTTACATGGGAAAATGAAGCGGAAGTTTTGAAAGGTATTTTTTCTGAATTTCTATAGGCATTTCATACGACTACACGTGGTTATTGTTTTACCCCCGGCCCCTAAAGGGGAGCTGGGCAAGTCCCCTTTTGGAGATTTAGGGGTGAATTAAATCCAGAAACCTAACCCACTAGAAATCGGACCACTGAATGCGATAAACTCCTTACCTCCAACGTCATGCTGAACTCGTTTCAGCATCTCCTTTTCAGGATCATCCTCTCAAAAGCCCCTAAAACAAGTTCAGGGTGACGTCTTAAACTAAGGTAAACTGAAGATCAAACTACACATTTTTCTCCAGCAGATTTTCAAACTCAATTTCATCAGTATTTTTTGCCGAATCGTGCAATTTACCATTTACACAAACCAGTGTTCGCGCAGGCTTTTTGGCTATGGCAGCATAATCGTGCGTTGCCATCAAAATTGTTTTTCCATCGTTGTTTAATTGGATAAATAAGTCCAGAATATCTTCCGAAGTTTCCGGATCGAGGTTTCCGGTGGGCTCGTCGGCCAAAATAATATCAGCATGATTTAAAATGGCGCGGGCAATAACAACACGTTGCTGTTCACCTCCACTTAGCTGGTGCGGCATTTTTTCTTTTTTGTGCAACATTCCAACGCGCTCGAGCACTTCATCAACACGATTCTCAATTTCCAGCTTGTTTTTCCATCCGGTGGCTTTTAACACAAAAGCCAGGTTGGCGTAAACATTCCTGTCGGTAAGCAAACGAAAATCCTGAAAAACAACCCCGAGCCGTCTTCTCAAATGAGGAATATTCCGTTTTTTCAATCCGACCAAATCAAAATCCAACACGGTCCCCGAGCCAAATTCCAAAGGCAATTCGGCGTTCAGCGTTTTTATGAGGCTGGTTTTTCCGGTTCCCACTTTTCCAACCACATAAATAAACTCACCTTCCTGCACCTCAACATCAACACCCGAAAGAATGAGGTTATCGTACTGGTAAATACTGGCATCGAGCAACTTTATGACTGTTTTTTTGTCCATAAAAAATGTGTTGCAACTAAAATAGTTCGAAATTTCTTACCCACATATATAATAAAGGAAAGAAATAAACAGTTTTTTGTTAAGAATTACAAGCATTAAGGGCAGTTTAGCAAACAGGGAATAGCTATTTTAGTTGGTCAATTGTAAAAAGTAAGCCAGCAAATGGTTTGAAACAATTAATTCATTTAAAACAAAGAGAATAAAGCATGAGAACGATACAAATTTTGTTATCTCTTTTTATCATTATTGGTTCTTTTCAGCAAGTCGGGGCGCAGGAAACGGCTTATTTCGATGATGTGAGAAAGGATATCGACATCGCCAAAGGACTCTACAACAAAGGAAAATACATTTCAACCTACCGGCAATTCGAGAAAATTCAGAAACGTGTTGAGCCCAAATCGGAACTGTATTCCGAGGCCGAATATTTCAAAGCGGTTTCGGCACTTCACGCCGGTTACCGCTCGGGCGACAAGCTGATCCGCACCTTTGTTGAAACCTATCCTGATAGTCCGTACATGAACAGCGCGCAATTCAACCTGGGTAAAAACCAGTCTGAAAAACGACAATATTCGCTGGCCGTTCGCACTTTTGCAAAAGTCGATCGTAAGGACCTGTCGGAAAACGAGCGCATTGAATTGCAATATCAAAACGGATTTGCCAACCTCGAGCAAGGAAATACGGAAGTTGCCTATCGTGAGTTTATGGCTATTCGGAACACCAACAATTTATACAGCAAACCGGCCACTTATTATTGTGCGCACATTCAGTATTTAAATGAAGATTACGATGCTGCACTGGAAGGATTTACTGCGCTGAACAACGATCCGGCTTACTCGCAGGTAATTCCGTTGTATGTGAGCCATATTTACTACAAACAGAAGAAATACAACGAGGTAGTTAACTACACCACTTCGATTATCGACGATGTGCAGGAAGAAAACCAAACTGAATTGGCAAAGATAGTTGGCGATTCATATTTTCATTTAGGTCAGTACGAAAATGCCATTCCTTACCTCGAAAGATATTTTGAAACTTCGGGGACAAAAACACGGGAAGAAAATTACATCCTTGGATTTTGTTACTACCACACCAACAAATTTGCAGAGGCCGCTGAATTACTGCAAAAAGCAGCTACCGGCGAAGATGAAATGACGCAAAACGCCTACTATCATTTGGCCGATTGTTTTATCAAACTTGACGATAAAGAAAAGGCAAAAACAGCCTACAACGCCGCTTCGGAATTTGATTTTAACGCGGACATAAAAGAAGACGCTTTGTTCAGTTACGCCAAATTAACTTACGAGCTTTCGTACTCGCCATTTAACGAAACCATAAAAGCTTTCGACCGCTACATTGCTGAATATCCAAACTCGCCAAAAAATGCTGAAGCCTACGAAATTCTGGGAGAAGTTTATATGGTGACCAAAAACTACAAAGACGCGATCGAGTCGATTGACAAAATACAAAACAAAACACCCGACATTTTGAAAGCCTACCAGCGCGTAACATTTTACCGCGGTCTGGAACTTTTCAATAACCTGATGTACAACGAGGCAATCGAGAATTTCGACCTGTCGCTGGCCAACGGAAGCTACAGCAAAGAAATAAAAGCACGATCACTTTACTGGAAGTCGGAAGCGCTGTACCGCGTGGGCGATTACGACAATTCAATCGCGTCGTACAACCAGTTCGCACGCAGTTCGTCATCGGCAAACGATGCAGAAGCCTTGAGTGCCGACTACAACATGGGCTACGCTTATCTGAAAACCGATAACAAAGAAGCGGCACAACAACATTTTAGTCAGTATGTGCAGAAAATGCAGGGCAAACGAACACCAAAAATTGCCGACGCCTACAACCGGATTGGCGATTATTATTTCCTGAATACAAACTATGCGCAGGCCATCGACAATTACGAGCGTGCCTACAACATAAAAATGCTGGAGGCCGATTACGCACTGCTGCAAATTGCATTTTGCCAGGGACTTCAGCGCAAACAGCAAGACAAGATCAACAACCTGAACCTGCTGTTACGCGAGTTTCCGGAGTCGGATTACTACGATGACGCTTTATACGAACTGGGGCGCGCGAACGAACGAATGGGCAATAATTTTGAGGCCGTTCGCCAGTACCAGGAGATCGTTGAGAACCATCCGAACAGCAACTATTACCGCAATGCACTTTTGCAATTAGGATTGGTAAATTACAACAACGGCGACTTTAACAAAGCCCTGCGCCAATACAAGGAAGTGGCCGAAAACTATAAAGGTACACCCGAAGCAAATTCAGCGTTACAAGGAATAAAAAACTGTTACGTAGAACTGAATGATGTGGATGCTTATTTCGCCTACGTAAAACGTTTGGGGGGCGATGTTAGCGTTAGCGCATCAGAACAGGATCAGCTGACTTATTCAGCTGCAGAACGTGTTTACATGGCCGGAAATGAGGATGCCGACGTGCAACTTCAACAGTACCTGAATCAATATCCGAACGGCGCATACATTACAAATGCACATTTCTATCTGGCAGAAAATAAATACAAAGAAGGCAACTACGAGGAAGCCAATACGCATTACTCGTTTGTGGCCAACCAGCCCGACAATCTTTTTACCGAACAGGCACTTGCACGCGCATCGGAGCTGACATTCAACGCCGGCGACTACAATGCAGCACTCAATCTGTTTAATCGGTTGGAAGAAAAATCAACCGGAAAATGGAATTCGCTTCGTGCAAATACAGGCCAGATGCGCTGCCAGTTGATCAATCAAAATTATCAGGCAGTAATTGTGGCTGCTGAAAAAGTAAATAAATCGGATGTAGCCAATGAAGCATTGAAAAAGGAAACCGATTATACCATTGGAAAATCGAATTACGAACTGGGCAACTTAAGTTCGGCAATTAGTCCGCTGCGCGATGTGGCAAAAGACACCAAACTGGAACAGGGTGCTGAAGCCAAATACCTGTTGGCAGAAATTTATTACCGCGACAATAACAAAGCAAAAGCCGAGGAAGAGATTGTTGATTTTATCGACAAAGGAACGCCATACACGTACTGGCTGGGTAAAGCCTTTTTGTTGCTGGCCAGTATTTACGAAGATGGTGGCGACCAGTTTCAGGCAAAACATACCTTGAAAAGCCTTGCTGAAAACTATAACGACGACAGCGACGGAATAAAAGCCGAAGCGCAACAACGCCTTGATGTTATTCTGGCAAAAGAAGCGCAGCAGCAGCAAAACGCAGTAGACAGCTCTTTCCAAATGGAAATTAAACAAAACTAAAAATGCACAACATGTTCAAAACAGCTCGATATATTTTCACTCTTTTAATACTTGGCACCACCGTTTTTGCACAGGCGCAACAAGACACCACGCTTACCAAGGAAGTTATGGTTACCAAAGCTTACAAGCCAACAATTTCGGATGCCAACAAGCTAAACAGCATGCCGACAATTGATGAATCGGAACACCAAAAACCAACCTTTAATTACAGCATCAACAGCCAGCCTGTTTTTAGCACTTTTTCGGTGAATCCGTTAAAAGCGGCCATTGTTGAAACATCGAAAAATCAGGATAACGGTTACGGCCTGGTTCGTGCCGGTTTGGGAACAACTTTCCGCCCTTATGGCGAAGTTTTCTTTAACAATCAAAACTCAAGGAATTCGCTGTTTGGCATTCACGCCATGCACCTATCATCGTTTGACGATATTGAATTGGAAGGCGGCAATAAAGTGGATGCACCGTTTATGAAAAACGAGGTTGATCTGTTTGTAAAACACCTGGTCCGGGACAATGTACTTTCGGTGAATCTCGATTTTAAACACGATGCTTTTAATTATTACGGCTATCCATTAACTGCCGTTCCTGATCCGCTGCTTGAAGGCGGTCAGACCATTAATTATTTCGATACCAAACAGTCGTTTGCAAAAGGCGGAATTAATGTCGGGCTAAAAAACCCAACTGCCGAATACGACGATGCAACTATAGGATTTGATTTTAACTACCATTATTTTGGTACAAAAACCGATCAGCGAGAGCATTATGCCAGTTTTGTACTCGACGTACAACAACCAATGGTTACCGGAGTTGGATTACTTGAAGGCGGCGTTTTATACACACAGGCCAGCGATATTTACCTGCAGGCCGACTCAGCCACCGGCAACCGCTCGCAAATTATTATACACGCCAAACCGGCCTGGTTTATTGGCGACGAGACTGCGAATATTACACTCGGCGCTAACACCTGGTTTATTATGGTTTCGGATGAAGATACCGAAGCTAAGATTTCACCAAATATCCGTGCCAACTGGACACCTGTTCCGGAGTTGATAAGTATTTATGCAGGAATTGACGGCGATTACGTTAGCAATCACTATTCAAAAATTGCGTACGAAAATCCGTTTGTCGACCCGTTGCACGATGTAATGAACTCGTTTCAAAAGTTTCGTTTTTATGGTGGTTTTGATGGTAAGTTTTCAAAAAAGACCAACTTCAAAATTTCGGCAGAATATGCTATGATCGATAACCAGCCATTTTACTACCTGAGTGAAGCTTTATATCTTGATCCTGACTACAATCCTGCCCCATCGATTGTTGACAATACTTTTAAGATTTTATACGACAATATTGATCGTTTAAAATTGAATGCAGAGATCTTTCACGCCTCGTCCGACAAAGTTGATTTAACAGCATCGGTAAATTACTACAACTACAAACTCGACGAACAGGAAGAAGCATGGAACCTTCCAATCTGGGATGCCAATTTCAATATCGGCTACAAAGTAAACGAGCAACTTAGTTTGTCGGCCGATATCTTTTTAATGGGCGAAAGAAAGGCTTTGGTTATTGAATCAGCAAACTTATACTCGAGTGCAGCCGCAATTTACAGATCCAATAATCTCGAAACTGCTTTCGACTTAAACCTGAAAGGCAACTACCAGATCACCAACCAATTTTCGGTATTTGCACAACTTAACAACTTTGGTTTTCAAAAATATCAACGCTGGTTCGGATACCCGGTACAAAGCTTTAATATGCTGGCCGGTATAAGCTATTCGTTCTAAGCAATACTAACAACTCAATTCGGTAAAGGGAGGCAAAAGCTTCCCTTTTTTGTGAAGGTCTCATGAAAACCAGTAGCAATATATGTTTCTTGTGCCTTCTACACAATCGTCCCTCTCTAAGCGTAGAGAGGGAATGAGGGAGAGTTAAATTCAAATTACTTTACTCTTATCAATGTTGGAGATTTTCTAGAATAATGAATGTTATTTACGTATAAACAAGACTCGATTCAACTCTTTTTTCAGTCCGATTTCAACCCAAATAAAAACCCGCTGCTTCGCCCTCATTTTGAGGTTAATATCTTGTTGAAAAATAAGGTCTTTTAACACATTAAAAACAGCAGTTTTCTGCCTATTTTTTATATATTTGTGACGTGATTATCAGATCATTTTTAGAACAAGATAAGAACTTGAAAATCAACTAGTTTTCTTCGAAAAGTTTTAAAGAATTTTTTGCGGGGGAAACTATTTTATTTTAGAGGATTTAATTTTAACAAAGAGAGATGAGCGAAATTGAAAAAAATGAAGTCCAAAGCAACGGCAACGGAAACTATGGAGCAGATAGTATCCAGGTGCTTGAAGGTTTGGAAGCAGTAAGAAAAAGGCCGTCGATGTACATTGGCGATACCAACGAAAAAGGTTTGCATCACCTCGTTTACGAGGTGGTTGACAACTCGATCGACGAAGCGCTGGCTGGTTACTGTAACAACATCGAAGTTATAATTCATGAAGATAATTCCATCACTGTAAAAGATGATGGGCGCGGTATTCCAACCGAAAAACACTCAAAAGAAAACAAATCGGCGCTGGAGGTTGTAATGACCGTTTTGCACGCCGGTGGTAAATTCGATAAAGATTCATACAAAGTTTCAGGTGGTTTGCACGGTGTAGGTGTATCGTGTGTTAACGCACTTTCTACCTATCTGAAAGCCGAAGTACACCGCGACGGAAAAATCCATGTGCAGGAATATGGCATTGGAAAACCACAGGGCGATGTTCAAATTGTTGGTGAAACCGACAAAACAGGAACCTATGTAACTTTTGTTCCCGATAGTACCATTTTCCTTACAACGGAATACAAATACGAAATTCTTGCAGCACGTTTGCGCGAGCTGGCTTTCCTGAATGCAGGAATCAGACTTCGAATCATTGACGAACGCGTTGTTGAAGAAGACGGTTCTTTTAAATCAGAAGAATATTTTTCGGAAGCCGGTTTGAAAGAGTTTGTTGAGTATTTGGATACTACCCGCGAAAAGCTGATTGAGGAAGTAGTGCACATTACCACCGAAAAAAATGATATTCCGGTAGAAATTGCGCTTCAATACAATACTTCATTTTCAGAAAATATTCATTCGTATGTAAACAACATTAATACGATTGAAGGAGGAACGCATTTAACCGGTTTTAGACGCGGTTTAACACGTACCTTGAAAAATTATGCCGACCAAAGTGGAATGCTCTCAAAACTGAAATTTGATATCAGTGGCGACGATTTCCGTGAAGGATTGACTGCAATTATTTCGGTAAAAGTTCAGGAGCCACAGTTCGAAGGTCAGACAAAAACGAAACTGGGTAACTCAGAAGTTAGTTTATCGGTTGACCAGGCTACCAGCGAAGCTTTACAGAACTACCTGGAAGAAAATCCAAAGGCAGCCAAGCAAATTGTACAAAAAGTAATTTTGGCAGCTCAGGCACGTCACGCAGCGCGTAAAGCCCGCGAAATGGTGCAACGTAAAAACGCGCTTTCGGGTGGTGGTTTGCCGGGAAAATTGAGCGACTGCTCGGAAAAAGATCCTGCACAATGCGAAGTATTCCTTGTCGAGGGAGACTCGGCAGGTGGTACGGCAAAACAAGGCCGCGACCGCAGAACACAAGCAATTCTTCCGCTGCGTGGTAAAATCCTGAACGTGGAAAAAGCCATGCAACACAAGATCTTCGAAAACGAAGAGATTAAAAATATTTTCACCGCTTTAGGAGTTACCATTGGTACCGAAGAAGATTCGAAAGCGTTGAACATGGAAAAACTGAGGTATCACAAGATTGTGATCATGACCGATGCCGATGTGGACGGTAGCCACATTGCAACATTGATTATGACCTTCTTTTTCCGCTATATGAACGACCTGATTAAAAAAGGTCACCTTTACATTGCAGCTCCACCACTTTACCTGATTAAAAAAGGAAAGAGAGAATCATATGCATGGTCGGAGAAACAACGCCTGCAACTTATTGAAGAGTGGGCCGACGGTAACGAAAGTGCCGTTCACACACAGCGTTACAAAGGTTTGGGTGAGATGAATGCCGAGCAGCTTTGGTCGACTACCATGAACCCTGAGCAGCGTACACTGCAACAGGTAACCATAGAAAATGCTGCTGAAGCAGACCACATTTTCTCAATGCTTATGGGCGATGATGTACCGCCACGCCGTAAGTTTATTGAAGACCACGCTACCTACGCAAATATTGATGCGTAATTTGTTTGAACAATAAATAGCACGGCGAGTTATTATTCGCAATGCTATACATTATAAAATACAAAGTTAAAATCCGGGAGCCTTTCCCGGATTTTTTCGCTTTGCTAAACAACTAAATCCTACTATATGAACATCTGTGTTTTCTGCTCATCGAGCAATGCCATAAACGATAAATATTTCGAGGCCGCACAAAACCTGGGCGAGCTAATTGGTAAAGGCGGTCATAGTCTTATAAATGGTGGTGCCAATGTTGGATTGATGGAAGCGGCTACCATTGCTGCCAGCAAAGCAGGTGCAAAAACGGTGGGTATTATTCCCGAAAGGATGATCGGCCGGTCGCTGGCCTCCAACAACTCGCACGAAGTAATAATTACCACCGATATGATGGAACGCAAAGATCAAATGCGTAACATGTCGGATGCTTTTATTGCATTGCCGGGTGGCTTTGGTACACTCGAAGAAATCTTAGAAGTTATTACGCTTCGGCAACTCTCCTACCACCACAAACCCATAGTTTTTGTTAACACAAATAATTTTTTCGACTACCTCTTTAAACAATTTGAGGTTTCGTATGTCGAACTATTTGCAAAAGATATTTACCGACAATTATATTTTGTGGCACAAACGCCCGAAGAAGCGATGGAATACATCGAAAATTACGAGGAAGTAGAACTCGATTCGAAATGGTTTAAGGTTCCCGAAAAATAATTGTCTGTACTTGTAATTATTAATACGATAAATTGTCGTATTATTTGCACGTTCTGACAAGACATACTGACATACTTTCAGTAGACACCGTTTTTATTTTCACTTTTTAACACTAGAGATAGCTCCGTGTTAAATTATGCAAAATAGCGGCAATCAGCGGCAGGCAAGCAAAACAGTGGCAATAAATTTGCGTTCTTAATTCCCTGAGAAAATTAGAACGTTTTAAAAATTTTAAGTTATGAAAAAAGTAGGAAGAATTTCGCTGACATTTTTACTTGTTATAGCAGGTGCATTTGTAGGAGTTTGGGCTTACAGCACTTTTTTCGACAAGCCACAGGTTGTAACAGTGAAAGAAGAGCAAGCAGCACGATTTGTTAATTACCCCGCGGATAGCGAACAACAGTTACCCGATTTAACTTTTGCCGCCGAAAAATCGATTCATGCGGTTGTACATATTGCCACAAAATCAGTTCGTACCGGGCAATGGTCGAGCGGTAATCCGTTTTTAGATGAGTTTTTTGGCCTGCAAAGGCAACAACCTCAGGTACAGCAAGGTTTTGGTTCGGGTGTAATTATGTCCGACGATGGTTTTATTATTACCAATAACCACGTAATTGAAGACGCCCAGGAAATTAAAGTAATATTGAATGACAAACGCGAATTTGACGCGCGTTTAGTTGGAACCGATCCATCAACCGATATTGCTTTATTAAAAATTGAAGCCAATGACTTACCATATTTAACTTATGGCAATTCCGATAACCTGAAACTTGGCGAATGGGTATTGGCAGTTGGTAACCCGTTTAACCTTACATCGACGGTAACTGCGGGTATTATAAGCTCACAAGGACGAAACCTGGGAATTAACCAGGATCAGTACCGAATAGAGTCGTTTATTCAAACCGATGCGGCAGTAAATCCCGGAAACAGCGGAGGCGCACTGGTAAACCAACAAGGTAACCTGGTTGGAATTAACACTGCAATTGCCTCTCGTACCGGATCATACACCGGATATTCGTTTGCAGTACCGGTATCTATCGTAAAAAAAGTTGTTAAAGACTTAAAAGAATTCGGAGAGGTACAACGCGCATTACTAGGTGTAAATATTGGCGATGTTAATGCAGAAATTGCTGAAGAACTGAACCTTGATAAGGTGGAAGGTGTTTATATAGGTGGAGTCGTTGCTAACGGAGCTGCCAACGAAGCCGGCATAAAAGAGGAGGATGTGATCATCAGTGTTGATGGAGATAAAGTAAAAACAGCAGCCGAGCTACAGGAAAAAGTTAGTCAGTACCGTCCGGGCGACAATGTAGACATTGTTGTAATTAGAGACAATGAAAAGAAACAATTTACCGTTACCTTGCGTAACAAACATGGCGACACCGAAATAGTACGCGATAACATTAGTGTACTGGGTGCCGAGTTTGAAACAGTGAGTAACAGTGTTAAACAGGATTTGGGAATCAATAATGGCATCATGATCACCAGCCTGAACAAAGGAAAACTAAAGGATGCCGGTCTCGAAAAAGGTTTTATTATTACCTCGGTAAACAAAAAACCTATTTACGAGGTGTCAGATTTTAAGAGAGAAGTTGGAAATGCGAGAGGAGGAATCTTGGTTGAAGGTGTTTATCCGAATGGGGAATCAGCATACTATGTTTTTGGCGTTGAACGTTAACATTCAAAGAACATAACCTTTAACTTTGTATTAATTACAAAATACGATGAGCTTTCTCCTTGACCATTAGATATTAATGTTCTATATTTGCACGATTTTTTAAGGATTATATATGAGACAACTAAAGATCACAAAGTCAATCACTAACCGTGAAAGTGCCTCTTTAGATAAGTATTTGCAGGAAATTGGTAAAGAAGAGCTGATTACTGTAGAGGAGGAAGTGGAGTTAGCACAGCGGATTAAAAAAGGCGATCAGGCGGCTTTGGAGAAATTAACAAGAGCAAACCTTCGATTTGTAGTATCGGTGGCAAAGCAGTACCAAAATCAGGGACTCAGCTTACCCGATTTAATTAACGAAGGAAACCTTGGTTTGATTAAAGCAGCCGAAAAATTCGACGAAACCCGCGGTTTTAAGTTCATTTCTTACGCAGTATGGTGGATTCGCCAATCAATTCTTCAAGCGCTTGCTGAGCAGTCGCGTATCGTTCGTTTGCCACTGAACCAGGTAGGTTCTCTGAATAAGATCAATAAAGCTTATTCAAAATTCGAGCAAGAACACGAACGTAAACCGTCGCCTGAAGAGTTAGCTGAAACATTAGAGCTGCCTGCAGATAAGGTTTCTGATACTTTAAGAGTATCAGGAAGACATGTATCAGTTGATGCACCATTTGTTGATGGTGAAGATAACAGTCTGTTGGACGTTCTGGTGAACAACGATTCGCCAAATGCCGACAAAAGCCTTATCAACGAATCTTTGGCTAGAGAAATTTTCCGCGCATTAGCAACTTTGACTGAGCGAGAAAGTGACATCATTAAACTGTTTTTTGGCATAGGGTGCCAGGAAATGACATTGGAGGAAATCGGTGAACGATTTGGATTAACCCGCGAAAGGGTAAGGCAGATAAAAGAAAAGGCTATCAGACGATTAAGACATACATCGCGTAGCAAATTATTAAAATCATATCTGGGCTAAGAAGAAAAAAGAAAAGGTTGTCATTACAAAATGGCAACCTTTTTTATTTTAGTTAATCAGCATCTCATTTAGTCAATCGGCATCTCAATATAATCTGGTTTTTCTCCCTCATCACTGCTTTTAATTTCTTCTTCTCCCCCATCTTTCGTATTTGTGCTTTTAGTTGCAATTAAAGCCCACGCCATAATTAAACTAGTAGCAATAATTACCACAAACAATACTGCTCCTTCAAATTTTTCGGCCCGTAACGATTCGGGAATAGCAAAGAACAACAGCACGGTAATTAATCCTTTTGGTGCAATAAAAGTTTGTGGCAGCGTATCTTTTCGTTCGATTACGTAGAACAAGCCAAAACGCAAAATGTAAGTTACTGCCAGGAAGATTACGCTTATCAGCCAAACTTTCCAGCTAAATAACGAAGCCAATGGCAAAGTCATTCCAAAAACCACAAAGAAGAATGTACGAACCAAGAATGCCGTTTCTTTGGTAATCATTTTAAACTGATCGAAAAGTCCGTCGATTTTGGAGTCGTTTAACCACTCCCGCAACCTTCCGAAAAGCAAAACTTTATAATTACGCAGCAGCAAACCGAACATTAAAATTATAATTAATGATGACAGGTGGAACATTTTTCCAACCGCATAAAGCAAAACCAGCACTGCCAGAAACAAAAAGAATTTTGCATCGCCTTTAATATTTTGGATGATATAAAGCAAACCATAACACAGCACCACCGAAATTACCAGCGTAAGAACAATGTTGCTCCCAATGGCAAAACTAAGCTGGCGCATCCCTTCCACATTAAGGTTTTCAACAATCATGTAAAACACCATAATGCCGAGAATATCAGAGAAAGTACTTTCGTAAATCAGAAACTCGCGCTTGTATTTTGTAAGGTTGGCCACACTTGGAATAATGATCGCACTACTCATTATTGAGAGTGGTAACGCATAAACCAATGCAGGCAAAAAGTTGATTTCGGGAATAAAAAACTGAATAAGAAATGCGATGGAAACCGCTGTTAATCCGAGCGATAAAGAAGCGATAGTAAACGATTTCCAAATCAGTGGCCAGTTCTCCTTTTTCAACTCTAAATCGAGAGCTGCTTCGAGTACGATCATTATTAAGCCAACAATCCCCAGTACTTCGAGCGCCCAGAAATAATCGGGCTCCATTTCAAAGTAGGTCATTAATTGCTGCACACCAACACCCAGCAAAATTAAAATCAACACGCTGGGCACGTTGGTTTTCCGCGAAAACATATTTGTGAAAAAGGAAAATATGATAATGACACAAAGGCCAATCAAAAAGAGGTATGCACTCATAGAGAAATCTTTGTTTTAAGATACACAAACAGTTGGATAATACAATTGTTTTTATGAAAAACAGTGCGTTTCATCTTTCACATTGAAACACTTCATACTCAGTAAATACTGATGGTTCGGCTACAAAAATTAATTTCCCAATTTATAAATTTGCTCCATTAATTGCCATTTTTCATCTGCTGTTGCTGTTTCAGAAGTTTGCTGAAATTGCGACACATAAGCTTCCCATTCTGCCTGCCGTGGTTTGTTGGCCAATTCACTCATTGCAGTATCGTGGTCAAAATCAGGAACGGTATCCATAATCATAAACAACTGGTTCCCTAGCAGGTAAATTTCCATATCAATAATCCCAACTTCGCGCATGCTTTGGGTTACTTCCGGCCAAACTGCACCCGGTGCATGAACTTTTTTATACTGCTCAATCAATTCCGGGTTGTCTTCCAGTTTTAAAGCCTTACAGTAGCGTTTGTACTCCATTTTATTGTGCCGTTTTAAATGCGTTATACGTTCTTTTGCCATAAATTGCAATTACAACAAAGCAGATAAAAGGCAAAATAAACGAAAAATTCACCGCCGGAAGCGGCCCGATAGTTCCCTGGTCGATAATAAATCCTTGCAACGGCGGCATTAAAGCTCCGCCAACAATTGCCATTACCAAACCTGCAGCACCAAGCGTTGCATCGTCGCCAACATCTTCCAGCGCAATTCCGTAAATAGTTGGAAACATCAGCGACATAAATGCCGACGTGGCAATTAGTAAATACAATCCCATCATTCCCTGAATTAAAATTACGCCTGCAGTTGTACACATTCCACCGATTGCAAAAAGCAACAACATATAACGAGCGTTCAGGTATTTCATTAAAAAGGTGCTGATGAAACGACTGCTTATAAAAATCGCCATGGCAATAATATTGTAGTTCTGTGCCTGTGCTTTTGGAATCCCCAGGTTATCGGCATACTGAATAATAAAAGTCCAGCACATTATTTGCGTTCCCACGTAAAACACCTGTGCAATTACGCCTTCCCTGTAAATTTTATTTCGCAGCAATCGTTTTGCCGAGTGCCATGGATGAATTTCATGATCAGCGCTTTCGCGCTTTGGCATTTTTGATACAGCAATGATTATCAGCATCACAATTACCACAAATCCCAGAATTACATATGGATCGCGTATTACTGCCAGATCGTTGGTGCGAATTGCAGCTTTTTCCGATGCGCTTAAGGTTTCAAAAATCAGGTTTCCGGCAGCATCCCGTTTATCCGATTCTAACGACGAGAGTATAAGTTTTGACGCTACAATCATTCCCAAAATCGATCCCAAAGGATTAAACGACTGTGCCAAATTCAAACGACGTGTTGCGGTTTTGGGATCGCCCATTGATAAAATATACGGATTGGCAGTGGTTTCCAGGAAAGCCAAACCAAAAGTCAGGATATACAGCGACACCAGAAAAAAACCAAAAATCTCGAATTGCGCAGCCGGAAAGAACAACAAAGCGCCAATGGCGTACAAAGCCAGGCCGATAATAATTCCGGTTTTATAGGAATATCGTTTTATGATTAGTGCCGCAGGAATGGCCATAGTAGCGTAGCCGCCGTAAAATGCAAACTGCACCATGGCAGCTTTTGCGGTGGAAATTTCCATTACCGTTTGAAATGCCGCCACCAACGGATTGGTAATGTCGTTGGCAAATCCCCAAAGCGCAAATAAGCAGGTAATAAGTATAAACGGGACAAGAATTTTCTTGTCCACCACAATTGATTTAGTTTTGTTCATTGGTTTAAAAGTTTTACTAATCTACCAAATTACTGGCAATTAGTACAGGTTTAGTAACCTGCCCGGAAATAACTCCGGGCAAGGTATTTATAGGTACTCCAACTTATTATCAGCTTTTAGTTTTTCTACAATCTTTTTTATGTCTTCGGCATTATCGCGTTTGCAAACCAAGGTGGTATTTCCGTCGCGCACCACAATTACATCGTCGAGGCCAACAACGGCAACCAAACCATCATCAGTAGATACATACGAGTTTTTAGAGTCTAAAAAGATAGCCTCTCCCATTCCGGCATTGCCATTTTCATCTTTTTTATCGGTTTGATAAACCGACTCCCAACTGCCAAGGTCATTCCAATCGAAATTTCCTTCAACCAGGTAAATATTTTTGGCGTGCTCCATAATTCCATAATCAACCGAAATGCTCTCAACTGCGCGGTAAATGGTATCGAGTGTCTCCGGATATGTTGGATTGCCAAAATCAGCCTGAATTTTGCGCAAATCAGCATACAATTCAGGGGCAAACTCTTCAACCGCTTTCAGGAAAACCGATACTTTGAAAACAAACAATCCACTGTTCCAGTAAAAACCACCTTGTTTCAGGTAATCCGTGGCGGTAGCCTCATCCGGTTTTTCCACAAAACGTTCTACTTTAAACTGCTTTATTTTTTCGTCGCCGGTAATATCTTCGGCGGTTTGTACATAACCGTAACCCGTTGCCGGATAGGTTGGCGTAATTCCAAGCGTAACAATACCATCGCGCTCGTTGGCAATTTTAGCAGCAGCTAAAACGGTATCCTCGAACAAAGCATTATTTGTAATTAAATGATCAGACGGAGAAACAACCATCACGCCATCCGGATTTTCGCGCTCGGCATACATAGCCGCCAAACCAATACATGGTAAGGTATTTCTGCCAATCGGTTCGTAAATCAGGTTTTCTTTGGGCAACATCGGAGTTTGTTCCTCAAGCACTTTTGCCTGCGTTGCACTTGAAACGATGTAGATATTTTCCTCTTTGGTGAACGTTGCAAATCGTTCAATTGTGTCCTGAAGAAGCGATTGTTCGCCAAAAATATTCAGGTATTGTTTTGGTTTTGCTGTTTTACTGCGTGGCCAGAATCGTGTTCCCGAGCCTCCCGCCATGATTAGGGTATACAGATTTTTCATATAGTTTCAATTGTAAGTTTATCAAATTGCCGATAAAATAAGCCGATCATTTTTACGAGTATTGATGCACTCTTTCGCTCATTTTATGCTCAAATTTATTTTTGAATTGCAATGTAATAAATTGCCCCGACAAGCCACGGCAAGATGGAGGTTTAAATTTCAGAAAATATTCACGGATTTGCGACGACTGCTTATTCCCTGACCGGATTGTATTCTTTGGCCTCAATTTCGCCATTGGCAACACGAAGCGCATTCTTCGCAAGCGCTTCCAGTTCATCTTCTCCCGGGTAAACAAACACTTCTGAAATAAAACCAGCTTTATTCCGAATGTATGCCTCCAGTTGTTTGTTGTAGGCCAAACCACCGGTTAATAATATTCCGTCTACTTTTCCTTCGAGCACAACGGCCATTTCACCAATCATTTTAGACACCTGGTAGAACAACGCTTCCTGAACCAACTTTGCATTTTCGTCACCTTTTTTAACGCGTTTCTCCACTTCCAAAGCATCGTTTGTGCCCAGATAAGCCACAAAACCACCTTCGCCAACCACCATTCTGCGAATTTGTTCCTGCGAGTATTTACCCTTAAAACAAAGATCAATAACTTGGCCAACAGGCAGTGTTCCCGAACGCTCAGGGCTAAAAGGCCCTTCCCCGTCGAGTGCATTGTTAACATCAACAACACGGCCGTTTTTATGCGCTCCAACTGAGATTCCTCCACCCAAGTGTGCGATTATTAAGCGTAACTCTTTATAATTCGTTTTTACCTTTTTGGCATGTAAACGCGCTGTTGCTTTTTGGTTTAGTGCATGAAAAATCGATTGCCGCTGAAACCGTGGATGACCGGCAAAACGAGCCACATCATCCATTTCATCGGTTACTACCGGATCGGCAATAAATGCTTTTGCATTTGGAATTTGCAAAGCAATATAATCGGCCAGCATACCACCTAAGTTACTGGCATGATGTCCCATTATACCTTCACGCAAATGGTCGAGCATCAGGTTGTTAACTTTGTAAACGCCCGATTCCAAAGGATAAGTCAGACCACCGCGGCCGATAATGTATTTAATCGCATCTACTTCAATGCCTTCTTCAACCAAAGCGTCAATGATCACACCTTTTCGAAAAGCAAACTGGTCGACAATATTTTTATAGCGAAGTAGTTGCTCGAGAGGATGCCGAATGGTTTTGGTAAAAACACATTCCTTTTCGTTATAAACAGCAAACTTTGTGGAGGTAGAACCCGGATTTATTGCAAGAACCTGGTGCATAAAATGATTTACGTATTACTAATCTGGTAACTTACAATTGATGCAAGCGCCACAGAATTCAACTTTGTTTTTCTACTATCGCCACGCGATGATACCACTGCAGGCACTTTCGCTCCGGCAATAATTCCCGACATTTCGGCTTTGGCCAGTTTTGAGTTTGTTTTGTAAAAAACGTTGGCCGCATCAATGTTCGGAAACAGCAAACAATCGGCATCGCCAGCAACCGGAGATGTAAAACCTTTTACTTCAGCTGAGTCGGCATTAATAGCCACATCAAGCGCCATGGGGCCATCAACCAAACCTCCTTCGATTTGGCCGTGCTCCGACATTTTGGCAATTGTAGCGCCGTCCATACACGACTGAATGGAAATAATAATTTGCTCGGTAGGCGCAATTACCGCAACTTTTGGCTGCTTTACACCCAGCGATTTTGCTGCACAAATGAGGTAATCTGTCATTAATATCTTTTGTTTCAGATCGGGATAAGGTAAAACCGCGGCATCGCTAAAAACAAGCAGTTTGTGGTAATTCGGATTATCCATAACCGAAACATGGCTTAACGTACCTTTTGCCGGAACCAGGTTGTTTTCTTTTCTCAGCAAAGCACGCATGAATTTATCGGTCGAAACCATTCCTTTCATCAACACATCGGCCTTGTCTTCATGAATAAGCTCTACAGCTTTGTCGGTTGCTTCGCGGATGGATTTGGCATCATAGATCTGATAATCCGAAATATCGATTCCCAGCTTTTTGCACGACTCTTCAATAATCGTCCGGTCGCCGGTTATTATTGGTATTACAACCCCCAGTTCAACCGCGTCGTGCATGGCTTCCAAGGTACTTACATCAACACCGTTAACCGCCACAACCCGTTTCGGAGGTTGCTTTTTTACCACTTCAAGAAGCTCTGTAAAATTGTTTATACTCATTGTGTAGCAATTTTAGCCCGAAGTTACGACGCGCAAGGTTCACATCCGATAACTTTTCTCAGCAATTTTTATGTTGTAAACCACCTCTAAAAATTTTAAACTTAGAATTAGTATTCAGCGACTTACGATTTGCTAAGAATCTGAAATAATTTACCCCGCAAAACTTGGGGTTTGCCATTTTTCAATATTCCAAGAAATCGGTGCGCATAACCATTTTGAATTAAGCAGTGCATGAACCTTACAAAATATAAATGTGTTTAAATAGAGTAGATTCTTTTAAAATTAGGGAAAATACTTGTCTTAATCAAATGTAAATCAATGTTTTTCAAACGACAATATGGTGTTTTACAATATATCAAAATCTTTCTGTCAAAAGAGATTTTATACTATTTTCAAACGTTGTAATATTAAGTTGTTTATCCATGTTCAACTTGATTTCAAATCGACCATACTTCGCTATTTCAATTTTCTTCGACAAATCATCCGAAGTAAATCTTCCTGCAAAAAGCAAAAACACCTTTTTACCGGGAAAATACCGTGCACAAGGCATTCTTTAAGGGCTCCTGTAGTTTCTACGGGGCCACTCATTATACTCGATTCATTTTATTAATTAACCAAAAGATAGCTGCGATGGAAAATAAAATCACAAGTTTAGCCGAGTACTTTCAGAAGTACAAGGAAAGTGTGGCTGACCCCGACAATTTTTGGGGAAAAATAGCCGAAAGCCATTATTGGCGTAAGAAATGGGACCAGGTTCTCGATTACAAATTCGACGGGGATGGTGCCCCCGATGTAAATTGGTTTGTGAACGGCAAACTGAACATCACCGAGAATATTTTTGAACGTAACATGTTTATGCGAAAAGACCAGGTTGCGATTATTTGGGAACCCAACGACCCAAAAGAACCGGAAATTAAACTGACCTATGGCGAGTTGTTCGAAAAAGTAAAACAATTTGCCAATGGATTAAAAAAGATCGGCGTTAAAAAAGGCGACCGGGTTGCTCTCTACCTGCCAATGGTTCCCGAGCTGGCCATCGCCATGTTGGCATGTGCCCGAATTGGGGCCATTCACTCCATTGTTTTTGCAGGATTCTCGGCAACCGCGCTGGCCGACCGTATTAACGATGCAGAAGCCAAAGTTGTAATTACTTCCGATGGTGGATTCCGCGGCACCAAATCAATACCGTTAAAAAGTATTGCCGACGAAGCGGTTGAAAAATGTCCGTCGGTAGAAATGACTGTTATTTTAAAACGTACCGAGGAAGAAATACAATGGGTTGACGGAAGAGACATCTGGTGGCACGATTTGATTGCTAATGTGAGTAGTGAAAACGAAGCAGAAACAATGGATGCTGAGGATGTACTGTTCATCCTATATACTTCGGGATCGACAGGAAAACCAAAAGGAGTGGTACACACTACTGCCGGCTACATGGTTTATGCCGAATACACCTTTAAAAATGTATTTCAATACAGCGACGGAGATATTTACTGGTGTACCGCCGATATTGGTTGGGTAACCGGCCACTCGTACATTGTTTATGGCCCGCTGTTAACCGGAGCTACTTCGGTTATGTTCGAAGGTGTACCAACCTGGCCCGACGCAGGGCGTTTCTGGGAAATCGTAGATAAATACAAGATCAACCAATTCTACACCGCACCAACTGCCATTCGTGCATTAGTGGCGCAAGGCGACCAATGGGTAACAAAATACGACCTGAGCTCGCTAAAAGTTTTGGGTACTGTTGGAGAGCCCATCAACGAAGAAGCCTGGCGCTGGTATCACGACCTTGTAGGAAAAGGCCGTTGCCCGATTGTAGATACCTGGTGGCAAACCGAAACCGGTGGTATAATGATTACACCACTAGCAGGAATTACGCCTACCAAACCTTCGTTGGCGACATTGCCATTGCCGGGAATTCAGCCGGTGTTGCTCGACCATGAAGGTAACGAATTGAAAGGCAACAGCGTTGAAGGAATTCTCTGCATGAAACACCCTTGGCCCGGCATGTTGCGCACTACCTGGGGCGATCATAAGCGATGCTACCAAACTTACTTTGCATCCTTCCCCGGTTATTATCTCACCGGCGATGGCGCCAAGCGCGACGAAGAAGGTTACTACCGTATAATCGGCCGCATCGATGATGTAATTAATGTTTCCGGTCACCGTATTGGTACAGCCGAAGTAGAAGATGCCATTAACCAACATCCGAAAGTAGTTGAATCGGCGGTGGTTGGATATCCGCATGAAATTAAAGGAGCCGGTATTTATGCCTATGTAATTTGTGAAGATATGACCGATTTCGAATTGGAAAATATTGAAGCAGAAATAAAAGCTACTGTAAATAAATTTATCGGGCCAATTGCCAAACCCGATAAAATTCAAATTGTTAGTGGTCTGCCAAAAACGAGGTCGGGAAAAATTATGCGACGTATTCTTCGTAAGATCGGAGAAGGCGATGCTACCAACCTTGGCGACACATCTACTTTACTCGATCCGGGCGTAGTTGAAGAAATTATCGACGGAGCAAAAGTTGAAGTAAAACGATAAGCGCACACAAACAGACATCTTCTCACCAAGGTGTCTGTTTTCTTTTTAATCAACCTTTAATTAAATAGTTAAATCAACCTGACTATCATAAAAATGCTCATTTCCAAGCAAAAGCATTTTAAGATTTATTGCTTGTTCTCCAAAAATCAAATGATGTAAACCAAAAAAAATGAAAGGACTAAAAATTACTAACCGATGGATAGTAGTGATTGGAGCCATACTTATACAATTGGCTTTGGGCGCTATTTATGCCTGGTCTGTATTTACCGCATTATTAACCGATCCCAACGGCGACTATGGCTTCTCGGCCACACAAACCGCCTGGGTATTTTCTATTGGCCTGGCCACATTTGCCGTGGTAATGGTTTTTGCCGGAAAGTGGCAAGCCAAATCAGGCCCCACAGTTGTTGCATTAACCGGTGGCCTGGTTTTAGGTGCCGGATATATTTTAGGTGGACTATTTGGAAGTTCATTGATTGCCCAACTACTATTTATTGGAATATTGGGAGGTGCCGGAATCGGCCTCGCCTACGTTGTTCCTATTGCTGTTGGCGTAAAATGGTTCCCCGATAAAAAAGGATTGATAACCGGGTTGGCCGTAGCCGGGTTTGGCTTTGGCGCAACCATTTGGGTCAAACTGGCAGGTTCGTGGTTCGGCGGCCTGTTAAATACCAGCAGCGCCTTTGGTTTGCCAAGCGTTCAGAGTGTATTTGTAATTTACGGAATTGTGTTCGCAGTTATGGTGGTGCTTGGCTCTCTGGTAATGGTCAATCCTCCCGAAGGCTACAAACCCGAAGGTTATGAGCCACCAGTTAACCACACTGCCAAAACATCGGGTGGCGTTGAGTTTGATTCCAGCCACATGCTTCGTACCAAACAATTTTATGCCATTTGGGTGGTGTTCATTTTTTCTGCCCTTGCCGGTCTGATGGTAATTTACTGCATAAAACTTTTTGGAATTGATGCATTGGAGTATAACGGAATTGCAAATGCCGGAGTTATTACCGGAACTGCAATGGCTTGGTACGCCATATTTAACGGACTGGGACGAATCGTTTGGGGAATGCTATCGGATAAACTGGGACGGAAAAGAGCCATATTTTTTATGACACTTTTTCAAGGTGTGATTATGCTAATGACCTACCACGTATTTATTCGTTTTGGCGTAACATCAGGATTTATTGCCAGCGCTTGTATCATCGGTTTCAACTTTGGTGGAAACTTTGCACTGTTCCCGGCCATTACTGCTGACTTTTTTGGGAATAACACCGTTGGTAAAAACTACGGTTGGATGTTTACTGCCTACGGTTTTGCAGGAATTGCAGGCCCTCAGCTTGCAGGCCATTTTAAGGATTCGGCAACAGCATCATCCGGACCAATAGTTTGGATGGCTCCTTTTATAATCGCCGGAGTTGCCTGTTTAATTGGCAGCGTTATCATTTTGCTTACAAAACCACCAAAATAAGGATTCAGGAAAAGCGTCTGCAAAGGCGCTTTTTTGTTTACAAACACTTGTTTTAGACGATGTATGCTTTAAAACACGGCAAATTCTTATTGTTTTACAGCATAGTTTGCAGCTACCATTTACATACAAAACCCGTAACTAACTAATTCAATTAACATTACACCGAGCAGTATAATAAACGCCCAATTTCGGAACATTTTAGAACTTGGTATTTTTTCATGAAATTTATAACCCAAATCAGTCATCCTTACGGATCAACCAAATGCTGATGTCCGATATAAACCAAAAAACGATGAAACATGGCCATAAAAAAACTCGATAGTATTTTCAGACCAAAACGAATTGCCCTGGTTGGAGTTTCAAATAATCCCGACAGCGTGGGCGGGATCACCTTACGAAATTTAGTGGGAGGAGGATTTAACGGTGTTGTTTACCCGGTAAATCCAAGGCGCGAAGCCGTTTTTGGAATTCCTTGCTACCCCGATGTAAAAAGCCTGCCCAAAACACCCGACCTGGCGGTAATTATGACGGCTGCTGAAGCCGTTCCGCAATTGGTTCAAGATTGTGGCGAGGCCGGAATTCACGGCGTAATAATTATGTCGGCCGGTTTTAAGGAAGCAGGCGAAGCCGGAAAAAAGCTGGAAGAGCAGGTAAAAGCTGAAAAGGCGAAATTCCCCGATATGCGAATCGTTGGTCCGAACTGCCTGGGCATTTTAGTTCCCGGCCTGAATATGAATGTAAGTTTCGCTCAAACAATGCCTAAAAAAGGACATGTAGCGTTTATTTCGCAATCGGGTGCGCTTTGTACTTCGGTTCTCGACTGGGCTTTCGAATCCAACATCGGTTTTTCCAATTTCGTTTCTATCGGAAATTCCATGGACGTAAGTTTTGGTGATTTAATCGATTATTTCGGGCAGGATCCGAACACCAAATCCATTGTGCTTTATGTTGAATCGATTGCAAACGCGAGAACATTTATGTCGGCAGCACGTGCTTTTTCTCGCGAAAAACCGATTATCGTATACAAATCCGGACGATACCCCGAATCAGCAGCTGCAGCTGCGTCTCATACCGGGGCAATGGCTTCCGAGGATTCGGTTTACGATGCCGTATTTCGTAGAGCAGGATTGGCAAGGGTCTTTGAATTTGGAAACATCTTTGATTTTACCGATTTGGTAGGCCGCAAACGCATTCCTAAAGGTAACCGTCTGGCGATTGTTACCAACGCCGGCGGTCCGGGAGTAATGGCTACCGACGCACTGCTTTCAATGGGTGGAAGTCTGGTAAAATTATCGGAAGAAACCATGCAAAAACTGAACGATTATCTGCCTTCATTTTGGTCACACGGCAACCCGGTTGATGTATTGGGAGATGCCACACCACAACGTTTTGCAAGAGCTGCAGAGATTGTTTTGGAAGACAAAGAAGTTGATGCGGTGTTGGTTCTGCTCACACCTCAGGCGATGACCGATCCGACAGCCACGGCACAGGCAATTGCCAGTATGTCGAAAAATACTACAAAGTCGATAATGACTTCGTGGTTAGGAGGTGCTGCAATGCATGAAGGTATTCAAATCCTGAACCAAAACGGCATATCAAATTATCCGGCACCGGAGCAGGCCATCCGGGCATTTATGACACTTTCTGATTATTCAGAAAATCAGCAAATATTATACGAAACGCCACGTGAGGTTCCGGTTTCATTCCAGTACGACCGTAATGAGCTTCGCCAGAAATACCTTACTCAGGTCTTCCCAAAAGCCAAAGTGCTGAACGAAGACGATTCGAAAATGCTAGTTAACGATTATGGTATCGACACCACCCACCCCACCCCTGCGGCTACCGAAGATGAAGCCGTGAAAATTGCAGAACAAAAAGGCTACCCGGTGGTGCTGAAAATATACTCGCCTGATATCATCCATAAATCGGATGTTGGCGGCGTTGCGCTGAATATTGAAAACGAAGAAATGGTGCGGGCAACTTTCCGCAACATGGTAAAAATGGCGGCTGAAAAACGCCCTGAGGCCAAAATCGAGGGTATTACCGTACAAAAGATGGTTGACACACGAGACGGTATAGAACTGATTGTCGGGACAAAAAAAGATCCGGTTTTCGGAACGGTAATGCTGGTTGGTATGGGCGGAACAACGGCCGAATTGTTTAAAGATCAGCGCCTGGAATTCCCGCCGTTAAACGAGCACCTTGCCCGTCAAATGCTAAGATCATTAAAAATATATCCATTGCTGAAAGGCTGGCGTGGCGATGCACCTAAAAATATCGATAAATTGATAGAAGTTCTTATCCGCATGTCGTATCTGGCGGCTGATTATCCTGAAATTGAAGAACTGGATATTAATCCGCTTATCGTTACGCCAAAAGATGTAATTGCGCTTGATGCACGTATTGCCGTTGATGAAGAATTGCTGATAAATCCGGCAAAAGAATACTCGCACCTGATTATGCGCCCGTACCCGGAAAGCCTGATAAAGGAAGCAACTTTGCGAGATGGTACGCCAATTACGCTTCGACCAATTCGCCCTGAAGACGAACCAATGTGGCTTGAATTGCTGGGAAGTTGTTCGAAAGAATCCATTTACCACCGTTTCCGTTACGACTTCTATTTCGATTCGCACGAGGTGGCTTCGCAGTTCTGTTTTATCGATTACGACCGCGAAATTGCCATTGTTGCCGAGCATGAAAAAGAGGATGGCACTAAAGAGCTGATCGGTGTTGGACGTTTAATTGCCGACCCTGACGTGGAAATTATGGAATACGCCGTGTTGATTACCGATAAATGGCAAAAAAAGGAGCTTGGATTTGCATTGACCAGCTACTGCCTCGAAATTGCCAAAACGCGCGGTATTAAAAAGCTGGCGGCCGAAACCACCCGCGACAATAAACCGATGATCTCGGTTTTCCGAAAACTGAATTTTAAGATCCGTTTTAACGAAGACACCACTGTAACGGTAAACAAGGATCTGGAGCTGGAATAAAAACCTTTTACTATAAATATTGTTATCTCCCGGTAAACAGCAACGTTTCCGGGAGTTTTAACCCGGATAGTTCATTTGATTATATTAATAGTCATGTTTTCCGGGTTAATCCCGACTTAGTTGAGTCCATTTTTTGAAACGCAAAAAATGGATACGAAATTTACGTCGTTTTAAACTAATTGGGTATTTGAATGAATTGTACGGATTAAATTCTATGAGTTCTACTAAACTAACAAAATCACTGGTCGATAAACTCTGGCAGGCCTCGCACCTTATCCGAAAATCGAGATATGCCGTGGCGTTTACCGGTGCCGGTATTTCTGTTGAAAGTGGAATTCCGCCATTCCGCGGCGAAAATGGTTTGTGGAATACTACCCACCCCATTTTTCTTGAAATCGAATATTTTCAGAAAAAACCACTGCAATCGTGGAAAAAAATAAAGGAGATTTTTTACGACACCTTGGGCGATGCCGAACCTAATATTGCGCATATTATGCTGGCCACAATGGAAGAGCGGAGTTTTGTTGAAGCTGTTATCACGCAAAACATTGATCACCTACACCAAAAAGCCGGAAGCAAGTATGTTTACGAACTTCATGGCACTTACAAGCAGTTAATTTGTACCGAATGCAGCTCGGAATACGACATGAGTTTTGCCGATCTGAACTACCTCCCTCCCACTTGTTTTGTCTGTAAAGGCATTTTAAAACCCGACATGGTTTTCTTTAACGAACCCATTCCGGCTTTTGCAAAAAAACGATCGTATGAAGAAGCTGCCAAAGCCGATGTGCTGCTGATTATCGGCACCAATGCCGAAGTTTTACCGGCCGCAGAAATCCCGGTAGTAGCCAAAAATAACGGAGCAAAAATCATCGAGATAAATATACAACCATCGCATTTCACCAATACAGTTACCGATATTTTCTTGGAAATGAAAGCCACCGAAGCCATGAGCGAACTGGGCCGCTTGTTGTACCTTTAGATTATTCTTGCGGATCTCAAAAATTATGTCTACAATTAAAATCCATTTCAAATTAAGTCATATGAATAAAATTGCACAACGCACACTATCACTAATTTTATTGCTGGTTTTTGCAACCGGTGTTAAAGCAGAAAACGATTCTAGATTGCTGCGATTTCCCGATATCAATAACGACCTCGTGGCATTTGTTTATGCCGGCGATATCTGGACCGTCAGCTCAAACGGTGGCGACGCCACAAGATTAACCTCGCACGAAGGTTTAGAGCTATTTCCAAAAATTTCTCCCGATGGAAAAATGATCGCATTTTCGGCCGAATATTCAGGCACCCGACAGGTTTATGTAATGCCTGCTGAAGGCGGAACGCCAAAACAACTCACCTACTACAACTCGGTGGGAATGATGCCTCCCAGAGGTGGTTTCGACAATGTGGTGCTCGACTGGACGCCCGACAGTAAAAACATTCTTATTCGCGGTAACCGCACCATTTGGGGACAACGAAACGGTAAATATTTCCTGGTGAATATTGAAGGAGGACTGGAAAAACCATTGCAGATTATTAACGGTGGTTTTGCAACCTTATCGCCCGATGCCACAAAACTTTGTTTTACTCCGGTTGACCGCGAATTCCGCTCGTGGAAAAGATATAAAGGCGGCCGTGCTACCGAACTTTGGATTTACGATTTAGAGAAAGACGTTTCAGAGCAGATTACCGATTTTGCCGGTTCCGATCAGTGGCCAACCTGGCATGGAAATGAGATTTTCTTTGCTTCCGACCGCGATTTGAAATTCAATATTTACAGTTATAATAGCGACTCGAAAGAAGTAAAGCAAGTAACTAATTTCACTGATTTTGATGTAATGTGGCCATCGGGCGAAAACGGACAAATCGTTTTCGAAAATGGCGGATACATTTATAAAACCAACCTTGAAAACGGAGAAACCACAAAACTTACAATTAATCTGCATTTCGACAATCCAAATCTGTTGCCTTACTTTAAAAATGTAGCCGACAATATTCACAGTTACAGCGTTTCGCCAACTGCCAAACGTGCCTTGTTTGATGCACGCGGCGACATTTTTTCTGTTCCGGCAGAAAAAGGAATTACCGAGAATTTAACCAAAACGCAAGGCGTTCGTGAAATTTATCCGCAGTGGTCGCCAAACGGAAAATACATATCGTATTACTCGGATGAGAGCGGTGAATACGAAATTTACCTGCTGGAAAATAAAGAAGGTGCCGAACCGGAGCAAATTACCAAAAACTCATCGGCTTGGAAATACGACAGCGAATGGTCGCCAAACAGCAAATACATGGTTTATTCCGACCGCACCTTAAATCTGAAATTGCTGAATGTTGACACAAAAAAAGAGGTTACAATTGATCACGCAGCTCAAAGCGAAATTCGTTCGTATAATTTCTCACCCGATTCAAAATGGGTAACCTACTCAAAAGAATCGGCAAACGGACAAACTGCCATTTGGGCGTACAACGTTGAGAATGAAAACACGATCCAGTTAACCGACGACCGTTATAACGACTACTCCCCGGTTTTCTCAACCGATGGAGAATACCTGTTTTTCCTTTCGGATCGCGATTTCAACCTCGATTTTTCAAGCTTCGAATTTAGTTACGTGTACAACAATTCTACACGTATTTATGCGATGATATTGCAAAAAGACGGCGAGAATATTTTCAAATTCGAGAACGATGTTGAGCCGGTAAAATCTGACGAAGAAAAAACGGAAGAAAGCAATTCTGAAGAAGAAAGCGAGGACGTGGTAATTGATGTTGAAAACATTAACCAGCGTATAATTGCTCTCCCACTTAATTCAGGTGATTACAGGAATCTGCTGGCGGTGGAAAACGGTGTAATGTACATTAACGGTGGAAAATTACAGCGTTACAACTTAAAGGACAGAAAAGAAGAAACCATTGTTGAAGGAGCCCGTCAGGCCATTGTTTCTGCCGATGGAGAATCGATTTTATACCGTCCGGGAAGGGATTTTGCCATTGCTAAAATAAAACCCGGCATAAAATCAGGAGATGGAAAATTGAATCTCGATAACCTGGAAATGAAAATCGATCCGAAACTGGAGTGGGCGCAAATTTACAAGGATGGCTGGCGCATTTTCCGCGACTATTTCTATGTAAACAACATGCACGGCGTTGACTGGGAAGCAGTAAAAGAAAATTATCAGCAATTGCTGCCTTATGTGGGACACCGTGCTGATCTGGACTATCTTTTCCATGAAATTATTTCGGAAGCAAATGCCGGTCACGCATACGCCAACTGGGGCGATTTTAAACAGGTAAAACGCGTTGAAGGCGGTTTACTTGGCGCAAAACTTACTGCCGACACAAACGCCGGACGTTATAAAGTCTCGCAAATTTACGAAGGCCAAAACTGGAATGAATCACTTCGTTCGCCATTGACAGAACAGGGAATCGACGTAAACGAAGGAGACTACATCATCAGCATAAACGGTAAAAACATTACCACTGACGATAATCCTTACCTGGCTTTAGAAAACACAGCCGGCAAACGAATTGAGATAAAAGTAAATGCTGATCCCAAAGCAGAAGGAGCACGTTCATCGATGATTAAACCGATTAGCAGCGAGCAAAACCTGCGCTACTACAATTGGGTACTCGAAAGACGTGCAATGGTTGACAAACTTTCGGACGGACGCATTGGCTACATACACGTGCCAAACACGGCTGTTGAAGGAAACCGCGAATTATTTAAAGGCATGTACGCCTACCACAACAAAGAGGCACTGATTATTGACGACCGCTACAACGGAGGTGGGTTTATTCCTGATGTTATGGCCGACTTGCTCGACAGAAAAACACTGAGCTACTGGCAAAGAAATGGCTTAACGCCAATGAAAACACCGGCCATTGCACACGACGGACCAAAAGCGATGTTGATCAATGGTTATTCATCGTCGGGTGGCGATGCTTTCCCTTATTATTTCAAAAAGAAAGGACTGGGAACACTGATCGGTACCCGAACCTGGGGAGGTTTGGTTGGTATTTCAGGAAATGCAGAATTGGTTGATGGCGGCTATATTTCTGTTCCACGTTTTGGTATTTTCGACGAACAGGGCGAATGGGTTATTGAAGGTATTGGTGTGTCGCCGGATATAAAAGTAGTTGACCGACCTGAACAACTGGCGAAAGGCGAAGATCCGGGCATTGAAAAAGCGGTTGAATTCCTGTTGGAGGAACTGGAGAAAAATCCGGTTAAAAAAGTGGAAAATCCTACTCCTCCTAACCGTTCAAAATGGAGAGAAGAATAACGTATACAGGATATTAGAACGCAGGCAATAAATTGTAAAAATGCGCTAAGTGGTTTTGAACCATTTGGCGCATTTTTTATTTACACAGCTTGCTGTTCTTTTCTGCGTTAATCATTTAAATCTGCGTCATCAGCGTTCCCTGTTTTTAAAATTCTATATTTGCCCGAACAAACTGTTTTTATACCAAAATGAAACGACCTTACCTTTTATTACTATTGCTACCACTCGTATTATTTTCATGTTCGTCGGGCCAAAAAGCACTGCAGCGCGGCGATTATTACGACGCTATCTCAAAAGCTGTTGAGCGTTTAAAATCGAATCCAGACAACGACAAAGCTTTAAAAGTTTTAAAAGAAGGATACCCGATGGCCATTGAGTGGTCGCAGGAAGAAATTGACCAAACACTGACATCGAACGAAGCATTTAAATGGGAACGCACCATTGCCATTATGAACCGTGTGAACGGGATGAGCGACCAAATTAGAAGTACCCCGGCTGCCCGCAAACTATTTCCGGATCCAAAATCATACAGTTCGGAATTAAATATGGCACACGAAAAAGCTGCCGAAGACCGTTACCAGGCAGGATTGCATTTTATGGAACAGGAATCGCGCGAAAGTGCACGAACTGCCTTCGATCATTTTGCAAGAGCCGATCAGTGGATTCCGGGTTATAAAGACACACACGAAAAAATGGCGATTGCCAAGGAACTGGCCACCGTTAATGTGGTTGTTGAGGCCGTTACTGTACGCACAAAAACCTACCAGTTAAGTTCTGAGTTCTTTTATAACCAAGTGTTTGAATACGTAAACAATCAATTCCCGTCAAGTGGATTTGTAAACTTTTTTTCACCTCAGCAGGCGGAGAATTTTGAGTTAAATCCTGACTTTGTGGTGCGCATGGAATTTTACGATTTTTCGGTGGGCAACCTGGTTCGTAATGAAAAAGAAGAGAGCCTCACAAAACGGGTAAAAGTACCGGTTACCGATTCTACTTTTGTAAATAAAACCTACCAGGCAAAACTAAAAACGTATACCGACGAAGTAATTTCCGGAGGTCGCCTGAACTACCGGATTGTAGATTTTCAGAACGACAAATTGTTGCGCGACAACCTGATTCCCGGCTCGTTTACCTGGGTAAACCAATATGCCATTTTTGCCGGCGACGAAGAGGCTTTAAGCGACGAACAATTTGCGCTGACACAACAAAAAGCAGTTCCGCTGCCTGCTCATCAGGATTTGTTTATCGAATTTACAAGGCCGATTTACAAACAACTTACCGACGAGTTGTATAGCTTTTTTAGGCGGTATCGGTAAATAGTAACAGTATTGAGCAGGTGACTTAAAGTCACCTGCTCAATAAAAAACTCCTCCTGCAACAGCTATTGCAAGAGGAGCCAACGACAATGCTGAAATCCTTTGGATTAAATCATTCGAGACTGGATTTCAAGTGTAGTTAAATGTCAGTCAGATTTCACATAAAAATCTTTTCTAATTCTTTTTAGAAGAAATATTCGTGCGCATTCCATACGTCCGATGTTATTTCGCCATTTGCGTTTATCGTTGCATGACTTGTGTAATGGTTATTGTAATAGACATTACCATCTTCATCCTTGATTAGAATTGTAGCTCTTCCGGTTTCAACCGATCCTGGCATCCAGTCCAAGAAATTATAGTTTTCAATGGCAGAAGTATGATAAATTGTACCAGTATTGTCTCCAACATAAACCCCTTTTGCTCTCCACTGCCATTTAAAATTCCAGATTGTCCAATAACCACTATATGCACCACTTACCGTTTCTGGTACTCCCGGAAGTTCAAAACCTACAAGTGGCCCCGATTCGTAATAGTATACAGTTTTAACATTCTTTTGTGCACTAGAAGTAAATGCGAAAAATGTAAAGACTACCAATATGCTCAGTAAAATTTTTATTGATTTCATTTTAGTTAATTTTTAGATTTTAAAAATTATTCTTCAGTTTTTTGAGGACAAACACCTTATCTCAATGACAATTCAAATGATCAAAAGTACGCTGAATAGGATCTGCGGAATAATCAAGATATATCTTACCCGAGTAAATAGTCCCCATGTCGCCGATAAAATTATAAGAGATTGTACAAGTCCAGTACCAACTCATTGTAGCTTCCCATTTATCAGTTCTCCTGACTCTGAACGTTTCGCCGGTATCATGGCTTACTAATTCACCTTTTAGTTGATCTGTTTCAACATAAGGCAAACCATTTTTAAAACTTCGAATAACGTAATGGTACTGAAGATCGCCATAAAGAACATCAACAAGCTGTCCGTCACAGAATACATTAATTGCAAGATCGGTATAGGTGTTCCAACCCTGCGAAGCTTTATTTGCTTTATCCTGGGCTGAACTTGTAGTTACGGCCATGCCAATAAAAAGGCAAATGAATAGAAAGATTTTTGTTTTCATAATCGTAATTTTTTGGTTTATTGTTGTCAACATTAATAAAAGTAGCTGTTATAATTCTTCCGTAATTTTTCCTTTAGAATAGTAAATAGCAGCACTTTCCGGAGTTCCGTCAAAGTCCATTGTATATTTCCACCGGGCAGTTAACCCAAGAACTTCTCCTTCGGTGCCTGTTCCTGTGCCGTGAGCTACGATTTTAAAAGTGACACTTTCTGGACTGGAATAGGTTTGATAACCTTTCCAGGTCATTTCCCATTTTCCTACGTAATTTTCATTTACAACATCATCTACTGTTAAAGCACCGACAAATATTTCAGTCGTTCCTGTAAGTTCAATAGTAACGTCATCTATTGGTTTAATATCGGTAAATACCCAATAAGAAACTCCGGTAACTCTCGGATCATCGGTGGCATCGTACCATGTAATCATGCCATTACCCATATTATCGATAGGTGTACAAATACCCGAAAACTGTGTCGGGATCTTTTTCGATTTCAATGAATTTGCAAGCTCATCGTTTGGATTAAAAAGTTCATCATCTTTACTGCAGCCTGTGAGTATGCCGCACAATACGCCAATCAGAAATAAAAGTTTGAATGTTTTCATATCAGTAAATTTTAAGTTTAACATGTGGATTGAAGTTGATTTAATCCGAAAGGAAAGTTCCGAAGAAAGCCTGTGCAAGACATAGCAACTATGTTTTGTTCGTTGAAACTATGTTTTGTTCGTTGAAATTATGTTCTGGAAAGCGTTATGTTATTCTTTAGGAAGTCCTAATTTGATACTTTTTAATTCATTAGACTAATAAATTTCTTTAAGTATCTCATCAAAGCGGGGATCTGAACGGAGGTTTTTAAATACCGGATTGTGCTCAATCCCATAAACATACTCTTTCTCAAATTCGTTAGCGACTTTGTTCAAGTAATAAAAGGCAGAATCTTTTTCATTATCCAATGTATAATACTCAGATAGGCCATAAATACCTAATGCTTCTCTTCCATCTTTTATCACATACCGAAGAAATCCATCTCTCCCTGATTTTGCATAGATACTGTCAATAATGCCTGTATTAAACTCTGGAGAAAAACTCCCCCTGAACTTCTTAAATTCCTCAATCGCTTCAGGAATCCTATTTTCAAGCAGATAGCTATAATATTTCCTAAAATGATACCCAGTTTCATCTTGGTCCATATAATAAATTCTGTCCGCCTCTTTACGTGCTTTGTCAAACTTCATTTCTCTGACATAAAGCTCCTGACTAACTTTTATATGTCGTAAATACATTGGTTGAAGTTCCAGCGTTTTATTCATATTGGTTCTTGCTTCATCCATTCTTCCTGCAAGACTAAGAAACTCAGCATATAATTTATATCCTCTTGCATAACCCGGATTAATTTTCAGAGCCATTTTAAATTCTCTTTCCGCTTTATCACAATCCCTTTCAAAAAAAGTGAAGATTGCTCCTAAAGTAGCATGTGGTTCTGCCAGATTCTTTTCAATGCTTAAAGCTTTTAGTGCATTCATTTTACCTTTAGGGATTCCCTCACTTTTAGTAATAAATTTATCAAACGAACCGGACACATACGAATCAGCTAACCCCGCATAAGCCAGACAAAAATTCGAATCCAATGCAAGTGCCTGATTATACAATTCAATACTTTTTTCTTCGCCTTCCTTTGTGCGCAATAAATAGTAGTATCGTCCCTGTAGAAACAGATCATAAGCTTCCTGACTTTCTGTATAGTGTTTCTCTAATTGGACTTTTTCTTCGGGTGAGAGAATAATTTCAAGCTGGTCGGTTATTTGGCTTGAAACTTCTGTAATAAAAGGCAGAATCTCTTTTAAGTCTTTATCAACTTGATTTGCCCAAACGTGTTGATCTTCTTTTGCATTAATTAATTGAACATTGATCCTGACTTTTTCACTCTCCGGAATTATACTCCCTTCCAAAATGTATTCCACATTCATTTGTTTGGCAAGTTCTCGGGCGGTCAAATTTTTGCCTCCCATCTTTTCAGAAGAAGTCCTTGATTTTACAACCAATCCGTCAATATAAGAAAGACGTGTTAAAATATCTTCCATCACTCCATCAGCCAGGTATTGTATTTCCGGATTATTACTGAGATTCTTTAATGGAAGAACGGCAATTGACTTGGAAACGGAATTTCTTGTATTTTTAGAACTGTTATTGGAATAAGTCCTATATCCCACATAAAATCCAAGCAGCACGAATATAGTAATACCTGCAATGATTAGTTTCGGATAATGTCCGGAAGATTTTCTTCTCTTTACTCTTTCTTCCGCAAGTTCATCCAAATCAGATTCGTTCTCAATATGTTTTTTTGCTTCTCCAGGTGGATAACCATAATGATCATGAAAACATCTATTAAAATAAGCAGGACTACTAAAACCAACCTGGTAAGAAACCTCTGAAACCGTCAAATTCGATAGCTGCAAAAGTTTCATGGCTTTGCTAAGCCTGATTTCCCGAATTAACTGGCTGACTGTTTTTTGTGTGGCCGACTTCACCCGGAAATATAAACGAGACCTGCTCATTCCTACATTTTCAGCTAATTCACTAACACCAAAATTCTCATCCGACAATTTAGCCTCAACAAGTTTGGTTAATCTCATCAAAAACTCCCGATCGCTGTGAGGATCTTTCTCCATAGATTCCTGGTTCTTTTTGATTAAATTTTGAACATGAGTTATATAAATTTACAAAATAACGAGTAATCAAACAACTAACATTTCACTGAAATAAAGCTAATTGAAATAAACGTTTCTCGCTCTAAAATTCTTAATCCTGTCCGATATTATTGAACGTTCTCCCCCTTATGTTTTAATCCAAAATTGAGGAAGCTAGAGTTTAATGGGCAAAATGGTTTAATTATCTTTAACCATTCAAAAACCAATAAATATGAAAGCAGCAGTTCTTACAAAATATAACCAGGTTGAATGGAAAGACGTTGAAAAACCGGCCTGCAAACCGGGCGAAGTTTTAATAAAAGTAAACTTTGGCTGTATTTGTGGCAGCGATCAGCACATTCACACCGGCGAGTTTCATCCCCGTACCACACTTCCGTTAATAATGGGGCACGAATTTGGAGGCGTTGTAACCGAAGTGGGCGAAGGAGTTAGCAGCTGGCAGGTGGGCGATAAAGTTGCCCCCGACCCCATTATTTGGTGCGGCAAATGTCCGGCCTGTTTAAAAGGCCATTTTCCGGCGTGTACGAGCTTAAAACTTATTGGTATTGACATGGACGGCGGTTTTTGCGAATACGTTTCGCTGCCTCCATCGATGTTGTACAAAGTACCCGCTAATATTTCTGACGAACACGTGGCGCTGGTGGAAGTTTTAAGTATTGGTTGCCACGCCAAAAACCGCGCAAACGTTCAGAAAGGCGACAGCATTGTAATTTGGGGATCAGGGAAAATTGGTTTGTGCATTTTACAAGCCGTTCGCACTGTTACCGATAACACAGTTTTTATGGTTGATATTCTTGACGACCGCCTTGCAATCGGGCCAAAATACTACGATAATGTTGTGCCCATAAATGCTAAAAATGAAGATCCGGTTGAACGTATAAAAAAGGAAACTGATGGAAAAGGCGTTGACATTGCTTTTGAAGCGGTTGGTCATCCCGAAGAAATTAAAGACAGCGTAAATCCTATCACAGGTTGTATACGTTCAATTGTTGGCGGAGGAAAAGTTTGTGTACTAGGTTTGAGTGCAGAACCAACCGATGTGGTTTTTCGCGAACTGATTTGGAAAGAAGGAACCATTGTTACTTCAAGAGTTAGCCACGGCGAATTTGCAGAGGCGATTGATCTTCTGAAAAATAACCGGTTAAAACCTGAGGCGCTTATTTCTCAAATTCTTCACGGTTCGGAAACGCAAAAAGGTTTTGAGCTGTTAAAAGAAAATCCGGCTGAAAACATTAAAATACTGCTTGATTTCAACGCAGTTGAATAAAAACTGTATCGGAAATTTTAACATACAGAACTCGCAAAATTTGTATGACATATTATAAACTATTACTAAATTTGTGCTTTTCGAACTGCTATGACAACTACAAATAAATTCAACCAACTAAAAGCCCAACTTGAGGGCGATCTTTTTTTCGACAACGTACAGCGCGTGCTCTACTCAACCGATGCTTCGCAATACAAAGAAATGCCGTTGGCCGTTACCAAGCCAAAAAACAAGGACGACATTAAAAAGATCATCGCTTTTGCACGCGAGAACAACACCAATATTATTCCGCGTGGAGCAGGTACTTCACTGGCCGGGCAAGTTGTTGGAAATGGAATTGTTGTCGACGTTTCGAAATACATGAATAAGATCCTCGACTTCAACAAAGAAGAGAATTATGTAATTGTTGAACCGGGTGTTGTTCTGGCAGAACTGAACCTGTTTTTAGCGCAGCACGGTATGCAATTTGGCCCTGAAACTTCAACTGCCAACCGCTGTGTTATTGGCGGTATGTTGGGTAATAACTCGTGTGGCTTGCATTCGCTGGTTTATGGTAGCGTACGCGAGCATGTTTTGGAAGTTGATGCGCTGTTAAGCGACGGTTCAGAAACCACATTTAAAGAACTAAGCAAAGAAGAATTTCAGAATAAACTAAATGGCAATCCAAATCAACAGGAAAAAGCCATTTATTCGAATATTAACGATCTGCTTTCGGATGAACAAAACAGAGAAGAGATTCGAAAAAATTTCCCGGCACCTGAATTAACGCGCCGGAATATGGGTTACGCCATCGATGAATTGATGTATGCGGATCCGTTTACTGAAGGTGGTGGAAAATTCAATTTCTGTAAACTGTTGGCCGGCTCCGAGGGAACTTTAGCATTCTCAACCCGAATTAAGTTGAACGTAATTCCGCTGCCACCAAAATATAAAGGATTGGTTTGTGCGCATTTTGAAACACTGGAAGAGTCGTTGCACGCCAACCTGGTAGCGCTAAAATACAAACCAACGGCCATTGAATTAATGGACGATCCGGTAATGCAGGCCGCCAAACAAAACATCGAGCAGGCGAAAAACCGCTTTTTTGTGAAAGGCGATCCGGGCGCGATGTTGATGATCGAATTTTCGTTTGAGACCGAAAAAGAATTAACCGACACAGCGGCTGCGCTGGAAAAAGAATTAAAAGAAGCCGGCTTGGGTTATCATTATCCTCTGGTAACCGGCGCCGACAAAATAAAACGCGTGTGGTCGTTGCGTACGGCCGGACTGGGATTGCTGGCCAATATTCCTGGCGACAGAAAAGGTGTTCCCGGAATAGAAGACACCGCCGTTCATCCGGAATACCTGCCTGATTACATTGCCGATTTCAAAAAAGTATTGAAAAAACTCGATCTCGAAAGTGTTTATTACGCTCACATTGCTACCGGCGAAATTCACTTCCGCCCGCTAATTAATTTTAAAGATCCAAAAGATGTTGAGCTATTCAACACCCTGATGAATGAAGTGGCGGCGCTGGTAAAAAAATACCGCGGTTCGATGAGTGGCGAACATGGCGATGGACGGGCACGTGGTAAATTTATCCCGTTTATGCTGGGCGAAAGGTGCTACGAAATGGTAAAATCGGTGAAAAAAGCCTGGGACCCGGATAATATTTTAAATCCCGGGAAAATTGTTGATACACCCCCTATTACCGAAAACCTGCGCGTAATTCCGGGCAAAGCCATTCCCGAAACAGAAACCCACTTTGATTTCTCGAAGAACAAAGGTTATTTCCGCAGCATTGAAAAATGTAACGGATCGGGCGATTGCCGGAAGAGCGAAGTGATTGGCGGCACCCTCTGCCCCACTTTTATGGCTACCCGCGACGAAGACAAAAGTACCCGCGGACGTGCTAATATCCTTCGCGAATTTTTATACAACAACGACAAAAAGAACCTTTTCGACCACCAGGAGATTTACGATATTTTAAGTCTGTGTATCTCGTGTAAAGCTTGTAAAAGTGAGTGCCCGAGTAATGTTGACATGGCCAAATTAAAAGCCGAATTCCTGCAGAATTATTATGATTTGCATGGTGTTCCTATGCGCTCGCGCTTAATAGGTTACCTGCCACGTTTAAACAAACTGGCTATGGTTTTCCGCCCCATTTCAAACTTTATGATGAGCACTTCGCTATTAAAAAGTGCCATTGGTTTCTCGACTAAACGTTCACTTCCGGCATTGTCGAAAATTACCTTAAACCGCTGGGTTGAAAACGGAGTTCCATCACCAGAAACAGCAACAAAAGGCAAAATTTATCTTTTTAACGATGAGTTTACCAATTACAACGAAAGCGATATTGGAATAAAAGCCATTCTGCTGTTAACCAAACTGGGTTACGAGGTAAAAATTCCGCAAACCAAAGAAAGTGGTCGTACTTTCCTTTCGAAAGGCATGGTGCGGACTTCGAAAAAAGTGGCCACCGAAAATATCAATCTGCTAAAGGATATTATTACCAACGAAACACCGCTTGTCGGTATTGAACCTTCTGCCATTCTTGCTTTCCGCGATGAATACCCGGAATTGGTAGATAAAGCACTGCAACCGGCTGCTGAAAAACTGGCAAAAAACGCCCTTCTTTTTGAGGAGTTTATAGCCGCAGAAATTGAAAAAGGAAATATTACAGAAGACGACTTTACCACCGAAGAACAACATATTTTATTGCACGGACACTGCCAGCAAAAAGCAGTAGCATCAACCGAACCATCGAAAAAAATGTTGTCGCTGCCCAAAAATTACTTTGTCAAAGAAATCCCATCGGGTTGTTGTGGTATGGCTGGCTCTTTTGGTTACGAAAAAGAACATTACGAACTTTCGATGCAAATTGGAGAAATGGTACTTTTTCCTGCAGTGCGCAAAGCTAAAGACGATTACATTATTTCCGCTCCGGGAACTTCGTGTCGCCATCATATTAAAGACGGCACGGGTAAAGTTGCTTTGCATCCGGTGGAAGTGTTGTATGGGGCAATGGTGTAACGTGGTATTCAAAAGAACATTTTGGATGCTTTTAACTTAGCATTTGTAACATTTTATGTTTATATGATTGATTTGCATCGTATTTGAAGATCGGATATGATGCAATTAATTGCTTTTCAACACTTTATTTCGAAAGCCCTGTATTACTTTACAGTAACGTGTTTGGTGAGTTCTCAACAAAAGTGCATGACGATTTTGGCTTTAATCGTTAAAAACTTTTACCTAGAATAGAATACGAGCTATTTACCAAAACAATATATTGAGCTGATAAATAAAACGTTGCACACCGACCAGTTGGCATGTGCAGAGAGATCACGAAGGTAATTGTCTTGGATTTTGGACGCATCAAAAGACTTCTGGCGGAACTAATATTTCTAATCCGACAGCAACTTCCGAATTTAAACCAACCCCTTATTAAATTTTAAATGAGTCAAAAATGATTGATTCGGCTTAAAAGCAAAGTTTTATTTGAAAAACACAACAAAATTAAATCAATGAAAGCTAAGGTATTATTCGGAGTATTTATAATGATGAGTACTCTTTATTGGAGTTGTATCGATGTAGTTCTGGTAAACTCAGAAGACGAAATTCAGCAAAATGAGACGAGTTTCGACACAGAAAATTCCTATTTAAAAAGTGGTGGTATTGAAAAACAAATTGCTCTACAACTTAAAAATGAAGAACAGGTTGGAACAATGACATTGAGTAACAATGCAAATGCATTAATAATAAAATTTGTAGGTAACTCAAATTATAAGCTTGCAGAGATACACCTTTGGTTAGGCACCGATCCGGAAGCAGTTCCTTCGAATATCCAAAATAAGCCACTTCCCGGTAAGTTTCCATACAAATCATCCGACAAAAATGAGTACAGTTTCGATATTTCGAAAGAAGAAATTGCCCCAGACTACGACTTCGTAGAAGGAAAAGACATATACATCTTTGCACATGCTACAGCAGTAAACACAAATACAGGATCCGAAGAATCTGCATGGAGCAAGGGAGATTATCTTCCGAATATGCCCAAATTTGCAATTTCTTATTCAACCTATACTCCTGTTGGCGGAGGAGGCTGTTTTCCTCATTTAGCTTTTTGTGGTGAAATGATAGATGGTACGTATTATTACGACATAACTAATGAAAGGGAAAACATTGTTGCAGATAATGGTGAAATAATAGGTTATGCCTCTTATATCAATCAAAATATAAGGATTTACTTCGAGCAGGACTGGATGTTTTCGGGAAATACTCCTGAAGTTGTAATTACCGGTTATAATAAGCCGGGAGGCAAGGCTTTTGAGGTGTATCACGGGAAACCATTAGCTCCATATCCTCCAATGTATTATTATTACGGTCCTCTAACCAAATTCAAATATTATGCGGTAGAACTCAATGTTCAGTATTGTACTACCAATAATTATGCGTGGTAAATTCAATTTTTTGCCTTAATTTTAATTCGATTTCAATAAATATCTAAAACCAATAAACCATGGATAACCGTTTTTTCACACAACTAATATTCTTAGTTTGTCTTTGTATTGCAAATAGCATCAATGCTCAGGATCGAAGTATTCAGGGCAAAGTAACTACTTTCGAAAATATTCCTTTATCCGGGGTGGAAGTCGAGGTAAAAAGTACCAGGCAGGTAGTTAAAACAGATACTCTTGGGAGATTTTCAGTTGCGTGCAATAGTAAAGACAAATTAAGTTTTTTTGCCCACGGATTTAATAAACAGAACGTTAAACTAAAAGAAAACACAAAGTTTGTTGCCGTTAATCTACATCTTAAACCAGGCGAAGAAGGAAAATCACTGGCCATTGGTTATGGACATGTTCTGGATGAAGATAAACTGAATGCAGTTACAAGTTTAAGAGACGACCATGATAATTTCTCGAAATATACAGATATGTATGAACTGATAAGAGGAAAGTTTTCGGGAGTGCAGGTAGTTGGTGATGAAATAATAATCCGCGGGAATAATACGCTGGGTGGCAGCAATGCTGCATTAATTGTAGTGGATGGAATTGAGCGTGACGGGAATATATTAAGTATCCTTCCCCCAAATACGGTAAAAAGTATCGATATTTTAAAAGATGGGAGTTCTGCGATTTATGGTTCAAGGGGAGCAAATGGTGTCGTTCTCATCGAAACAAAAAAAGGCGCTGAGGATGAAGAGTAGATTTAGCCTAAAAGTCAATTTCCTTAAAAGTTCCGATAGCGTAAATAAGAAATAATCATTCTTGTTAAACTGGCTTTGCAATTAAATATCCTGGTAAATTAAAACCTCTTCGGAATCCTTACCCACAAATAACAACAAACTTGTGTACTATTCAATATTTATTGATAAACCTCTTTTATTATAATTTGTTTACACATCAAAAAAACAACAACAATGAACAATTTTTGGAACGAAAGATACGGCGCAACGGAGTATGCTTATGGAGAAGCGCCAAACGAGTTTTTAAAAGAGCAATTACCACAACTTCAGCCGGGCAAAGCTCTATTTCCGGCAGAAGGTGAAGGACGAAATGCCGTTTTTGCAGCAACATTAGGATGGGATGTTACAGCTTTCGATCCCAGTAAAGAAGGAAAAAGAAAAGCACAGCTTTTAGCTGGTAAACATAATACTTCAATCAACTACGAGGTAACGGATTATGAAAATGCAAATTTTGAAAAAGAGTATTTCGATTGTATTTGTTTGACATATGCCCATATGCCCGGAAATTTGCGCAACAAAGTTCATGAAAAATTAGTCTCGTTTTTAAAGCCCGGTGGCACCTTAATTCTTGAAGGTTTTTCGAAAGAACAGATCAACAGAAATACCGGTGGGCCGAAAGAAATCGGCTTTCTTTTCGATGAAAAAGAATTAGAAAACGATTTCAAAAACTTTAGTACTTTAATCACTCAAAAAGCTGAAGTTGAATTAGATGAAGGCCTCTACCACCGCGGTCTTGCGTCGGTTATCAGGTTAAAAGGAATCAAGTAGTTTCTCCGATTTTCCGATTCATTATCAACTGATAAAATAAACTCCTTAAAATAAAGTTAAACAATTTAGCCCTGTTAAACGTATAGTATTTACAATCAGAACTTTCTACTGAGCAAATTGAATCGTTTTTTGGAATTATATTTTTACAGACAGACCAAAAGTTTTAATTTTACTTAAAAATAAGAAAGAGGAAGAAAAAAGAGTTTCAATTTTTTGTTTACAAGCGGGTATTTATTTATACTTGCACACGATTTCGAATGAAAATCACCCTCCTCGTCAATTGTTCCAAAAATTTTTCAACAATTATTAATCGAGAAAAGTTATAACAATAGTATAATGTATGATATTTTAGAACTGAACAAGAAACTTGTTCCTGAATTAAAAGAGATCGCTAAAGAGCTCAAAATTAAACGTGTAGAATCCTACAAGAAACAGGATCTTATTTATAAAATTTTAGATACCCAGGCAGTTCTTGAAGCCGAAAATAAAGGCCAAAAGAATTCTCCTAAAGATGAAAAAGGAGGAGCTGGTAATCGAAAAAAACAATCAGACAGAAATCCCCAAAACACTGATGAATCGCGCCGTTCAAAACGTCCTCGCCAAAGAGTGGAGACTGTAAAACGTGAGAAAGTGGGTTCTGGTCCTAGAAAGAAACAAAGCGACAAAGTGGACGATAAAGTTCAAACGCGTCAGGACCAGATTAAAGCAATAATCAAAGGTTTTAGCAAAGAAAAATCTTCGGAAGAACCGAAGCAACAAAATGTTGAAGCAGCTGCCAAACCTGAGGAAACAAAAACAGCTCCGCAGCAACAACAGCAACAACAGCAAAAACCACAAGCTCAGGAAAAACAGCAAGAGCAGCAAAAACCTGAAGTTAAAGCTCCACAACACAAAGAGCAGCAACAGCAGCGTGGTGGTCAGCAAAGACATCCGCAGAATCAGCAGAATCAGCAAAGACAAAATACCGGCGGAAAAGACGACCGTCAGAGACAACAAAACAGAAACCAGCAACAAGGCCAGCAACAGCAAGGTCATCAGCAAGGAAATCGCCAAAAACAACGTCAGTTCGAGTTTGAAGGCATTATTACCAACACTGGTGTTCTAGAGATTTTGGCCGATGGTTACGGTTTCTTGCGTTCGTCAGATTACAATTATCTGAACTCTCCTGACGATATTTATGTATCGCAATCGCAGATTAAACTTTTTGGTCTGAAAACCGGTGATACAGTTAAAGGAACAGTTCGCCCGCCAAAAGAAGGTGAAAAATATTTCCCATTAATTAAGGTACTGGAGATTAACGGACGCAGCCCCGAATATATTCGCGACCGCGTACCTTTCGATCACCTGACTCCTTTATTTCCTGATGAGAAATTCAACCTTACCGGAAATGGTCACGACAACATCTCGACACGCGTTGTAGATATGTTTGCACCAATTGGTAAAGGACAACGTGGTTTGATTGTTGCTCAGCCAAAAACCGGTAAAACCGTATTACTGAAAGAAATTGCCAACGCAATTGCAGCTAACCACCCTGAAGTTTACATGATCGTATTATTGATCGATGAACGTCCGGAAGAGGTTACAGATATGGCACGCAGCGTACATGCCGAGGTTATTGCATCAACTTTTGATGAGCCGGCAGACAAGCACGTAAAAGTGGCCAACATTGTATTGGAAAAAGCAAAACGTTTAACCGAATGTGGCCACGATGTGGTTATTCTGTTAGACTCGATTACACGTTTGGCACGTGCATACAATACCGTTCAGCCTGCATCGGGCAAAGTTCTTTCGGGTGGTGTTGACGCCAATGCTTTACATAAACCAAAACGTTTCTTTGGTGCGGCACGAAACATTGAAGAAGGTGGTTCATTAACGATTATGGCTACGGCACTTACCGAGACCGGATCGAAAATGGACGAGGTTATTTTTGAAGAGTTTAAAGGTACCGGTAACATGGAGCTGCAACTCGACAGAAAACTGTCGAACAAGCGTATCTTCCCTTCTGTGGATATTCCAACTTCGAGTACCCGTCGCGAAGACCTTTTATTCTCAAAAGATGTTCTCGACAAACTTTGGATCTTACGCAACTACCTTGGCGATATGAATGCCCTGGAAGCAATGGAGTTTATGAAAACAAGATTGATGCGTACTTCAAGTATCGAAGAATTCCTGGCATCGATGAACGATGGATAGAAAGTAAAAACAAGATAAAAAAAGCAGGTTCAGTTTTCGGACCTGCTTTTTTATTGACTGAAAATCAGCAAAAAAAGGATTACAAAACAATAACGAAGAACGTCATTCTGTCCGTCAGCTGACGGATTCAGAATCTGATTCCATTGCAGGTAAAAATTTAATAGATCCTGAAACTAGTTCAGGATGACGAAGCAGGGGCTTCTGCAATATTATTATTTCAAGCCTTTATTAAAATTAAAGGTATTCGATGGTTGAATTTGCTCCGATCGAAGAATGCGGCTTTTAACTGTTTTGGCGCGGTGTTTTGAAACGGGTTCGTAACTTAAATCAATTAAAAACCTGTAGAATCCATTCTTTTTCAGTTTGTTTTTCGATTGTGAAATGGAAACCGGAACCTGCGGAACAATCGATGTAACACCATTTCGGCGAAAACGCTGCAACTTTATGTTCATATCATCCACCAGCTCATCATTCCCTTCTTTCATGGCAATTGGCATTCTCGAATGGAAAAGTTCGGGATAGAAATAAACCGGCACAATTCCGTCTTTGTGTGAAAGCGAAAATAACGTCTCAAAATCAATTTCCTGCGGATAAGAGAAAAGACTCACTCCTTCGCTTTTTATAAAACGGCCAGCAGCATCGTTAAAAACATACACATTTTCGTTGGCAATAATCCTGCATTTAGGCGGAATTAGGTCCAGTTGCGAAATGTGGCTGACAACAAAATTCCGTAATCCGCATTTTACCATTTTGGCGATCAACTCGCGGTAAAACTGTAAGGCATCCTGCTGAATAAACTTAGGCAGTTCGATATAGATTTTCTCCTTGAACTTTTGGATAAACGGCACCTCCGGATCAAAGCGGCTCCAGGTGATTTTTGAAAAAGCCAGGAACAAACCTTCCATTTCATTTAGGTTCATCTTTTTCAGCCACTCCATTGAGTTGATGCGAAAATAAAACTCTTCTTTACCGGCCTTATCCTTGCCTTGTAAAGCATTCAACATTTTTTGTTTGTGCCCGTATTTCAGCTGCTTAAAATGAGCAGTTGTATCATCGAGTTTCGATGGAAATTTTACATCGCTAATCCCCGACAAATAAACTTCACTATTGGGTTTTACCTGTTTTTCGCCCGAATGAATTTTAAACAAACCATTCTCTGCCGCTACTTCGCGCACTTTTACGGTTTCTTGTTTTTCGGTACCCGGAATATGAAAACGTAAACGAAATCCCGGTTCAACGTTCATTTTCGAGTTTACCCAAATATTCTGCCCTTTTATCCGGTCCACTTTTCCGAGATAAACGCCGGCAACTGTTTTTTGGGCAATCGCTTTGTTTACATCTTTTCCCATAAAGTAAGCCGTTTTCTCGCGTCCAAAATCAAGCGACAAAAGCTCTTTTGCCTTTTCCATTTGATCTGGTTCGTCCAGCACAGTTCGGTAGGCTTGCGCCACCCGATACGTGTATTCTCCCGATTTCATGCGCCCTTCAACTTTTAAGCTGCTCACTCCCATTTTTGCGAAACGGTTCACCAAATCAATTTGCTGGTTATCTTTTAAATTAAAGAGATATTGATGTGCATTTTTAGCGGTATAAGTGCGTCGGCAAGGTTGTGTGCACAATCCGCGGTTGGCTCCTCTACCGCCTGCATAACTGCTGTAAAGACACATTCCGGAGAACGAATAACACAGCGCGCCATGAATAAAAACTTCGGTTTCAACCTTGCTTTTTTTGCATATTTTAGTCAGTTCGGGCAGTGTAAGTTCGCGGGCCAGAACCACTCGTTCAATTCCCTTTTTATGCGCATAATTGGCACCGGTTGAATTATGAATTCCCATTTGTGTGCTGGCATGCAACACCAGATTTGGGAAATAGGTTCGTGCAATATAAAAAACGCCCCAATCCTGAATAATCACTCCGTTTACGCCAACCTGATTCAAAAAATTCAGATAATCAAGCAATTCCGGAATTTCACTGTTTTTTATTACCGTATTCAGGGTAATGTAAACCAGAATATTCTTCTTTTTGGCTTCTTTTAATATTGTAACAAGCTGCCCATTGGTAAAATTCTTTGCCCTTCCGCGAGCGTTAAATTGTTTTAATCCGAGGAAAATTGCGTCGGCACCTCCGCGCAAAGCGGCATAAAACGATTCTGGATTTCCAACGGGTAAAAGAAGTTCCGGTTTCTGCATAATCTATTTTCGCGCAAAATTAGCAATAATAAATTTTAACTATCTCAAATAAATTAGCACTTTTGAGAAGAAGAAAATTATGACAAATGAAGAAAATAGGATTGGTTGGCGGAACCGGCTGGGTATCGTCGCAGGAATACTACAAAATCATTAACGAAAGCGTCAACAAAAAACAGGGCGGATTAACCTTTCCTGAAATAATTTTGTACTCGGTAAATTACGGCGACATTTATGCCTGTAACCAGCAAAACGACCGCGAAGGAGTATATTCCATTGTAAAAAAAGCCAGCGAAACGGTTTGTAATGCCGGTGCCGATTTTATTGCACTTTGTGCCAACACGCTTCATTTTACTTACGAGCAGTTGAAAACTGAAATTGATGTTCCGATTGTACATATTGCCGATGCAACAGCCGCTGCCATAAAATCGAAAGGAATAAAAAAAGTTGGCTTGCTGGGAACACGCGAAACCATGGAACTCGACTTTTATAAAACACGATTGGCGGAACGTGATATTGAGGTTATCATTCCCGCAAAAGCGGATCGTGAATTTATTCACGCCTCTATTATGAATGAGTTATTAAAAGAAGTTTTTCTACCGGAAACGAAATCCGGGTTTCTGGAGATAATGAATAAATTAGCCAAGGAAGGTGCTGAAGGAATGATATTGGGATGCACAGAAATACCTTTACTGATCAGTCAGGATGACTCTGAACAACCGCTGTTCAGCACACTTGAATTACACGCCAAAGCCATTGCCGAATTTGCGATTACAAATGAGTAACACACTATTAACTGTATAAATTAGAAGCCATGAAGAAGTACATTTTTCTATTTACGATCCTGTTATTTTCATCTGCAGGGCTTTTCGCCCAAAGCATTTATGATATGCGAAATGCGATCGATTTTTTTGAATTGAATAAAATGTCCAAGGGAGAATATAAGAACACGCTCACCGAAAGCGATATTGAAGGCTCGCCTTATTTAAACGATGATTTTACAAAAGGTACCATTTTTACGAATCAGAAAATTCAGTACAACGATATTCCGTTACGCTACAATATTTTCAACGACGAAATGGAATTTCAAACTCCCGACGACCAGATTCTGGCAATTGCTGAGCCCGAAATTGTTGATAAAGCAGTGGTTGGAGAAGATACATTTGCGTATATCCCGTACAAATTGGGGAGTAAAATAAAACATGGCTATTTTATCGTTTTAATCGAGGGCAAAGTTAGTCTGTATGCACGCCCCGAAGTGCTCTACCAAAAGCCCAAACCTGCTGCAGCTTTAAAAGATCCGGAACCTGCAAAATTTGTAAAACAACCTGATTCGTATTACCTGCGTTTAAACCAGCAAGCTGCCGTAGAAATTGAATCAAGAAAGGATTTGCAAAACTTTTTCACCGATCATCAAAGGCAAATCGAGGATTTTATAAAAGAGAATAAGATTAAACCGGGAAAAGAAGATAAGATGATAGAGGTGATCGAGTATTATAATTCGTTGTAACTGGATACTGGTTACTGGATACTGGATGTTGGGTGCTGGATGTTGGGTGCTGAATACAACATCTTCAATCAAAAGGCTGACTATCAAAGATCAAACACACTTTCTTTAAGCGGAATGATTCCCATTTTCTTCGCTCTTTCTGAAAAAAATATCCAAAAACAAAAAATATTTCCGTAACGTATGCAACATTGAATTATTGCCATCGTCATTGAATCAGAAAAATAAGAGTTTGAATACACTTTATAAAAATATTCATCAGGAGATCATCGATCAGTGCAAGGAAGGGAGCCAGAAGGCGCAATTCCAACTGTACAAGCTTTATTACAAGGCCATGTTCAGTGTAAGCCTGCGGATCGTAAATGATCAGATGGAAGCCGAAGATGTAATGCAGGAAGCCTTTTTAAGTGCATTTAAAAAGATTGAATCTTACAAAGGCGAAGTAAGCTTCGGCGCATGGTTAAAGCGTATTGTTGTAAACCGTTCATTGGATTATTTAAAGAAACGAAAAGTACAATTTGAAGAGGTAAACGAACGTACCGCACAAATTGCCGAAAGCCACATGGATACACGCGAACTTGACGCCAAGGTGCTGAAACAGTCGATCCAGGAACTTTCTGACGGCTACCGTGTTGTGTTAAGTCTTTACCTTATTGAAGGGTACGACCACGAAGAGATCAGCCAGATTTTGGGCATATCGAATTCAGCCTCGAGAACCCAGCTGCTGAGAGCTAAAAACAAGTTACGAGAGATACTGAGAGGGAAGGAAATATTTTCATACAATTAAGATTATGGAAAAGAAGGACAACATAGAAAAACTGATACTGGATAACATTGAAACGTTAAACGATAACGAACCGATGGAAGGCCACTTTGCACGATTTGAGGCAAAGCTTGATGCACAAAATAAAAAGAAAAGAACGATAAGTCTGAATCTTATTTTGAAAGTTGCAGCCGCCGTTGTATTTGTATTTTTGGCAACCAACCAGGCATTTATCTATTTTTCGCCTGATAACCAGGGAATTTTCGATTCAAAAACACAATCGGCGAGCATCAGTCTTGCATCCATTTCGCCCGAATACCAGGAGGTTGAATATTATTACACCAGTTCGATAAACACCGGTATCGATCAGTGGAACAAATGGATTGAAGAAGGTTTGATTTCGGAAGACGAACAAAATATGATGAACGATGAGTTGGCCGAGTTTGAAACACTTTACCAAAACCTGCAAAAGGATTTGGCCGCCAACCCGAACGACGAACGTGTAATAAACGCCATGTTAGAATATTATCAGGCTAAGCTTAGTGTAATCAATATAATCATTACCAAATTAGAGGAAGTACAACAGAAAACACAAGAATTTGAACAGGAAACAACGGCCATTTAACACATCGGAAAATGGCTGGAAAGAATTAATAGTAAAAATTAAAACCAGAATAAAATGAAGGCATTAAAAAGAATTGCAGCACTGTTTATGATCGGCATTTTGTCGGCCGGAGCAACAGTTTTAGCTGAAGAAAAAACAAAGGAGTTCCATGAATCATGGTTAAACAATGAGGTATCATCACTGGAAATCGACAACCGGTTTGGCGAAGTAAAAATCAATAATTCAGGGGGCGATTCAGTTGTCGTTCATGTAACCATAACTGTTGATGCACCTAACGAAAACAAAGCTGATGATTTACTGGATATGTTGGAAGTAACCATCCGAAAATCGGGAAGTGCCGTAAAAGCAGTAACCGAAATTGAAAAGAACTTTAAAAGTAACCGACGTTTTAGCATCGATTACGAAGTGAACATCCCATCGGACAAAGACCTGAAAATCGACAACAAGTACGGCAACACCATTGTTGCCCGACTTACCGGAAATGGCGAGTTCAACTGTAAGTACGGTAACTTTACCGCTTACGAACTGAATACACCCGAAAGCGGTTCGCTCGACTTATCGCTGGCATACGGAAACGCAAATATTGGCGAAGTTTCGCACATGGATGTTGACGTGAGCTACTCTCCTCTTGATATTGAAGAAGCTACTTCGTTGAATATCGAATCAAAATACTCGAACATAAGCGTTGAAGAATGTAAGTCGGTAGTTATTGAATCGAAATACGACAAGTTTAGATTTGAAGAACTGGAGTCGATGGTTGCTGAAATTAAGTACACCAACATTAAAATTGATGAATTGGCCAAAAGCTTAAAAGTGGAATCGGGTTACGGTGGTATTAAAGTTGACGAAGTTGGAGCAGGCTTTGATTTCATCGACATTACAAACAGCTATGGAAAAATATCACTGGGACTTGACGATGGCAATTATTCACTCGATGCCAGCTGCGATTACTGCGGTATTTCCTATCCTGAAGATGAGTTTACAGGAAACCGTATTAAAGACAACCACAAAAGTTCCGTTGTTGGAAAAGTTGGTTCGGGAGAAGGCGGAAAAGTTACGGTTACAAGTCGTTACGGCGATATTGAACTGGATAATTAATACTTGAACTATTAGATAATCGAAAAACCGTTGGCAAATTTGTCAGCGGTTTTTTATGCCCGCAAAATAACCTAGCTTATACAAATCGAAAACCAATAACGATGGACGAGCACCTTTTAAATTCTCCTCCATTTTATCACGGTACTTCCTGAAAAGCCGCCCGATAGTTCGCGATGGAATAAAAAAAGTGATCCGTTTATATTTTCGTAGGAAGTTTACCTGCCGGTAAAACATTCGGTCGCCATCCAGCAGCTCCTCTCCTATCTTTTTCAGATTCTCGAGCGCCAAACAACTCTTTTTCAAAAATGCCTGCCCACTTTCAAGTCCGGTATGTTCCAGCGGATTATCAATATGAAATATCTCAACGCCGGCACAAAACAAGTCGTATCCCAGCAGCGTATCTTCGTGTCCGTATTCGCGCAATTCTTCCCGAAAATGAATCGGCTCATAAAGTTCCTTCGCCAGAAAGAAATTGTTTGAGGTAATTATAAATCCTTTACTTCGGTTACGAACTGCTGCAGTTACGGCCTCACGTTTTGTGCCGTATGTCCAGCGAAACAGTTTTTCCGGGTCAGCAGGTTTTTGTTTCGCATAAGCTGTTCCTCCGCACAACACGCGGTTTTCATTGCGATTTTCCAGGTAATTTTTCAAATAATCCGGGCTGATAACTTTCGAGTCGGCATCAATAAATAACAACCAATCAAACACTGAATCCGCTCCCATTTTATTACGAATAGCAGCCCTTCCAAGATTCTTTTCCATTTCCTGATATACAACATTGGATTTGCCTTTAACGATGCGGTTCAGCGACTTAAAAATCTCGTCCGAACCATCGTCATAAACCCTGATCTCAAAATCAATGTCTAAATTTGCGGACTGTTGGTAAATTTCGTTAACCAAATCCACCACTTCAACGTTATATACCGGGATATTTACCGAAAGCATAGTTTCTTTTTACAGGGCTTGAATTTACAACATTTCGCGTTTAAAACAATTAAACCAATTGTTTTCAGAGGGAGCCCGAAGCGAGCTATGACATTACAATGGTTAATGCCGATAGTTAAGCAAAGAGATTTTGGGAATAAATGAACCAAAATTTCAGTTTGATTTCTAATCGGTATTATATTGTAAAGAAGCCATTTCGTGTAATTATTCTATTTTTAAGACTTTATTTGAAATTGCTTATGACACGATACGTATTTCTGTTTTTTCTATTTTTTAGTCTTCAGCTTGGCGCACAACACTATAACATTGAAGTTCAGCTTGATGGAGCCCCCAATAAAACAATTCAGCTGGCGTACCATTATCTTGGCAAAATTTATGGTGCCGACACGACCACACTTGATGCAAACGGACATGGCGTATTTACCGGCGACAGTCTTTTAACGCAAGGTTTGTATAAGATATTGGTTGACAAAGACCATCATTTTGATTTTTTGCTGGGTGCCGATCAGGATTTTAAATTGAGCAATTCCACTTTAGACGGTAAGGATTCGAAAATAGAAGGTGCTGCCGAATCGGAAGCGTTTGTCGATTACATGAATTTTCTGGGCGACCTGCAGCAACAGAGTGCCTCGTTAAACCAGGCTTACCGCAATGGCGATGCCGCAGAAAGAGAAAAAATTGCCCAACAACGCGAGGCGCTGAACCACGAAATGCACGATTACTGGGCGATGATTGATAAAAAATTCCCCGACTCATTTCTGTACAAATTTTTAACGGCTAATTATGTTCCAACACTCGATCAGTCGACGCTGCCAAAGGAGGTTCAGGAAAACGATTCCTTGCTGCTTATGGCTCAATTCAACTATCAGCGAGAACATTTTTGGGATTATTTCGACTACACTGATGAGCGTTACCTCTTTACGCCTTTTTATAAAGCAAAAATCGAAACCTGGTTTAACAAAGTTTTGTACCCCGATTATGATTCGGTGAAGCCATATGTTTACCAATTTATCGAAGATGTAAAACCCAACAAACGCCTCTTTCAGTTTGCCACGTCCTTTTTTCTGAATGGCAGTATTAACAGCAATATTATGGGAATGGACGCGCTGTTTGTTGATATTGCCCGTGATTATTATTTGAGTGGCGAAGCATTTTGGGCCACCGAGGAATCGATGGAGGCCATTCGTGAGAATGTACTTTTTATGAAAGACAATCTGATCGGCGAAATTGCTCCCGACCTTACGCTTGAAAGTTACGATGGCGAATTTATCAACCTGCACCAGATCGATTCGAAATTAACAGTAGTTCTTATTTACGAGCCCAATTGTTCGCATTGTAAGGTTTTTGTTCCCGAATTCTATAAAGATGTATACCTGCCCTACAAAGACAAAGGACTGACTGTATATGCCATTTATTCGATGGATGATAAGGACGAATGGACGGAGTTTTTGGCCAAACACGATATGTTCGACTGGATAAATGTTTGGGATCCGCAACACACCTCGCGTTTTAAAATTAAGTACGACGCCCGAAAAACGCCCGGCGTTTACCTGCTTGACGAGAACAAAAAAATCATCGGTAAAAAAATGACCGTGGAACAATTAAAAGAAATTATTCCGCTTGATTTGAACTAAGCTCATTTAATCCTGTTATCTTGAATAAAAAATTGCAGGAAAATGAATGAACAATTCAGTAAGGAAGATATTTTACAGCGTCAGTACGACTGGGGAAACGGAATTATTCACATTGGTAAAGTTTACACCGCAAAAGGCGATTATGTAAAAGCCGCCCAGGAGCACATTGCCGACCTGTATGGTTACGGCGAAAGTAAAGTACTTTTTAAACCAACAAAAGCTACCGATCCGCAATTCAGGGCAACCAAAGAAGAAGCGCTTTCATACTTTGTTGGTGGGAACGAAAAGTTTCCTGAAGACTTAGGATTTGCCCTTCAACCCTGGGAAAAAGTTCGTTTTGAAGTCCATGATTTTATCGCCAATTTTAAACAGGCTATAGTTATGGGCAACTACTTTTTTATTGATGCCGAAGGAGCAGAAACAAAAGTAGAATACACCATGGGTTTTTTCAGAGCTGCCGACAACTCGTTGAAGCTTAATCTGCACCATTCTTCGTTTCCTTTTAAGCCTGAATAGGTACATTTTAAAACATAACTTTTGCGCCGATTCCCCTTGCGTTGATTGGAAATTTTATTGTAACTTTTAACAAATAAAATCCAGATCATGCGAAAAGCTCTTATCTTCGTTGCCCTTGTAACGTTTTTTCTTCAGGTATTTTCTCAAACTGAAGTAAGCGATTCTATTCCAAATTCTGCTGTCGACAAAAATCCGCAAAAAGCAGAAGTTGCTTACGTTGTTTTTAATAAAGACACACTATTTCCTGTTTACGCCAATCTGGGTCCTTACACTCCTGCCGAAAGAGCTGCAACGATAACCGAAAGGATGGAAATGGTAATGGATAACTTTCAGGTAGATGAGACTTTATTTGAAGTTACAGAGAAAAACAACTATTCAATAATTTATTACGACAAACATTCAATTACCAGCGTTAGTGAAGCAGATGCTGCACTTTGGGGAAAATCAAGAGAAGATCTGGCCAATGAAATTCTTGTTATTGTTAAAGGTTCTTATGAAGAAGCAATTGCCCGAGGCACACTGGTTTACTGGCTATTACGGGCATTATATACCATACTGGCGCTGGCAGGACTTATCCTCATTATTTTCCTAATCAATAAGTTCTTTTCATTACTGAACGTCAAACTTGAACATTACGAGAAAGGATTAAAACAAAAAAGGAAAAGTTTTTTAAAGTACCTTCTTCCCAATAATACAGGTAATATTTTCCTGCTTATTTCTAAGATAGTAAAGTTTGCATTGCTGGTGGTAGTGCTGTTTTTATACCTGCCCTTTTTATTTAGTTTTTTACCGTGGACGAGAGATTTGGCAGATAAATTCTATGGTTACCTTGCCGATCCGGTAAAGAAAATAGCCAATGATTTTGTCGATTTTATCCCCAATTTGTTTTCCATTTTTGTGATTATCATGATCACCCGCTATCTTTTAAAGATAATGTCGGTGGTTGTTCGCGAGATAGAAACGGGCAAGTTGAGGATTAAAGGATTTCACAGCGATTGGGCCAAACCAACTTTTAACCTGGTAAAAATCGTAATGTATATTATTACTGCCGTGCTCGTTGTGCAATACCTGCCTTCTTCAAAAGCTTTTCAGGGCGTATCAATTTTTGTTGGTGTAATCTTCACCCTGGGTTCCACTTCGGCAATAGCAAACATTGTTGCCGGAATTGTAATCACCTACATGCGGCCGTTTCAAATTGGTGACCGCGTAAAAATTGGCGACACCATGGGCGATATCGTTGAAAAGAACCTGCTGGTAACCCGCATAAAAACAATAAAAAATGAAGATGTTACCATTCCGAACGCTACCATTATAAATACACATTTGTGGAATTATACAAAAAATGCCAGTCAGATGGGAATAATTATCCACCCCACTGTAACCATTGGCTACGATGTACCTGCCGAAACGGTAATAAAACTGTTACTCGACGCGGCAAAAAACACCAAAAACCTAACCCGCGATTTTAAACCTTTTGTGCTTCAAAAAAGCCTTAGCGATTTTTATGTGGAATACGAACTGAATGTTTACACCAAACAACCCGGGAAAATGGCGCATTTTTATTCGGAGCTCAATAAAAGTATTTTGAATGAATTTAATAAAGCCGGCGTTGAAATATTATCGCCGCATTACTCGGCTTTCCGCGATGGAAATGCATCTACAATTCCTCAGGAGAAAAACACGAATCCTCCCACTGATCCGGTTGGCGATGTGATAAAAAAGGCCACCGGACAAAAGTAGATTACCAGGGAACAAATGAGATCTTTCGGGTAACAAACGAATCGCCGTAAGGAAAACGCACAAAATAAACACCGGCAGTTTTTCCAAGCAGGTTCAGCGTTATGCGGAAATTATCGGTCTTAATAACGGATGTTTTCATTTCCTGTCCGATCAAATTGTACACCACTACATCCTCCGGATCAATTTCTTTATCCGACTCCAGATTTAATTCGCCGGCTGTTGGATTTGGATAAACCCAAACATTCTCCGGTTGATCAACAATTGGCGTATCGGTTAAAATACGGTAATTACAGGCCACCAGTTCCATAACATTAACCATGGCGTAATTTTGCGTATTCAACGATGCGAAACTTTCCCAGCTACCGTTTTGGAGTAAATAAAGGTGGTTACTGGCATCTTCATATTCGCGCAACGATTGATAGATAGCAAAAGTATCGGCGGCATTTACATCACTCAATTCAAATCCCACAAAGAAATCACCGGCAGGCTTCACCATCTGATCAAAACTTACAAAGTTCATGGCATCTTCAGCCCAGTGGTCAATGTTTACCTCTTTGCTGTAAAGCAAATCCTCAGGATAAGTGCTACCGTTGTACACTTTCACGGTTATCCGGCTATTGTTGTTGTGCGTAACCAGTTTCCCAACACCAAACGAAACGCCATCCAGAATTTCATCACCATCAATCGAAAAACGTTCCACAATTTCTGTAATTCCGGCCGAATTCGTTCCGCCCCAATATCCTTCTGCATTGCCCGAAACAGTTAGGGAAATATTTCCGTGCACATCCGTATCCGTCAAATTTGTAAACGCGTTACACAAATCTTCGTTGCTATTAAACTGTCTTCCGTTTAACGCCAGAGTTCCCGTCCCGAGAGGATCGAGCCAGTGTTTTAATTGCTTAGTGGTGTCAGAACTGTAGTCCCATTGCATCGAAAAACGGGCATAATAATCGTTCACCGGATTTCCGCAATAAGCAGCTCCTCCCGACAAAGTTCCAATAACCTGTTCTTTCATATTAAACAACGCACCACCCGAAGAACCAACTTCGGTAACTCCTTCTTCCCAACGCAATATATTAAATGATCCATTTCTTGGATTTTTAATCGACGAAGAAGAAAAGGTTGCATATTCCGGCGCATGATAATCGAACGATATCTTTTTTATATCGCCCATTGGGTGATGAATACTTACCGATGAATCAGGTAATCCGGGCGATCGGTCCCAGCCGGCATAATACGGTCTGAAATCAGGCGGCGGCAGATCATCTAATTCCACCAGTGCAAAATCCAGACTATCGTAGTGTGCTTTCATTATCGCTCCCGAAAGCGAATGAATCGGATCGCCATCCAACGGAGCACAATAAGGACTTTCGTAATTAAAAGTGTATACCGTAGTTTCAGCATAATCCCATTGGTCGTAGCAATGCGATGCCGATATTACATAAGGTTTCTGGTCTTCTGCGGTATTGTTCACCAAAGTTCCGGTACATACTTCACGTCCATCAACAATTAGGCGGACAACCGCATCTTTTACCTCACTCCAGCGATCGCCAATTTCGCAGTTCACATCAATATTACACGCACCGGCAGGATCTCCGTTTATCGGTCTTCTGTCGAATTTCAAAATCCCCATAAAGTCATGGTTTACCCGGGAGATCGTAAAATCATCGGGTGTTCCTTCGTTTTCAGGAACTTCGTATTGCACGGTAATTTTATTGCCGGCAACCGGTGCCACAGCAAATTTATGCGAAGGTTTATTATTAAGCGATGTAAAAGCGCCGAGGTATTGATTATTTTCTTCGTTATAAATAAATAACCGCCCCTTCTTACTCAATTCAAAATCATCGAAAATAAGATTGAGCGAATACGCATTGTCCGACGAAATGGTAATGCGCCAAACATTAAAACCTGCGTTTGTTGTATACCACACTCCTGAATTTGAAGGGCTAAGATCGACATTAAAAGCATGGGCAAAAGTTAGTGCCTTCAACTGATTGTCGGATTCATTATTGGCATCCACCGCTGCGTCAATAACACTTTGTTTTAATACCGGCATTTTTACAAACGCCCTGTCGGTGCTTTTTAAAGTAACTACCTGCAAAGGGAAACCTCCTTCCGACAACTGTGCACTTACCGAATTACACACAAAAATGAACAATATTAAAACAGGAATATACAAACGCATTCTTAAAAGGTTTTTCGCAGGGTAAATAAAAATAATTACCGCGTAAATTACGTATTTTTTAGTCAATTTATGTCAATCACGAAACTTTTCAACAAAAACTCAAGTATTGTGTTTTATATTGCACATAACCGTAACTAATAAAAATTTATTATGAAAAAGTCATTATCAATTTTCGTTGCACTATTTTTTGTAATTAGTCTGGTTGCATTGGGCACCAACAAACCAACAAAAACTCCGGCCATGCCCGATGATGTTAAAGAGGTAATACAAAATTCGTGTTTTGGTTGCCACAATACCGACTCAAGAAATGAGGACGGAAAAAAGGAGCTTGACTTCAACAAACTCGACAGCCTTTCGAAAATTAAAATGATTAGTACTTACAAAGAAATTGGTGAAGTGCTTGAAAAAGGTGAAATGCCACCAAAAAAATTCCTGGAAAGATTTCCCGACAAAGCTTTAAGCGATGATCATAAACAACTGTTATTAGATTGGTCGAAAAAAGAAGCGGAAGCCTTGGTAAAAGGAATGTAATATGCGCCGAATACTTCGATTTTCAATAATCTTTTTGCTGCTTGCTTTTTTCGCTATCCAGTTTTTTCAACCCGAAAAAAACAGCGGAGAAGTAAGCAGCAATCATATTTTCAACCAGGTTGAAGTTCCTGAGAATATCCAAACCCTGTTAACAACCGCGTGTATGGATTGCCACTCGGACCATACCAACTACTGGTGGTACAACCATATTGCACCGGTTTCGTGGATGGTGAGTGATCATATTACCGAAGGAAAATCAGAACTCAATTTTTCGGAATGGGGAACCATGGACATTTTTGAGAAGATTACCAAACTGGAAGAAATTTGCCAGGAAACGAAACGAAAATCCATGCCGTTAAAATCGTACCGAGCCATTCATCCGAAAGCAAAATTAAGCGACGAACAAATTGCAGAGCTTTGCGACTGGACCACAAAACTGGCTGAAGAATTGCTTACCAACGCTGCCGGCGAATAAGTTTTTACTTTAACTCTCATAAATATTATCTTTACCCAAAATCCGAAAAAATGAAGGTATTGGTAATGTATGTTGATGAGTTTTCGTACCAACCGGCGCGGAAAAATTTGGAGGAAGTTGAAGATATTACAGAAGGTGCGCAATTTTCAGATTCGATTTTAGCATTTATACAGGTGGAAGAAAACGACGAAGAGAAAGACGTGAAAAGCCGAGAGAAAAAACTGGTCAATCACCTGAAATGGACGGCACGAAAAAACAATTGTAAAAGTGTGATTCTTCACTCGTTTGCCCACCTTTCGGAATCGAAAGCATCGGTTGAATTTACTAAAGAACTTTTCGATCTGGCTGAAAAACGCCTGCAAAATGCCGAATTCACAACAGCACAAACACCATTTGGCTATTTCCTCGACCTGAATATTAAAGCTCCGGGATTTTCGTTGGCGCGTATTTGGGCAACGCTTTAAGAAAAGACAAAAGGCAAAAGTAGAAAGGAAAAAGTTGAGAACAGCGTTGTTGGAATACCCCGACCAAAACCATCCGAAGGCACAGTTTTCAGTATTCAGTCTCAGTTCACAATCTTACAATTTTACAGTTTAACAATTTTTCAATCTCCATCAATCTTAAAATCAATCTTCCATCGATCCTCACCGTCTCAGTGCTCATTTCTTACTTTTAACTCCTGCTCAATAAATTCAGTTATCTTTGCCGAAAATAAGTACACATGAAATTCGAGGATTATTCCATATCCAACACCATAAAAACCAACCTGGCAAAGAACGGATTCCGTCGTCCGACTGACATTCAGTTTAAGGCGATTCCTCCCGTGTTGCGAGGCGAAGATGTTTTGGCCATCGCCCAAACAGGAACAGGAAAAACTGCGGCTTTTGCCATTCCGGTAATTCATAATATACAACAGGCCAAATTGAATCAACATGTTCAGGGAATCAGTTGTTTAGTTATGGTTCCAACGCACGAACTGGCTAAACAGATCAACGACGTGTTTGTTTCCATTTCAAAAAATACGGGGGTAAAAACTACCGTAATTATTGGTGGTGTTGAACAGGATCCTCAAATCGAACGCTTAAAAACCGGCACCGATGTTTTGGTGGCTACTCCCGGTCGCTTGTTCGACTTGGTGAGTCAGGGTCACTTAAAATTGCACGGCGTAAAAACACTGATTTTGGATGAGGCCGATCACATGCTCGATCTTGGTTTTATAAAAGACATTAACGACCTGATACGTTTTCTGCCCGAAAAGCGCCAGACTTTATTCTTCTCGGCAACCATCAATAAAAAGATTAAAAAGCTTGCCTATTCATTGGTAAGCAAACCTATTCGCATCCAGATATCGCCCAAAAATCCGGTGGCAAAAACCATCGAGCACCAAGTGGCATTTATCGAAATGGATGACAAAAGAGCTTTTCTGGAGCGGCTTGTGGGTGAAAATCCTGAAGCTAAAATTCTGGCTTTTGTACGAACAAAAGTACGTGCCGAACGCGTGAAAAAAGCAATGGAACGTGTTGAAATTGAAAGCGACACCATACACAGCGACAAAGATCAGGCTGAACGCGACGAAACGATGCAACGTTTTAAAAGCGGCGCCCTTAAATTACTTATCGCTACTGATGTAAGTGCGCGTGGAATTGATATTCCGAACGTTGATTTTGTGGTGAATTACGATCTTCCGGAAGTTGCAGAAAACTACGTACACCGCGTAGGACGAACCGGACGTGGCAACCAAAAAGGAAAAGCAGTTTCGTTCTGTAGCGCAGAAGAGCGTGAAATTCTGGACGAGATTGAAAGCTTTTTAGGGAAAGACATTCATCGTCTGGAGATCGACAAAAACGATTACAAAGAAACACTGGATTTTACAAAAGACACCGACTACAACTGGCAAAAGTTAATGCGCGAAAACGAACGCGAATTAAAAGAGGTGAAAAAGAAGAAGAAAAAAAAGAAAAAGTAAGTATTATCACGTACTTACATTCTTCGAATCGCCATATTACGCAGCTCGGCGGTTGTCATCCAGGTGCATATTCCAAACGGTTTTGAAAGCGACACCTCCGGCCGGATACTCAATTTATGTCCGGGATAACTGAAATCCACTAACTTTTCATCGTCAATCCAGGCACGGATTGTGGTTTCTGTCACTTGCAGACGGATGGTATACCACACCTCTTTTTCAAAGTTCTTTAGTACCTGTGTTGCGTTCTCCGAAGCATCAACACCATCAATACTGCTTAAACCAACAACGGGGCCGCCCCACCCTCCTACAATCAGCGAGCAAAATTCGTCGTTAACCGGGAAAGTCATTCCACAAAAAAAGTCGTTACCAACCATTTTGCGGGCCTCCAGTTGTACTTCGTAATTTACTTTCGGAAAAGTATCCGTCCAGGTAATTCCGCTGCAACCATCGCCGTAATTGATAACGATACTTCCTTCGGTAACCTTAACCGGCCCTTCAGTGCCGAATGAGGTGATTTCCCAGTTTCCAAGTGAATTTCCGTTGAATAAGGTTTGCCAGCCTCCTGGAATGTCGGGAGTATAAGTTTGGTTTTGTTGAGCGTCTTTCTTTGTTTGATTATTACAAGAAATAAATAGCGTTAAAAAAGCGCACATAAAACACACGAAAATAAATCCTGAACGAGCCATTTTTATTTAAAATTACAAAAGATGCAGGTCACTACAAAAAAAACTGGCCCCACCTAAAAGGCAGAGCCAGCTTCGAATTTATATGATCGTCTGTTTTTATTATTTCAAGCGATTAAGCTCTTAGATAATCGATTTCATTGATTCCATTGCCTCACGTAATTCAGCACCAATAATCTCCACATCGTGGTAACGAATTTCGTCGTTAATTTCAATCAACTCTTTGTTATCAACGTGTGCACTTTTTCCTTCGTTGAAATTTTTACCAATAACATCGGTATCAATTTTCTTCATGAAATCAGTTAATAACGGCTTGCAAGCGTGATCGAAAAGGTAACAACCGTACTCTGCAGTATCCGAAATTGTGCGGTTCATTTCGAACAGTTTTTTACGTGCAATTGTGTTGGCAATCAGCGGAGTTTCGTGTAACGACTCATAATAAGCCGACTCCTCTTTAATTCCTGATTCTGTCATCACTTCAAATGCCAGCTCAACACCCGATTTTACAAAGGCAACCATTAAAGTTCCATTGTCGAAATATTCCTGCTCGCTAATTTCAACGTCGCCTGCCGGAGTTTTCTCGAAAGCAGTTTCGCCGGTAGCAGCACGCCATCCCAACAGGTTTTTATCGTCGTTAGCCCAGTCTTCCATCATAGTCGATGAGAATTCTCCTGACATAATATCATCCATGTGTTTTTCAAACAACGGACGCATAATTTCTTTCAGTTCTTCTGAAAGTTTGTAAGCTTCAATTTTAGCAGGATTCGACAAGCGATCCATCATATTGGTAATACCACCAAGTTTCAACGCTTCAGTAATTGTTTCCCATCCGTATTGAATCAGTTTTGATGCATAACCAGCGTCGATTCCTTTTTCGATCATTTTGTCGAAGCTCAAAATAGAACCGGTTTGCAATAAACCACAAAGAATGGTTTGCTCGCCCATCAAGTCTGATTTTACTTCGGCAACAAACGACGAAAGTAAAACACCCGCTTTATGACCACCGGTACCAACGGCATAGGCTTTTGCAATTTCCAAACCATCGCCGTTTGGATCGTTTTCGCGGTGAACTGCAATCAGTGTAGGCACACCAAATCCGCGTACATACTCAGCACGTACTTCTGAACCCGGAGATTTTGGAGCCACCATAATTACGGTGATATCGTCGCGAATCTGCATTCCTTCCTCAACAATATTGAAACCGTGTGAGTAAGCCAAACAAGCACCTTTTTTCATTAAAGGAACCACTTTGTTTACTACCGGAGTGTGTTGTTTATCTGGTGTAAGATTCAATACCAAGTCAGCCTTAGGCACCAATTCTTCGAAAGTACCTACTTCAAAACCGTTTTCAGTAGCATTAACATACGATGCACGTTTTTCGTCGATGGCAGTTTGACGCAGCGCGTAAGCTACATTCAATCCGCTGTCGCGAAGGTTCAAGCCCTGGTTCAATCCCTGTGCTCCACAACCCAATACTACAATTTGTTTTCCTTTCAGTTTTTCAACTCCGTCTGCAAATTCCGACTCTTCCATAAAGTCGCATTTTCCCAACTGGTCTAACTGAAGACGAAGTGGCAATGTATTGAAATAGTTTTCCATGATCTTTTATTTTTACAATTAATATACTTTTAAGCTGTAATATTCCGCGGTTTGTATCCAAATGCACAAACCTGAATACAAAGCAACAAAATTTCTGTAAGCCTGAGATGTAAAATTACATGAATTTTAGGTAATTTTCATGGATTTGGATTTTAACTCTGTTTTAAGCTTTAAAATTACACGACTAATTTTCAACAGCTTAAACAAGGTGAAAAATATGGACTTTTACCAAACTCAGAGCGATTTCGAACGAAACTGCAAAGGCGACAGACCGACTTCGCGTTTAAAGAATTTGGCAAAATAACTTTGATCGGGGAAGTTCATTTTTGCAGCAATTTCCGAAACACTGAGATTCGTATGTACCAACAGGCGTTTGATCTCAATAATCTGTTTGGATTTTATAATCTGCGACGAAGTTTTCCCGGTTAGCTGGGTTACCGTTTGCGTTAAATGATTTGGTGTTAATGCCATAATATCGGCATATTGCGCTACTGAAAGGTTCTCATGAAAATGCTCTTCCAGTAGTTGAAAAAACTTTTTCACCACAATGTGCCCTTTTCCTTTCCAACGGTTCTCGTCGTACGGATAAAGCGAAGCACAAGTTGTTAAAATAAGATCAAGTACCGATCGTAAAATATCGATGGAGTAGCCTTCGGGTTTGCTGATTTCGTTAACACCTTTTTTAAACAAACTCTCCAGAAACAACTTGTCACTCTCCTCTTTTAGAAGCAGTGGCGGGTTATCCTGCCGAATGGTAAAAAAGAAAGGGAACTCGATTAAACGGTTTGGATTTCGTTGATTGAGTAGATAAAAATCAGCGGTGAAAATAAAAATGAAACCATCGATATCGTGCGAGAACTCGATTTTGTGTGCCTGTCCCGGCGACATGAAAAATATGCACGGCGGCTCGATATCATACTTATTTCCGTCGATAACGTGCGAGCCGCTTCCCTTGTGCAGATACAACACCTCGAAAAAATCGTGACGATGCGGGTACTTAACAGCAAAATGCCGGTTGGCATCAAATACTTCTACCTGAAACTGCTGGCTTGCACGTTCTTCCGAACTAAAATTGTGCAAGCTGTAAACCGGTAAATTTTCAGAACCTGCTTTCACTTAATTATAGATGTGGCGCGGCGGTTATTTCTAATCATCAAATTTTAGCGTATAACCCAGCGATAAACGTAATACTCTTGTTTTTGATTCCTGGTTTTCGAGTGGTTTAATATCTGCCATACCATAATCATACGAAACGCACATATTAAAACCGTTCAGAAACAGGAAACCTACTTTTCCGGAAACTCCATAATCCAGTCTTTTAAAATCATCCTCCATCGGGTCGTTCCCGAATTTAAGCGATTCGTTATTACTAACTACGTCTTCTGCTCCCGGATATTGAAAAGTATAATCGGCGTTGCCAAACAAACCCATCCCCACAAAAGGACCGGCGCCAACATACAACTTATTTCTGCTCCTGAAACGATAGAGGTATTTCACGTACAATGGAACATCGATAAAGTATAATGTTGTTTTATTATCGCTGAACTGTGTATCTGTCGGCTTTTTATGGTAGCCTTTATTTTCAAAAATCAAACCACCTTCAACAGCAATTTCCTGCGACTTATCTTTGTTAAGCACATATTCGTATAACGCACCAATATTCATTCCATATAAAGCTTTATACGAATCTTCGGCTTCGGTTTCTCCCGTTCCAAATTTCATACTGGTGTTGGCCATATTCCCACCTCCAAAGAAAGTTACGGACGGATATTGTGCCATTGATTGAATTGCAAGCAGCATAAGACATGCAACAAATAATAGAGAGGTAAATTTTTTCATGGTTCGAAACTTTATAATTGGGTTTATAAATACGAGGTGAAAGATATGAATTTTTATGGAAAACAGCGATACGGGAAACTTCCGCTGTTTATTTAGCCAACAGGAGGAAACATTACAAAACAAAAAAGCAGCCTTTTGAGCTGCTTTTGCGGTGACGACGAGACTCGAATGCTGACGCTTTGGTCAGCATCCTGACACCTTTGGGCGTCAGGGCTCGCGAGCGTCTTTAGCTATACTTTTTTATAAATGCTAGCGTTTTCTCCCTCGACAAGTTTTTCAATTTTTTCTCTAATATTAAAGCTTCACCTCTTGTTGATTTTGTTGTACTCCAAACGAGCTTCCAGGGAGTGCCGTTACACGTGGATTTTTCATAGCCTGAATTATGCCGTGATAAACGCTCCTCCAAGCAAGAAGTTTGTCCTTTATAATATGAATCAAGGCTAGCAGAATAGATGATATAAACGTAATACTTCATAACAAAAAAGCAGCCTTTTGAGCTGCTTTTGCGGTGACGACGAGACTCGAACCACCAAAATTTTCTTATTCAATATCAAGACTTTGAGACATTCTTATTCGATTCGTGTAACGTTTTGGTAACCAAATAAATTTCACCAATTGTCTTAGTATGTCATTGAACTTTCGTAACTAACCTTCTTATTACAAATATAGCATTTTTTACCTCATAGTAACATATAATCACAACCTTGATTTCCCATACTGATAAAACATCATCTCATGCAAAAAATAATAAATACCCAGCAATAATCAACAACCGAACCAGTTCATAAAGCTCACCTTCTCCCCTGGTTGATAGAAGTGTTTAAGGAGATCCTCTGCTTGCCTATGTTTTAATCCACGCATTATTTTTCCAAGTTAATAAAATATTCAATAGCTTTGAATGAAATCAAAATCACCCCAAATGAAAAAGAAACTCGAGTTTGATCAATGGATCCAGATTCCAGCAGTCGAGATTCTATTGCTTGGTATAACTCATATTTGTTTGCACAATATTTGCACAAAAACATAGCTTTTAAAGTCTATCAAAGACAAAGAAAGATCGAGTCCATCTCTGCCCTGGCTCATTCACTTATTCTATTAGCCAGTTAGTCTTTTACTTCAAAACCCATTAACTTACGAATTTTGTCCGCATTGATTTTGGTTGTCAATTTCTCCAGCAATAATAATGCAACATCTATAGCTGTTGACGGATTCCATGATGTGATGATATTATCATCTACCACAATTGGCTGATGTATCACATTAACCCCAAATCCTTTTAATTCCTCTCTCCGAATTGGGCTATTGTAAACCGTTCCGTTTTTACCGTTTAAGATTCCGCTCTTTCCTACCGGTAAGGCACCAACACAAATAGATGCAATGATTTTATTATTTGATTTAAAAGCTCTGATCAAATCTGAGAATGTATTGTCATAAGCATCTTTGTAAAATCCATAAACCTCAAATCCGCCGGGAATTGCCAATGCATCATAAAATTCAATATCGATTTCATCAATCCTGTAATCCACAATAAACCGTTGGTTGAATGAACTTTTAACCTCCTTTCTTAATCCACACGTAAACAATTCAGTCGAGTTATCACCATAAACAAGATTCCAGCCAATAACATCAATAAACACACTTGCCTCAAATGTCTCAAATCCGTCGGCTAACAGTAACAATGCTTTTTTCATAATAAATCAATTTATCAGTATAAGATTTCGTTTCTTTAATCGGTCTGAACTAGGGCAATTTTTTCTCCACATAGTTAATTGAGTTTTATAGTAATTGATTCCTCCCGATAAAAATTACCATAACGCGTTTCTTCGTTTTACGAACCTTTAATTGTTATTTCACTTAAATATATTACTATACATAATAATGTTATTTACTCTAGCTTTCGGCTGGTTAAATGCTCCAGGTGCCTTTGCTTAATTCAACAACATTCCCACCGACTTTTAAGGAAAATTTACTGTTGTGTAATTTGCCTTGTAATTTGATATAAGATTTGCGATTCATTTGAAAACCTTGTTCAACAATAGCAGAAACACAATTTGAATTGTTTTTGAGAAGATAGGCCAAAAAGCAACCATTGGCACTTCCCGTTGCGGAATCTTCAATTATATCTCCATTCTCAATACAAAACATACGTCCATTATAGTTGTTGAATTTTTCGTAAGTTTCTTCTGTAATAAAAAATAATGAGGTGGATAATTCTGACCAACTATTAGTTTTATAGCACTTGTTTTTTATTAAAAACTCAATTATTTTATCTGAGTTTAGTTTTATTCCATTCATTTCTTTTAAACTAATAATTGGAATAATTATATAAGGAATACCTGTACTTATCTCTTCTATAGACCTTTTAAAATCTATAGCTTTAAAATCAATTCCTAATCCTACCGCAATTTCTTCGTGGCCATATTTCTTAATAAATTCGGGTTGAGCTTGCTCCATTACAAAATCACAGAAATCCAGATTATCAACAGAGGATAAATCAACTCTGATATCTGCATGCTTTAGCTTTAATAATATACTTTTTTTAGGTTCCGATAATAAATATTTAGAGATTACATAAGCTGTTCCTAAAGTAGGATGGCCGGCAAAAGGAACTTCATATTCTGGAGTAAATAAGGGGATAAAAACAAAACGTACACATTGATTTATATTAATATCTTGATTATCAAAGGAAACAAAGATAGTGAGAAAAAAACGAATTGTGCAAAAGGTTAATTCTGCTTCCATTGAAGGTTAATTTAGCGAATTAAGTGTTTTAGCTATTAGCAAAAAAGGTTAAACGCTTTTATTAAACAGTGCTGAAAGGTTAATTATAAAGGCGATTGAGGCACTTTTATGTCTCGTGTCACATTAGGTGCTCCCCCACTAAATAAGGCTTTAACAGAGCCTTTTTTTGTGCCCGATTAGAAGGTTGAAATTAACACTTATGTACGGTTGGGTGGACAATTGGGTGGACAATTGGGTGGACAAAACATGGCAAGAATCACATTCAAACTATACTAATATGTGTCAAATGTTCGTTTAAACTACCATAAAATTGACATTAAATCATAGGTTAAGCCACACCTTAAGCCATTTTTTAGACAATGCAGATAGAGACGTAATTCAAACATACATAGTTTGTTAGGCTTCTTTTTTATTGCGAAAGGTAATAGAAAGGTGTGCGCGTGTATCTTGTTGGGGTGAGTAGTGATTTTCAATAGGCTGTGATGATATGTGCTTAATTATGCGGAATTGCGTTTGCCAGTAGAGTTTTCGCCGGTAGCCGAGTCTATTGAATCTAGCAAGCGTTGTTTGTCAGCTTTAAGACTTTTGACTCTGTCTCTAAGGTCTTCTTTGTCTTGTTTTAAACTTTCAACCAAATCTTTTAGGTTATTAACTGTTTCATCTTTGTGTGCGCATTCGGCGCATTCCTGGGTTTGTAATTTTTGAAATCCAACATCAGATGCCCGTTCCTCCAGCATCTCCCCCCATCCTGTTAGAAGCCACCGTATATTTAGCTCTGGATATGCCTGAAGTACGCAATTGAGTATCTTTGAGGATGGATCACTCTGTCTCACCCCCACAATTCCACTCAATGTAGTAGGTTTTAAGTCGCATTTTCGCGCAAATGCGTTCTTATTACCATCTTCGAAGTAGTTAATGACTTCTATAAATCTCTTGTTAATACTCACTTATAAAAAATCGTAAAAAAATATTCAAAAAAGTACACAATTGAGTTTGGGAAAAGAACGCAATTGCGTATGTTTGTATCATTAAATTTATTCAAAGTTATGCAAAAAGAGGAGACAAAAGCAAACAACACACGAAAAAAATACGGGAAACCGTACGAGGACAAGGAACATTTAAGGCATGGAGACATTCAGTTAATAGCTACAGCCTCGGGTTATAAGTATGTAAGTGTTGTACAACAGCTTTCGGGAGAAAGGAAAATGCAAGCAGCTGTAAAAGCTGCGGCTGATAGGCTTGTCAGAGAAAATAAGAAGCTCATTAGTACTCTTAGTCCTTCAGACGCAAATTAATCGGTTATGGAATACTTCGGTGATAAAATATGTTTTACAAAAAAATGGTTAACTGAATTTGTCTTTAGCGAGGATAACTATTACAAGTTATTACGAAGAGGTCAGATTGAATTGGCCAAACGCGGAGGAGGCGTTGATAACTCATCGTTGGTTTTTTATTACAGTATTCCTGAAAGATTTAAGAAAAAGATTCGCGCTTTAATTGGAGGTGAACCGGAGGAGCAATCAACTAAAAGTGCGCTGAAGGATTTGATTGTAGAGGATGATAAAGCCCGAATTTATTTCAGGGATTATGTTATGGATAGCGGTGATCATTTGCCAAAAGATGCGCAAGATGAATATTGCACGAATGCATCTATTCTGAATGCAATTCATTTAATTCTGACTGACAGAGGAACGGCTACAAAAGCGATAAACGGCAAATTAAAAGGAGTTTGGCCAAAGATTGCACAAGCGGTTGTAAATCTTGATAAAACAGTGTTTAAACACTCTTTGCCTCCAACGCCAAAATTTGATGCTGAGGGCAAAATGCTGCCATTGTCATCGACAGCACACCGGAGGTTACAGGAAACATACAGAAAATACAAGGCGCTTAACAATAGCCGTTATGACAGAATTGGTTATGAGAGCCTTATACATGGCAACTGGTGTAATAAAAACAGTGAGAAGATTAATGATGAAGCCAAGATTTGGATTTTGAGCCGCTGGACTAGTATGGTTAATCGGATTGCAACCGAACAGCAGCTATTGAACGAATACAACCAGTTAGCAGCTTCGCAAGATTGGAAAGGACTAAAAAGTACTGACGCAATTCATAACTTTTTGTACGAACCGGAGATTAAGCCGCTCTGGTGGGGGGCCCGTTATGGTGAATTAAACGCGAAAGAAAAATTTGGGTACCAACAAAAAACCATTCTGCCAACTATGCGCGACAGCCTGTGGTATAGCGACGGTACCAAGTTGAATTATTACTACCAAGCCAGAGATACGCAAGGCCGTTTTCAGATGAAAACTACCAGTGTTTATGAGGTTATGGACGTTTACAGCGAGTGTTTTATTGGTTATTTCATTTCGGACACAGAAGATTATCAAGCGCAATATAGTGCTTACCGGATGGCTCTTCAAACCAGCGGACAAAAGCCTTACGAGATTAAGTTTGACAACCAAGGAGGCCATAAGAAGCTTGAAGCCGGTGATTTTTTAACAAAACTGGCTCGTTTATCGATTAGAACGAAGCCCTATAACGGAAAATCGAAAACCATTGAAAATGCATTTGGCCGTTACCAAATGGAGTTTTTGAAAAAGGACTGGTTCTTTACAGGACAAAATATTCAGTCGAAAAAGCAGGAAAGTAAGGCCAATATGGAGTTTATTATGGCTAATAAATACAACCTGCCAACATTACCAGAAATACACGAGATTTATAAGAAACGTAGGGAGGAGTGGAACAATGCCCCGCACCCGAAAACAGGAAAACCAAGGATTGAAATGTATCGCGATAGCGAAAATCCAAGGGCTGTTAAGCTTGAAATGATGGATATGGTTGACCTGTTTTGGGTAACGCGCCAAAGGACAGTGAAATGCAGCGCGTGGGGCATTGCTTTTGAAGAAAAGAAAGTGAAGTATGACTACATGGTTATGCTTCCGAACGGACTTCCAGATGTACGTTGGTTAGCCCGGAATATTGATAAAAAGTTCAGGGTGAAATTCGATCCGCAGGATTTTTCTATGATCTACCTGTACGAAGACACTCCGCAAGGTTTACGCTTTGTAACTGCGGCTGAACAAAAAGTTGAAGTACACCGGGGAGTACAGGAGCAGGAAAAATGGGAAGCTTCGTGGATGCGCAAAGTAGATGCGGAGCTGGAAGCCATGCGTATAGAGTTATACAACCAGTTGCGAGAAATTCAGCAAAAACACAACCAACTGCCCGAACAACACGGCCTTGTTACTCCAACACCAAAAGGCATTAATTCATTGAAAAAAGCGAAAGCACAAAAACAGGCGGACAATTTTGGACGCTTGCAAAAAGCCATGAGCAATGCAGTGATGGCCGATGGTGAGGAAGAAAGTTATGATGAAAAGGACATTTACGACTTGATATAAAAAACGAATCCCGGCCACCAAGAGGTGAAACCGGGAACAAAAGCACAACAAAATTATGACAAATCAAGAGAAATTCAAAATCAGTGAGAAATTAGCCGAATACTGCGGCATGTACGACAGCCAGAATAAGGCTGCTAACAGTTTAAAAAATGTTAGTCCGGCAACTGTAAGCCACATGTTAAAAGGTGCAAAACAGTATGGCGAAAGCCCGGAAACACCTGAGGCATGGGCAAAAATTAAGGCTGAAATGTGGAGGAATGTAGCGGCTCAGGTTGGCTGTAAAAATGATGAATGGGTGGTTGCTGAAACCCGCGATTTTAAAACACTGTACAAACTGCTCGCCTATTCGAAAGAAAACTCAAAAGTATCATTCATTACCGGCGCAACCGGATCGGGCAAAACCGAAACCATTAAAAAATTCACTAAAGAAAACAAACAGGTTTACACTTTGAAATGCAATGACTTTTGGAACCGCAAAACATTTCTTTTTGAGCTTTTAACAGCTATTGGCGAAGATGCAAGCGGATACACCATGTATGAACTTATGGGCGTGATTGTTCGCAAGCTGAAAGAACAGGAAGCCCCGTTATTGGTACTTGATGAAGCAGACAAGTTGAATGATCAGCTACTGTACTTTTTTATTACCCTTTACAATAATCTTGAAGACCATTGCGGCATAATAATGATTGCCACTGAATTTCTTGAAAAACGGATTAAGAAAGGCATTCGCCTTGGTAAGAAAGGGTACCCGGAAATTTACTCGCGTGGAGGTAAAAAGTTTATCAAACTTAACGGTGTCGGGTCAACCGATGTACGTGCAGTTTGCGTTGCCAACGGTATTACTGAAGCAAGTCGTATTAAAGAGATTTATGAGGATTCAGACCATGATCTCAGACGTGTAAAGGACAAAATTAAAGCATACAAAAAATTAGTACAGGGGCAGGAAGCATAAAGGGAAGATTTTAGAATGAGTGGGACGAGTGAAGTAAAGTTGAGCAGGGCAATATCAGTAAGTCAGTTAGAATCGATGAAGTTTAATGAAATACCATTTGAGGGAGCTTGGGAGGCAATGATGGGACGCCCAGAGCTTGGTGGCTCGTGGTTAATTTGGGGCGACAGCGGGAACGGAAAAACCCGCTTTGCCCTTCAGCTTTGCAAGTATCTGGCATTACTTGGTTACCGCGTAGCTTATGACAGCTTAGAGGAAGGTGCATCAGTATCGATGAAAAAGGCATTTAAGGCAGTTGGCATGAGCGAAGTTAAACGTAAGGTGATATTACTGGACAGTGAACCGGTAGAAGACCTGAAAATTCGCCTGAGGAAACGCCGTAGCCCCGAAGTAGTTGTAATTGACAGTGTACAGTACTCGGGACTAAACTACCGCGATTATACCGCCTTGCGCAAAGAGTTTAAGAACAAGCTATTTATCCTGATCTCTCATGCTGATGGTAGAAATCCATCGGGGAGAACTGCTAAAAGCATCCGTTACGATGCATTTGTGAAGATACATGTTGAAGGCTACCGGGCATTTGCCCTTAGCCGGTACGGTGGAGGCCAGCCTTATACAATATGGAAAGCAGGAGCCGAGGCCTATCGAAACGAAGACTTATAACAAACAAAACAAGCAAATACAATGGAACTAAAAATTAACAAAAAACTGCGTTCGGGTACGCTATTGCATACCGCTTGCCGCCTGTCGGTTTCCGAGAATGATCTTTGGGAAATGTTTTTCGAGTCGGGGTGTATTTACCTTGAAGATTTGGCAGAGCAAATAAAACGTAAGCGCGTGTTTGATGCCCTGTTTAAAGCATTTTTAAACAGCCCGGAATTTGGAGAGATGCTCCCTTGCGAGGTGTTTAATAAAATTCGTTTTTCTCCGGCTTTTTGGTTTTGGTGGAGTGTTCATTTTGAAATGACATGCCAAAACGAATTTATTGAGAGCAAACAAGACCTGGGCAATAACCTTGCAATGATTGATGCCCTTATTCCAAATTTTATACTTAAACAAATTTTTTATGGCAAACAAAAACCTGAGTGCCGACAGAGAGCGGCAGGGGTACCTGCATGTAAAACTACAACAGTTAGAGCAACGCCGGGAAAAGTTAGAAAAGAGGTTGGAAGCGGGATTTGATATGGAAACTGCGCGAATTTTAGCACTGGTTGAAAACAGTATTGAGTGTACACAAAAGCGCATTGACGGCAAATTTAAAGACCCGAGAGCAGATTTAGAATTAACCATTGAAAGAACAGACCGATGAATTATTTAAGCGATAAAGACCTTGTTGAATTTTTTGAGAATGCTGGATTTGAGACTGCGATAATGGCCGTAGAAGAACATTTTCCAAGCTATCATGGAAAAGTTGAAACTATGGTTATAGACAAGGCACATGTGGTAATTAATGGTACATACCACAGAGCGGATGAAGTGTATCAGCAAGTAATGTGCCGCCGTATGGTAGTGCCCGATCCGACCACAATAGCAATAGTAAACGAGATTTTAAACAACGATTAATAATCATTTAAACAGTATTAAAATGAGTGAAAAGATTGAGTATGCAAAACTCAGTGCTGAAGAAAAAGCAGAGATAAGAAGACAGTTGGAGGCTGAAGATCAGGCTCAACGTGAAGTCGAAAAAAAGTTAAAAGCAGACTATGACAACCTGAAAAATGAACAGGTGAATACAACTTTTAAAAGTTTGCAGCTTGTATCAACTAGCCTTGAGGCAGAAAAGGCTGATATTTTCGCCCAGTTTGGTGCATTGCTCGATATGAAACAAGAGGTTCATAAACTTACAGACGAACAAATGGAGCGTCAGCAGTCGCACACATTTACCTCTGATGATAATAAACGTTCAATCATTATTGGCCACAACATTATTGATCGCTGGGGCGATGATGTAGGCATTGGTATTGAACGTGCCAATAAGTGTATTGAGAATTTAATTAATGATCCGAAAGCGCGTGAATACCTCAGAACCTTATTAAAACCAAACTCGCAGGGAGTGCTGAAAGCAAGCCGTGTGTTAGACCTTGGCAACAAAGCAAAAGAACTTGGAGACAAAGAACTGATTGAGGCGGTTGAGTTTATACAATCGCAATGGAAGCCTCAACGAACCTCGACCTATGTAAAGGCTAAATACCTTGATGAAAACGGGGTTTGGCAGTGGCTTGCCCTTAGTATGAGTGCAGTTTAAACACTATACAGTCCACGGGATAAGACTATAACCCGGCGTTCTTGAGAGTAATTATAAGTCTTGGGAAAATTTTTCCCACGTAGCAATTGAACTAAGTCCCCGGTGTGATTGACCGGGGCAATTTGGGGCGGTGGCGGAATTGGTAGACGCTGACGCGAAATGCATAAACTAAGCTTGGTAAGATGGGCACTTGTGAGCAACTCAGATCATCGTTAATCGGATCAAATTGAGTAGAACAACCATCATGCAGGTTCGAATCCTGCCCGTGCCACAACCATTATTACAGCGTAATACAGGATCGTTAAGGAATAACGCTAAAACCTGACAACCCGGAAGAGACGGGGAGGTAGCACCTCTTAAACGAAGACTGGTTAGCGACCGTGGCTGAAAGTGTGCTTCACTGGAAAAAGCGGGTAAAAGGTCACCCCGATGGGCAGTTTCCCGGAGAAAGACCTTTTTACAAATCAATAAATTTTTAGAATTATGATGCAAACGTGGTTTGAAACCAAGATTAAGTACATGAAGGTTACTGCAAGCGGAAGTGAGCAGATGGTAACCGAAGATTTTTTATTTGATGCTGTTAGTTACACCGATGCTGAAACGCGAGTGATTAAGCAAATGCAGCAAATAATTAAAGGTGGAGAGTTTTCGGTGCGAAACATTAAGCAGTCGCAAATTGCCGAGGTTTTTCCTTACGAAAATGGTGAGTGGTGGTTTAAAGCCAAGGTTAACCTTGTTACGGTTGATGAAGATGCCGGAAAAGAAAAAAGGCTTACTACTTATTATTTGGTTATGGCCGATGATTTAAAAGAAGCTCTAGCCCGGATAAACGAGAGCCTTAGCTATTTGGTTATTCCGTTTGATTTGGAGGTTCTGAGCCGTACCAGCATTATGGATGTTTTTCCGTACAACTTGGAAGAGGGAGCCGCTAAATTGAGGGCAAACGCTGAAACACAGGAAGCATGATTTTAGCAGTAATAGAGAAAGGATCAATCGGGGAGTTGGCTTTTGGCTTCTCCCTGATCTTTGCCTTTGTGGTTATTGTTGGTCGCACTTTAAGTTGGAGCTACCGTAAAGGCAACGAACCAACGGATGTATGGCCTACATTGTTTCAGGTGAGCTGTGCCGACAGGCGCACCATCGAACGCTGGAACAAAGAACTGCCGGTACCAGAGAGCCCGGATCAGCATAAAGTAGCTAACGAAATTGCACACCGCATTTTGCACTACAACGGTTTGAGTGTTATGGATGCCCCACGCCCTACTGCCGAAAGTATGACCTGCGCTTGTGGGCATAAACATCCCTTTGTACATGCCTTTGGCAAATGTGGTAAATGTATGGAGGAAAGGGCGATTGTATGAACATAAATAGTCCATTCTCAGCCGATTTTGAAGCACAGAACGATAAGGATTCTAAAAGTTTCTTTTGTATGGAACTGGTGTGGTTTATCACTGAAAACGATGCCGATTATGAAGCCGAATTTGCCAAAGCCAAAACCGGAGAATGTTCATACAAATTTCAATGTGAAATTTATAAAAGAACCATGAAGAGACATCAAGCGGTTCAACAAAAACTTGAATTTTAATAATAGAGAATAAATAGGAGAAACCAAAGATGAATGTATATGCAATTAGGGCATTTATTAAGCCCGAACAAAAAGGTGGTGTAGTGTTTAAGGGACATAGTTATAAAGGAATTGTGTTTGCCAAAACACCAACACGCGCAAAAGAAAAGACAATTGATTTATTGATCAAATCATTTTCAGAGAGCGACGCTGATGTAACAAAAGAAGTAATAACCATAAAGGAATGTAAGCCTTACAACGACTTTCTTATTCCGCCAGAAAAGAAGTAAAACGATGGAACAATTTATAAAAGATGTAGCCGAAATGCGGAAGGAACAAAAGTTGTATTTCCGTTACCGTAGGCCCGACCATTTGCAGAATGCAAAGAAGTTAGAGCGGGTTGTTGATAGCAAGATTGATGAATTACTGGGTACCGAAAATAAAGAACAGACCAAGGAACCTGAACACCCTAAATTATTTTAGGCATGACAGACATAAGTCCTATACACGATTTATACGAACGGGTGAAGCTTGATAAAAACGAGTATTCTGTTTATTCTGGAAATGATCCACGTCTCCGGGATATTAACCTTATGAAAAACTACCGGAAGGATGAAATTGATAATTTCAGGAAGGCTTATGTTATGGCTTTTCGTGTACTTGCCCGGCGTTTGGCATCTATGCAACGTCTGTGTTATGTTTCAAGTATTGGCGGGCATACCTTACTGAAAGAATCGGGTTATTCCGATGTGTGGGCAGAATACCAAAGTCATATTGATAAAGCAATTCGTGCTTATAAGTTTATTAAAAACCTTGAGCATGATATTGCTAACGAATATACGGCCATTGAGCGCGAAAAAGAGCAAAAGATTGCAAACGATTTTGCTTTCTCTGAATTGTTGGCTGTACCAACTCAACCGATCACCGGAGTTCAACAAACATTAAACTTTTAATACGATGGAAACCTATTGCGATAGTTGTGGAAAAAGAATCCCGGATGATGAGATTTGCTATTGTGCCGGACAGTTAACTCTGTGTGGCAATTGCATGGACGAATACAATGATATTTTCTATGTAGATGGCGAAGACAACGAAAACGAACAGAAAAGCGGCGAAATAGACGTTTAAACAATGATTAAACAGTAATTATGATACTTCCTTTTAAAACAAAGTATGCTAATGGCAGCGAAACAAATTTTGTTGCCAAAATATGGGCGGGACTTTTTCCATTGGATGTACCATGTGACATATGGTTGCCAATTATAAAAGAGTGTCGGGAGAGAGGTTTGGTACCTCCCGGAGAGAATGCTGGTGAATGCCTGAAGGATATCGTTCCAAAGCTTCACACAATGCGTGAAGATAAAAAAGACCGTTGGCGTCCGGGAATGAAAATACATGCCTATGTTTTTAACCGCACAAAAAACATGTTTCAGTTTGTGCCGGTGTTGGAATGTAAAGCTATACAAGATGTATTCATGACCTTATCGGTGGTGAATGGTTTTGAAGTTTCGGTAGATGATTCTTATTTGTATTACGCAGATATAGAAACACTGGCAATAAACGATGGATTTAAAAACTCTGCCACAATGCAAGATTATTTCTTTCCCAAAAGATGCAGGTACGATGAATGGAGCGGCAAAATTATTCACTGGACGGATTTAAAGTATTGATATGTCTCAAATTAACAAAATAAAAAAGCAGTCAAGTAGTTCGTTCTCGAAGATTGGAGATGCTATGAATCCAGATAATCAAAAATTCTATCCTTTTATGTTGGCTGAGGTATTTCACAGTATCAATGACAAGCTACTGTGTGATTATTGCGGCAGACAAGAATTTTATGGCAATTCAGCAGGATATTATTGGGCAGATATTGTATTCCCAGCCAAAGGAGCAGATCCTAAAGTTTGTTGTAGTCTAAATGACTGCCCAAACTCTCCCGGTAAAATGTGGGAGTACAATGATCAACTACACGGACAATATAAGCCTTTATCGATACCTGAAGATGCTCCATTGTCGTGGCAAATGGTTTTTAGACGTTGGTTTAATGGTAGTACTCGTTTTGCAATAATGAAATATGCTAAGGTTGATTTTGAGGTGTTTAAAAAGGTTTGTCAGCCATCAAGCTACGAGGGTGGCAGTTTTAAAGACGGATATAACTACTACAATGGGGATAGACTAATTTATACATCAGAGTTTCGCAAAGATGAAAAAAGTATTGTATTGGCTTTAACCAATGCAGATATAATAAATACAATTAATGAAATGCTGTCAGCCATGCGTTTTGTTCAACTCAAATTATTTTAACCAATGACACAAACAAAAGACAAACACCGCAAATTAATGACCCTGCTTAGTAAGGCCGGGGTTGATGAAGAAACCCGGCACGATCTTGTTTATGCATGGACTTGTGGACGTACAAAAAGTACAACCGGCTTATATGATAACGAGATTGATGATATTATCTGGAAGCTTCAAAACGATGGCTTGTTTTCGTCGAACGTTAAACGATCAGCCAACGCAATAAACGAACTGGCCATAAAAGAAAAGCGGAGCATTGTACTGGCCATTGCACAAAAAGTAGGCATACACGAAGGTACGAGCTTTACAAAGTTTAACGCTTTTATGAAAGAACGGAGTGTACTAAAAAAACAACTAACAAAGTACACATTTGAGGAGTTAACAGAACAGTTGATTCCGCAATTTAAAAGCATTGAAGCCAACTTTGAGAAAAGCAAGGACAAAGCCTTTAATAAGGCTTGGCACGAGCATTATAAAATACCAGAGATAACCAATAACTAAAATTCATAATATGAGCAACAAAACAACCTTCCTGTTTTTCGATACAGAAACCACAGGATTACCAAATGATTTTAGTGCGCCGTCATCGAATTCCGAGAACTGGCCACGACTGGTTCAACTGGCGTGGATTATTACCGACAGTGATGGTAATCATATAAAGGAGCGTGAATATATAGTGCGACCCGAAGGTTTTTCCATCCCCGAAGATGTATTAAAAATACATGGTATTACAACTGAACGAGCTCTGAAGGAAGGTCGGTCACTACAGTTTGTACTTGTTATGTTTTGTGTTGATTTAGAAAATGCCAATTTTATAGTAGGCCATAATATCAGCTTCGACATCAAAATAGTGAGTGCCGAATTTCACCGCACTGGTATTTATAACTTCTTATCTAATAAACCAAAGCTGTGTACCAAAAAGGCCGGTGCCGATATCTGTAAAATACCAAACCCTCACGATTATGAAGGTTATAAAAGGCCTAAATTAACTGAATTACACCGTTACCTGTTTAATGAAGATTTTAGTAATGCGCATAATGCAATGGCAGATATTCAAGCAACGGAACGTTGTTTCTGGGAAATGAAAAGAATGGGAGTAATCTAAATCGAGAGATAATGAAAACATTAGAAGAAAGAGCTGTATCAGAATATTTGAAAAATAGGAAAAAGCCAAAGCACTATCAAATGTCAGACGGGGCATATATTGATTGGTTTCGTTTGGGAGTAAAGGCCGCAGAAGAATGGATTTCGTGCAATGATGAAATGCCGGAAGATACACCGAAGCTTATAGATGAAACTTACCCGGATGGGAGTTCTACCATGCAGGTTTTAACCAGAAGTGAAACAGGACAGATAAGCGAAAACAGCAGAGTTAAACAAGTTGGCAAAAATGGTAAATGGGTTTGGGTAATAACCTTTATGGATGAAATGATTGTTGAGTGGAAACCGCTTGTAATGCCTTGAAATGACCTCCAACGAGTAGCTAAGAACTGCGAAGTGGTTTTTAGCGTTTGTTGGAGGGCGTTTCTCATTTTTTGTTAACTTCCGGCACAATTATTGACATAATAATTTTATAAACCCATAAAACAAAAGAAATGAAAAGATTTTTACTCCTACTGGTTGTAGCTCTCTTCAGTGTGTGTGCATATACCCAGGAGCCGATTTACACCACTGAACAAACACAGCTGCTGTTAACACAAATAGCGGAGGCCAAAACAATAGAAGATTTACCAGTGATTAAAACCCGTTTAACCGCTCTTAAAACAGACCTATTCAGCATCGAAAATTTTACAGATGAAATTACAGACGAACAATACACCGGCTGGCAGATCACAGGAGAAATAAGGCGCGGTGACGTATTTGAAGTACATGGCTTGTATAATTTACCAACTCCGGTAAAACAAGGCGGTAAAGCAGGTTTAAATGATCTTCGCCGCAGGGCTAAATATTACTCCGCTGTTTTGGTTACTCCGGAAGGTGTAAATACTGATGCAAAGTTTATGCCCCGGCACTTTTCCAATGCCTTTAGTTATGGTACTGAAGAAAAGATTTGGAACGCCTACACCCATCGGTACGATGTGCTTGTACAGAGAGCAGAATATCAAGCAAACAAACAATAATAAAAACCCAAAAACTTAAAGATTATGGCTATTGATTTACTTGCAAAATTTAGTGTAACTAACAAAATTAAAGTGGATGACAAAGACGTTGTAAAACTATTTGCTCCATTACTGGTTGAAGGAGAAGAGATAAAATTAGCTTATACACACCTTAGAGATAAAGTAATCTTTACAGACAAAAAGATCATCGCTCTTGACGTGCAGGGCTTAACCGGATCAAAAAAGGAATTTAGAGTATTTCCTTATTCTAAAATTACTTCTTATTCAGTTGAGACTTCAGGCACTTTTGATGGTGACAGTGATTTTAAAATCTGGCTTTCGGGTGTTGGAGCCTTTTCAATAAAATTTGCACGAAGTTTAAATATACATGAAATTGGCAGTTTCCTTGCGCAACGAATAATTTAGGAACAAGTATTGAACGGTTAAAGCTCCGGTAATTATTGCCGGGGCTTTTTTTTGCTTGACACATTAAACATAAGTGCCTACATTTGTAGAAAGCCACATCCATAATGAGTTACAACCGGAGAAACATACTGCAACGAATGATCGATATTCAAAACATTGTTCTTTCTCACACCAATCGGGGAGTAACACAAGAGTGGGTATTTGAAAATGAGATTTTCCCGGTTTACAAAATATCGCGCCGTACTTTTTATTCATACCTTAACACCAACGCTAAGGCCGAACTGAAAAAATTAAACAAAGTGGCCGAAATGCAACCAAGTTTATTTTAACGTTGCTGGGTTAATTTCAAAAGGCACTTCCACCTTCTCATATGTTTTCTGAGCTGTTCTGTCGGTTAAAGTATTGTTGAACAAATGCGTGTATGCCTGAACGGTGTCCCAGCGTTTCTGCCTGAATGTTCTTTTCCGGGTTAAACCCAAAAAGCCCGACAAAGCCCCATACACATCATTTATTACATCCATTTCCTGAACAAAAGTATCGAGTGTTGGCGAATCGGGTGAGCTTTGTCCGGTTGGTAGTACTGCTACCGTTATACCAATTTGTGCGCCGCCTTTTTGGGCTTTTTTGCCTAGCTCTGCCCAATCCACTGTATCAAGATCGATTAACACAGCCGGGTAGTCCATTGGGTAAGCCTGTTCAGGGTTAGCTAACTGGCCTTTATCGGCATCGATGGTGCGAAGTGCCGGAACTGTTTCGCGCAGGTGGTTGGCTATTTCAGCGTAAATATTGAACATGATTATTTGTTTAAAATTTTGGTTACATCTTTTTCAATTCGTTGGTTCACTTTTTCAATCAACTCTTTTGAGTGGCCAATAAACTGGCGTTGCGGGATATTGCTTCCGGGATGGTTTACTTTTTTACGAATCACCGCTCCACCCTTTCCCATAAACTTCAGTCCTTTTTTAGCACGTGGCCGGATTGTATGCGCCTTGGTTTTGCCGCCCCGGTTGTGGATCGATCCGTAAACCTTGTCCGTTCCCCAGCTGGTTTTGGCAATGTCGGTTTTGTAGTCTATTGAGTCCTGAAGTTCGCGAGTTTCTCCGGTAAGTGTTTTTCTACCGGTGTCTGTTTTTCGCTCAGGCCACTTTTGCAAGCCGTTGTTTACAAAGCCCTCTTTGTCGAAGTTTTCTTTAAAATGATCGACACCCATTTTACCAACAATACGCGGAGCATCGTTACGGATGTATTTTGCCAGTGCTTTCTGATGTTTGGCTAAATCGGCTGGTAAATCGTTAATGTTTTTCGACATTGATTTTTAATAAATTAAACCTTATCTTTGTATCGGTCGTCTGTAGTAATACACTTGACCCTCCTAAGCCTCGACTTCGGTCGGGGCTTTTGTATTAAATAGGTAAATCGCCATTAAGTACATCGTTAATATCAGCAACGCCCAGGTACTTGTCTTTTGTTACAAAATGAACATTCTCAATACGAACATCTTTCATCCGGTTAATCCGTTGTCTAAATGCCGTTTTAATAATTTTTGCATCGTATTTATCAGGCAGTTCAAACGTAACATCTCCGGTTAAATCGCGACTTTTAAACTGACGGTTGGCATGTTGTAGCTCTTTATCGAAATTATTAAAAGTCATTTTTGTTGGTGTCTTAAATTCATTCCAACGCCCGTTAACCATTGAATCTAAACTATCATGTCCGTGCAACTCAACCATACTCCCACGGTTGGCGAATATTTTTGCAATGCGTTTATTGGCTTTCTTTTCAATCTTGGCCAGTTTTTCCACAGAGAAATAACAGCCGTTGGATTTTGAGTTGTGGTAGAACTCAAAAATTTCGCTGTCTTCAATTCCGTAAACCTCGCAAATGTTTTGTCGTAGAATCACCTCAGCTCGCTTCCGGTTCTTTTGAATGTGTGGGTGACTTGGAGCAATTAACGCCCCGTCTTTTCCCGGATTATTGTCTAAGCCCGGATCAGCAACCGGCTTCAATCCTTTCATTACACTTAGCTCTTCATCAGTTGTAGTCCAGCCACACTGGCAACCCCAATCAGAGGGTGGCAAAATTGAATCAAGCAGAGGATCATCCATGGCAAACACCATGTCGTAATACTCCTTGTGTTTGTCGCGAGGATTCTTAGCCGTTGATTTAAGGTATTTGATGTTTGGAAACAAATCAGAATCCTCAACAGCTTTTGCCCATCGTTTGGCAGATCGACACGCCCGTTTTGCGGCATTCCACTCTGCTTTCAAGTGGGTGTAATTATAATCGTTTGTGGTAGATAATGCCTCTTCTGCAAAATCGGTAAAAGTTTTGGCCTCTGATGCTTTTTTAAGGTGTTCGAGTGTTAGGGTTTGGTTGGCACTTTTAAAGGCCGCAAAAACGCTGTTTTGGTACTTCAGCTTATTTTTTAGTGCCGGGTAGGTGTTGCCAAACTCCTGATCAACCACCTCGTTAAGTTTGTTAACAGTAATTTCCCAAAACTCGCGAGGAAAAGCACCGTCATAATCACCGGTGTAAACCTTTTTTACTGCCCGGTTAACAAGCGTATCGATGTTACTTGTTTCTTCAGGTGTAAAATCATCCGATAAACAGATGTCGCAACCACAACCGTTAGAATGATTGTAAAGGGCTGTAAGATCAGCCCGGAGGCGGAATATGTTTCGCTCCGGGCTTAGCCGAAAAAACGGAAGCCCCTTTGTTTATGTGGTCTGTCGGAAAGCTCTTCTTTTTTACTACCCGATTCCTTTTGTTGCTTTAATTTTGCTCCGTTTTTAGGTACAGGTATTTTATACTTGTTGTACCAATACTCCGGTTCAACCTCTACAATTTCACTCACACCTTTATCTACCTCAAAAGTTTCTTTGGTGGGCTTGGTATCTTCTTCAGGTAGTCTAAACCTACCTTTTCCGGGATGATATCCGTGAAGTTCCAAAAGCTCTTTAAAACGATCATTTAATACTCGTAAAACAAAGCGTAAATCAGCTTTTTTTACTTCTTTCTCGCTTTCTGCATGTACGTCGCCTTTGTACTTTCCTCCCTCAGCATCAGTGGTAAGTGTGTTGGTAAGTATTGTTTTCGACATTTGTTTGTCGCACCAATCGGCAAAGCTTTCATGTATCCCTTTTCCTGATGTTGAAGTAGTATTTTGAACAAACTCGATATTTGAACCTTCAGGGACTGCCACACTAGATGCTGATCCCATTTCGTCCATTGCTTCAATAAGCTCTTTTCGGGCTTGTGGATTGTGAGCCGGGTATGTTCCCTTTCGTAATGGCATCCCGAATACTTCAGCAAAAGTTGCCCAATCTGAAACATCGCCTCGTTTCAGTAGAACATATGGAGCACACTTCAGAAGTAAGCCAAGGTCTTTTTTTCGACCGGTAGCTAATACGTAGTTCCAAAGCGGTGTTTGAGTGTAATCGATACCCGAATTATTATTATCAGAATCGCGGTACTTGTATATGTGCAATGGCGGTACAACATGACGGCGATCTATTAATTCAACCTCCGGAGCTTTTTGTCCGGGAAGGGTAATATCGCACCAGCTTAACGAGTGACCATACAAACGGCTTTCAATAATATTGCGAAGCAATTGCTCAAATGCTTCTGTTTCCATCAAATTATCAACCAACTCATTTTCTTTCCCATCACCTGAAAAAACAATTCCAGCATTCAGGATTTTAAGAATACGTTTTTCGGTAACCGAAGTTAGGTGCCCATCAAGCATAATATCATGGTACAGGTTTTGCAGCGGTGAAAAATCGGGAAAATCCGGGTCTTCAGCAGCTTGCAAAGCCTTTTTCCAGTGGCTTAAATCTTTGGGTTGACGGTTATAGCTTTGCAGCTTAATAACAATTTCGGTTGTTTGCTTTTCTGCCATGTTCTACTTGCTTAAAATTGATTATTACGTTTAGGGTTACTTTTCATTTCCACTACCAGATCAGGTTTAACCTCGTCGGTTTCGCCCTGCAATTTTGCACCTTGTAATAGGATTTTCCCTGATTGTATTTTACCCAATGTTTTAACAGCATCTTCGTACTCCAATCGTCTTATTTCGGGCATGGTGTTACAGGCAGAATGTAGGCGATAGATAGCTATAATCCGGCAAAGTGAAAGAATGGTTTTATTACGTGCATCACCTTCTTTACTAAATAAATCATCAGTATCGTACTGGGCGCAAATGTAGCCGGTCACTTCTTCCTGGGCTTCGCTGCAAGCGGTTGTAATTTTGGCATCGTTTGCACGGGTAATGCCGTTTAAAATCTCTTCGTATATATTCTGACCTAAGTCTGCTTTGCTGATAAATGCCATAACTTAAAATTTAGAATTCAGTGTTTCGTGTTCTTTGGGCATGTTATTCCTGATAAAATCCAAGCAGCGACATATATTGTTGCAATGCCTCCTATAATGAATAATGTTGCCATATTACATCCTGTTATTTCGGCGTGTGCCAGTTACTTTATAGTCGTTTTTATTGTTGTTTGGGTAAACCACAAATTGTGACAAGTATTCAATGGCTTGTTGATCGGCATCGGGACTATCATCATGTGTTTTGTATCCCGGTTCAATGTCTTTAAGTTGGGCAATACCTACCTGCATGTCGTTGCTGGCATACTCTGCTTCAGAGTAAAAAACACGTCCTTGCTGGTAGTAAGGGAGACTGCCTGTTACAATACGATCATACTTGTTACCTTTTCCTTTCGGATTGTCGGAAACAACAATGTTTAATGAGCGTTTAAACTCTAGTTCAACAATGTCTAAAGCGTCCTGAACAGGTTTGTTCCAAAACTGCTTTTCAAGTCTCCAGTGAAGTATTACTGATTCAGGTAATAACGCCTCGTAATGATACATGAACCTGATAGCATCTTCCATTATACACTGACGGACAAATGCTTTTATTTGCCAGAAGTTAAAGCCATGTAAGCCCCAAACCTTAACCGCGTTGTAATCGTTTTCGCCTGAAAATGCGATATCCCAGAAGCCAACAATATGTTCAAAGTGATCGATGCGGGGACGTTTGCCCCACTGCAACATTTCATCTTTGAAAATCTTTCCCTTCTTGTGCTTTTTATGGTTGTACTCCGCTCGGCACGATATTGCCCCATCTTCCTCTTCAAGCTTACGGTAATAGTTGTTGTCGTACTTTTCCTTCCAAGCTGGTTCGTAGGTTTCTTCGTTGTAGGCTTCCACCAGATCAACGCCCCAGTTCGGATGAAGTTTTTCAAGTAAATTTTGAATGCTGCGTACCCACGGATCATTGTTGGTATAAAAGAAGCGCTGGGTATCACCGTCCATAGTTTTAAGCAAAGAGTTTTTAATCCATTGCACCTCTTCATCCTGCCGCTTTGGATTTTTTACCGTGTCCTTGTCTTCAAGGTCATCACAGTTGATGTAATTAGGCCGTAATGATCCCTTGCGAAGTCCCCTGCAATCCTGTCCCATACCAATGGCCTTGCAAAAGAAACGCCCGTCTTTTGTTCTAAAATCACCGCGTTCCCAATGTCCGGGCATTACCTGATCTCCGAAATAGTGAATAAGGCGTTGGTTGCTTTCAAATTCGGCTTTCAGGTCATCGGTTAAGTCGCAAGCTTTATCGTGGTTATTACCTACAATTACAGCATAAATGAACTCTCCGTTAATCCAAATAAATATCGGGATGAAAATGTCAGTCCAGACAGACTTGGCTAAACCACGCCCCCAACGTACCAAACGGCGAAACCATTTATTTTTAAGTGCAAATTTGGCTAAACGGATGTGAAACCAAGCAGGCTTAGCACTGGCGTAATGAGGGAAAAGGAATTCACAAAGAAACGCCGGGTCTTTTTTAAGTCGGGCAATAATCTCCTGTTTTTCTTCAGGAGTCTCAAAAGGGTTGATAGCCGTTCCCTCCTTAATGACCCGGAGTTTCTCTAAATATCTTTCTTTAGCCTGTTTGTCTGCTAATTTCATTACATGCTAAGTTTTAACGATGCATCGTGAATGTGTTTTTCCTGAAAGTCGATGGTTTGCATAAACAACTTAGGATCGTATGCCTGCAATGCCTGAAAAATGGTTTGCATTATTTCGAGATATGTAGCCAATGGCACCTGGCTTTCTTTATTAATGTCGCGCAGGGTTTTGTTCCATTTACTTACAGCGTCATCAATCTTCGAAATTTCCTGACGGATCTCGGCGGCACGTTGGTGGTCTAGTTCTTTTTCTGCTTTTACTAATTCTGCACCTTTGCGCAAACGATCATCGGCAAGGTTCGAGATGATTTGTTCGATATTGGACACACGCTCTCCGGGAGAAGTGTTACGGGCGCGTTGTTCTTTTTTCCAACGTCCGTCTTCAGCATTTATCCAGTTGCTTAAAGTCTTCTCACTTACGTTTACCAGTTGCGATATTTCTTTAGCTGTTTTGCGCTGCTCAACAAACAGCATGTAGGCCAATTTCTTTTCCTTCTCTTTTGCCATTTTTAATTAATGCATTTGCCCACAAATTTCAGTTCCTGAAATTCCTTTTAGAAACTTCTGTGATAGTGTTGCATGAATCGCTGAAAGCGTTGCACTTTTTGTTGTAATGGCTTGCTTTTTACTATGATTTTTGGGGCATATAATAACGCATAAGGCGACAAAACAATTAATTAAAAACGCATGGCAGAACCAAAACCTTTTACGTTTGTAATCTCCGATGAATCGATAAACAGTTACGGCTTTCGGGTTTTAACTGATGGTATTGATTTATCACTGTTTTTAAAGAATCCGATTGCTCTTTGGGTTCATAGTCGTTCATCTGCATGGAACGATAAAGACCGCTTGCCTATTGGAAAGTGGGAAAACATCAGGGTTGAAGGAAAAAAGCTACTTGCTGACCTCGTTTTTGATGATGATGACGAATTTGCAGTTAAACTTAAAAAGAAGGTTGAAAAAGGTATTATTAATATGGCAAGTGCGGGTTTGCGTGTTGTTGCAACCAGCGAGGACAAAGCTGTATTGATAAAAGGGCAAACCAGGCCAACTGTAATTAAATCGTTACTAACCGAAGCTTCTTTGGTTGATATCGGTTCCAATAGCAACGCCTTGCGCCTTCAGGATGAATTTGGGGAAGAAATAACCCTTTCGGACAAAGGTTCTAACCACCTGCTTCCGTTGTTAGGCGACACTAAAAAACAAAATACGGATATGAATTTTCAAGAACAAGTGGCACTGGCCGTGAAACTTTCGGCTAATGCTTCAGAGGCTGATATTCTGAAAGCTGTTCAGAATGCAGTTGCAAAAAATGTGGAGTTATCTGGTTTCGAAGGTCAGGTTACTACCCTGCAAGATGAGAAAGAAGAGCTTTCTGGTAAGCTTAAAGTATATCAGGATGTGGAGGCTGAAGCTGAAAAGCAAAAGTGTGTTGATCTGGTAGATCAGGCAGTTGCTGACAAGAAAATAACCGATAGCGAAAAGGCTGAATGGTTAGAGTTAGCTGAGGGTAACTATGAGTTGGCTGAAAAACAGCTTGGTAAAATTACTGGTGCAAAAAATCCTGAAGATGAAGGAAAAGGCGAAGTAAAACTGAGTGCCTGGGATGCGAGAATGAAAGAAATTAACGAAAATCTTAAAAAGTAAGCAATAATGGCTATTGTAATTGAAGGAACCGCCTATTCCGGCGAAGTATTGGAGCAGTTATTGGTACGTGCAACAACTACCAACGAGCTTGTGGAACGCGGATTGATAAAGCTCGTTCCAAACGTATCGAAAAAATACACCCTGCCAAGGTTGAAAACTGGCAAAATGTTGCAAAAACGTAAGGAACAGCCAACAAGCGAAGACGCAAAAGGTGATTTCACATACGATGAGAAATACCTTCAACCTAAAGAATTCATGGCGTACACCGAGTTTAATCCTCGTGCTTTTGAGAATATATGGCGTCCGTTCCAACCTAAAGGCGACTTGGTATTTGCTGAGCTTCCAACTAAGGTGCAAAACCAGCTTTTGGAAGAGATGGGTAAGGCTGTTGATTTTGAGCTTGGTTTCCACTTTATCAATGGTGAGTTTGGCGATACTGATGATGAACTTTTCAACGGTATTCTTTATTCGATTCTTCACGACGAAGAGCGCATTGAGATTGAGAACCCGGTAGGACTCACTGAGGACAATATTATCAGCAAAATGAAAGCTGCAAGACTCGCGTTGCCTAAGAAGTACCGCAAGAAAGCCAAAATGTTGTTGAGCGACGAGGACTTTGAAAAGTATGATTCAGCTTTAACCAAGCTGAGCGTAAAAGGACCGGATTATACAAGTATGACTGCCAAAAGCTTCAAAGGCATGCCTATTGAAGTATTGAGCGACTGGCCGGAGCATGTAATTGTGTGCACCATCGCAACCAACGATATGACCTCCAACCTTTGGGCAGGTTGCAACCTTACCAACGATTATGATACAATCAAAATCGATAAGGTAACCAACGCCGGTGAACGCTATTTCTTTAAAATGCTGATGACAGCTGATACTGAAATTGCGTGGGGTGAACAGGTATCAATCTACGACGGGCGTGTAGAGGGTTAGGCTGCTACATCCTTTTTCGATAGTGTTTAATCAGTGATTTATTAACGTTTAATCGAGTTTTAAATGAAACAAATGATCTTACTTTTTGTGGCCTTGCTTAGCATGGTTACAGTAACACAGGCGCAAGCCTTAAAAGAAACAAAACCGTTCGGATCGAAAGGGTTGTATGAAATTACACCTGTAAGCGATACAGTTTCGGTTATTCCGGTTTACTCTGCCTCCGTTTTCACAATGGATGTAGATACAAATATTGTGCTTCAGGTTGATACTGTGAGTTCGAGTCCGGCCAGTTTGCTCTGGTTTGAAGTAACAGCCGATGGAACCCAACGAACGGTAACCTTTGATATAGGTTTGGAGGCAGCATCTTCTACGGTGGCCGCGAATAAGTCGCGAACGTGGGGCTTTGTGTATATCGGAAACAGGTATGTGCTGATACACGAATCAGCAGAATATTAGATGCCCTTATTTTTTATCGACCATAAATTTTGAATTTCTAAATCCGGGAGTTCCTCCCTTTCCTCTCCCGGATTTTTTTTACTCCAACTATGAGCGATCAGGAAAAAATAGACTTACAAAAGCTTACGCAAAAAGAGCTTCTTATTGTGATGTATCGTGATTTACGGAGCTTGTCTTCTACTGTTGAGGCTAACAATAAAGAGCAAATTGTATTGCGCGAAAGGTTAGCAATTGTTGAGACTAAACAGAAAATTAGCGGCCTTATATGGGGAGGCATATCGGGGGCTATAAGTTCGGGGTTAGTCGCTCTTTTCTTTTCACTTTTTAAATAACGCGTCAAATGACCAATGAACAATTATTAAGATATTTTGAAAACCGCCCATCACTTACAGAGATTTATCTTGTAGGTACGGTGGTTTTTGTTGACGAAAAAGCGGCAAAGAAATATGCCGCCCAGGTGAAAGGTTTGGTTGTTTCCAAACTAAAAAAAACCATACAGGATGCCTATGAAAAAGATCAGTTGGATTTAGATGATCTTTCGCCCGAAGAAGCAAAGGCAAAAGTTCTGTCGATGGAGCTGAATGATGATAGTGACTATTATCAGCTTCAGGACTTGGTTCGTATTCTGGAGCTTCCACACGAAGGAAGAGCAAGAGAGGCTTATTTAGCCGCCTTGTTAAATTATAAAGCAACAAATACAAATCCTGAATAATGGCCAGTTTTCATATTTCATATGGCAAAACAATGGCTCACGAAGGAGTGTACAGTAATGATCCTTCTGACAGGGGCGGTGAAACATACAAGGGTATTGCACGAAAGTTTCATTCTGACTGGAAGGGTTGGAGTGTGATTGATGAAGTGAAAGAACAGGTTAATGTGAGTGATTTAAACAAGACGCTTGAAGCCAATACTTACCTGAATACTTTGGTAAGGTTTTTTTACAAACAAAAATTTTGGGACAAGCTCCAGCTTGATTCAATAAATGGGCAAGAACTTGCCGATGAACTTTTTGACACAGCAGTAAATCAAGGAGTGAAAACAGCTGCATACTACTTTCAGCGTTCATTAAATTTTCTTAACAATAATCAAAAGCACTACAGCGACATTAAAGAAGATGGCATGGTTGGAGCACAAACCATAAAGGCATTTAATGCCTACATGTTAACTGCAATGTTTAGTAGTCGTTCAACAGCCAGAAACATTCATACTTTAATCAAATCCATTAGCTTTTTTCAGATGCAACGTTACGTTGAGATTTGTGAAAACAATCCCCGTCAGGAAGTATTCTTTTATGGTTGGTTAAACAGAGTTTAAACGATAAAAAACGATTCAATGAAACTGTTAAAAGGATTATTTAATTCAGCTAATAAATTAGACCCGCAAAGAACATTCGACACTATTTCGAGTGGGGTTGATAAACTTTTCTTTACCAATGAAGAAAAGTCGGATGCTGCGAAACAGGCATGGGATCAATGGATAGAATGGTACAAGCTGAACAGTGATGAGAATAGTGCCAGAAGTGTTACAAGGCGCATTCTTGCTATCATGTTTTCGTCTATCTTCCTGTTTCTACTGTTATGTGCCGGTGCTGTTTATTTCTTTGATGAAACTTATGCCGGTTTTCTTTTTGACTTGTCTAAGTCAATCTTCCCACTTGTGTCCGGGATATTACTGTTCTATTTCGGCTATTACGGGATTAATTCAGTTATCAAAACAAATTCAAAAAATAAATCGAAATGAGTTTACCAGAGGTAGTTATTAGTGTTAAAAACGGGAACCTTGGCGGAGGAGCTGAGCTTGCCGATGGTGTAGCCGGAATTATTGTTTCGGGCGATACTGCACCCGATGCCGAGAATTTTAAAATTGGCGAAGCCAAACAATTTTTCTCGATTGGAGAAGTAAAAGATGCCGGGCTTGATGCCCAGTACGATATTGATAATGCAACCAACGCATTTAAGCAGGTTGCAGACTTTTTTACAGTAGCTGGTGACGGTGCTGAAATTTGGGTAATGGTAATTGCCAAAACAGAAACGCTTGAGGATATTTGCGACATTGCCAGCGGCAATGCTTATGCAAATACAATGCTTGAGGCTGCTGATGGCCGCATTCGGTTGTTAGCTGTTTCGCGTATTACTGATGCTGCTTATGTTCCTTCATATGCGGCAGGCATCGATGATGATGTTGTTGCTGCTCTGGGTAAACTTAATGCTCTTGCAGTTGCTAAAGCAGGTGACATGGAGCCTTTTATTGGTATTGTTGACGGGCGCGATTATCAGGGAGACTCGGGAACGCTTGAAGACCTTACAGGATTAGGATTCAACCGTGTGGTTGGAGTAATTGCCGGGGATGTTGAAACCGGCTCTGCTGGTGTAGGTTTGTTGCTTGGCCGTTTGGCTGCTGATCCTGTTCAGCGTAAACCCGGACGTGTAAAAACCGGAGCTATCCCAATTGCAAACGCGTACTTTACAGACGGGACTAAAGTAACCCGTGCTCTGGCTGAAGTACTGGATGCTAAGGGTTGGGTGGTTATGACTCCTTACCCGCAACGCTCAGGCGTTTATTGGGGAGTTGATCACACTTGTTCATCGGCTGATGATGATTTTAGCACAATAGTTAACCGCCGGGTTATTGATAAAGCTGTACTTATTGCTTACAGCACTTACGTTACCGAAATAATGGACGAAGTGGAAGTTGATGATGACGGCAAACTTCAGCCGGGTGTTGTGAAATACTTTGAAGGCAAAATTCTGAATGCCATAAATAACGGAATGACTGCTAATAGCGAGATTAGTTCTGTTACAGCTTTTGTTGATCCGAAACAAAACATTTTAAGCACTGAAAAATTGGTTGTTGCCCTTGAAATTGTACCTGTTGGTTATACAAAAACCATTCAGGTGAACCTTGGATTTTCTAACCCTGCATTATAAATAAAGAAGCATGAACGTAATTAACAGCGAAGAATTTGCATGGAGTGATGCCCAGGTAGTATTACTGGGAAAGGTTATTGAAGGCATAACCGCCTTTAGTTATAAAAAGAGCCAAAGTAAAGAGTTACGTTATGGCCGTGGAAACGAGCCTATTGGTTACAAACGTGGCAACAAAAGTTACGAAGGCTCGATTACGATTCTAAAAAGCGAACTGGAAGCACTTAAAAATGCTTCTCCGGACGGTGATATTTTATCGTTAAAAGGTTTTGATATTGTTTTTAGCTATGTAGCTGAAGATGGAAGCCTTGTAACAGATGTTGCCAAGTTTGCCGAATTTAAAGAAAGCGAAGAGGCTTTGAAACAAGGCGATGGTAATGGAGAGTACGAGCTTCCATTTTTGGCCTTGCGAATTACACCGGCCTAGTTAATAATCTATTTGTCATAAATTTTTGAAGTTTTATTGGTTTGTTTGAACCCCCTGTTATCCATCGTTTGACGGATGGCAGGGGCGACAAACCGACCCGTTTAATCCCCGATAAACAAGTGTTGAATAACAATCAAATCAATAAAAAGAGATGAATAAAAAAGAAAATATTACAAACCCAACTCCAGAAGACATTAAAAAATGGGAAGGCTTGTACGGAAAGGTAAACAAGCTTGAAATTGACACGAAATTTAAAACGGCTGATGGCGAGGAGTTCGACAATGAGGAGGATGCCCGCGATCATGCAGAGGATCTGGTTGCAGACAAGCGCGGTATTACAACCGAAAGTGTTGTTGCTTATCTTAGAAATCCGAGTCGTAAAATTATATCGATGGCTACGTCGGTTGGTGGAAAAGACCCGATCAAATTCGGTGAACTGATTTTGCAAAACTGCTGGTTGGGTGGTGACGAACGCATTAAGACAGATGATGACCTGTTTTTAGCAGCCAACGCGGTTCTTGGTGATTTAATCAAGATCAGAAGTGCGCGCATAAAAAACTGCTAGAGGCTACCGACAGGCCTGATAAAGATTTTATTCGTCAGAATAATATGTTGATCCGGCATTATTGCCATGTAGAGCCGGATGATTTGTCGGATGAAGAGTGGTGTATGATGGCAAAAGATGTTGAATGGTTTTTTAAGAAAACAAATCCTGAAAAGTAGATGCCCGGTATTTACGAATATACTTTACTAATGAAGGACAGAGCTTCCGGTACGCTGAATAAGCTTACCGGAAGTTCGTTTGAAACCATGCAAAAGTTAACAGGTTTGCAGGAGAAGGTTAGCCAATTAAACCGAAATACAAAGGATTTTGGAGGCTCTATCTATACCCTGAAACAAAAGGTTGACATACTTCAGGAAGAAAGGGATTTGATTGACCCGAGCAACCTGACCAAAATACGCCAATACAACAAAGAGATTAAGGGCTTAACCACCACAATCAATAATCTTGAAAATACCACCGGAGGGAAATTTGGCAAATGGGCAAAAGATGCTGTTAACCAAATACCCGGAGCCGGATTACTAACGAACCCTATTGTAATGGCCGGTGCAGGCGTGGCGGCTGTTGGAAAATTAGGTGTTAGCTGGGAAGAAGGCATGGCAAAAATAAATGCTACGGCTCAGCTTCCACAACAGCAACTTGACACATTAAGCAAAAAAATTAAACGCCTGGCTCTTGATGCGGGTAAGGATTTACGCGGTGTGCCAGATGCTTATGAAAAGATATTGTCACAAACCGGTGATGTTGCCTTGAGTACCGATATTTTATCAAAAGCGTTGAAAGGAGCAAAAGCCGGATTTACTGAAGTTAATCTTGTTTCAGGGGCTACTGCTCAATCGCTTTCTGCAATTGGAAAGGAAAAAACCAACGCTCAGGAAGTACTTGATGTTTTATTTGGGGCAAAAAGAGTTGGAGCCGGTGAGTTTGCAGATTTTGCCCGTTATCTGCCAACGTTATTTGCAGCCGGTAACAATATTGGTGCTGTGTGGAAAGAAACAGCCGGGTTGTTTGCCTACATGACTGGTAAAGGTCAAGATGCGGCAACCAGTGCAATGTTAATCCAAAACGCTTACAATGCACTTGGTAAAAGTGATATTACCGATGGATTGAAAAAGGCCGGTGTAATGGTTTACGATGAAAACGGAAAACTCAGGAGCATGGTAGAAATATTCACTGACCTGAGCCGGATCACCAGCGCAATGACCGATCAGCAACGATCAGACTTTTTGGAAAGTATTGGATTGAGAGACCAACAGGCTAAAGCTGCATTCTCTATTTTAACAAACGAGACCAACAAATTAAAGGCTGCTGTTGATGCAACCTCAAATGCAAGTGGTGAGCTACAGGCGGCTTTAGACAATACCGACAACACCGGGAATAAACTACGGGAAGGCTGGGCGAAGATTCAGGGAATTGGATTATCGCTCGGGAACGTAGTTCTTACGGTTTTAAACCCGGTGCTTGATGTTCTTGGTAGCTTACTGGAAGGCATATCTTCTGTTATTGATGGAGTTGGTGCAGGTTGGAGTTGGTGGATGAATATGCTTCAACAGGGGAATCCTTGGATTGTTGGATTAACCGTTTTGATTGGAGGTTTGACAACCGCTTTGATCGTTCATAATATATGGCTAAAGCGCAATGCAATTTGGATGGGTATTGTTACTGCCGCTAAAGGTGTATGGGCAGCTGTAACAGGAGTTGCAACAGGGGCAATGTGGGGGCTAAATGCCGCATTATTGGCTAATCCGGTTACATGGATTGTAATTGGTATTATGGCTTTGGTAGCTGCTTTTATTGCAGCGTGGAAACACTCGGAGAAATTCAGAGGTGCTATAACTGGTATCTGGGAGGTAATAAGAGACTTTGGCTCGATGCTAAAAGAATTTGTTATTGATCGGATTAAAGGGATTCTGAGCGGGTTGACCGGCATTGCATCTGCTGTTAAGAAACTATTTAACAAAGACTGGAAAGGAGCAATGAGTGACGGCAAAAAAGCACTTGCAGACTTAGTTGGTGTTGATGCTTATAAAAATGCAATGTCGAATGGGAAACAGCTTGGAGAAAAATTCCGGTCGGGTTATCAAAAAGGCGTTGAAAGTTTCGCTAACGATAAATTAGATGCCGGTTACGTGAAAGACGAAAAAACAGGAAAGTGGGTAAAAGGAAATAAAACAAGTTCGTTGATCGACAAGGTTACTCCAACCAATCAATCTGAAAATAACGTCGATATTGAGGAGTTAATGAAGAAACTCAACAAAAACAAAGGATTTGGCAAAAATTCAGATGATAAGCTTAGTCTTGGTATTCCTCAGAACTACGGCAAAACAAACACCTATGCCGCAATTACTGCTAAGCTTGGTGTAGATGCCCCGGAAGCTGCAAAACAACAAAATACAACAGATAAGCCGGTAAAAACAATTGCAATGCGGGTTGATGATATTAGCAGTAGCTTGAAAAAGATGGCGGCGGTTGCTGCGGTGCCACTTGCGATGTCGATTGGAGCAGCCAATGCAAATGTTCAGAAATTGGTTCCAATAGATAACAAAAAGGTTATAACTACTGAAACAACTATTGCGCCAGTAGCTAATTCGTTAACCGAAGGAAATGTTTACAATGCCTTTGATAATCGATTGCTTGACAATAGCCAGCAATTCAATAATGTAAATTCAACTGTAAGTACTGAAGAAAACAAACTTTTTAAGACCATTTTTTCAACCGCTGATTTGTACAATGAAAGTACAAATATTGAAAATTCCGGAAATAATATTCAACAACGAAATTCAGAGGTAAATAAAACAGACAATCAACATAATCAAACTATACATATTGACCGGTTTACTGATAAGATTGAAATACATGTAACCGGCGGTGATGCGCCCCAAGAGGCAGCTGAACAGGTAAGAATTGAAGTTGAAAAAGCACTTGCAGAAATATTTAATGTTTAATGGCAAATCTCTTTAAAATAGCGACAACTGCATATGCAACCGCAACAGGTTACGTAGCTCCGCCATTTATCCCGGTTGAAATGATTAACCGCCCGAAGGCTAAGTCTTTTGATAAAGGTGAATTTGCCGAAAAAGAAACACAATCGGTTAACGGTGCCCCACTTCGTAAGTATCAAGGTGGTATTTACTATTTCATGCCGGTTGTTATTAATCATGATGGAACCAAATGGGAATTTAACAATGCGGTTGTATCGGTTGCAGGTAAAAAATCGATTGTTGAAACGCCACTGGTAGGCCGTCAGGGAACTGTTAAGGAGCTAATTAATATTCAGGACTATGAGATAAAGCTTGTTGCACTGCTATCGGGCGATGATTACCCTGAGCAGGAAGTTATGGATGCTGTGAAGTTATGGGAAATAAACGAAAACGTAAAAATGGAGTGTGCCATAACCGACTACTTCTTAAAAGATGAAGATCGGGTGGTGATTAAACATATTGATTTCCCGGCAATGGAAGGTGAGGAAGATTCTCAGGCTATTGTAATGACTTTAGTTAGTGATCAAAATTTTGAATTGGAACTATAATGTTTGTATTAACCTGTCATATCACCATAGGATCAGCCACATTTAAATCGGTTACAGATGTTGTTATCAAACGCAGTACCCATGCCAGTAATGCAACTGCTGTTATTAAGGTGCCGGTTACAGCTGTGCTAAGGCAGGAGGGTAAGGAGCCAACAAAAGTTGAAACTGCCCAGCAAATAAATGTAGGTGATGCTGTAAGCATTAAGTTGGGTTATGATGGAAAACTTAAAGAGGAGTTTAAAGGTTTTGTTAAACGGTTGAATTATACCGTGCCACTTGAAATAGAATGCGAAGACTGGTATTGGAAGCTTCGTTACACAACTATCAAGAAAAGCTACCCGGAAGCAACAGTTAAACAGTTATTAAACGATGTTTTATCCGGTTCGGGAGCGAGTGTTCACCCTGCAACAATTGACCTCGGATTAAAGAATACAGTTATAAATAACAAAACCGGTGCCTGGGTTTTGGAGAAATTGAAAAGTGACTATGGATTAACAGTTTTCTTCAGCATAGATGGGCAGTGTTTTGCCGGTAAGGCATACGAGGTACAAGGTGCAGCAGCAAAATATAAACTTCGGTGGAATGTGTTAAAGGATGATGATTTGAAGTATTACCGTGCTGAGGATTATAAACTAAAAGTTGAGGCAAAAACTTACGACCGTGACGGGGCAAAACTGGAAGCCACGGTAGGATCGGAAGGTGGAGAGGTTAAAACGCTATGGTTTTACAATGTAACTGACAAAGCCCAATTGAAAACACTTGCTGAACAGGAACTGCAACGATATAGCTTTGACGGCTACCGTGGAAAGATTGAAACCTTTCTTATTCCATTTGCTGAACCGGGAATGATTGCAGAGGTAGAAGATCCTCTCTACAAAGTGTATGGGGGTAGTTATTACATAGAGAGTACTGAAGTGCATTTTGGAACCGGAGGCGGAAGGCGCAAAGTTGAGTTAGGGATAAAATTATGAGTGAACGCACAGAGTCCATAAGAAAGAAGTTACAGGAAATGTTTACCGGCGAAGATCAGGTTTTTCAGGCAACTGTAAAAGAGGTGAATGAAGAGGAATTTACCTGTACTGTAATTTTTGATGATGAGTTGGAATATACCGATGTTCGTTTGCGCTCTGTTATCGATTCTGAAAAACAAGGCTTTTGTTTTATTCCGAAACAAGAAAGCTTGGTTCAGGTAGGAAGGATAGCAAATAGTGAACAGCTTTTTGTAGCATTATTTTCGGAAGTTGACAAAATTATTTTGACAACTGGCAACCTTGAACTGACCGTTGATGCCGATATGATTGAGCTAAAAAAAGGAGAAAAGCTAAGTGTTTTGGTAACCGAAGAGGAATTAACTATAAACGCAGACCAGAGCATGTTAAAACAAACAGCCGGGGGATTTACGATGGTTAGAAGTGGCGAGGGCTTAAAAAAAATTCTTCAGGACTTAATTACTGCCATTACGCAGTTAACGGTTCCTACCGGAGTCGGTCCTTCAGGTGTACCAATAAACACGGCTGCTTTTCAGGCAATTAATAACCGATTAAATAATTTTTTGGAGGGCTAAGATGGCACTAGTTAAGGCAGTAATAAAAGGTGATATAAAAACGGCGTTTACACAGGTAATGGATCAGGCAGATGATAAGCGTGATGATGCTTTGGATAATGTAGCAGACAAGCTAGCAGATGCGGTAATAAACGCTATTAAAAGTCAGACAATAACCGTTGCCGGTGTTGTTACAGTTGGAAGTGCAACTACACAAACCCAAACAGCACCGGTAACAGCAACGATAAGCTAATATGATTGATTTTAGACAAAATACTGAGGGAGACATTGACTTATCAAAAGGAGATATCGGATACGTTGAGAGCACCGTAGCACACCAGCGCGATTTGATTATTACCGGAATTGGTGAATTAAAGTTTGCTCCACTGGCCGGAGTTGGTATTCATGATTTTTTGAATGATGAAAACCCGGCTGACATGCTGAGAATGGTTCGTAAAAAGTTCATTCAGGACGGGCAAACAGTTAATAGTGTAAAACTGGATGCTTCTGGAGGTTTAGAGGTTGATGCTTATTACGACGTGTACCCTGTGGTACCCAATTTTGCAAAGGTTTAAACAATGACTTATACGGTTAAAGACAATCAAACAATAACAGACCTTGCTATACAGCTGTATGGCACGGTTGAGGCAGTTGAACGCTTGCTTACACTGAATCCGCAATTAACCGGACGTGATCCGGCTTGGAACATTACCGATTCGCTAACTCCGGGAAGTGTGATTTATTATGATGAGGAAGAGAGCAACAAGAATGTATTGAAAGAATTAGACGGTAAAACAATAATTAGCGAATAATGGCACGAACTACACAGGAAATATACGACGGGCTTGTAGCGAAGAAAAATGAACAGATACCGGAATTATCCGACAGTCAATCGGCTGAATGGCGTTTGTGGTTGTGGGTGTTTGCCTATGGTGTTTATTTGTTTGAGTTGGTTTTAGACCTCCTAAAATCTGACGTTGAGAATTTGCTATCAAATAAACAGGCTGGTTCTCTGATATGGTACATCGACAAGGCAAAAGAATTTCAGTTAAATGACTCGCTGGTGGTGAACAGCAAAGGTATTTTAAGCTACGCTGTTATTGATGAAGAAAAGCAGATTGTTAAGCATGCATCGGCCACAGAACAGGACGGGGAGCTTTTATTGAAAGTTGCGAAGTATGATGACAATGGTGATCTGGTTCCGTTAAGCTTAACCAACGGTGAGTTTCTCCACTTTCAGCGATACATTGAGAATGTAAAATTTGCGGGGACAAGTATCTCAATAACTACCCTTGATGCGGATATCATTAACTACGATATCACTGTATATTATGATCCGGCATACTTGCCTGAAGCAGTTGAACAGGCTGTAATTGCTAATCTTGATGCTTTCAGGTTGGAGTTGGATTATGAAGGTTATTTCTATCCGAGTGATTTTGTAAAAGCAATAACCAGTGTGCCGGGAGTGAAAACGGTTAAGGTAAATGCACTGACAGGAACTCAGGGAGTAGATACAGAGGCAATTGATGTTAGTTACCTTGTGAAAGCCGGGTACTATAATTTTGATGAAGCCGCAGTTATAACAATGCAAAATGCCCGGTTATGATTGATATAGATTTCAGTAAACATCTAACCCGGACATTGCCCTATCACAAAAGGCAAGTTAACCGGTTAAAGCTCTTTTACTGGCCGTTTATAGCATTGCAGGAGTTGTTTGATTCTTTTATTGAGTGGAGGCGCGATGTTTACTACCGGGCAAATATAACGGGTCAGGTTTTATCGCTTCAATCGTTGTTGAACTCGAAAGTTGCTGATGCTGATAATAGCATATTGGTAAAAAGTTACAACGATCAAGGTATATGGGTACAGTTAAGTAATGAGGCCGGTGAGGGAGATGCTTATAAGGTATCGGTTTCATTGATTGTTGAAGATAACTCTTATGCAGCAGCAGTAGCGTTGGAAGGCGAAGTGGTTGAAAACACGAACATAGACTTTTATGTGTACATCCCACAGCAGGTGAATATTTACGAGGTTGAGATGTGGGTAAACAGTTATAAAATAGCAGGTAAACGTTATCAAATATTACAAACAGCATGAAAAGACAAGTACAGAGTCCAGGTGTAAGGAAATGGTTTGGCGATGACTGGATTAATATACAGGATGAAATATTAGCGGTTCTTGAAGGTTTCTTCGGGGATTATGAACAACAATTTATATTAACCGGATGCGAGGTTAACGGCAGTGATATTGGAGCCGGAATTGTAGGCCTGATTGATGGCAATGGTTTTCACCTTTGTCGGTTTGCAGGTGCTCAGGGAGTAGCATGGCCTGTTTATTTTCATCCCGAAAAGGTGATTGAAAACAGGGAGTACTTAGACCTCGAAGCGAAACCGGTAACCGAAACTTGGCAAGTGGCAACAAACAATGCTGATGGTGGTGGTTATTTTCAGCTGAAACAGGATGGAACATCGGCACGGTTTGCTGATGCTATTCAAACCTCTACAAGGCAATTTGTTACCGATGCCGAGAAAGCAAGTTATGCGGGGCAGGCTTCAGCGGCTATTGCTACTTTGCGTGATGGAGTAGCAGAGCAATATAATACTTTGGCAAAGATAGCTGCTGCAATGTTGTTAGCTGATAGCCCTACGTTTACCGGAGTACCGACAGCCCCAACAGCAGCACAGGGGACTAATACAACTCAATTGGCAACAACAGCATTTGTTGCAGCAGCATTAGCTGCTTTGGTTGATAGTAGTCCGGCTACTTTAGACACACTAAATGAACTGGCAGCAGCTTTGGGTGATGATCCGAACTTTGCAACCACAATGACCAACGCTTTGGCCGGAAAGTGTGCTGCCGATGACCCCCGTTTGAGTAATGCCCGTACACCAATAGACAACTCGGTTAGCACTGATAAGTTGGCGAACAGGTATAAGTCAAGAATCGCTCCGGCAGGAAGTGATATTGATTTCAGTGTGGCGCAAGTTTTCCCAATTACACTTTTAACAAATACAACCTTAAGTTTTTCCAATATTTACATTGGAGCCGTAAAAGACATTGAGGTGACCGGTGACTATACTCTAGGACTACCAACTTGGTTGAAGATTATCTCCGGAGAGTATGATGGTACTGTCCCGAACTTATTGCAAGTAAAAATAACCAATGATCAAGCCGGTTCAGAATCTGGTTGGTGTACAATAAGTCAGGAGGTGGTGTAATGAATAATCGGTTATTAGGAGTAGGAGGTAAAAAAATATTCTCAGGATGGAATGAAGATTCTTCGCTAATAGATGGGCTTCCGTATTTGGGCACTTACAAGAAGCCGCACCCTACTGTGTTTTACTTGGGTGCAGAATTATACATGATTGCCGGGCGAAACTTAGGAACTTTTGACGGCTACAAATGGGATGGTTCCGCATGGCAATCCCATAGTGGTATAGTATCAGGACTTCCCGACCTTGGCAATAACTCAAAACCTGACGTGTTCGAACTGAATGGTAATACTTATCTGATTTCGGGTGAGGGTTCTGCTCAAATAAATGGTTTTAGATGGTCAGAAACAAACTGGGTTACTGATAGCTCTATAATTAGCGGTATTTCGGTCACTGCTGGTTACTTAGATGTTACTTGCTTTGAAATGGATTCAAGGAGGTTCTTGTTGCTTGGTTCTTCAGATATTGGATTCCAAGGGTATGAGTGGGATGGTTCTGTATGGGTATCATACTCGACTATTGTTAACGGATTATTAGGCGATTATGACATTTCTTATAGAATCGCTTCGTGCGTATTCTTCGCTAATAATAATGCTTACATGATAACAATTCACGACAACGATCATCTTAGTGGCTTTGTTTGGGATGAACAACGCTCGAAGTGGATTGCCGACAACTTACCAATCACAGGAATTTCCCTTATGGAGTGGGATTCAATTCCAGAAGTTTTCACAGTAGACGGCAACCTAAAATTAATGATTGGTTACGACGGTGACTATACATTGAGTATCTCTTACATTGGTTATAATGACGAATATACAGCATAATATGAAAGCAAAAGAAGAAAACGGACAAGTAAAATTTTATAAAAAATTACCAAGCAGGTACAGAAGTGAAACCCTAAATATTGCAGGAGGCTTTAATAAGTTACCCAAAGAAATACATGAAGCTGAGGGTTTTTTTGACGTTGTTAAGCCAGAGATCGTAGACCCGGCAGTAGAAACACTAGGTAAACCTTATATCGATCATGAGAAAAAGATTTGCACTTACTCGGTTGAAGCTATTGTGTTGAATATTGATGAGGTAAGAGCAAACAAGCGCAAATATTTCATCGACAAGTTCAACCGTGTTGCAACAGTAATTACTCAGGCAGGCTTAGCCATTGATCCCAACGATCCGGAAAGCGTAACCTTATATGATCAAAAAGTAGCCATAGCCAGACAATTTAAGATTGAAGCAATGAACTACATTGCAACAGAGAATGACCCTTCCAGACTTGTAAAATTCAGGGTACAAGAGGAGGATGTTAATTATGTTCTGAATTTGTTCGAACCATTTTTAATATAAAAAACATGAATTTCATCTTATTTATAGTTGCAGTTTTTTTGTTTGCCATTTTTGGCACATTTGGTTTTGTTATTGCCCTGCTTTCCCTTTGGACTGGCGGCTTTAAACGTTACGGGCGGTATTTCAGGAATATTGCATTGAGTATTGACCAGATGGGAAACGTGGTTTGTGCCCCCCTGTTTAATGTGATAATGATAAGACGGTGGGGTTATAAGTTTGGTAATATCGATGAAACCATTTCTTCGGTATTAGGAAAAAATAAAAAGCTTGGAACATTGTTTTTATTCGGTAGGTTGCTCGATAAGCTACTTAATGCACTGGATGAAAACCACAGTATAAATTCAATAGAAGTTGATCCATAACGATCAACTTTTTTCTTTTAAATTATTTAATTTCTTTTTTATGAGTGTGGCAACTTTAAAAACGCCCATCAGTTATTATGGTGGGAAGCAAACCCTTTTGCGGCATATTAGGCCGTTAGTACCAGAACACGTTACTTATACTGAAGCTTATGTTGGTGGTGGAGCTTTGTACTTTGCCAAAGAGCCCTCCGAAGTAGAGGTTATAAATGATGTAAACGGCGCGTTGGTGAACTTTTATCGGGTGTTGAAGTCGAATTACCCGGAGTTAAAACAGAAGATTGATGAAACCCTGCATTCGAGGAGAACACATGAGTTTGCTCAGCTTGTTTATGAGTTTGGCGAGTTCTTTGATCCGGTAAATCGTGCATGGGCTTTGTGGGTGCTCAGTAAAATGAGCTTCGCAGCAAAACTGGACGGCACGTTTGGTTATGATAAAAGCCGAAATACAACTTCAAAGAAAATTACAAACGCTAAAGATCAATTTACAGAAGCTTTGTCGAAACGTCTTGAACGAACGCAAATTGAGCAAACCGATGCGCTCAGGATCATTCGTTCGCGTGACAATGAAAAAGCATTTCATTTTATTGATCCACCGTATATAGGGACTGATTGTGGGCATTATTCAGGCATTTATAATCTTATGGACTTTCAGAACCTGTTAGAGCTATTAACGACCTTAAAAGGTAAATTCATGTTAACTATGTTCCCGCACCCAATGCTTGATGAGTATATGCAAAAGTATGGCTGGGTAAAGCACGAGGTTGAGAGAACGATATCTGCATCGAAAACCAACAGACGTAAGCAGGTTGAGTTAATGGTATGTAATTACTGATTAATTGGTATTTGAAGACAGTTTAAAAAAGGACGGGGTTTTAGGCGCCACACCTTATCTTGATGACAATGCCAAGAAGAAAACTCCCAACGGGAGACCCCGTCCAGTGTCTTGCACTTCTTGGCATTTGTTTGATAAATAGTGTGGCGCGACAAAATTAATTAAATTTGCACAATTCGTTTCCAAAATTTGTACAATTTGATTTTGGCCGATTAATACATTTTTAGACATACTAGTTTGGATAACTTTCATTCTATTCCTTTTGCTGATTTCGACCGCAATCAAGTTCTTCTAGTTTATATAGAATTTGTATTCGTACAATTTTACTTCATGATTTCTTTTCGTATATGCCAACATGTCAATCTATCAACTAATTATACTTTTATGTCATTATTTTACCGGGTTCGAGAAACTTTACCAACAACAAAAAACAAACTCATTCATGAAGCTGATTTAGAGCCCTTATACTTCATTTTAACAGCTGCTATTAAATAATTTTCTACCAACTTGGGAAAAGGTTGGGAAAGAGAATGCTTGAAACTTTTAACCTTTGTTTCAAACATTAATGCTCATGGAAGTAATAACGATTGAAAGCAAGGCATATCAGGAACTGATTAAAAGAATTGATAGTATCGCCCAGTATGTTACCAGCAAGAGTTCTACTTCAGAATCTATCCCTGAAGTTTGGCTTAACAGTAATGAGGTAGCTGATTTATTAAAAATAAGCACCCGGACGCTTCAGCGCCTCCGTAAAGAGAATTTGATTAGCTACACCATATTAAGAGGCAAATGTTTGTATAAACTTTCCGATATCGAAAATTCACTTCAGGAAAGGATAATCCCAACCGATCAGAAAACACTGGACGACCTGCGAAAAAGATATATTACGCAAGGCATTTCATTTGGTCAATAATCCCCTAAAACCTTAAGGCATGTATATCGACCAAAAATATTTTGATTCCTGGATGAATAAGTTAACAAGTCAAATTGAAAAACTTAACCGCAAAATTGACCGTCAGGATAACTCGATAACTCCTAAAATCGATGATGAAATTTTACTGGACAACCAAGACCTCTGCCTTTTATTAAAAGTAAGTACACGAACTTTGCAACGTTTTCGTACTTCCGGGAAATTACCCTATCGATTAATCGGAAGAAAAGTCTATTATCTCGAATCCGACGTGACGAATTTTATTCACAAAGGCTATAAAAATCTTTAGTATGAAAATCCAGTAACAAAAACTCAATTCAACTTATCCAGATCGTCAAGTCTTTTTCTTAATGCTTTTTGTAACTCTAGTAGGAATTTCGTTTTTTCATTTTGTCGTTCCTTAATATCGATAAAAGTCCGGTATGATTTATTCAGTTCGATGTCTAAAATCTGCTCAAAGAATCTTATTATTTCTATCACATCAATGTTCCCGTTATTGAAGCAATTGTGGCTATGTAATGCATAAATGAGTTCGATAAGTGCAACTTTGGGAGCAGTCCATTTAATGACGGACTTTCCTTTCAAATCTTTCGCCAATACCGGTTGTTTATTCTTTCTTAGCTTTATTATTTCACAGTCAAGATACCTTTCCAATCCCTCATGGGCAATGATGTAAGCAACAACTTCATCATGCGATGTACTAAATTCAGGATTAACAAAATGACTGTAATTACCGTTAGCAGAAGGTGCCCCATGCCCGTTTCTTTTAAAATACTTTTCATCGAGATGTGTTTGCCCACCCTTATAATATTGGCAAAACTCATAGTTCGATTTCATGTATTCCTGACTTTTGCTGAACTCGCCTTTAAGGTACTTAATCTGAAATTTCCGGTTCGAATGTGGACGATGTGTTTCAATACGCAAAATCTCGGTATAGTAAATCAGCTTACTAAAAAACTCCGGCTTAATCTTTTTGAAAAAGTACAGTTCCTCCAGCTCATTTTCAAAACTGTTACTGATAACCAACTCTTTTACGACAGAAAGGGTATCCCGGCAAACTCCGATTGCCATTGAGGCTTGTTTGATGGTGTCCAGTTCACGAATTTTCAGTAATGTTAACTCGTTATTCAATTCGAGAAGTAATCGTGTGCTCTTATTTTTTATCATGTTTAAAGATTTGTGTTTGACATGGTTAGAAAAACAAATTCCATACCATTCTACTAATCAATCAATTGACATCCATGTGCATATTCACAAAAATAATGACACAACCTCCTACTCAACATATTAATAATTAAGACGTTATAATCTAAATGGATACTTTTACATTTTGAGTCTCATTATCAACAAGATTATGATGTATTTTTCTTTCCAACTTTACTAACTCTATCCTTAATTCTTTTAATTCACCTTCTTTTCTCCAGGCACTATTCACAACTTCTTCCAAAACCGGAATATCTTTTCCCGCATTCTCCATATACTTTTTATGGTTATCAATTAAATACGGAATCCGTTCTATGGCCCTCATAAAACTACTGCTTGCCAACTTTGGATCTTTGGCAATATGACCGTTGTTGTGTGTATATCTTAATCCGCTCTTTCCCTCAACGAAAAACCGGTTTTCTTTGAAATCAAATCCATCTTTCATACTCGCTTCGGTTTTTACCAGGATCAAAAAGCCATACAAACTTCCTATTTTTCGGAACTCATTATCTGTTCTGATCGACTCGCTAATCTCATTAAGTCTGGCTCCTACAAGTTTAGGATTTGAACCATTCAATCCGTCAATTCTTATCGCATTAATAATATTTCCCGACTCATCCTTTTGAAGAGCACCATTAAATACCGTCCAATCAGTCTGCATTTTTGTAATTATTCCCTGATGCGATTCAATACTCTGATGAATATCTTCCAGTCGAAAACGCGCTGTTGACTTACTTCTATTAAAAGCTTGTCGTTCACTTTCCAATGCTGCGATACGTTTCTCCAATTTTGCCTTTTCCAATAAATCGGTATTTCCTGAAAGAATGGCCACATACTCTGAAAAGTTCATGCCTGACTTTTCATCAAGGCTTCCTTCATCAATGGTGCGTTTACCAAGGTTATTGGTTTTCAGCTGCTGAATAAAAAGTTGTTTATTATGGAGCAAATTAAACTTGTAAGAATCCAAACTCTTTTCAACGGCATAAATAATGACATCCACCTTATTATCGGCGACTAGCTTGGCAATTTCGTTTCCTTTGCGGATTGCCCTACCCTCCCGCTGTTCCAAATCCGATGGTCGCCATGGAGAATCCAGATGATGCAGTGCCACTGCCCTTTTCTGTGCATTTACACCTGTTCCCAACATATCGGTCGATCCAAATAGTACACGAATCCGCCCCTCGTTCATCGCTGCAATGAGCGTCTTCCTGGCTTTTTCTGTTTTTGCTTCCTGAATAAATCGTATTTCATGTGCCGGAATATGATAATCTTCAACCAGTTTTCTTTTTATTTCGCTGTAAGGAGTCCATTCTCCTGGTTTGTACGTTCCCAGATCGGAGAACACAAACTGCGTACCTTTATATTCATCGAACTTCTTGTAATAGGAATGTATCTGCGCTGCACAGTGAGATGCCTTATTGTCAATATGGTCATCGTAATGCGGGCTGATCATCCGCATATCCAGAGACATTTTCCGGGCATAGTTGGTCGCAATCAACATTTTTGCCTTTTCTTCTCTTTCCGATAAAGGTGGTCTGCCTAATAAAGTCGCATCTCCATTTTTTGCAAAAGCTACCAGTTTTTTAATAAAATCTTCCTGTTGCGGAGTTGGTGGTATATTGTATAGTATTTCATTCTTTACCGGCCGGTCAATGCCAATATCCTTAGCTGTTCGGTAATCGGTAATTTCATTATAAAACGCTGCCAGTTCTGGTACTTTTATAAAATACCTGAATCGTTCTTTCTGGACAATTTCATTGGTTACTGAAAATTCATAGTCAGTGGTTTTTTTTGCATAAACGGCAGCCCAGGCATCAAAGGTTTTTATCTGCTGGCGTTCCAATTCTTTTGGACGGAGGTATTTAAACAGCAAAAACAATTCTGTCAACGAATTTGAAATAGTTGTTCCCGACAAAAAAGTTGCACCCAGATCTTTCCCGGTTCGTTCCTGTATAGTTCGAATGGCAAACAACATGTTTAAAGCACGCTGACTTCCCTGAGGGTTTCCCATTCCTGCCACCCGGTCATGACGGGTATTAAACATCAGATTTTTAAAACGGTGGCTTTCATCAATAAAAAGATGATCAATGCCCATCATCTTAAAATCGATCACATTGTCTTTTCTGTTTTCAATGTCATGGGCAATTGTTTTCAGTTTGACCTCAAGGTTTTGTTGACGCTTCAATAATCCCTTTAACATTCCCCGAGAGACTTCGCCTCCTTGTCTTTTTACTACCTCAAGGTTTTCTTCAACACTATCCAACTCTGCCTGTAGGATTTGCTTTTGCACTTCAGGAGATTGAGGTATCATTCCAAATTGGTCGTGCGTAAGAATAATAGCATCCCATGAATTGTTTTTAATGTCGTTAAAAATCTTGACTCGTTTTGACGGCGTAAAATCCTGTTTGCCCGGATAAAGCAATTTTGCATAGGGATATGCCGTCCGAAAAGTTTGTGCGATTTCGTGGATATTGGCTTTTAATCCAACAATCATAGGTTTATTGGCTAGTTTCAGTCGTTTCATTTCATAAGCACCGCAACACATTATTAATGTTTTCCCGGCTCCAACTTCGTGATCACAAATACCGCCTCCGTTTTGTTTTAACATCCATACGGCATCTTTCTGACTGTTGTACAAACCTTCTATACCCAGTGCCTTTAAATCGAGATTCGGGAAAATTTGATGCGAACCATCGTAATTTGGTCGCACATAACAATTGAAAGTATTGTTATACAAATGGCTTAAATCCTGTTTAAATTCCGATTTCTGTTCGTTTAGCCAATCTGTAAATCCATTTCTTATCTCGTCAATCTTACTGTTGGCTAATTGGATGGCTTCGCTGTCTTTAACTTTTACTTCTTTGTCGCCAACCATTATTCGTTTGGTAATGTTGGGAGTAGTATTCACTAAAGCATGCTTTAACAGGGCTATTCCATCGTAGGTGCGACTCTGCGACCTTACGGCATACTTTTCGTAAATATTTGCATTTGTAAACTGGTTTTTCACTGAGAATTCATCTACCGATGGCGAATAATGAATATCAACCACTGTTTTAAACAAGTGACTGGCGTACTGTCCATAGATGTGTGCCGGTATCCAACGCTCACCAAAATTAAAATCAAGTTCATCAAAGGCAATAGGTTTTGGAATTGCATTTTGCAATGCTTTAAGCGACTCCTGTGAGGCTTCATCATTGGGATGAGTTTTCAGATAGGCTTCTATCTTTTGTGCTTTCTCAACAACATTCCCGGCAACAAAACGGTCTGCAACTTCATAGTTTTTTATAAGCGGGTTGTAATAAATCCGCCCGTGTAGCTCGTCAACCATTTCCTCTCTGCTCTTTCCATCCAGGAGGGATAACATGTAATCGGTTTGTACTTCTCCGAATTTATTTAATGATGCGGCCAGCGCTTCTTCCGGTGTGTCCACCTGATCCAGTTCATTGGCATTAAAAGCAACAGGCTGTGTAAAAATATCTGCTTTGACCAGTTCTCCATTCACCCCTCGTTCCAATGCCAAAACCTCGTTGGCGAACGGATCCATTTTTATTAACCCAAGATTTTTAGGATCGTTTAACTGACCGTAATTTCGTACAAACTCATCGTAATGTTTGTTAAGCAGTTGACGGCTGCCTTTATCTTCCTGTTGCGTATCGGCTTCAATTTGATAAAGCTTTTGATAGACATCTCGGAGATGTATAAATAAAAATGCTTTGGTTTCCTGCTGAGAACTTAAATGCAGACGTTTAAAAGTCCCCCCATTTTCATTCCATTCCTTTAGGTAACCTAACTGATTATTGTCTTTTACCAACGAACCTTTTTTATAATGTGCCGGTAACTCTCCGGAATAATTTCTTTCATTTGGCAGTGTGGGGATTTTGCTATTTTTTATCGTTCCATTTACTTTTCCGGGGGTAGCAAACAGGTTTAATTGTTTGCTTTTTGTTTTTTGCTGTTTGCGCCGTTTGATACTATTTGTCTGTATTCGTTCTTCCTGACTGAAACCAAAAAGATCGTATAGGTTTAAGGGAGTTTGTTCTTTCGATAATTCTCTGGATGGACTTTTCTTTGAAAAACCAACCGCCGTTTTGTTATTATTCACTTTCTGAAATAATTCAAGATTAAGTCTTGTCCTTAAGTCGGAATCCAACATCTTTTTCAGATCGGATGCAATTCCGGGAATTCCGCCTTCATGAATAAATATCTGCGCCGGTTTTCCATAGGGATCTGTATCGATATATCCTTTGGTATGAACTACTCGCTGGAGGTCGTTGAAATAAGTATTATTATAAACTCCACTGGAAAATTTTTCACTTTGTACAAAAGCCTGTTCCTGTTGAGTTTGTTTTCCTTTTTGATTGTCTTTTTGCAGGATTACAAGATCGCTTCCAACTTCTGTTCCTGCATAATCCTTAAAAAGGTTGTTGGGTAAACGGATAGCCGAAATCAGATGAGTATTCTCCATTAAGCGCCTGCGAATTGGTTCGTTTTTGGGTGAGTTCATTACTCCCTGTGAGGTAATAAAAGCCAGGACTCCTCCATCTTTTAATGCATCAACGCCTTTCAGAAAAAAGTAGTTATGAATACTTCTGCTCGCCTGTTGTTTAACCCTGTCAGGGCTTTTCAAATAGGAAATATCAAATGCGGCCACGTCGCCAAAGGGGATATTGGAGGAAACCACATTCAAATAATTATTGTAACTGCTTTCAATTTCCTCAAAACCATTGATTTGTATTTTATCGCCAGGATAGAGTTGGCTCAGAATTTTTCCTGTTAGCAAATCCTTTTCAAAGCCTATTGTTGTTTGAAACTCGTTTTGTTTTTTGAATGCGGAGATAAATTCGCCTAAACCGGCAGAAGGATCAAGGAATCGGGATACTTCAAGTTGGTTGTTTTTAAATGCTTCTGATATTGTATTGACAATTTCAGGAGGAGTATAAAAAGCGCTTAGGATGGAATTTTTCAGACTATTTGTGTATAGCTTGTATTGTTGCGCTGTTTTTGAATTTCTCTTTAAAACATCATGTAATTCCACAACGGCAGGAAACAATCCCACTTCGGAATCAGGCCACCGGTCAATATCCGACAGATTTTCAATCGGATTAAGAATACATTTTAAAGCCCCGAAACCGGAATATTGTTTCAGGGCTTTTGTTTCTTCTGCTGTCGGTTTCCGATTTTCTTTCTCCAATCGAAAGCAAACCTTAATGGCTTCAATATTTGCTCGCAGGTGCTGTTCTTTATTAAAGCTCATGTTCTTCCAGCCAGATTTCGATAGCTCCTGTCAGCTCGGTGTACAAATCGTTGAACTCAGAGCTAAAAGCAAACTCATCATTTAGCCTGTATTTTTCAAAAACCGGAACTACTTCCGGCAAAAACCGAACGGCAAACTCTTTGGCTTCTTCCAATGGGATTATTCCCGGAAACTCATTCCAGATAATGGTTACAAGCGTATCGTGTTTTGAAAAGTGAAGCCCTTTGTACAATTCTTTATGTGCCAGTTCTTCAGCTTCCTGGTGGTTGTGCCCGTTTTTAACGGCCTGCGAATAGCATTCTGCCGCAAGATCACTACGGGTATTAAGAAGATCGTTATCGTCTGTTAACTCAGGATGACTTTCGTATAAAAAGTGAAGTAATGACAATTTAAACCATGAGAGTTCTTTAGGTGTTGTTTTCATGACTTTGAAATTTGAATTTTAAAATGTTTTGAATTGAAGAGGGAAAAATAAGCGCCCGTAGTTTATCCGAACGCTTTGATAAAAAGGAAATTCTATTGATTTGAGTTTTACATGGAGTGCGATTTGGCCCGGCTTCGTTTTGTGGTTTGCTGACGTTCTGACGGATTCACCTGATCCTTTTTCAGCGGTTCTTTTACGTCTTTGGTCGCCTCATTGGTTTTTCCTTCAGAATTAACCGCTACCTGGGTTTTGCTCTTGTTATCCGGAATTACTTCTGCTCCTTTGGTTTGGGCTTTATCAGGATTCCATTTGTAAAAATCCAGCTTACCTTTTTCGTCGTTGACCTTTATGTAAGCATTAAACTCCTCGCCTTTTTTGTCTTTCATTCCGGCAACATAAATGGTTTCCCGCTTTTCCAGTTTCTGTTGCTGGTCCTCAGTTAGTTCCTTTCCCAGAAGAGAATTGGGAATACGCACTTGTTTTTGTTCGTTTTTGTTTTGCCCTTGCTGCTGCTGATTATCAAATCGGAAACCTATACCTCGTTTATCGGCATCGATTTGCAGGTGAGCATTAAACTCTTTTCCACTACGGGCAGTCATGCCTTCCACGTAAATTGAGCGTCCTTCGGCCAGCTCTTTCCTTTGGTTTTCATCGAGCTTCGCGCCTTTAATTTCATCGGGAATTTTTATTTTATCAGCTCGCGCGGCAACAAGTTCGTTGGTGAGTTTATCAATGGATAAAAATACCGGTGTGCTCTCTCCCTCTTTATACTGTGGATGCACAATTCTTCCGGCATTTCCGGTTTTCAGCAGGTTTTGTTTGTCCTCGTCAGTTAAGGTGACACCAAAATACGGACGGTCGAGTTCGGGATTGTTGCGAACGGCATGAACGGCCAGTTTAAAATCTCCATTTTCGTCCTGACGCAAGGCCAACCGTGCATCGGTTCGGATGTTCAGGTTATCGGTTTTAATGGTGATCGGAATCAAACCTGGCGACTTCTGGTAGTTTAACATGGGCTCAAGATTTTTTGTGTTTTTTAGAAAATCTTTTGAGACACCCAACATTTCCAATTGCGACCAGTCAACTTTGTTCTCATCAATCAGATTGGGCCGTTTCTCCTGAGATTGTTCTTTCGAAAAGTCACCGGGTTTTACCTCATGCTTCTCCAGCATCTCTTTGTTGGACGGGGTTTCCGGTTTCTTTAACATCTTTTCCAGAACGGTTGCTGTCTTCTCCACCAGGTTGGCCTGTACCTTGTAAAACTGAAAATCGGTAGGATTTTTATACTGTCGGTTAAAATTGGTAAAGAAATTCTCCAGCGGATTGCTGTGCCTGTCGATTTTTAAGAAACCACCTGCATTGGCTTGTTTGGGAGCCTCTGTTTTTAGTTGGCCTTTTGCATCAAAACCACTTACGGCTTTTAGTTTTGCTTCGTTTTTTTCTTTAACCAGTAATACTTCCTGGTCATTGTTTTTTTGTTCCATGATACATTTCTTTTAATGATTTAAAAGCGAATGTATCGTTGATTGGGCTGTTTATTATAAGGCTGGCAGCATTTGGCTTTGGTTGGGTGGAGGTGGCGTAATTCGTCAAATCTATTTTATCGAGAGAAGTGCAAATTATTTTGTTTGAACTAAATTGATACAAACCGGAAGCTTACAATTCCACATTACCGGATTATCAATATTAATTTGATTAAGTGGTAGTCGATTTTAGAATGGAAGCAAGTGGGAGTGTCGGGGAAACGTCGGGGAAAACGTCGGGGAAAATTCTGTATTAAGTGTTTAGAAACTATCCTCCAATCCATTGTCAGGAACAAAATAAGCGTAAATATCCTTTCGTTTTAGCAGCGACAACAACATATTTTTATCGCCTCCTATTACAAGTTTGCCAATTTTAACCCCGCAATAATACACATCTTCGCCATCGTGTTTAAAACTCTGTACACGTTCTACATTATCGTAATCCCTGGCAGTTGACTCACGATCTAACAGCTTTTCCAGTAAATCGAATACCAACATATTTTGGGCTTCTGCAAAACGGCTGGCTATATGCGCCATGGTAAAAGGTTTGATGTTTTTTAAAACTACTTCACGGCGTAGTTGTGGAATTTTGTTTTTGGGTTGATACATGTTGCTATTTTTTGTATTCCTGTATTAGCTTACATTTTTCTAATTCTTGTAAATCATATTTATAATGTTCGCAACAATATGTTGTTATTAGATAAGTATAACGATGTAATAATCCGTAGTCGGCGTACCTCCAAACCCCGCCCTGCAATTTGCACTGTGTTAACAACAGGCTTTTATTCGATTTCTTCAATCTTAAATCCTAATTTTCTTCCTAAATCCACGATGCTATCGATATTACCTTTTCCCCATTGTGTAGAAACAACGAATTTTACATTATCTGAACTTTTTAAAATTTCGTCTTTACCTGTGAAATGTCTTTTGTCGGATTTATTTGCATATTTTGTCTCAACGTAGTCAAGTCTGTTAATTACGCCAATTGAACCTTGAAAATCATCCCTAAAAATGTTTTTTAAGCTCATAAAATCCGTTGGTTTATTTCTTAAATACGCTCGAACCAATTCCAAAACAAACCTATTTTTCCCAAGTTTTTGTCCTGTTCCGTTAATTATGTATTTTGTTTTGTCCCTTGAACTATTAGTTACAGGTTTTTCAAAAATTCTGGATTGCAATTCTGGTCGTCCAATTATTTCCTGATTTTGATTTGAAATATTTATTGAAATTTCATTTAAAACAGTGTCAATTAGCTCGCTGTCGTATTGATTTAAAAAGTCTTGCTTAATCAATTTTTTCACTTCATTTTCGTAGTTCGTTGACAAGATTTTTTGCGCCAATATTTTTTTGTCAGCTCGGCGATTTATTTTTTTGAGCGAGTTTGTCGTGAATAACTTCAATGATTCAGTACTGAAACTTTCCTTGCTAAATAACTCAACGAATTTAACTCCTTTGGGATTATCTTTTTCAAATAAAATCGTTTCGAGTAAAACAGGGTCGTCGTGGTTTGCCAAATCACCGTCATAAAACATTTGAATTACTTGACCAATTAAAATTCCATACTCAAGTTTTAGTTGACGCATATATGAAAATAATTGTTGTTGAAAATTAGTATTTAAAGGAAGACTTGGTTGTTTAATCTCAATTACAAACACGTTTCTTTTTTCCGATGAATTAATTACAAAATCTGGTGTAATTCTGTTTGATGCTCCGATTTGAAATGACGGTCGGATTTGAATATCCCCCAAATATTCTTTCCAATCTAAAACTCTCAATGCTTGAATTACATTTTTCTCAAAATCACTTTCACTCATGTCAGACCGAATATTATCGGATAACAAAAAGCAGATTTCATTCCATTTCTCATTATTCATCTTTGTCGTCCTTTATTAAGTTTGTTGTTAACGTCCATTCTATATTCGAGAGGATTTTCGTGTGCGTCTCTGTCCGGGTACGGACGAGAGATGGAGCGGAAATCCGCTGCTGGCATACCAATGCCTACGAAATACCATATGCAATTTTTAAAGCCCGTTATTTTATGTCAAGCAAATTACGAATTAATTTTTGTCTTATTCGCTGATATATAGTCTTTAAGTTTTGCTTGGACACATAAAATTTAATTGTTCTACCTGCCAGCTTCGGATTGTCAAATAAAACATCTGCTGATTGTGTTAAGATAATTAAAGAATTGTCTTTGTCTGTAGGAAATCCATCGATGTATTCTTCAAGCTGTGTTATTGAATGAGGCAGAAATAACGGTTGTTCTGAAGCAGCTTTATCTATCTCCTTTATTTCATCAAGCAACTGTTGTGAAGTCAAAGAATGAAAAGAGTAAGGATTCACTTTAATTTCATTCGGTGTCATTACTACATCATTAATCCTATAGGATAAAACTCCTTCCACATCAATTTTCTCGGTGTCTGACCATCCAGATAGTTCTCCTAAGCAAAACCATTCAAGCTCTTTTAAATTATACTTTCTTGCTAATTTTAAAGATTCAGCTATCTGTTCGGATAGTGGAAGCAATTTTGTAGTCGTTCTTGCTATTATCTCAGCGATTTCGTCATTAATGTTTACATGAGATATCTGAGAAGGAATGCTGTCAAGCCATCTACTTATCTGTATTATTTCTCTACCTGTCGCCTCTGAATTTGACGAGTTTCTTCTGCAATAAACTTTGCCTGTTTCCAATCCTTTCATTTTTACTGTCGGAAAAATTGGTTCTTCATATTTTCGAATCGGTATCTCAATTATGCCGAACGTTTTATCATTAACTTTTTTAGTATAGTAACAAAAATGAGGAATTGGCGTAACCTTGTTTTTAATTTTTTCTTGCAATATAGCATCATCTACATGCATATTGATTCCAATTAAATCCTTTTCTCCGTTTTGATTTTCTCCAACACCCAAAATGATGTAAGCAGATTCTGTTCTAATCGTATTACAAAAGCTGATAATGTCTTTTATGAATTTTGAATGGTTAGCCTCATTTGATTTTCTCAAAATATCGTACTGTTCTCTCTTGAAATCCAAAATGTCTGATTCTGGTTTTAATAATATTTCATCAAATTCTTGGTCTGTCATTTTAGTAGTATGCTTGAAATTTCAGTTGGCTATAACGGTCACCGAAATCCGCGGTTCGAACACCACCAATAACGCCATGAAATTTCGACGTGGTTATGTCCTAGTTTTTTATTTATTTATTATCGAGTCAATATCATAAACTATTGGATTCTTTATTTTTGAAGGACTTTCATCGCCTAGATAGACAGTATAAAAATTAAAAATCAGTCCATCGTAATTTATTGATGTTTTTCCATTTTTGAATATGAAATACTTCGTCGTAAAAATGATTAAGTAAACAGTTTTTTGAAGATTTGGATAAGCATTAAGTCTTTTAGAATAAATGTTACTTTGAATAAATGCAGATTTCATTTTTTCTAATTCTAATTTCAAATCAATATTTGATTTTGTCCATCCAATCTGCTTGTATTCAATCAAAAATGCACTCGACTCATTTGTTATCAAAGTATCAATACGTGCGTTTTTCAATTGAACTTCTGAAAGAGGAAAATATCCCTTGTCAAATAAATACATTTCAAACTCTTTCTGTAACTGCTTTTCACCATTAGGATAATCGGAAGCTTTTCGGTAACTCTCCATAAATGCAATGAAATTTCGAATCGTTCTTTCGATTGAAAATCCCTCATCTAGTTTTTGCATTATGTGACTTTGAATTTTTTTACAATCACTTAAATACAATTCGTCTTTTTCTAAATCTGTACCGGAAACAATTAAGTTTTCAAAGATTCCTTCATTGGCGCTAGAGGGTTGATGTAAAGGATTGACTGCATTGAATAAGTGATTTAGTCTAATTGCACTATTTGCTCCGATATACTCTTTTTGAAATCCATTTAAGTGTTCCAAAACAAATAATTCTTGTCTGCAATTATTAAATTGAGTTGCAATTGTCATTAAATCGGATTCTGGAAAATGATTCTCCCAACGTTTAAAGATTGTGACAATAATCTCATAAGTTTCATTTACAAATGATAATTTCTTTGAGGAAATAAATTCAGGTATTTTTTCAATTCTTTCCAAAAGCTTAGTTGCATCAATAGTCATTGAATCGTTGAATGGATTTTTCCAACCATCATTACATTCAATTACAAATTTTTCAAAGTCTTGGTGATCACGAGTTAACTGGGAAATTTGTTTTAGAAGCTGGATGGTTTTTTTAATTGAATTGATATAGTCATTTGATAAATCTAGCGTATCGTTGTAATTAAGTAATTCTTCAAATAAAGTCCGAGACAAGTAATTGTTTTTTATAAAATGAATAAAAAAAGCAATTTCAGTTCTAAAATTTATGTTAGCCTTTTCTTTCCTTTTTTCGTCTTTTGCTCTAAGAACAATCTGATATGAATCAGATATATTTTCAATCCTAGAGTTTAAGTTCTGTATGAGAATTTTATGTGCTGTCATCTTTTATTCAAAATTTGGCATAACTAGGAAGCTTCGTCACCAGGTAATGTTATTTTCATTATCTCAAAGCTAAAGGTAATGTTATTCCTCCAAATCGGGGGGATAACATTACTTATTATGTTACTGTTTATTTTTATTGTTAGTTCCGGGCTTTAGCCCCAAGACCTTACCTTATACGTTTTTCCGAAAATCAAACATTGGTCACACCTCTATAACTCACTGATTATAGGCTCCCTGCAACCGTGCAACTGGCCAGTAAACTTTGTGAATGGCTTGCCGCAGCGCTGCAAATAACAAAAATTTTTTCTTAGCCCCCTCCTGCAACCGTGCAACAGGCCTCCAATTTATGTTAGACCCTCCATGCAGCTGTGTAAGTACGAATAATTTTTGTGGCACCTCTCTCGCAGTATTGCAACAGGCAAAAAATTATTCTGAAAACCCCTATGCAGTTTTGCAGCAGGGTAAAATTCTTGTGGGACCAGAGTAGGACAACTACAGTGAACAAACAAACCATGTGGCACATTGTCCGTATTTTTGTGGTGGGTTAAACTCGAAATAGAATTCGTAAGTGCTGGAATACTTTTGATAACAATATCCCATGCCCCGGCATTTCTCAAATCGCATTTTCAATTACACCGCTGCTCATGATTCGCATTTTCCCGGTGGATTGAAATTGCTCAATCGAAAAGCCTCTGGCATCGCACGGCAAAAGAATCCTTTGCATTTTATTCCAGAGATCCATTTGCCTTTTGCCCGCCTCGATAAAATTCAGATTAATGTTCCTGTGCCTACGGGAACTACATTCCGGGAGGTTTATCCGGCCTACCCGGAATACTCCCTGCATTCAGTAACCTCCGGCACCGCACACAAGAGAAAGGCTTTCATTTCCTTTCATTCACCCTGTTCTCACAGACCTCATTTCAGTACATTCAATCCTTACACTTGTCTTTACCTTCCCCTAATTTAGAGTTTTAGCTTACTGACTTTTGAAAAAGTACTTTTATCATTTTACTCAATTTATCGATTCTTCTTTACCGCATTCCAATTTAAGAATGTGCTTTCCGTCCGGCGTTGTTGTTCTGTTGGCAAAATAAAGACCGTGTTTTTGGAGCCTGCAAGTTCAGGCCTGCTGTTTTGCAGAAAATCTCCAACCTCCACTGTCGAATAGTATTTCCTGCAAAAAACTTGCAGGTCCAACACTCCTTTTTTAACCGGGCCACAAAACAACAACGACCGACCCGATGGAAAGACGCATAATCTTAAACGAATGAAATATGGAAAAGAAGAATAGAATTAGATATTTTGAAAACGTAAGTAACGAAAAACAAAACTCCCTCTCCTCCGGAATCCGCATAGGTGAGTTTGGAATTGTTTTTGTGTGGCTCATAACATCACAATTATCAACCTTTTAAAACTACTCAAATGAGAGAGAAAGTTAACAAATTACCGCTCCGATGGATTTTCAGATTCATTGTTATCGTATTGGCTTCCTATATTACCGGATTAAGTTTCTGGTATTGTTTACTGGCCTATATTGCAATTCTGTTCTTGATTGAATTTGCCAAAAATATGATAGTTGTTATTCTTGGCATTGCCATAGTTGTTGCCGTAACTCTTGCCATGTTTTTTGGGTTGATAGCGCTTTAATTGTTCAGAAGAATAGTTTTTACACCTCATAATGCAGGGCCTTATCGCCCTGCTTCTTTTTTCATGAGCCTGTGCGGTTAAAAAGAAGCAAAAAACCGTGAAGAGGTAAAAGTGGAGATAAGGAAACAGCATTAAGATTGATTTTATATCTTATTTTTTGAGATATAATTGTATTTTAGACAACAAAAATTTTATTGTTGTGAATCGCATTAAGGTAGTGCTTGAAGAGAAAGGTATTAAACAAACCTGGCTGGCTGGGAAACTTGGAAAGAGCTACAATATGGTTAACTCCTATGTACAAAACAGACAACAACCACGACTCGAAGTGTTAATGCAAATTGCAGAAATATTAGATGTTGATGTTAAAGACCTGATTGTCTCAAACAAAAGTTAAATATGAATGAGGCAAAAACACGAAAAGAAATTATTGACAACCGTTTAAAACAGGCGGGCTGGATTGTTAGTGACCGGTCTCAGGTGATAGAAGAATTTGACATCATCGTTGATAAGGACCTGGCAAAGGAATCTTCGACTCCTTATAACGGGCATCAATTCAGCGATTATGTTTTACTTGGTAGAGACGGCCAACCATTGGCGGTTGTAGAAGCTAAAAAAACATCGGTTGATGCAGCAACCGGCCGGGAACAGGCTAAACAATATTGCTACAATATAGTAAATGCACAGGGAGGTGAACTTCCTTTTTGTTTTTATACCAACGGACTTGATATTTTCTTTTGGGATTTGGAAAACTATCCGCCAAAGAAGGTATATGGATTTCCTTCCCGCGATGATTTGGAGCGATTCTTATATGTTCGCAAATCAAGAAAGGCATTGGCAGGAGAGCTAATCAATACAAAAATTGCCGGACGTGATTACCAGATCCGATCTATCCGCGCCGTGATGGAAGCCATTGAAAAACGGAGACGAAAGTTTTTGTTGGTTATGGCAACAGGTACCGGAAAAACAAGAACATGTATTGCTTTAACCGATACTTTAATGCGCGCCGGATGGGCAGAAAGGGTTTTATTCCTGGTTGACAGGATTGCACTTCGCGACCAGGCTTTGGAAGCTTTCAAAGAACATTTACCCAACGAGCCCCGTTGGCCAAAACAGGGAGAAAAGGAAATTGCAACCGACAGGCGGATTTATGTTTCAACTTATCCGACCATGCTGAACATTATAAGGGATGAGAAAAAAACACTTTCGCCGCATTTTTTCGACTTGGTTGTAATTGACGAAAGCCACCGAAGCATTTACAATACCTATCAGGAAATATTGGATTATTTCAATACAATAACGCTTGGATTAACAGCCACTCCAACCGATGTTATCGATCACAATACGTTTGAAATATTTGAGTGTGAGGATGGCGTTCCAACATTCGCCTATTCTTATGAAGAGGCAGTAAATCATATACCGCCATATTTGTGCAATTTTCAGGTAATGAAAATTAAAACCAAATTTCAGGACGAAGGAATAAACAAACGTACGATCTCATTAGAAGACCAGCAAAAACTAATTATAGAGGGCAAGGAAATTGAAGAAATAAATTATGAAGGTACCGACCTTGAAAAAAAGGTAATCAACAGGGGAACAAATGCCCTGATTGTTCGTGAATTTATGGAAGAATGTATCAAAGATGCCAATGGAGTTTTGCCCGGAAAAACGATATTCTTTTGTATCAGTAAAGCGCATGCCCGGCGGATTGAAGAGATATTTGATTCACTTTATCCGGAATACAAGGGGGAGTTGGCTAAGGTTCTGGTCAGTGAAGACCCGAGAGTTTACGGCAAGGGCGGATTGCTGGACCAATTTAAACACAATGATATGCCTCGTGTAGCCATTAGTGTGGATATGCTGGACACTGGAATTGATGTTCAGGAACTGGTCAATCTTGTATTTACGAAACCCGTCTATAGTTATACAAAATTCTGGCAAATGATAGGCCGGGGAACGCGCTTGCTTGAGCCCGGTAAACTGAAACAATGGTGTGTGGAAAAGGATGATTTTCTTATTCTTGACTGTTGGGATAATTTCGAATATTTTAAATTAAATCCGAAAGGGAAAGAACCCAAACAGCAAATTCCGTTACCAGTTCGGTTGTTTGGTACCAGGTTGAGTAAAATAGAGGAAGCTCAAAACCAAAACGAAAAAGAAATTGCGGGAAAAGAGATTGTAAAGCTAAGAATGCAGGTTGAAACACTTCCTAAAAACTCGGTTGTTATAATTGACGCACAGAACGATTTGCAACGTTTGACAGATGAAAATTTCTGGAATAACCTTACTGTTGATAAAGTTGAATTTCTGGATTCAGTTGTAAAACCATTGTTCCGTACTGTTTCCGATTCCGATTTTAAAGCCATGCGGTTCGAAAAAGACATTGTTGAAGTTTCCCTTGCTCGTTTGCAAAAGGATGAAGAAAAATACGAAACCATCAGGGAAAGTATCGTTGAAGAAATTGGCGAATTGCCTTTGAGTGTGAACATTGTAGCCAAACAACAGGAATTGATTCAAAAAGCACAATCCAATCATTTTTGGGCAACGATTAACGAGGATAAGTTTGATGAGTTGATTGAAAAAATTGCTCCTTTAATGAAATATCGCGAATCGGTTATTACATTGCCGCCGGCCAAATTTAACCTGAAGGACATTGTTTCAGAAAAGGAGAAAGTTGAGTTTGGCCCTCAACATGAAGCTTTAAGCGTAGCAAAATACCGCGAACTGGTAGAGCAAAAAATAAATGAGTTGGTTTCGTTCAACCCGCTATTGCAAAAACTGAAACAGGGGGTGGAAATTACCCCCGAAGAAGCCGAACAATTGGCCGAAGATTTACACAACGAGCATCCGCACATTACAATTGAATTGCTACGGAAAGTGTATGACCACCGTAAAGCCCAGCTGGTACAGTTTGTCAAACATATTTTAGGAATCGAACTGCTTGAAACATTTTCGGAGACGGTCACAAAGGCTTTCGATGATTTTATAAACCACCACACGTATTTAACCAGCCGTCAATTACAGTTTTTGGATTTATTAAAGAACTTTGTCCTGGAGAAAGGGGAAATTACCAAACGAAACCTTATCGAATCACCGTTTACAATGATCCATCCCGAAGGAGTACGGGGTATTTTTACCGCAAAAGAAATTGACGAAATAATTGAATTAACGAATAAAGTACTGGCTGCATAATGGCAAAGAAAAAAATATTCATAAGTAGTGTTCAACGGGAATTTGAAGCTGAGCGAAAAGTTCTGTACGATTATATTTATGCCGATCCTTTATTAGGTAGATTTTTCGAACCATTTATATTTGAAGCTCTTCCCGCTATTGACCAAAGGGTGGATAATGTGTATTTACGTGAAGTGGAAAACAGTACCATTTACCTGGGATTATTCGGGAAAGAATACGGCTTTGAAAATCATGATGGCATATCTCCAACAGAACTGGAATTTAATCATGCAACCCGGCATCATCTCACCCGCCTGATATTTATATCATCCCACCCGAACAACGAACGGCATCCTAAAGAATTGGCTTTAATCGAAAAAGCCCAGGGAGTTGTTGTGCGAAAGAAAATTGCGGGAACAGACGACCTTAAAGCATCGGTTTATGCGGCGTTGGTACGTTATCTTGTTGAAAAGGAAATTATTCGCTCCGGTCCCTTTGATGCATCAGTAAATGAAAAGGCCGATTTGAATGATATCGATACTGAAAAAATCAAATGGTTCGTCAGGCTTGCCCGTGAAAAAAGAGGCTTTGCCTTGCAGGAAACTGATTCAGTTGAAAAAATACTGACCCATTTAAATCTTTTCGAAAATAACAAACCTGTAAATGCGGCTTTATTGTTGTTTGGAAAACAACCTCAGCGTTTTTTTATCAGTTCCGAAGTAAGATGTGTTGTTTTTCGCGGGACAACAATGGAAAAGCCAATTCCATCGTATAAAGTGTATAAAGGAACTGCTTTTGAACTCGTTGATCAAACGGTAGAATTTATTCTGTCGAAACTGGATTATAGTGTGGGAACCCGCCAAACAGATGTTCAGGCTCCCGGCGCCTATGAAATTCCCAAGGATGTAATTGCCGAGGCTGTTGTAAATGCCATTGCACACCGCGATTATACAAATAACGGTAGTGTTCAGGTTATGCTGTTTCGCGACAGGCTCGAAATCTGGAATCCCGGTTCTTTACCCATGGGATGGACGGTGGAAAAACTTAAACAGTTGCATAGTTCGGTACCTGCAAATCCGTTAATGGCTGAACCGTTGTATTTAACCGCTTATATCGAACGATTGGGGACCGGTACTTCCGATATGGTCAGCCAATCAAAAACGGCAGGATTAAAGGAACCGCAATTCATACAAGCTGAAGAATTCAGGACTGTATTATACCGCCCTTCGTATTTGCAGACTACCGAACAAGTACCGGATAAGCACCGGACAAGTAACGAGGAACTACCGCAGGAGTACCGCAGGACCTCCGTAGAAGTTCGGAATTTAATTGCGGTACTGGAAAATGAAATGAACCGCCAGGAGTTACAGGACAAGTTGGAACTTAAACACGAAGGGAATTTCAGGAATATTTATCTGGTACCTGCTTTACATGAAGGTTGGGTAGAAATGAAGTACCCGCAAAAAAACCATCCAAAACAAAAATACCGCCTTACCGAAAAAGGTTTGGCGTTGCAAAAATTACTTCGAAACGAAAAATAATCATGCTTCAGAATAACAGCACATTAAAATCATTAATCGACCGTCTTTGGCAAAACTTCTGGGAAGGTGGTATTGCCAATCCGCTTACTGCAATCGAGCAGATTACCTATTTGCTTTTTATGAAACGCCTCGACGATTTGGAGGCCAAACGCGAGCGCGATGCCGATTTTACCGGCGAAGCATACAACTCCCGCTTTAAAGGCGAATTTACCATTCCCGGAACAACCGAAACCATTGATAAAAACGAATTACGCTGGAGCGTGTTTAAACACAAACCGGCCGATGAAATGCTGTTGCATGTACAAACCAAAGTCTTTCCTTTTATGAAAGGCTTGAACGGCGAAACATCCGCTTTTACAAAGCACATGGAAAACGCCGTTTTTATTATGCCCAAAGCCAGTTTGTTGGTTTCGGCCATTCATGTTATTGAAGATATTTTCAAAGAGATTGAACGCGATGCCACCGAAGGCGGACAAGCGTTTCAGGATATACAGGGCGATGTTTATGAAATGCTCTTAAACGAAATTGCCACTGCCGGAAAGAACGGGCAATTTCGCACTCCCCGGCACATTATTAAATTAATGGCCGAACTGCTTGCGCCACAATTAGGGCAGCGCATTGCCGACCCGGCATGTGGTACCGGAGGTTTCCTTTTAGGCGCTTACCAGTACATATTGAGCGACCTGGTTCGTAAAAAAGAACCATCAAAACTGGTAACAGACGAAGATGGTTTTGAACGTGCCGCCATTAGCGCCGTTTTAACCCGTGAAGTGAAGGAAATTCTCGACCAGAGTTTTTCGGGTTACGACATTGATACCACCATGGTTCGCCTGGGAATGATGAACCTGATGATGCACGGCATTGACGAACCCTTGATTGATTACAAAGACACGCTAAGCAAAAGCTACAACGAAACCGGCATGTACGACATAATCATGGCCAATCCGCCATTTACAGGTAATATCGATAAGGGCGACATTAATGAAAGCCTGCAACTACCCACCACCAAAACCGAGCTGCTTTTTGTGGAGCGTATTTTTCACATGCTGAAAATGGGAGGAACAGCCGCCGTAATTGTTCCACAGGGCGTTTTGTTTGGTAGCGGAAAAGCTTTTAAAGCTTTGCGCCAATCGTTAATTGAAAAAGCGGAACTAAAAGCTGTTATCGCCATGCCAAGCGGAGTATTTAAACCTTACGCCGGAGTAGCAACTGCCATTTTGTTGTTTACCAAAGGAGGTGAAACAGATAAAGTATGGTTTTATGGAATGGGAAACGATGGTTACAGCCTCGACGACAAACGCAACAAAATTACCGACAGCGATTTGCAGGATATTGTAGACCAATTTAAAAAACGTGTCAGCCTGAGCGAAGTCGAAGGCGACAGGAAAGGGAAGCACTTTTTTGTTCCCAAAGCCGAAATTGAAGACAATGGCTACGACCTGAGTTTTAGCAAGTACAAAGAAGAAGTGTACGAAGAAGTAGTTTACGAAAAACCCGATGTAATTATTGGGAAACTCGAAAACATAGAGAGTGAGATTGGAAAAGGATTAGCGGAATTGAAAGGTTTGATGTAATGAAGTTTGAACAATTAGGAAATATTGCTGAAGTAATTGCGGGTCAGTCTCCACCCTCTTCAACATACAATAAAGATGGTAACGGAATTCCGTTTTTTCAAGGCAAAGCAGATTATGGCAAGATTCATCCGGTCGTAAGAACTTGGTGCTCAAATCCAACAAAAATTTCGTTGCCAAATGATATTTTAATTTCAGTGAGGGCTCCCGTTGGTCCTGTAAACATAAACAATACAGAAGCATGTATTGGTCGCGGCCTAAGTGCAATTAGGGTGAAAGAAAACTTTTGTATGCAATATGTTTTTAGCTTTTTAAAAGCTAATGAAATTAAAATTGCAAATCTTGGTGTGGGATCAACTTTTAAAGCCATTACACAAAAAGATTTAAGAAATTTGATTATTCCAACACCAGATTATCAAACCCAACTCAACATCGCCAATATCCTTTCCAAAGCCGAAAGCCTCATCGCCAAACGCAAAGAAAGCATCCGCCTGTTGGATGAATATTTAAAATCGGTGTTTTTGGAGATGTTTGGAGACCCAGGGATTAATAATAGGAAATGGGAAACAAGAAAAGTAAAGGAACTTTCGTTGAGGTTTTCTGATGGTCCATTTGGATCAAACCTTAAAACAGAGCATTATTCGGATAAAGGAATTCAAGTAATTCGTTTACAAAATATTGGGATTAACAACTTTATTGAAGATGATGTAAAGTATGTCGATGAATTTCACTACGAAAATGTATTGTTTAAATATTCATGTTATCCGAATGATGTGGTTATAGCAACAATGGGAGCACCGAATATTAGGGCTTGTATTATTCCAAAACATATTAAAATATCAGTGAATAAAGCTGATTGTGTAGTTTTTAGACCCAATCATAAATTTGTAAATCAGTTTTATATATCGTATTTATTTAACCAAGAAGGCTTTTTACATTTAGCATCGTCATTTATACATGGACAAACAAGAGCAAGGATTTCATCCGGTCAAATTGCGAAAATTGAGGTTCCTGTACCTCCTCTCAAACTCCAAACCAAATTTGCCCAAATCGTAGAAAAAACCGAAGCGCTTAAAGCCCACTACCAACAAAGCTTACAGGAGCTGGAAAATTTGTATGGAAGTTTAAGTCAAAAAGCTTTTAAGGGCGAGCTGAGTATAAAAGATGAGAGTTTGCCAAGTCATGCTGAGCGTAGTCGAAGTGTGGCTGCAGAGCCTGAAATGGGATACACGTTAAAACCCAATCTGAAAGAAAAAGAATGCTCTAAGCCTGAAAGGGCAATATTGGCAGCCTACATTCTTAACTTTTATGCAAAACAAAATATTGGGCGCGTTCACCTAATGAAACTATTGCATTTAACCGAATACCATTGCCAAATTAATATTCACTCTAATTTCGTACAAAAGGCAGCAGGGCCGTACGATTCCGGGTTAATCAAAGACATCGAACAATATTTTATCAAATACAAACTATATAGTGTTACTCAGGATAACACAGAAAAACGAAAAGTCCACTATACTCCGATTTCGCCCGACAGTGCAATTTCAGAATTGTTCTGCGAGAATTTTCAGGACGAAACATTACGGATAAATCAATTATTGGAGAAATTTAGAAATTGGAGTATGGTTGATTGCGAAGTAGCTTCAACGCTTTATGCTGTATGGAACAACCGGATTTTAAGCCATCAAGCTGTTGATTATTCTGCAATAAAACAGGATTTTCTGAAATGGAGTCCACGTAAAAAATCAATCATCAACAAGTTTGACAGCGTTTATAACTGGATGTGCGAAAATAAAGTTATCCCTGTTGGATATGGAGGAATAATTCTGAAAGTGGCTTAATGGTTCTACTTTTAACATCAACACCATTGAGTTAACCACAAAACATTCAACACATTGCAGAAAGCAAAGGTGGCAACTTCAAATGTTTGTAAAACATCTTTAACAAATTCTTACGATAATGATTGATCCCTTAATTTTAATCGCAAAAATACAGGAGTAGCATGGACAAACAACAAGGTTAAATCCGCTGGATTTGATTCAGAATCTTCCTTTTAGTTCCTAAAACGAAAAGCGTATTCCGAATCAAAACCTTGCCTGAAGTCCCTGCTATCCTGTGAATGGTAAGCAATAAAATTATTGTTTAACAATTTAAAGCTTACTGTTATGAAAATTGATTATTTCAAAGTTTCCGAGATTAAAGTGTCTTATACTGACAAAGTAAAAGCATCAGAAAGACCTCAAATTGGCGCATCAAAAGATGCGGCTCAAATTTTCAAACACGTTTTTAAAGACTGTATTCAGCACCATGAAGAGTTTTATGTAATGCTGTTGAATCGTGGCAACAAAGTTCTTGGTGTATCCTGTATTTCAAAAGGTGGAATCTCCGGGACCGTTGTCGATGTAAAAATAATTTTGCAGCTGGCATTAAAAGCAAATGCATCTTCATTGATTGTTTCTCATAATCATCCGAGTGGTAACCTTACAGCAAGTGCGGCTGATGTAAAAATTACCGAAAAACTTAAAAACGCATGTCAGTTGATTGATTTAAGTCTTTTGGATCATCTGATTGTTACAGATGAAAGCTATCTGAGTTTTGCGGATGATGGATTGTTATAAATCCATTTCATGAAATGAAAACAAGGGCTACCCGATGTGGGTAGCCCTTGTTTTTTATGCTGATTTCTGACTTATATTTTCCCAACATTTCTGGCTTTTACCAAATCCTTGTTCTTTACAATAAAACGCTGGTGCCTCCCACCATTCTTCTCAAACAGCTCAACCACCAACTCCTTTTTGTCCGGGATCGTAAATGATTCGAAAACAAAAACAGTTGCTTCAGTAGAATTTCCATCAAGAGTCGTCAGGTTATTAAAGGCACGAACCGGTTTTATAACCGTCTCCTGAATGGCTGTTCTTTTGGCCACTTTCTTGTCTATTATCTTGAACGTGAGAAAATCAATTTCAAAAGGGATATCGGAAGTGTTTTCAAGCTCTGTACGAAAGTAGATCAAACCGTTCTGGCTGTACAGGCCGGTTAATGCAAAACCAATTCCAAATTGTTTGCTAGAGATATTTTTGATTTGCTTCTTCCTGGTCCCGTAAATTTTCTTCATAGCCAATTGGATGTTCTGTGGCGTATTGTTTCCAAGTTCAGCAAGTTGTATCTCCAGCGAGTTGTCTGGCTGGTTTCCCAGTTTGGACTCATGCAGGAAGTCCTTCATTTCAATGTTCAACTTCGCAGGATTTTCGGCATAGTTGACAATAAACGAATAAAAACTGCCCTCGTCGGTTATCACCGAAAAGTTGGTTTCATCTGTAAAATTCTTTACTGAAGCTTTTACCCGGACCACATTTCCTGCACCATCGGCTTTGCCCGCGATGATACTCGATGAACCAAGATCGATATAGCTTATGGCTGCCGGGAATAGAATATGGACCGTTTTATTGTAGGTTACTTCAATGTTGTAGGATGAAATGACCCTGTCTTTAGAGATGACTTTGCTAAATTGGTTCTGAGCAAAAAGTGAAAAATTGCTAAGTAGTATTATCGCGAATAGTATTTGTTTCATGACGAATGATTTAAAATGAATGAATTGTAATTTATTTGACGGGCATCAGCAATATTCGGTGCCCTGCTTTTAGGGTAACTTTTGTGGTTCGAAGTTTTTTGGAAACATACTGCGATGTCCCTTGTATAAAACTTCGCCCCACATCAGCAGCCAGTTGTTCGCCTGCAGTTGTACCCTGGTTTATACTAATGCTTGTCCCGGCATCGCGTCCCATGGTGGCGGTAATTTCCTTTAAAGCACTAACCTCAACCGAACCGGGAATAAACAAACCAGGCTGTCCGTCGGTGTCGTAAGCGGTGAGTTGTACCGGAATGATATTTCCGTTTTTTTCCAGCGAATTGATAAAAATATATAAGCGCTCTCCCTGTATCCGGGCAATACCTGTAATCAAGGCATTCTTTTGAAAATGGAGTCCTCCGGTTTCAATGGCTTCAAGTAATCGTAGCTGAACATTTTGTCCGTTAACCAGTTTTTGTGTGCTGTTTACACAGGCATTAATGGTATTACGTTCTGTAGTTTCCTGCTTGTCTCCTGCCGATATGAAAGAATAGTTTCGGGGCTTTGAGACTTGCTTTAGAAATACAGAATCAGAAACCGTTTGTTGTAATGCAGTTGTTGTGCCTTTTGTTGAGACCTGAACTGGCCTGACTATCTTCTCATCTGTTTGCAGGTTGGCCGGTTGGTCAGTTGTAGGAACAGTTGTTCCTGGTTGTGCTGGCGCATTGTTCGGCATATATTTGGCTGCCATCTGGTATGATTTTTCCATCAACAGTAATTGTTCATCTATGCTGTTGTCTTCCTGTTTTTCTGCCAGTTGTTGCTTCAATGCTTCAAGCTCTGCTTTTAGTTTTTCAGTTTCAGGATTCGCCTTTGGTTTTTCGTAAAAGCTGCCCAAAGTATTGTTAATATTGTTGTAAGCAGAAGCGGAATGCAGAATTGCCCGTTTTGGTTGCTCACTTCCCGAATATTTTTCTGACAAGCTTGTTTCAGCTTTAGCGGAGGAAAGCAAATCGAATTTGGCTGGCTCATCCTTTTGAATCATTGACGAGAAATCATCCAGCGAGCGCACCGGCTTTTGCTGAAAAAGTGCAGCCTGCTCGAAAGCGTTGATTTTATCCATCAACAGATTTTCGTCCTGCGGAAGTGGGATCTCTGTATTCAAACCAATTACTGTTTTGTTTTCCTCTTTGTCCGATGGCTTAAATATCAGCCACAGACTTGCCCCAAAAACAAGGAACATCAAAGTAAATACCGCATATTTCTTAAGCATCTGCTTTTGCACCGGTTTCAGGAGTGTTTTATTGTTTTTGTCCATCTGCTAAATCTTTTAAATGATTAATGATACTGTCTTGTGATAAGTCAAGTGGGGTGATGGGTTCAATCTGAAACAGGTCTTTTACTTTCGGATCCCGGAACGAATCCCAAAGAGCAAAAGCGAACAGAAGTGTAAACAAAACGCACATCCCTAAAACCACCATTCTTCGTTTTTTCTCAGGAATTCTGTCACAACTCCCTTTTAGTTTTTCACTGCTAAGCCGTTTGAACTCCGAAAATCTGTTCTGCATGGAACTACCTTGTGATCGTTTGAATATTGTTGTTCTGTATTACCTCGAAGTTCTCCACCGTAAAACCATGTGGGTTATTATCGCTGCGAACCGAGTTGATAAGACTGCACTTTGTCACCAGGTATCGTTCCGTGATATTGCTTTCGCGAATAATTACCTGTCGGGCATAGGTAGATGCCGTATAAGGATAGTTCATAAAATCAACAAGCACACTATCTACTTGTACCGTTTGATTGATATTCCCCGAAATAATCCGGTTGAAATAACCTTTTTCAAGCAGATCTTTGTAATAGGTATACACGCTTTTATCTGCCAGAAACATGGCCCGGTTGATGTTTGACTCAATGGCATTCTTATCTGGAGAAAGCGTAAAAAACAGCTCATGAAAACGCCGTATATGTTCCCGCGCCTCTACCGGCCGATTTTGTGCCAAATCCTGGGACAAAGCAAGGATCAAGGATTTTCCCTTGTCAAGAACATAGATCTTTTGCCGTTGTTGTTCTGCAAAGCTGTAGGCGCTAAACACCGAATATCCGGTAATGCCAGCGCAGAGCAGTATAAACACCATCCCGAAAAAACGGATCTGCCTGAAACTTGTTTCTATATTTTTTAATGATTTAAATTCCATAATTCTTTTGTGATTAATTTTTCATTAGTTTTCCTGTCATATTTCCGGCTGATGCACCGGCAACGCCTGCAGCCATTGACGCAGTTTTTCCTGCCGACGATGTTACATTCTTACCGTAATTTCCCATACCACCAGCCATAATGATCCATCCGGCAACAGTTGGAATAGTAAAATACCCGATGATGCCAATAATCATAAATACAATGTAAACGCCGTTTGAAGCTTCGACCGAATACGTAGCATCGGCCTGTAGTTTATCAATATCGGCTTGTAACATCAGCACCTGGATACGGGCAAGGATGGAGCTAAACAAATCGGAAACCGGTAACCAGAGGTACACCGAAATATACCGAGAGAACCATTGCGTCATGGTGGACTGAAAGCCATCATAAATACTGATAGCAAAGGCAATCGGACCAAGTATCGAGAGTACAATCAGAAAAAAGGTGCGGATGGTATCAATAACCAATGCCGCTGCCTGAAACAACAATTCCAGAATTTCCCGAAAGAAATCGCGGATATTCTTTTTCATGTTGTACAAGCTACGCTCGATGTACATTCCGGACATAGTTGCCAGATCCGACGGACTCCAGCCCAGTTCTTCCAGTTGCTTGTCAAATTCCTCATTACTGACCAGGTAAGCGGTTTCCGGATTTCGTTTCATGGCTTCTACCTCCAGTTCCTCTTTTAAATCGCGGTACTTTTCCATATCAAAGGTCTGTGCTTCCAGCATCTGGTTGGTGCCGACAACAATGGGGCTAAGCACCACGTTGATCGTCCCCAACACAAAACCGGGGAAAAACATGATACAGAGACCAATGGCAAAGGGACGCAAGAGCGGGTAAACATCAATGGGCTCGGTGCGCGACAGCGACTGCCACACACGCGAAGCCACGTAGAACAATGCCCCCAATCCGGCAATACCTTTTGCCACACCTGCCATGGTGCTGCACAAGGGTGTCATCTCTAGGTAGAGGCTGCGTAAGATCTGATGTAGGTTATCAAAATCCATTACCAGTATCTTTCGCTTGAATCACCATACAGTGCCAGCATCCTTTCGGTATCGCCTTTCTTTTGCGCCCTCAGGTACGAAACGGCAATGTTCTTATTGGTATAATAGCTTACCAAATTCCGGTAATGTTTTACTGAATCGTAAACACTGTCTATCACATCCATTCGCTCTTTGTCGGTCAGCGATAGTGTACTGGCATTTACAATGCCTTTCAGATCATTCAGCAGGTAGGCGCTTTCTTCCAGAAGTTTGGTATAGCCAAAAGCAATTGCCCCCAGCTCTTCCAGCGAATAGTTTTCATCCTGCAACATCCGCTGATAGGCGTTTATATAGATGTCGGTAATTTCTCCAACCATTAAAATGGTTTGTTGGACTTTTCGGGCATCTTTTACCAGGTTGTTTACGGCCTTTAGTGCATCGTAATAGGCTTTGCCCTGTTCATAGACCTTTTTTACTTCCTGGAAGTTTTTGATCACATTGGAAACGGTACTGGAGGTTTGGATAATCTCCTTGGCCGAATTAGCAATACTTGTTGCTGTATTAATCGGATCGTTTACCACCCACTGGGCTTTCAGGTTTAACGAACCAAATATGATCAACAGCCAGGCTATAATTAATTTTGTTTTCATGTTCTTGTTGTTTTGAAGATTTAAGAATTGCGTTTGCTTGCCGCCAGTTGTTTAATGGCAAGTTCAATATTCCCGTCTAATTGCTCGGTTAAACGGGTTAGTTCCAGTTTCTCGGTTTCTTCGGTGGTGTAAGTGTAGTATTCCTCCAAAGAAACTTCGGTGGCATAGACCGCAGATTGTACACCTCCCATGCCAATCCAGACTTCCTTATAGTGACGTTGCGGGTGGTTGGCCAGATTGATGGATAGAATCTGTGATTTTTCTTTTTCACTTAGACCAAGTAGCTCCTGAATGGAAGCAAACTTGTTCATGTACTTGCGCTGGTCGAGCAGGATCTTGCAATCGGAGTTATTGATGATACTTTCCTTTACGATTTCCGAAGCGATAATATCATCTACTTCCTGTGTTACAACTATTGCCTCGCCAAAGAATTTGCGTACGGTTTTAAATAAATATTTGATGTACTCGGCCATTCCTTCTTTGGCAATGGCCTTCCATGCCTCCTCCACTAGGATCATCTTTCGGATGCCTTTTAATCGCCTCATTTTGTTGATAAAAGCTTCCATGATAATGATTGTCACAATGGGGAAAAGCACTTTATGATCCTTGATATTATCCAGTTCGAAAACGATAAAACGTTTGTTCAGCAAATCCATTTGTTTGTCTGAATTCAGCAGATAATCGTATTCTCCGCCCCGGTAATACGGTTCCAGTACATTCAGGAAATTGGCTACATCAAAGTCCTTTTCGCGCACCTTTTTCGATTGGAGCAACTCCGTGTACTCATCGCGCACAAACTCAAAAAAGGTATTAAAAGACGGAGCCACCTTACCGTCCGACTTTAACATCTCGATATACAGGTTAACCGCATTTGACAGTGCCACCTCTTCGGAACGTGTGGGTGCCTCATCCTCGCTTTTCCAGAGGGTAAGGATCAGCGTTTTAATGCTTTCCCTTTTTTCTATTTCAAACACACCATCGTCGGTGTAAAACGGATTAAATGCAATCGGGTTATCCTCGGTATAGGTAAAGTAAACCCCGTCTTCGCCCCTGGTTTTATAATGTATTAAATCGCACAAACCTTTGTAACTATTTCCGGTATCGACAAGAAGGACATGTGTACCCTGCTCGTAATATTGCCGTACCATGTGGTTGGTAAAAAAGGATTTTCCACTTCCCGAGGGGCCAAGAATAAACTTGTTCCGGTTGGTGATTATTCCTTTTTTCATTGGCAGATCGGAAATGTCCAGATGCAAGGGTTTACCAGTCAACCGGTCGACCATTTTTATGCCCACCGGCGATAGTGAACTTCGGTAGTTGGTTTCGCTGGTAAAAAAGCACAAAGCCTGCTCTGTAAACGTGTAAAACGATTCTTCCGCAGGAAAATCAGCTGCATTGCCGGGAATACCCGCCCAATACAGGGTGGGAACATCAACGGTATTGTACCGTGGTTTACATTCCATCAGGGCAATTTGTGAGCCCACATCATTTTTTATCTGTCGTAGCTCTTCGGATCTGTCACTCCATGCCAGTACATTGCAATGCATGCGTACCGAAACCAATCCTTTGCTGTGTGCTTCATTCAGGTATTCGTCCAACCATTGTTTGTTAATCTGGTTGGCACGGCTGTACCTGGAAAGCGAGAGCATATTACGCGCCATTTTCTCGAAACGGGCAAGGTTGGCGGTATGGTCGTCGATAAAAATGTACTGGTTATAGATATGGTTACATGACAACAGCAAACCTATCGGAGCTGCAAATGAAAGCAAGCAGGAACTCCGGTCAGTCGAAAGTTTTTCGTAACGGCTTTCGGTTGATACTTTAGCGGGCAGATCATCTAAATCAGAAAGCATGTGAAGTATCAATGAATTGTCGCCGATTTTCAGTTCTCCCGGATTTAAGGTAAGATCTTTCAACGCATTATTATGCCCGTGGGAAAGTGAAAAATACTTTTCCACTATTCCCTCATGGGCATCAGTCCCGGTAATCTCGTCGGCTGTTAAACGCCTGAGTTTTATAAAATCGCTGTCGTTAACAATTTGCTCAAACTGGTTAACTGCCTCCACAAAACGCAGAACTGTTTCCTTATTTTTTATCTCTTTGGGCACGATAAATCCCCTGCCCAGTGTACTGAAAGTGCTTTGTTGTTTGCTGCGCTCCTTGGTTGTTTTGGTAAGAAACAAATAACAGGTGTGGTTTAAAAACGGACGCTCGTTGAAGTGCCGTTCGAACGATGAACTTAAAAAACTTAAATCCTGCTGTGGCTTTTCGGTATTGTAGTTCTCTTTGATGTACCAATCCTGTTTATGCACTATGGAATAATCGGGCAAAACCTTTATTGCCTTATTCCATACCGAATGCATGGCTTCGTATTCTTCCGTTGTTACCGTAAATAGTTCCGGGAACTTTACCTCAAAAGCAATGGTTATATCGGCATCTTTGCTGATAATACATCCCTGCTCCACTGCAAGTAACGGAAACCGGCTCTCCAAAGTGGCAGCTTTTAATGTGTTTCTCATACTGCCTCCTTTCTGTTGATTTCGAACAAACCGGGCATACTCCTTCGGTTGATTATCCGACGTGGAAAATTATGTGTTGCCTGTAATTTCATTAACCCGTAACGCCCGAATTTTCTGTTTAAAGAGAAGGTGAGCCAGACAACCATAAATGCCAGAATAAGACCTGTAAAAATACAGGCCCATTGGTTGATACCGGCCAGGTACATTACGATGAAAACCACAAATGTTCCCAGCAGGCCACCGGCAAAAAGAAACAGGTACTGGCTTTGCAGACCTTTAAACTCGGCGGGTTTATTTACCCCTTTGTTGATGGAATACACTGCCATAGCTTACAGGAAGAAGGAACGTAAAATAGTGGCGGCAACAATCAGAAAAATACAGGCTCCAAACCAGGCGGCTGCAGTTTTTCCGGTGTCGGGATCGCCACTTGAAAATTTACTATACACTTTTACACCACCGATCAATCCCACAATGGCACCGATGGCATAAATCAGTTTTGTTGCCGGATCGAAATAAGAGGTAACCATATTGGTGGCTTCGGTGATTCCGGCAGAGCCATCGCCCTGGGCATAAATAGCAGTTGCCAGAATGGTGAAGAATAAGGTGATGGATATTTTATATGAATTGATTTGTTTCATAGCATTTTGTTTTTGCACCCCGGTCCCCAGACCAGAGACTGTTTTACTTTGATTTTTTGAATGATGTGTGGTGAATACCACTCTGGGAAGGATCAAATATTACCCGTAGTCTTTTTCTTTCATGAGCATACTTTTAGTTCGTTTTCAGACAGCAGTTTTGCTGCCTTTGAACCAAATGTATGGGCTTAAAAGATGGGGGAAATAAAATTGGAAGTAAGTGGTTGTTTGTGGCGGTGTTTGGCGTCCGCGGGAGGAAGAAATGCTATTGAGAAGATATTTGTTTTACTTTATGCCCTCCATACAATACTTAATACTTTGTTCTTATAAGGAATGACTTGTTCAAATATCTTGCAGTTAAGATGATTATCATTTTTATCCTCAAACCAATCTATGTACCATAATTCTTCTGTTCTTTTTTGACCTGTACCAGTTTTAAAATATTGACTAGCTAAACTATCGAGGGGGACACAGTTCTTTCCATCTGCTAAACTCAAAAATTGCAGTTCCTTGCTTGACCATTTCCATTCTATTTTATTATCCTCCATATATACAACCATTATGGGATGTGTACCAACATCCGCAAAACGTATTGCACAAGCAGTGATGCTTACATGGTATTTTTTAGATAAATCATCAATGACACTGAAATCAAATCGTCTGAATCTTTCACAATCAAGTCTAAATCGTTTTTCAGGCATTAATAAACAAGAGGCAAAAAAGTCCGCTTCACGTTCAATTATTTGATGCTTATTTTTATTGTATCTCGATGGATGCGGTTCTAAGAATCCTTTCTTTAGAGCAATTCTATGATTATCAATGAAGTAATGGCCAAACTCATGGGCTAATGTAAATCTCCCCCTTTCTTTTTCGGAAGTATTGCCAAGTGCCGTATTCATGTGGATGTAGAATCCATTATCATAAACTAAAGTACCATCAAATGCATTTCCGTAATCATCGTAAAAAACTGGGAGTTCCTCTAATTTAGCTATTTTATCCAGAGGAGTTATCGTTTCGTCATACTCAAGAGCAAGAAACTCGGCTAGATCTTTAATTTGATTTTTTCTTCGGTTATTTATTTCCATCGTTGTGCTTTCGCTTCATCTTATCAAGTATTGATTTGGGAATTTGTTCAGTCCCTTTTCTTGCAGCAATTCTTAGTTCATTTATATCTTGTTGCTCCTCTTCATCCATTAATTTCAATACTTTTCCTTGCTTTTTGAACGATTGGCTGATAATTTCTTCTGGTTTAATTCTTACATTCTTTAATTTGAAGTCATAATCCGTATATAATAACTCAAACTGTTCTAATTCGTTATCATTCCTTGCATAAGTATATCCTGCTATTGCTAGTAATTCATCGAATCTATCAGCATGTATGCTGTTATTCTTCTTTTTAGTTGCCATTGTTCTGATTTAAAAAGTTTCCGACTTGCTTATTAGCTTGTTCTTTATACTTTCTGATAGAGCCGGGGACTAAGTCAAGTTCTTCCTGCAATTTTTTGCTGACAGGCCTTGGGATATTATTCCCTGCATGAGTATATAGCTTATAGGTTAGATAAATAATTCTGTGTTTGTCACCCAAACTGTTAATAACTTCATCAAGAACACTCAGTTGTTTTCTCAATTCTGTTCGGGTCATTTCATCAGGTGTTGACTTTTCTGCAAATTCGTCAAGATCATGTATTAGGGATAAATCGGTATCTTGATCAGCTTCATGACACGTACCATTGTTACTATAGTTTGCAAGTTGAGTGAAAACTATTTTACTTAGCCATCTTTTTATCCCATTATCAATATTTTTTGTTTTTGATTTCTCATGATCATATGTTGGGTATTTCCAAACCCTAGCAAAAGTGCAATTCACAAGGTCTAAAGCAATCGTTTCAGTTAGTCCCCATTTACTGCAATTTATTTCCGCAGCTTTTAAAACAGCTTGGTCATAACGAAGGCAAAAAACACTAAAAGCAATTTCGGCTTCTTTAGGGTATTCCTCCTTCCATCCGATATAGGTAAGTAAATCCAAGCTACAAGCTGATTTTATTTCTTCAATTACTTCCAAATTAGTCTTGTTTATTAACTACCAAAAGCGTGAGTCACGCATTTAGTATAAGGGTAAAGAATAGTTAAATATAGAAAAAATCGAAATTATGGCAACAAATCCACCAAAAGACGGAAGTCGAAAAGGAGCTGTAAGACAGCGTTCTCAAGTGAAAAATCCCAAAACAGGTCTTTGGGTTAAGCGTGATGCAGAATCAGGGAAATTTATGGATGTAAAAACATCAAGTGACAAACCTTTTAAAGGAGTTAGAAAGGAAAAGTGAATGAATCAATTATCTGAAGAAATTAAGTTTATCATTGGTCGATATGATCATTATTACGAAAGTATAAATAGTAAGAGTAATTTATATCTCGCTCTTAATACGTTTGTAATCGGTGGAGTTATTACTGGATACTTTTCATTGCGAGCGAATGAGGATCTATGTCATATTCTGAACTTATTATTTTTTGTTGAGCTTGTCATTTGTCTTGGTTCAACTCTTTTCACTTTGTCAGCAGTTAAACCATTTCTTTGGAAAGGGAAAATTCGGAATGCATCTTCGATTTATTTTTTTGATGATGTTGCAAATCTGAATCCAGATGATTATAAATCCAGATGTTTAAATCAAGGGCCTGATGAATTTATAGATGACCTAATAGAACAAGCCCATCAGCTTGCCAATGGATTAAAGCAAAAATTTTTTAGAATCAAGATAGCATCACGTCTTATTGCTATACAAGCACTTATCATAGTTATTTTCACAGTTATTTACACACTTAATTATTAGAAAATGAGGTTATATCAAAATTATATCGATGAAATCAAAGGTGCATTGTCCGGTAATCTAAATGTATATGCAGATGGATCACGGTCAATCAAAAAAGGATTAGAGAGTGTCGATGGAATCTATAATAAAGATGAAGGAATTACGATAAATGTTCAACCAAACCAGAGTTTATTACCACTAATGAGAGCAGTAGGCAAAACTGAAATCAAGAATCAAAAGCTGGGAGAACATCCTGATTTTGCTCATTTAAAAAATACAAATCGGATCGAGTATCATTATATTACTTCAGTTTTTATTGACATTAAGAATTCTACTGGACTATTTAGAAAATATCCTGTTACGGTTATAAAGAATATTACCAATGTAATTCAAAGAGCTGCAATACATACATGTGCAATACTTGGGGGATACATCCACCGTCTGCAAGGTGATGGCGTTTTTGTTTACTTTGGTGGGAAAGATGTAGATAAAAAACAAGCTGTCCTCAATGCTCTAACTGCCACAAGTTTTTTTACATACTTCGTAAAAAATGACTTGAAAAAATTATTTGAAGAAGAAGGAATTGAAGATATTCACACTCGTATCGGAATTGATTTTGGTGATGACCAGAAAGTTCTTTGGGCTGTTGCTGGAATTGGTGTATGCAGTGAGATAACCACTTACAGCTTGCACACGAGTCTCGCTTCCAAAATGCAAGCAATTGCCAATGCAAATAGCATTGCTGTTGGAGAAAATGTCAAAACCATATCACAACTTAGTGACAATCTATATGATTGGGTGAAGGATTACAATGGTGACATAAAGAAAAGATACATATTTCAAGATCCTGCAAAAAGTTTTTATTATAAAGTGTTGGACTTTAACTGGTATAGCTTCTTAAAAAGTCTTCCATATATTTCGCAGGATGAAGATGGAAATTTATTTTACGAATCAGAGTCTGATAGAAGAAATAAGCTTCGCCAAACTGCATCATTAATTACATCAGGCAATGCATTTACAAACCAGCATGGGAACATATCCGAAGTTAGTGATGGGGTGAAAAATCAAAATCATAGGTTCCATTATGAAGAATAAGGTGCGAATCCCCGGTCTAAAGTATAATAAATATGCTTTGTTATTAAAGCAAAAAAAATTATTAGAATCGCACTTTACATTTCTCAATTGCAGAATACATAAGAAGGTTTTGGTATGTACTGGTTTCGTTAGTCCAAATGGTTGTAAAGTTAGGTATAGGGTAAAAATTGAATATGTTGCTGGTTGTGAACCCAAAACTTCTATACTTGAGCCATACGTTGAACCATGTAAAGAAATTCACATGTATCAGGATCATAGTTTGTGTTTGCACTATCCGCCTGACTTACCTTGGAATGAAAAGATCTTGATTCATGAATATACTATACCATGGCTAATTGAATGGATTGTATATTACGAATTGTATTTGATAAATGGGAATGTTTGGGAAGGATCTGAATCACCCACTCATTTTACAGAGAGTGAAAGAAATGTAAACAAAAACATAGATTAAATTTTATAGTATGAATAAGGATTTTTTAAACAAAGTGATTGATAAGGTCAAAGTTGAAAAATGTCGTAAACATGATAAAGTTGCCTCATTTCAAGTTGCTGATGGAGTTGTGATAATCGGGGATTATTGTTGTTCGGATTTTTATAAATCTCTTACTGAAAGAATCCAAGAAGAAATTGATAAACAAACATTTCTTTTTTAGCGAATATACACTTGTATTTCGTAAGGGGTAAGCTATCATTAGCTACTAAAAATTCTCTTAGTTTTTCTTTTTTATCGGCTATTCCACATACTGACTAATATCAAACTCTTCCAAATCGTTACTCGACACATGGGTACCCTCATTTTGTCCTAAACTCCCCAAATGCAAATCAATTAAACCGGAAATACGTTTTTGAAAGTTTTCGGAGGTTGAAGCCAGTTGCTCTACCCAATCGGTATTTTCATTTTCGTAAAGTAACTTCCCGGTTTGGGATGGCTTTTCCGGGTGCTCATTTTCAACCTCGGTAACTACCTCCATCATATCTTCAAAAGTTAGATCAACCGAAGTTCCGTTGGCCATACCAAGCACCTCCAATTCTTCATCGAGCTCAACTTCCTCATAATCCAGAGCGACTTCAATATCCAGCTTACCGGTGGAATTTGAAGCGGATTGACGCTCTCTTTCCGTATTCAAAACAAAGGTGCTTTTTCCGATAATTCCGCTATCATCTGATAAATAGCTTTTCCTTTTTTCATTGGCAACAGTTGCCGAAGAACGACTCCAATCCTTAAAAAAAATACGTAGCAGAATGATTATCCCAACTATTACAACAAATTCAATCATTTTTTCCGGTTTGGGTTAAAAAATACCTTCATTATTTTCGTTATACCGTTTGACTATTTCTTCCTGAAATTCGTCAAAATGATGTGTCAGTACATTATCGATATAATTATAAATTGAAATCTCATCCTTACCGATTACTCGGATAATTTGCTGAATTCGTTTATGATATTCCTGCCGGATGGGAACATTCTTTCCAAAGCGTGCCTTCGTTTTGGAATCTGAAAGGAAAAGCTCATCATAAGCCTGATTTGTCTGTTTCTTTTTTGCAACAGTTGTTGGCTTTTTCTCCTTCGCCTTTCCTGCCTCCGGTTTTTCATTATGAATAGTGGAGATGATAAATTCTTCATCGATCTCGTCGGGATTATATTTTTTTCGTGCCATGTCTATTATTGTTTAATGGTTTTTAGGATTTCATCAGCCAGTGCAATCAGGTTACTTCCTTTTAAAAGGCTATTGTGAGCAGGGAAAAGTGTTGAGCGGAATACAGGTTTGTGGCCGGAAGTCAGTTCCCTGCGAAAACGTTTTGAATCGGGAACAAATGTTTTCAGAATATTCAAGCCCAACTCACCGATTACATTTTCATACACATCGTAGAGTTCGTTTTTCTCTCTACCATCAACCATATTCCAAATCAGGTATAAACCTTTGATATCGCTCTTCCCGACGCTAATCAGATTTTCATTCAACATAGTGGCAAATTTCAGCGTGCTTTCCATTACCACACGGTCGGCACTAACCGGAGAAAAGATATAATCCATTCCGCCCAGTGTTTTTACCACACCTCGGCTGTTTAAAGTTCCCGGGAGATCGAAAAATATTATATCGGGCTGAATTGTTGCACCGTCGATCAGATTTTCTGCTACATCAATGGCATCTTCAGGCATACTTTTTTCTACCTGGTATGCTTTTCGTTTTAGTGCAGTAAATTGTTTATAGGCTAATTGCTTATAATAGTTATCCTTCATCACCTGTTCCATATCGCGCTGGCGCATTTCTGCAATACTGTGCTGCGGATAATCACAATCCACCACTGCAATTTCAAGGCCTTTTACATAGTGCAGGTAACTCGACATTAAAACGGTAAAAGCTGTTTTCCCAACACCTCCTTTTTGTGTGCTGAACGCAATAAATAATGTTTCTTTTTCCATGACCTTTGTTTTTTTGATTAGTAAATTATTTCTGTAGTTATTCAATCGAATAGCATAATGTCTGAGTCAATAATCGATTAATGAGCTGTGTAAATGAGTTTGTGTTGCAATGTTTGATTAATGAACTGTTGCAACGTTTAAACATTGAAATATTGGACCCCTTAAGCTCTTCGTTGGTGCATTATTTAACTATTATATTCTTTGCCAAGATCAGTTTTTAAATATTTCGTTTGCGACTTATTTCATTATCATTTTATCTATTTCGCCTAACATATCTCTGCTTACACCAACCATTAAATAATCCATCATTTTTCCCATCAAATGAACAAATAAAAAGCTGTTAGAACCGTGCTTTTTAAAGAGCTGGAAGTACTTGCCCTTCTCTGGCAGCATTTGGCTTATTTGCGGATAATTAGAATTCAAAACGCCCATTCTACCTTTGTTTCCAACAATTTTTAAGAGTAAAAACATGATCGGTAAAACGGCTCTGCCCAATAACTTTTATGGTAACGCTACAAGGTGTGCACTGGCACACGGCAAGTTGTGTTTTGAGTTACTCAAAACGTTTCGGGTAACCCGAAACCACTTGCCCCGTTGGGGAAAATCATCACTCCGAAGTCGTGTGATTTTTGATAAGAATTCTGGTAATGATTAATGCTCTAGATACAATTAAATGGAAACAGAAAGAAGAAAGAACAAACACAAAGGAGGCCGGAAACCAAAAAAAGATCCATGCCGTCATCGTTATGCGATTAGCTTAAATGATGTTGACAATGCTCGATTTCTTGCCCTTTTCGAAGCCTCTGGAATGGAGGTTAAGGCACATTTTATTACTGCCTGCATTTTTGACAAGCCTGTTAAAGTGGTAAAAATCGATAAGGGATCGATGGATTATTATATGCGCCTGACTTCATTTTATTCGCAATTCAGGGCGATTGGCGTGAATTACAATCAGGTTACCAAAGCAATAAAAAACAACTTTTCGGAGAAAAAAGCACTGGCTTTTCTTGCCCAACTACAGAAAGCAACATTTCAATTGGTTGCGATAAACCAGAAGATACTGGAATTAACCAAAGAATTTGAAGAGAGATGGTTGCAAAAATAAGCTCAGGGAGTTCAATTTATAGTGCATTGGCGTACAATCACGATAAGCTAAAAAAGGATGCTGCTTCTGTATTAATGGTCAACAAAATGATTGAACCTTTTGATGGAAAGTATTCCATTGGCTTATGCACGAGTTCTTTTGAATCGTATTTAAGTGCCAATAAACGAACTGAAAATCCGGTTATTCATATTTCGTTAAATCCTGATCCAAAGGATAAGCTAAACGATGAACAGTTCTCACAGTTAGCAGAACAATACATGGAAAAACTGGGCTACCGGAATCAACCCTACATAGTGTACAAGCATGAAGACATTGACCGCCATCATTTGCATATTGTTTCAGTAAAAATTGACGAGACAGGGAAAATGATTCGGGACAATTTTCAACACCGGTTATCCATGCGTATTTGTCGGGAACTGGAGCAGAATTTTGGATTAACACCTGCCGATGAAAAACAAAAGAAAGGAGTTTACAGTTTAAAGCCGGTTGAATTCGAAAAGGGAAATCTAAAACAGCAAATTGCCAATGTAGTTCGTCCTGTATCGAGAACGTGGAACTTTCAATCGTTTAATGAATACAAGGCCTTGCTTTCATTCTATAATGTTCAAGCTACTGAAGTAAGAGGAGAAAAGAACGGAAAACCTTTTCACGGGATTGTTTACGCGGCAATAGACAATAATGGAGAAGTAGTTGGCAATCCAATCAAGTCATCAAAATTTGGCAAATCTACGGGTCATGAAGCTCTACTTGCTCAAATTGAAAAGTCAAAAGAACAGACCAGAAATAAAAAGCTAAAAGAGCGGCCACGGGAAATTATTTCCAAAGTATTTAATAATAGTGAGAATAGAAAAGACTTCGAGGATCTATTGCTCAAACAAGGTATTTCGGTGCTGTTTCGGGAGAATGATTCAGGGCGCATTTACGGAGCAACTTTTATCGATCACAAGCAAAAGTTTGTATTCAACGGATCACGCTTGGGTAAAGAGTTTTCTGCCAATGTTTTTAATGAACAATTTGGCATAGAAAACAAAACGGATGAACAAATCAATTCACCAGACCAGGGCCATTCAGAATTTCCTGATAAAAGAGATTCAAGCATTGAAAATCTGGCCGGATTGTTCGGTATTGAGACTCTTGGCGAGAACTACCAGGAGGAAGCCTTCATTAGAAGAATGAAACGAAAGAAAAGAAAAAAACGAAAAAGCTAAGCTATGCAAAACGAAGATGATGTTAGAGCCCTAGCAAAAATTATAGAGCTTATCAGGGCAGTAAGTATCCTAATTCTAATATTTCATATTTACTGGTTTTGTTACGAAATCCTTGTTGAGTTCCATGCAACAGCTGGCATTATCGATAAAATTCTGCTGAATTTTCAAAAATATACCGGAATTTTCTCTTTGCCGTTTTGGTCAAAGCTGGCAAGTTTTGTTTTGCTGGCGATTTCCTGCTTGGGAATACGAGGTGTAAAAACAGAGAAAGTGACCTGGACCAAGATTACGATAGTTCTCGTATTCGGATTAGGTTTCTATTTCGTTAATGGTTTTATACTGAAGCTTCAAACCTCGTCTATAGCAAAAAGTGTTCTTTACATTTTATCGTTGTCAATTGGATATATCCTGCTTTTGAAATCGGGATTATGGATGAGTCGCTTGTTAAAAAATAACCTGATGCAGGATGTTTTTAACGACGAAAACGAATCATTCATGCAGGAAATGCAATTAATGGAGAATGAATACTCTGTAAACCTCCCTACGCGGTTTAAACATAAGGGAACGAACTACGATGGCTGGATCAATGTGGTGAATCCTTTCCGAGCAAGTATTGTTTTGGGTACTCCGGGAAGCGGAAAATCTTATGCTATTGTAAATAACTACATCAGGCAGCAAATTCAGAAGGGTTTTAGCATGTACATTTACGATTTTAAGTTTGACGATCTGAGCGTAATTGCTTACAATACCCTTTTGAAAAACATACATAGATACGACGTACCTCCGAAATTTTATGTAATAAATTTTGATGATCCGGAACGCAGTCATCGCTGTAATCCCATTGCCCCGGAATTTATGACAGATATTGCCGATGCCTATGAGTCGGCTTATACGATCATGCTAAACCTGAATAAAACCTGGATTCAGAAACAAGGAGATTTCTTTGTTGAATCGCCTATTATCCTTTTGGCTGCTATAATCTGGTACTTGAAGATCTATAAAAACGGAAAATATTGCACTTTTCCCCATGCAGTGGAATTCCTGAATAAAAAGTATGCAGATATTTTTACGATTCTCACTTCTTATCCAGAACTGGAAAATTACCTCTCGCCTTTTATGGATGCCTGGGAAGGTGGTGCCCAAGATCAGCTGCAAGGGCAGATTGCCAGTGCTAAAATCCCATTATCGAGGATGATTTCTCCACAACTTTATTGGGTGATGTCCGGTAACGATTTTACTTTAGATATTAATAATCCAAAAGAACCGAAGATACTTTGTGTTGGCAATAATCCCGACCGTCAGAACATTTACTCTGCAGCACTGGGATTATATAATTCCCGGATTGTAAAACTCATCAACAAAAAAGGGCAGCTAAAAAGTTCGGTGATTATTGATGAGTTACCCACTATTTATTTCCGTGGATTGGATAACCTGATTGCAACTGCACGAAGTAATAAGGTTGCCGTTTGTTTGGGATTTCAGGATTTTTCGCAGCTAAACCGGGATTATGGCGACAAGGAAGCTAAAGTGGTGATGAACACCGTTGGAAATATATTTAGTGGCCAGGTGGTTGGTGAGACTGCCAAAACCTTGTCGGAACGATTTGGGAAGGTCTTGCAAAAACGTCAGTCGATGACCATTAACCGGCAGGATAAATCCACTTCCATTAACACTCAAATGGATACCTTAATTCCTGCTTCGAAAATAAGTAACCTTACACAAGGGACTTTTGTGGGTGCCGTTTCCGACAACTTTGACGAACGCATTGAGCAAAAGATTTTCCATGCAGAAATTGTAGTTGACAACGAGAAAGTGGCCAGAGAAACAAAAAATTATAAACCAATCCCGGTTATTACAAACTTTACCGATAAGGACGGCAATAACCAGCTTCAGCAGGAAATTAATTTCAATTATTCACGCATCAAAAGCGAAACGGCGCAGATTGTAGTGGAAGAATTGGAGCGGATTAAAAACGATCCGGGATTGGGGCATTTGATAAAAGGAAGCTAACCAAGAATTATCCTTTATCAAATGCCTCTCGCTGTTTACTTTCGAACAGATTTGTACCCAATCGGATTTCGTTCAACCTTTTCAGGATTTTTCATAAGTTCTGTTAATGCATGGTAAATTTCTGAAAATTGAGCATTAGTACTTATTTCCAACTGTTCAATTCTTTTTAACAGCTCATCATAACCAAGTGCCATTTCTCGCATCAATACGAAAGCTCGCATAATTGAAATATTAATTTCGATAGCTATTGGCGAACGCAGCACACTCGACAACATTGCTACTCCCTGCTCGGTAAATGCCATTGGCAAAGCCGGACTATACTTCACCGATTCTGGGAGCTTATCACAAATTGTGATAAGCTCTGTCCATTCGTCCTTTTTAAGCTGAAACATAAAGTCATTCGGAAACCTAGACAAATTCCTTCTGACCGCTTGTTTTAATGTTCTTGTCTCAACATCATATAGACTAGCAAGATCAAAGTCTAGCATTACCCGGCAACCTCTGATATCGTATATCTTTTGTTGTATTATTTGTAGTTCCATTAGTCATTCATTTAGATTGCCATTCTGTTTCCCATTTCTGCCAATTTATGAGAAAGCATTGTCATATCATTACCGATTTTTTCATCCGTTATCCGGGCATATATTTGTGTGGTTTTAATATTTGTGTGGCCCAACATTTTGCTAACTGTTTCAATTGGGACTCCTTTAGCAAGAGTAATCGTGGTAGCAAAAGTATGTCTGGCAACATGAAAAGTTAAATTCTTTTTAATACCACATAAATCTGCAATCTCCTTTAAATATGCGTTCATCTTCTGATTCGAAAGTGTTGGCAACACTCTCCTTTTCTCCAATTTCCCTTTATATTTATCCAAAATCATTTTAGGAACATCAAGTAACAGAATACGTGATTCAATATTGGTTTTCTGTCGCTTCTTCATAATCCATAATTTCTGATCGAAAGAAGTCGTTATATGACGTTCTCTTAATTTATAAACATCTACAAATGCGAGTCCGGTAAAACAGGCAAAAACAAAAACATCCCTAACTTGCTCCAGACGTTTTATCGAGAATTTCTTTTCCATAATCCTTTCAAGCTCCTCCTTCAATAAGAACCCGCGGTCCACTTTTTCTAAACGGATTTTATAATTTGCAAATGGATTTGTATATACCCATCCATTGTTTTTGGCCATTATCATTATGTGCTTAAACATCTGCATCATCTTTGCAGCAGAATTTACACCTAACGAGCATTCAGCACGCAAAAAATTATCATAGCCAACTATGAAATTGTAATTAATATCGACGAGAGGAATATCTTCTAATTTGTATTGAAGATCAAGATATGCTTTTAAACGCCTGTAAGTTCTCCCATACTTTTGAACCGTATCCTTGCTTTTACTGATACCAATAAGTTTCTCTATTTGCTTATTGTGTTCCTCAAATACCGCGAGGAGTCTTTGATTGTCTCCAGTAAGTCCTAAAAAGGCATTTTTAATTTTTTCGACTGTTACTACTGACTCCTTTTTCTCCAGTTCACGATAATGAGTGTTAATCGATGTCCGGATTCCATCCAGGGTATCATTAATTAGTCTGGCCTGATGAGACTTCCCTGATACCCGGTTAGCGGCTGTATCCCACAAATCAAGGGGTACTAGTAATTTCGTACTAAACTGCGTTCTTTGACCATTTAATGAAATGCGAACCATAATTCCAACATGCCCGTCTTTGGTTACGTAATTTTTACGGGCATAAAACAAAATCTTAAATGTACTCTTCATAATGCTTAATTTTAAGATGAAAACTATACTAATTAAGCTAGTTGCGCGAAGTCAAAATGCGACATATCAGAGACTTATAGCAGAAATGGTTACAGAAAACACTTCGCAAAAATGTGTAACCTTTTGGTAACCTTTCTTTGTCGTTTTTTGGAATTTATTTGTCCTTTTGATGGCATTACATGAAATAAAAAAGGAGTGTAACCTTCTGTGTTACACTCCTTTTCATCATTTGTCTATCTTTTGTCTGATTGACTAAGCGGTGACGACGAGACTCGAACTCGCGACCTCCGGCGTGACAGGCCGGCATTCTAACCAACTGAACTACGCCACCAATAAATTGATGTTCTAAACTTTTTTATCAAAAAAAATAAGCGGTGACGACGAGACTCGAACTCGCGACCTCCGGCGTGACAGGCCGGCATTCTAACCAACTGAACTACGCCACCGTTTTTTTAGAACTTTTACCTTTTTTCCGGGCTTGCTACCCTTTGCAAAGGTGATGCAAATATATACTTTCTTTTTTTACCTGCAATACAAAAAAATAATTTTTTGATTTTTTATTTATCCGCCTGAATATCAGAACAATACATGGAAATAAAATTCTATATTTTCACTAAATGATTCATATCTAGCTCCTTTTCGCCACTCCACCTATACGCTAAAAGTGATTTTGTGCCCGCAACACACGAATCAACGCAACAAACATTGTGTTTTATTATGTGCGGTCCGGCCCCTCTGCAGTAGTGTCCGAAGAAAACAATAGGAGCATCATCGGGGTAAGGAAAAGTCTCCGGTACAATTTCCGGCGGAATGGTATACGACGGCATCGTATATTTACTTTCAAACGAAGCTTCTTTAAATGTTTTTCCTTCCAGGTTATCCCACCAACGAATGCGGAAAGAACGCGGCGAAACACCTTTATTACTCATCACCCTCAGATCGGACGGTAATTTCAGGTTCACACCTTTTGTTAGCCGCCACACACTTTGGGCTTCCTCCGAACTTGATTTCTTATACACCTTACGAAACACGCGCTTTCTTATCCGGCCATCTTCGTACAGCGAGTCGGCAACTTTAATGACATCTTCGCACCAACAGGCGTGCACTACCCTTATTTCGCCTAAATCGAGATAAAGTGGTAAAGTGCGCATCCATCGCAATTGCTCATTCAGTTCTTTTGATCCTGACGAATACTCGTTGATGGTTTTAAAAAGCGACAAAAAGTATTTACTCGGTTTTGAAATAATTGATTTTCCCTGTTTGTCTTTCAGGTGATAAATAATAGCATTGAGTTCGTGATTACCCAGCACTGCGTAAGCGTGGCCGTTTTCAACCATCGCTTTAATCGTCCGGATTGTCTTTCTGATCTCAGGCCCGCGGTTGATAAAATCGCCCACAAAAATTGCTTTTCGGGTAGGATGCGAATAACTACCATTCGTTTTCCGGTAGCCCATCTCTAACAATAGCTTTTTTAGCTGGGCCGCATAACCATGAACATCGCCGATAATATCGTACATAGTAGTAATTAAGTGGTGCTAAAATAAAAAAAAGTGTATGCAACACCTTACATTTCCAAACTTCTTTTACCGAGACATAAAAAAAGCCATCCGTCAGCTGACGGATGGCTTTCCGGGATAATCCCGAATTGATATTTAAATCCTCAACAAGTGAGGTTTAATTCTCGTTAAAGTTTAACACTTTCGGCACGTTTAGTTACTTTACTACCAACTGTTGCATAGAAGAACAGGTAAGCCAATCCTAAGAATGGTACCCAGTACGAAGGCTGAAATCCGATACCGTCGGCAACAGCATTCTGTACCAATGGAAGCAATCCACCACCTACAACAAGTGTCATAAAGATACCTGAAGCAGCAGCAACATATTTACCCAAACCTTCAACAGCAAGGTTAAAGATACCACCCCACATAATTGAAGTACAAAGTCCTACTAAAACAAGGAACATGGCGTTAATCGGAACTTGTGCAAAAGCAAATGACATTGAACTGCCTTGAGCCTGGAATACCGGCATGCTTACAACAGTAGATGTAGGCAAAATAATTGCCAAAAGAACGAATATCATACCAACAAATGAAGCAACCGTCAACATCGTTTTACTCGATACTGTACTTCCAATAGATGCTCCAACCAAACGGCCAACAAGCATTAGCAACCAATAAGTTCCGGCTACGGAACCTGCGGTACCGGCGTCTATCGCAATAGATGCACTTGGATCAGTCAACCAGAAAATCAGCGTTCCCGGTACTCCTACTTCAACACCTACGTAAACAAAAATACCGATAGCACCAAAGATGAAGTGACGGAACTGCATAGCACCTGCCATCAAACTTTTGATTGATTCTGACGCTGCACTTACGTGAGGTTCAGGAATGTTAACTGCTAACAATACAAAGAAAGCTAAAGCAAAAATACCCAATGCAATGTACATCACCGGGAAAATATCGGTAATACGGGCATTAGCAACTTGCGATCCAATTAAAATACCTACAAAGGCAGGAGTAAAAGTAGCCATTACAGAGTTGAAAGAACCTCCAACCTGAATTAATTGGTTTCCTTTATTTCCCTCACCACCAAGGGTATTAAGCATTGGGTTTACAACGGTGTTTAACAGGGTCATTGAGAAACCTGCAACAAATGCACCGATCAGGTAAACAGTAAATGCCATTGATTCGCTTGAATGACCCGATAAATATTGAATTCCAACACCAACAAATCCAACTGCAATTGCAATTAATGCAGTCTTTTTATAACCAATTCGCTGAAGTAAAAGACCACCGGGAATTCCCATTACGGCGTAGGCAATAAAGTTTGCGGCATTACCCATCATTCCCTGAAAGTTACTCGCCCCGAATTGTGATTTAAGCACAACACCCATTGGAGCTGCCAGGTTGGTAACGAATGCAATCATACCAAACAGCAGAATCATCATGATAATAGGCACTGTGTAATTTTGTTTTTTAGCTTCCATAATAATTTTATTGATTTAAGTAATTAATAATTAATTCTTTTTAAAATGAGTCTTAGGCAAATCACGCAACCTTTTGGCAGCTCCTTCAGCCGTAATATCACGTTGCGGGGTTCCTAGCATTTCGTATCCAACCATAAACTTTTTAACGCTTGCCGAGCGCAATAATGGCGGATAAAAATGCATGTGTAAATGCCACTCCGGATGGTCCTCGCCATCGGTTGGCGCCTGGTGCAGTCCAGCAGAATATGCAAACGATGTTTCAAACAGGTTATCGTACATTACAGTTAGTTTTTTGTAGATATCTGCTAAATCGCTTCGTTCTGCATCTGTCAGTTCCAGAATATTCTGAACAGGTCGTTTACTGATGATCATTGCCTCGAACGGCCAAACCGCCCAAAATGGAATCAATGCCACAAACGAATCGTTCTGATCGAGCAAACGCTCTTTCTTTTCCAGTTCTGCATTTACATAGTCGAGCAGCATGGTTTTTCCATGTTTCCCGAAATATTCTTTTTGCGTTTTGCTTTCTTTTGCTGGTTCAGTAGGAATTCCTTTCGACGACCATATCTGTCCGTGCGGATGCGGATTTGAACAACCCATAATTGCGCCTTTGTTCTCAAATATCTGCACGTAATTGATAGCAGGATTTTCGCCCAACTCAGTATATTGCTCACACCACAAATCAACTACTTTTCGAATATCGGTCACTTCCATTTCAGGAATAGTAAGGCTGTGATCTTCGCTAAAGCAAATCACCTTACAAATACCGCTTTCGCTTTGCGCCTGAAACAGTTCGCCATCGTCGATACCTCCTTCAGGAGTATCGGTAAGCAATGCACTAAAATCGTTGGTAAATACGAAGGTTCCTTTATAATCAGGATTTACTTTTCCTCCGGCTCTTTCGTTACCTGCGCAGAGGTAACAATTCGGATCGTACTTTGGTCGTTCTTCAACAACCGGTTTTTCAACCTGTCCCTGCCAAGGCCGTTTTGCCCTGTGTGGCGACACAAGAATCCAATCGCCATTTAACGGGTTATATCTTTTATGGGGATGGTCTTCTATATTAAAACTCATCTGAATGATTATGTCAGTTATAATTTAGGTCGAAAAACTAACTTATCCCGACGTAAGAATCGGGATAAGTCAAATATTCGGCCTCAAAGTTAAAATATCAATTGAAATAGTGAACAATTAAGATGTTTTTTTTCGCACTATCTTTTTGCCACTAACAGAGTAGTAAGATGTTCTACAAGTCAAGTTTTATCGAACCTTTAGAGCGGATAAACAATTTATGACAAGTACCTTTTCCGTAAACATGTTCTAAAACCTCTACGTATTCATCCAGTTTTTCCTGTGGCACAAATGCCTGTATAGTACCACCAAATCCACCACCGTGAACACGCCATGCGCCGCTGCCTTTCAGCACCATTTCGCTTAATGCCAATCCGAGTGAAACCACTTGTTCGTCTTTATGAACGATATCATAAATATTCTGATTATACATGTACGAGCTGTAACCCGACTCAACAACCATATCAAGGAAAGCTCTGAAATCGTTGTTCTCCAAAGCCTCAACCTGTTTTACAACACGTGCGTTGTCGCCCTGGAAGTGGTAAGCACGTAGCAGTGCACGATCGCCTGTTTTCTTTCTGATTTCAGGAATTTTTTCTACGATTTGCTCCAAAGTAACTTCGCGAAGAACGTTTGCACCTAACTCGGCAGCAACCGATTTCATTTCAGTTGGAAGCGAAGCATATTCAGCTTGCGAAGCAGGATCGTCATGACCACCACCAACATCAGTAATTACCAATGAAAAGCCGGTTGACACAAAATCAAAATCAACTTCTTTTACAATCGGGTTGGCCGGATCTTTAAAATCGATAGTGATCAATCCACCTACCGAACAAGCTGTTTGATCCATTAAACCACATGGTTTTCCGAAGTAGTTATTTTCGCTCCACTGACCGATGATCGCGTTCTCAACCGCATCCATTTTTCCGTCGTTGAAAAGTTCGCTAAAAATAGCACCGATCAACACTTCGAATGAAGCAGAGGAACTCAATCCCGATCCTTTTGGGACACGACCTTCGATACAAGCATCGAAACCACCAATTTCGTAACCATTCTCTTTCATTTTGGCAGCAATACCTTTTACCAGCGAAGTTGAGGTGTAAAATTCATTTTCTTTGGGTTGAAAATCGCTCAACTCCACTTCGAACTGAGGATAACCGGCCGATAGAATTCGAACGGTATTTGTTCCGTTTTTGGCTGCAACTGCAATATTATCGAGGTTTACCGCACCTGCTAAAACACGACCGTAGTTGTGGTCGGTGTGGTTTCCGCCAATTTCTGTACGTCCCGGAGAACTGAATAATGAAACATCATCGGCTCCATATGTTTTTTCAAACTCTCCCATCAAGTCAGCATAACGATCTGCCTGAACTTTTAATTCGGCAACATCGCTACCGTATAACTCCTTGAATAACGGGTTATCTCCCCCGTTAATTTTTTCATTTAATGTGCTAATTTTAGTCATAATCTGTTATTGATTTATATACTTTAATATCTATTTTCCAACTGGTAGGTACTGGTGGGTACAAATATAGTTTTTAAAGCCAGCTACAGACACCTTGAAAAGATGTTGCACAACAGATTTAACATTTATAAACTATTCCGCACAATCATTCGCGCTTTGTTGCGAACCTGTGATTTGTCGCGCGTTACAACCATATTGGCAAGTGTTTTTCCCATTTCGGTAAAATCGGTTGAAATGGTTGTAATACCCCCCGAAACCACTTCTTTCAACATGGTGTCGTTAAAGGAAACTACACCAAATTTTTTGCCCAGTTTAAACTTACAATATTTGGCAATTTTCACCATTTCCACCAGGTCGCGGTCCGAAATCAGAAAGTAGGCTTCCCACAACGATGGTTTTACGCCGGTAAGCGATTTTACGATCTCGTACCTAAAATCATTTTCCTCGCAAAAACGCTTAAATCCCTCCGATCGTTCCGCCGGTTCTTTTCCGCCAGGATTTACAAACACCAGCTTCCGGTACTTTTCAATCATCTCCTTCCCTTCTACCAACGCATCGTAAAAATCCTGTTCAAAATCCTGGTAAACCACTGGGTATTTTGACAATTCGGGCTTCAGTCGGTCGATAATATAAACACGGTCTTGCGGAAGTTTCGACAATAAATGCCCGGTATTATCGAAAGTAGCGGGCATAATTAAATACGATGTGTAATTCCCGATACTCTCCGTAATCAGGTTTTTAAAAACTTTGTAGTTAAAATGATGAAAATACACTTCGACCGTAGCCTTGCCTTTTAGCGAATTGATCAGCGAATTGTAAAGGTCTTCTTTAAAAGCATTCAGCTCGTCGAACAACACAAAAACGCGCTCTTCAACTTTAATTTCGGTGCTGGCAATGTAGTACCCTTTTCCGGGCTGACTTTTTAAAATGCCTTTCGATTTTAACTCGTTAAAGGCAAACATTACCGTATCGCGACTAAGATTAAATTCTGAACATATCTGATTTATCGACGGGACCTTATCTCCCTTCTTCAAATGTCGTTTTTCAATTGATTTTTGTACCGAATCGATTATCTGACGATACTTCGGCACCGCTGATTTGGCGTTAATGGAAATTACTCTTCTTCTTGGCATTTAGTTAAGCTTTACACAAAAATAGTAGTTTTTTATTACAAAATGATGTTTTAAAACACCACCAGTACCTACCAGTTAGGTTATTGATTTTTTGCATTTTTGTTCCTTCAAAATTTTCAGTTAGCAGTTGTTTGGCGTAATGAAACCGTACAGAACACGTTACAATTGTTACACGACTTTAAATCGGCTATTTTAACCAAAGCTAAAATTTAATACCAGGCTTTACTAACTTTGATCGAAAATTCAGGAAAAAACAGTAAAATAGCACTCAGTATTACACAGAGAATAATTACAAAATTGCAGACCGAAAATTACCCCGTCTGCGTATAAAGTGAAAAATAATAAGTTAAAAATGAAAATAACTGCAACACCTTTCGGAACATTAAAAGATGGACGCGAAGCCCAGCTTTTTACACTTAGCAACGACTCGATTAAAATTAAAATAACCAACTACGGTGCCATTATCACAGCTATTGACATGCCTAACAAAAATGGCTCAATCGACAATATCGTTTGTGGTTTCGATAAACTGGAAACCTACCAAAGCGATGAATATTTGGGAAACTGCCCCTATTTTGGAGCCATTATCGGCCGGTTTGGAAACCGCATTGCAAAAGGCGATCTGGAAATTGAAGGCAAAACTTACGAAATGGCCATCAACAACGGACCGAACCATCTACATGGCGGTTTGGAAGGATTCGACAAAAAATTATTCGATGCCGAAATTATTGAAGAAGAAAACAAAGTTGGTGTAAAATTAAGCTACCTCAGCCCCGATGGCGAGGAAAACTATCCGGGAAACCTTAAAGTTACCTGTATTTATACGCTGAACGAACAAAACGATCTTGCAATTCAGTATTATGCAGAAACAGATAAAACAACCGTGGTTAACCTGACAAACCATACTTACTTCAACCTAACCGGCGGAAAAGAGAATATTCTGAACCACGAGCTGGAATTGAATGCCACCAAAATAACTGACATGGTGGAGCAAATTCCAAACGGTAAAATTCTTCCGGTAGTTGGAACTGCTTTTGATTTTACCTCGGCTAAAAAAATTAGTGCCGGTGGACTTGAAATGGGCTACGACGATAACTTTGTTTTCGATAACGAAGATGGCGACCTGATTATGGCCGGAACACTGAGCGAGGCAAAAAGCGGACGAATGGTAGAAGTTTATACTACGCAGCCCGGAATGCAGGTTTATTCCGGTTACTGGATCCCTGAGTTTACCATCGATGGTAAAAAGAAATTTGGAAGCTACTCGGGTATTGCTCTGGAAACGCAACACTACCCTGACTCAGTGCATCACCCAAAATTTCCAACAACAATCTTAAAGCCGGGAGAGCTTTACGACCAAAAAACGATTTACAAATTTATTACCGAATAAAGGAAATGCCCGAAAGGGCATTTTTTTTTGATCTGCACCGAATAAAACCAACCAATACCAAAATTATCTCAATACAAGCCTTATTCTTTCGTTCTTTTGCGCTTATGCTTCGTTGAAAATATCGCCGTAACTTTGGCTATAACTCAATTTTTCGCCTTGCCTAAGCACAAAATATTCAAAACAATTCAAGGCTCACCTTGAAACAAACTTGGTATACCGGTATTTTTTTTATTTTTGAATACGAACATTTTGTTTGAATATAAAGTAAAAGATCTTACCGGGATTTTTTTAATACAATTATCAACTTATGAAAACCATCGTTGCGCTATTTGAAACCGCTGTTGCTAACTACCCCGACAACCCGTATCTCTGGGAAAAATCAAAAGGTGAATACCGACCTACCACTTACAAAGAAACCCGCGAAAAAGTATTAGACCTGGCAGCAGGACTCATTCAAATGGGTTTCAAAAAAGGCGACCGGGCTGCATTGATTGCCGATGGACGCAACGACTGGATCATCAGCGAACTAGGCATGTTGTATGCCGGTGGTATTAACGTGCCGCTGTCGATTCGTTTGCAAAACAACGAGTTGGCTTTCCGCATAAAACACAGTGGAAGTAAATATATTTTCGTATCGAAATTACATGCCGCAAAAGTTGAGGAAATTCGCGATGAATTGCCGGAGCTGGAGAAAGTAGTTTACATTGATGGAAAAGAAAATCCGGGAGAAAATGATATTGATTACAAAGAATTATTAGCTTCCGGAGCAAAATTCAGAAAAGAAAATACCGAGCTAACAGAACAAGTATGGAAAGGAATTGAGCCAAACGATGTGGCAAACATTTCATATACCTCAGGAACTACTGCCGATCCGAAAGGGATTATGCTGTCACATCTGAATTATGCGGCCAACGTTGTTCAATCCAATTCGCTTCTCGATCTGCAATCTGAGTGGATAACACTGGCAATTTTGCCGTGGGATCATGCATTTGCGCACACCACATGTTTGTATGTGTTTATGTACAAAGGTGCCAGTATTGCATCGGTTGAAATTGGCAACTCGCCAATGGAAACGCTTCGAAATATTCCGAAAAATATAAAGGAAATCAAACCATCGCTGATGATGAGCGTGCCGGCTTATTCAAAAACATTTAGAAAAAACATTGAAGCCGGTATTCGCAAAAAAGGAGAATTCCTGTATAAAGTTTTTCAGTTTGCCCTAAAAGTGGCGTATGCACACAACGGCTACGGCAACAATCGCGGCAAAGGATGGCGATTCTTTTTGAAACCGCTTTATTGGTTATTCGACCAGATATTATTTGCCAAAGTTCGTGAAGGTTTTGGAGGCAACCTGCAGTTTTTTGTTGGCGGTGGTGCATTACTGGATATTGAGCTGCAACGTTTCTTTTATGCTGTAGGACTCCCCATTTGCCAGGGCTACGGACTCACTGAGGCTTCACCTGTTATTTCGTCGAATGTGCCGCACGATGTTGTTTTTGGCTCATCGGGAAAACCGGTTAAAAATATGGAAATAAAAATCCTTGACGATGATGGCAATGAAATGCCAACCGGTCAAAAAGGCGAAATTGTGATAAAAGGTGACAACGTAATGTTAGGCTACTGGAACAATCCAACGGCAACTGCCGACACCATTAAGAACGGCTGGTTGCACACCGGCGACATGGGCTACATGGGCAAAAACGGATTCCTGTATGTTTTAGGACGATTCAAAAGTTTGCTGATTGGTAACGATGGCGAAAAATACAGCCCTGAGGGAATTGAAGAGGCTCTGGTTGATCAGTCGCCGTACATCCAGCAGATAATGCTTTACAACAACCAAAATCCGTACACCACGGGAATGATTGTGCCCGATATGGAAGCTATTAACCGCGAGCTGAAAAACCGTGGTATTGAAAAAGGAAGCGATGAAGCAGCAAAAGCAGCGATAGAAATTATTCAGAAAGAAATTAATGAATACAAAAAAGGCGGAAAATACCAGGGTGAGTTTCCCGAGCGCTGGCTGCCTGCAACAGTTGCTATTTTACCCGAGGCGTTTACAACCGATAATAAAATGCTGAACGCCACCATGAAAATGGTTCGCGACAAAGTAACTGCCAACTTTAACAAGGAGTTGGAATTTCTTTATACTTCCGAGGCAAAAAACATCTTTAACGAAATGAATATTGAGGCCGTAAAAAACTGGATGAAATAAATTAAATGTTGAATTTCGATTAACGAATACTGATTGGCGATTAAAAATACGAATTGTCTATTTTCTTAAATCTAAAATCAGCATTCGTTAATCATTATTCCATATTCTCCCCTATTCTTCTACAAAATACCGCAGCTGATCGAGCATGATTGGCACATCATCTTTATCAATTCCCAGCCCTGTTAAATAATGCAGATCTTCGTGGAAAACCTCGAAAAACTCGCGCTCTGTAAATTCTGTTTTTACAATCGACTGTTTGTAATAATCCAGCGCCTCTTTTCGTTTTCCCAAACACCATTGCACGTGCCCCATATTCATCAGGTCGTGTTTATTTGGACTGTCATCTATCAGTTTTGCAAAGTATTTCTCTGCCTGCTCAAATTTACCGGCAATCAACGAACACCAGCCAATGGGTTTCCACACCTTTTTGTTGTCAGGCATCAAATATTCTACCTTGAAATAGGTTTTTAAAGCTTCCTCAAAACGATCCAGCTCCAGCAAACAATGACCGATATTTAGCTGCACATTTAAATTATCCTCGTCCAGTACTTCCACCTCGCGATAGTACTCAAGGGCCTTTTTCGGTTGTTTTAAATTGCGATAACACAATGCGATCTTATTCAGGTTCCACTTTTTGTTCAGCTCAAACAACTCGGCACTCTTATACGCTTTCAAAGCCTGCTCAAAATCACCGAGCTTTTGGTAGCAGTACCCAAGCTTTTGGTACAACTCCCCACTTTTTTCCTCACTAAGCAGGTAATTAAATACTTCGGCAGCCTCGTTATAATAGTTTTTCGAGAAATAGTATTCAGCAATATTCCGAACAATGTTTGCATCTTCTTTCAGCGTTTCGCCCAGCGTTTGTTTGTTATGAAAATCGAAACGCCAGTTGAATATATCTTCAAAATCCGTTTTGCGTGGATGCAATTTGAAAAAACGGTATAAATCCTGAATGTAAAGATTTGAAATATAAGCCGCTTTCTTACTTGGATCGGTCAAAGCCTCATCCTTTTGCAGTTCATCAAACTGTTGCATTTCAGCTTTTAATCCTTCGGCCATAAACTCGCGATTTTCGGCCGGAATATTTTGCAAACTAAAACAGAACGAATATTTATCGGAATTACACAAAACCGGAGCAGCAGCAATAGCCTTCAGAAACTGTTCAGTAACCGAATCGGCGCGATTGACAACAAAATCAATCTCCGGATTTTTGGTAAAGAATGGCATAAACCAGTTGGCAAATTCGCTAAAAAACGGGAACATTTTCAACATGGCAAATGAGCTCATAAACACATCGGCGCCCTCCATCTGAAGCTCCGAGAACTCCTCCATTTTATTCATCAGGCCCGGCGAATCCTCAAAAATCTTTTCCCATTCCGGATTTTCATCCTCTCCTAGAGAATCATCCATCAAACTGTCGAGATTAATTTTGTCCTTCAGGTTCGGACTTATCTTTATCATTTCCGGCAAAATCTCGTCGGTGATCTTCTTCTGAATCTTTTCCGTCTCTTTACTCCGGATAAGCTGAACAATCACCTGCTCCAGGTTTTGTTTGAAGTCCGGATTTTCATTCAGCAATTTCAGTCGTCCGGTAATCGACGGATAGTATGACAAACGACTGTCGTAACGGTAAAAACCAATGAGCAAACCAACAATCGCCCGCTGATTGATTTCAGGCAACTCGTGATCGTAAGCATCAAAAAGCACTGAAAATTTGGCCTCATCGAAATAACGCAGCAAACTCATCAGCAACGCCGAAACGATAAACGACTTGTATGATTTTTCAATCAGCTCGCTGTTTAAAAAAGCCTTTAAAAATGTACGGTGCTCATCGTTTAATTCATTCTGAAACCATACGAAATAAAACAAGGTCACCATTTTTTGCTGATGATCACGAGCACTAATCCGCTTCGATGATTGTTGCACCTCAGCATCATCAACCAGCGAAACCAGTTGCTCCTGCAGGTAAAAATCTTCCAGCTCATCTAAAAGCGTATCAAATTGAAGCGTCGGTTTGTGTCCGCGTTTTTTCTCGTAAGTAACCGTCGACGACATTTTCAATCGTAGCTCATCATAAATTTTGTCGCACAGCTCGAAAACCGAAACAATCAGCTTCCGGTAAACTTTCTGGCGCTCAGGATCCTGAATTCCTTCAACCGTATATTTTAACATGTAGCTGTAGTTCTGCTCCAGGTTGCGCCATTCATCAAGGTGAATCAGCAATCCGCTTTCGTGAATCAGACTCCCCAACAGATCAAAAGCAGGTTTTAATTTCCGCTCGGCCAGGTGCTGGCAAATGGTATCGTATTTTATTTTAAGGTCTTTGTCGTTCATAGCTATTCAAAGTTATAAAGACTAAGGCTAATCAAAAAGCTTTCCAAGAATTGTTATCGGCGGATTTGTCGTAAAACGGGCTTTAGGGCTGACAAAGTTTCAAAAAAGAGCATCCTGCGGGAATATTTCACGTGCTGCATTAGTTTTGGCCTTCCCTGTAACCTTTTTGCTAATCCTGCGGTACTTTTTTGCAATCCTGCGCCGATTTTGGGCGTCCTGCGACACATTTTCGCCATCCTGCGCTACAGGAATGGGCAAAACCGAGGCAGGACGACTCCAGACCTTACAGGATGTACAGAAAGTCTTCAGGATTAGCAAAAACCTTACAGGAAGAAAAGAAAGGATGCCATCTCTCTCTAAAAAAACTCAGAAAGATGGCATCCTTCGCAGATAACAAACTACTCCTTCTCCTTAATCCCAAACTTCGAATCGATTTTTACAAATGGCAGCACCAAAAAGATCGGGATGGTACAGATCATCACCCAAACAAAGAAACTCTGGTAACCAATTATTTCCTGCAACCAACCGCTCAACATTCCCGGGATCATCATTCCGAGCGCCATAAAACCGGTGGTAATGGCATAATGCGCCGTTTTGTGTTTTCCTTCCGAAACGTAAATAGAAAAGAGCATATATGCGGTAAAACCAAAGCCGTAACCAAACTGCTCGATTACCACGGCGGCAGAAATCCACCACAACGATGTGGGGTTAAACAACGACAGCAGCAAATAACAAAGGTTGGGCAGGTTAATGGCCAGCGCCATCCACCACAGCCAGTGTTTTAGTCCTTTGCGAGAGGCTACAATACCTCCTAAAATACCACCTATAGTTAACGCAATCATTCCGGCTGTTCCATACACTAAACCCAAATCGCCGGTTGTAAGTCCCAGTCCACCGGCTTCGCGGGCATCGAGCAAAAACGGCGAGGCCATTTTCACCAATTGCGATTCAGCAAGGCGGTACAACAAAAGGAACAGCATAATCGATATGATTTCCTTTTTGCGGAAAAAGGCTGCAAAGGTTTCGAAGAACTCTCCCATCACACTTTTGCCTTCGGTTTTGTTGGATACATCGCTGGCCGGATGCGGTAATGCGAAACGGTGATACAACGAAAAGGCCACAAACAAAACGGCAATACAAGCCATAACTACCAGCCATGAAAAGCGTATATTTCCCGAACGACCTACAAAAGTTGCCTGCGTGGCTTTCTTCAGTTTCGGATCGAGCTGAACAACGGCAAATGCAGGTTTATCCCAGTTCGTGTCGTTGAACACATAACGATAGGTCTGCACCAGTTTTATACTGGCGTCGCCTTTTTCGTAACCAAAATTCAGTACCACCTCTTCGCCGGCATCAGGTTTTGTTGAAAGCTGAATGGGGATAATAGCCAGATTACCCACCTCCGAACTCAGGTCAACCTTTTCTTTATTGAATTTTTCCTTGAGCGTCTCTTTTAATGGTGTTGACACTTTTCGTGTCCACCAGCCGACATCTTTTGTAGCTACCGGAATTTCACTGGCATAAAAGTTATTGTTGATGTTCCATTCATCCACACTTTTCTTTATGTCAGCTGCCTGCTCTTTGGTTACCAAACCAATGGGCACTTTCACCTCATTTTCCGAAACAAAATAAATATCTCCTGCTTCGTGCAGTTGCTGATAGCTTTCAGGATTAAACGTCAATTCCTGAACCGGAATATTCTGAGCTGTCACATTAACTTCAAGCGGCTCCAAACCTGTAGCGGTTTCCAAAGCACCTGCAATAATTACCAAAAGCCCCTGCCCTGTAAGCATGGCAAAACGATAAAAGGTGCTTCTGATCCCCACAAAAAACGATTGATCACCCTGCGACAAACCGAGCATGTAAAACCCGTCGGCGGCAATATCATGGGTTGCCGAACTAAAAGCCAGCAACCAGAAAAACGCGAGCGTATACTGGAAGAAATTACTGACAGGAATGGTAAACGCGACACCGGCCAGCCCAACACCAACCACCAATTGCATGATGACAATCCAAAAACGCTTGGTTTTCAGCAAATCCACAATCGGACTCCACAGCGGTTTAATCACCCATGGCAAATACAGCCAGCTGGTGTATAAAGCGATGTCGGTATTTGATATGCCCAACCGTTTGTACATGATCACCGAGAGGGTCATTACAATTACGTAGGGTAATCCTTCTGCAAAATAAAGTGTGGGAATCCAAAACCAGGGATTGCGTTGAGTTTTTGTTTTAGCCATGTTGGTTGATCGGTTTATTTGTAAAAATCTATGGTAATCGTTTAAAATTATAACCTTTTGCCTGCAGTCGTTCAATCAGTTCATCCAAACGAAGATAAAATTTATCTGTTCTTTTTTCTTCCGTTCCGGGATGAATCAGCATAATCGCTCCGTTTAATCCTTGCTCCTCCTCTACCCGAAAAATACTTTCCATGATTTTATCCGACGACAAATAATTCGTCATGTCAGGAGTTGTGTAATCGGCATTGCTGCGTATTCCGGGCGAAAAGTTAATGGTCGTCAATCCAAGTGCGCCAGCCCAGTTTACAGTAGTGGAATTGTACCATTCGTAAGGCGGCAAAAACCAGCTTGCATTTTCGCTGTTGATTCCAAATTGCTGCAAAGCCTCGTAATTTGCTTTTAAATCCTGCTCAAAAGTAGTTCGGTCAACCAATAGCGAATCCCGTTTTGTCCAATCGCAATACAAAAGATGCTTATCGGAATGTGCCCCCAAATAATGTCCATCTTTGATCACGTTTTTTATGGTTGATTGAAATTGTTTGTCGCGCAAAAAGTCGCCGGTAAAGAAGAATGAAGCCTTGCAATTCTTTTTATCGAGCACCTTTAAAATATGCTCAGCGCCTTCAGCTTTATCATGTGCAGAAAACACCAGGTAAATATTTTTTTCTGAAGGCTGAATGTGTCGGATAGCTCCCTGTGCATCTTTTTCATACTTATTCTGCTGATCCAGCCCCATTTTTTCCATCGACGATAAATAGTAACTCAAACTTGCCGTTCCATCCATAGTGGGTTCGTTCGATGAATAATCACCCAAATCATCGTGATAAACCGCTTTGCCGTTGTTGAAAGCTTCGAACGGATCGGGTTGCTGAATTTCAATACCAATAAGTCCTGAAAATATTGAATTATAAACCGGCCCGTCAACCAAACCGCCATAAGTTGTTTCACCCAAAATTTTTGTGATGGACGAATGCGGCTCCTCCGGGTTATCACCTCCTGCCGGTAATCCGCAAATCATACTTGTTCCCCACGGATTACAGCCAAAAAGCCAGTCGCGCAAAGCGGCTTCCATTTCGGCAAACGAGCGGTCGCCGGTAATTTCTTCGTAAGCGCGGGCCTGCGTTATGGCTGCCGCCACCAAATTATTCGAGCACCAGATAAACGGTATACCATTCAGAAACGGATCATCCTTTCCACGATCGTATAGATGCGTTAATCCCTGTTTCAAATATGTTGCAAAGTTTTCATCCTTTTCGGCCAGTTTCACATGCCCGAGATTCACAAATGGGTAAAACTGATAATGGCGTGCAAAACCTGTCGACATCCAGGGTGTAACATTCTCAACACTACCCCATTTTTTGGCTTCAGTTAAGTAATAACCATCACCGGTCAACTGATATAAAGTTGTGGCTGCCAGTTCAAGGTCATCCACATAATTGGCTTCCTCGTAAAAATATGGCGACACATTACAAGCCGTTTGACAAGCGCCCAAATCACTCAATGCAAACGCATAAGCTTCGGTAGCTTTTGCTGCTATTTGTTTGGCAAACTCCGGGTAATACTCTTTAACCATCATTGCTCCCAAACCAAACGACGAAGCATATTTTGCAGCACTCGACGAAACGCCGGTTGTGCGGTTTTTATGTTCAGCCAGCCCTTGTGGTTTTCCGGTAATAAAATACACAGGACGATAAATTCCTTCCAGACCATAGCTCACCGTATCTTTATTTGGTAAACGATAACCGCGGTGATCCCTGTCGTCGGCAATCTGGTTGTACATCTCCCCCGCCGAGGGATTCATTTTCACCATCCAGTCGAGCCCCCATTTTGCTTCATCCAATATATCGGGAATTCCATTGGCTCCCGGCTCACCATTCTCCCGGTATTCATCTTTAAACACCGCCGGATTTTGCTCGTATGCATACAACAACTGATAAGTTGCATTGGCAGAAGTTGTGAGGTATTGCAGGTAATCTGAAGCATCGTGCCAACCACCCGTCACATCAATTTTTTGTCCCGTTTTAGTTGGGTGATCCACAATTATTCCATCGTGTAAATGGCAGGAATCCTGCAAATACGGATTGTAACCACAACGTTGCTGGCGCATGTAATTCAACAGAAAATCTGCCGTTCCTTCATATACATCCGAAGCAATTTGAAAAGCAGGAGATCGGGTTTCACCAATTTTGAGATAATAACCACCGACCTTTGTTACAGACGAAAAATCAAGTCGAAAAGCTGTCTCCATTCCCCATTCACTGCCGTCAACCGGTTTTACTTTTGCCTCATAAACCATCTTATCGTTCAAGGCATCAAACACCTGAAACTGTTCGGCGATTTCCGCTTCGGTTGAGAGAAAAACAGCCACCTTTACCGACTGCGGCAAGTAGCCCAATTGATTGATTCGAATAACTTTCTGCTGTGCAAAAACACTTGCAGCAACAAACACCAGAACAAATGAGAGAAACGCCCGTTTGGTCATGTTAGTATCGTTTTTCGAGGTCTATATTTTTAAAATAGTGATTCAGAATTTCATCGTATTTATAGCCTTTGTGACCCATAACGGCAGCACCGATCTGGCACAATCCAACACCATGCCCCCAGCCGGCTCCTCGCAGAATAATTTTTCCGGGAACGCCTTCCACAACATTCACTTTATCAACCAGAAATGCAGAACTGTACAGATGCGACTCGCTCAACCACCTTCGGATTTCGAGCTCTTTTCCAACTGTTAACGTCTTTTTCGAACCAACAATTTTTAGTTTTATCAATCGTCCTGAAACACCGCGCTCAACCGGGATCATATCCAAAATCTTTCCGAAATCATGACCGGAACGTTTCAGAATTAATGCAGAAAGTTCATCTTGTTTGTATTCCACCGTCCAGCGGTAAAAATCTTTGGCCGTCCAGTCGTACTCGTTCAGCACCTGTTTCAGCACTTCTTCATCATCGGTATTACAAAACGATTCCGGTGCATTTTTTAACCACGGAACGGCATTTTCTTCCACCGTAAGATCGGTTTCAAAACCTTTTGGAGAAGCAGGATTATCAATCACTGCAGTAAGGTACGGATGATTTACAGGTTCCCAGCAATTCTCAAAAAGTTCGGCAATTCCACCGCAACATTTCGAGAAACGAGCATCACAAATTGCGCCCTTGTATGCAAGTACCACTCCGGCAGTTTCGTTTACCGCCTTCACCACATTCGGGTTGTGCGAACGTGTTGTCCCTTGGTAGCGCTGGCAATGATCGTCGGCGCAAACATGAAAATTTATGTGATCTTCCCGGTCGTACCACTTTATATACTCATCGTCGGTTTCAAAAGTGCTTTCATAGCTTTCTCCGGCATCGGTCAGTTTATCCTGCTTTTCGGTTTGTGCAATTAACCAGCTGCGCGAAATAATAGCGTGCGCTTTCAACAAATCAAGCGAACTTTTGGCACTCATTTCCGACGAAATTACGCTGATCAGGTAATCTTCAATCGACAAAATATTTACGGCCGTAATTTGTCCCTCTTCGATAATAAACTTTAAGGCTCCCTGAAATTTCTGGTCTTCCTTTTGCTCCCAGTGAAAATTTACACCGATGGTTACATCTTTCAATTCGAACTCCGAGTTTTCCTTGTCAAGCGGCATAAAATACAATTTATCGCCACTGATTTCGGAGTCGGCAAGCTGCAAAGTTCCATTTTCGAAACGCACTGTTTCATCGCCCGAAAAAGTATGTTTTGTACCCACCAGCTGGTATTCTCCGTGAAGTTTAAAATCGATTTTATCGGCACTCATTATGCCTACGTGAATATTTGGACTGCTCATTGTTTAAGTTTTGTAGTTAGTTTATCGAATTGGTCGACAGGCAATAAAACCTGTTTCATTATACTTTCAATGTCGGTTTTCCCGATCTTCAAAAAATCTTTTTCCTGTGGAGTGATCAATACACCGCCCATATCAACCGAGGCCGGACTGATCAGAATGTTCTCCTCTCCTTCGGCAAAATATTGCGAAGGACGATGCAAGGCACGCGGAAAAACCAGAACTCGCCAGCCACCATCATTATAACGAGCAAGAATATTTAGCATCGGTTCCTCGTCATTTTGTGGGTCTTCAAGCTCTGAATAAATATGTGTAAAAGCATTAATCAAAACCATTTTATCGACCGATTCCAATACCAAGAAGTTGCGAAGACCATCTTTTATGGCGCAGTAATTCACTTCATCGATTTCCCAGCAATCACCGTATTTTTCCTTTAATGTGGTCGTTTCCTCATCAAGCGGCATAAATCCTGCATTCCCTGCCTGAAAATGAAAATGATCAGGTGCCGACGCGCCACATTTTGGACCATTGTAAAACAAGGAAAAACCTTCCATGGCCTGCGACAGATCTAACATGTTACCAAAGTTTCCTTTTATCTGCTGTGGTGTGTGGGCAAAAGCAGGAATGGTAAAATGCTCGGGAAATATCGGGAATGGATTTACCAACACCTCGTAATCGCCAAAAGCTACGCCTCGCTGCTCGGCCGGACGATTTTCCGCACACAAAAAACACGGGCGCGCTGCAATCGACTTTTTATCCACTTTGGCTGCCGACGAAACAATTCGGCCGGGATTAAACTGGACTTTAACCGTAAATCCGTCGAACTGAAACTCGCGCACCTGCACACCTTCCAATCCGGCAAAGTTTTTTCCTGCCAGTTCCCATTCTGTTTTCTGATCCGAGAGAAGTTGTTTTATTTCCTTTGAAATTGAATTCATAAAGTTTGTTTTGCACATTTACAGTTTGACTTCGCTCACTGTGACCAACAATGCCACGGTCATGCTGAGCGAAGTCGAAGCATAGTTTTACCCTCTGTTCTTCCTTTGACGGGCTTTTAACTCGATGGTACGTATCCTGTCTTTGTAGGTATTGTGTGCATTCATTTTTACAATATCCAGCGCCGCATCCGAATTATCATCCCAACGGCGGCACAGGTATAAATTGTCGTAAATACGGCCAATCTGATAATCTCTTGAAATCGCCAGACCAACTGCATAATCTTCGCCATAACTGGTATTTGGAATTTTCACATCACGCAATACAGGTGTGTAAAAAGCACGCGGCGCACCTAAACCATTAATACGCAATGCATTGTTTTTTCCATTGTCGGGCGTCCACTCTTTGTGGTCGATAATACCCGGTGGTATTTCTTCCAAATCGAAATTCACCAACTGGTAAGTTCCCACAACCATCGCACATTTTTCTGCTTCGAAAACATCAACCACTTTTTGCAGCGTATTTTCGTCTTTGTAAATATCGTCGCTATCGAGCTGCATTGCAATCATTCCGCAGCGCGAATCGTGAACGCCAAGGTTCCAGCATCCGCCAATTCCAAGATCTTCGCGCACCGGGATAATGTGAACCACACGCTCATCTTTTTCAGCAAAAGACTGGATAATTGAAGTGGTTTTATCTGTAGAGTGATTGTCGATGACGATCAAATTAAAATCGAAATTCGTTTTTTGCATCAGTACCGATTCGATTGCATCGGCAATAGTTTTTTCGCGGTTTCGCACCGGAATTACCACCGACGCTTTTTTCGCAAAAGCCGTTTCATCCAATTCCACCGGCGTAAAATCAGGACTTATCCACGCCTCCACATCTTTTAAATGTTCGGTTGCCGCTTGCTCCATTTCAACCTGCACCTGGCGGTTTTTCGGATCAACGTAATCAAATATTTTCTGACCACTTTTGCAGTTGTCGGTCTCGTCAATAGTGTATAAAAACTCAGGCATGCGGAACAATTCGCCCTGCTGCGCCACTTTTAATCGCAGGTAATACATGCCGGCATGTTCAAAATCCTGTGTCATGTTTTTTACAGCCGTTTGAAATGCATCGGCTTTGTACAACACCAGCGGACCAAAATTAAAGTCGTCGCGCAAACTGCCTTCCTGGTAATCAATAACAGGGTGCGTTGCCAGTTTTCCTTCTTTCACCTCGTAATAATCAGAATATACTTTTACCGCTCCAGTCAGTTCTGCGGTGTCCACCAAACGCTCGATGGCAAATTGCCCCAGTTTTACGGCCGTTACTTTTGTCAGCAACAAAACGTAATCCGCGTCTTCTGACGAGGCAGCCATTTCTTTTACCATCGCAGTAGAAGTTAGAGATTCAAACGAAAAAGCTTCTGCCTTTTCGCCGACTTCTTTGGCCACATTTTCGGGTAAGAATATTTTATTTACTGAAGGATTGGCCTGTAATTCTCCAATCATTTCTGCCACTTGCGACCAGGCTGCGGCCGGTACGAAACAGTTAATTTTAGTCATTATTTAAGTCTCTTAATCATTTAACATTTTCAATATTTCGCGCATTAACGCATCACGCTGATTCTGCTCTTTCACACTCTCAAAAGGAAATCCCAGCACCAGCGATTTATAGTTGTTTTCGTAATAAACACCTGCACTGATTCCATTTTCGCCATACCGGAAAATCGTTTTCGCATCTTCATTAAACGCTTCAATTCCATCGGGCGCTTCAACCGGGTATTGATCCAAAACGTAATCAGTGTTAAACGCTCCTGTAAAGTTACTATTTGAATTCACGGAATAAAATTGTCCGTTTTTTACGGCGTGATCTGTTCGCCATTTAAAACCAAACAGCTTTCCGATTCGTTCTTTTTGCGTTTTATCTTTTGGAATTTCCGTGCCCACATACGCTCCCGACATAAAAATGTTTCCACCATTCTCAGCGTATTCTGAAAGCGCATTTATCATTTTCTCAGAATAGATTTCGATGTGTACCGTTGAATCCTTGCCGGGTAATAATGTTTGTTTTTCTTCGCCATAAAGCAAATCAACCAACTTGTAGTTTTCAAGTTCTGTCAAACCGTCTTCTACCGCTTCATCACTCGACGTTACAAAACTAAAGCCATTGGCTAGCAGGCTTTTCCCGTGAACCAACGAGAAATCGAAAGTATTACCTCTGAAAATGGTTGTTTCCAGATCGGCATAACTCGCTCCAAAACCGGGGCTATCATCATCCAACCAAACAGATTTTCGCTCAAAATCGTACTGATCGCCGGTAGTCGACACATCGTATCCATACGCCACTCCATGATCGAGGAAACGCAAAACTCCCGCCAGCGTATCGGTTTCAAAAATAGCAGGACCATCAATTCGATCAAAACCATTTACGATCAACACATCGCCTTTGCTGTTTTCAGCAATTCCAACCGCCACAGTTTCTGACGGAAAACTTTCGCCACCAGCGTTTACAGCAGTCACTCTGAATCCATAAACTTTTCCGGGCTTCAGATCGGTCAGCGTAATTTCCGGCTCAGTTACAAGTGTTCCATTATCAAAACCATTGTCACCAATTCGTTTATACACCATATATTTTTCAGGTACCGCAGTTGGTTCCAATTCGTCGAGTACCGGTTTCCATGACAATTTCACTTTATTTCCGTTAGCAAAGCGGGCATTTAAATGATCAACAGGCAAAGGCTGAACTACATACTCCTGTCCATTTTGCGATGTTATAAAGCGCAACATTCCTTTATAAATGGCACGCGAAACATCAAACCGAAATTGTGGATTCAACACATATTTGGCATCCTCCAGGTTTTGGTGCGACAATAATTCGAGCAACATTGTTGGCACCTGCGGACGATAAGCTTCGCTGTATTGCGAATTCCACATTCCGCGTCGCGTCCAGTTGCTTTTATACACGGCATTTATATCGCTTACAATCTGCGATTGGATCAGATCCGTCAAATCACGTGAGGCGTATTTTGATTGTCCATCAGGAAAAACAGAAGTATCTCTATCGGTTGAATAAATGCCCAGTGTTCCTACAATCTGGTTGTCGGGTAAAATTCCGGCGTCGGTATGAAATGCAAAAGCCAGATCGATAGGTATTTCCAAACCAGGTGCCATTCGGTTTTTCGTTGGACCAAAAGGCGCTCCCATTAACCAGTCTACCCATTCACCACGACTCATATAATCGTCTTTATAATCATCTTCACCATTGTACAGATTCCACACCAGCGTGTCGGGTGCACCTGAATATTGGAGGTTGTAGCGGGCACCTTCGTAAAAACGAGCAAGTCCGCCAGGTCTTCCATTGCGAACAATATTTCCCATTCCGCCACCAAAACGCACAGCATCGGCAGAAAATGTTTTTCCCTCGCCTGCCGGAGCGATCAGCTCTACTTTGGCTGCCTTCTTATCTTTTCCTGCATTGAAATAAAATTTGTCGAGATAGATCCAGGTTCCGTAACCCATTCGCTGATCAACCAGAAAATCAGTCACACCACCCGAATGTGTTACACGATAAGTTACCGGCCCGTCTCCTTTTGCATACGAAACATAAACTCCGTATTCTCCTGCCTCCGGGAAATCAGGAATATAGGTGGCAACATTTGATTTATTTCTGCTTTCGAAACTTACTGCAGTTCCTTCCTGAAAAGGATTTGAGTTTCCCTGTATCAATTCAGAATAAACAAATCCTTTTTCGTCGTCGTTGCGTTTTCTTGGTTTTTTGAATTTGCTTTTCCCGGTAGATCGATCGTTATCAACAACTACCTCGTGAATCTGCCAGTCACGCTCACGTGCATTAAAAACATTGGCTCCGGCATTTTCCAGCATCGGTATAATAAACGGGATTACAAACGAACTTGGCGAAATATCTTCGAGGTTAGTAAACAAACGTGCTCGCTGCCATTCCCAACGGTCGCGGGCAGGTTCGTAGTACCAGCCGTGACTGTTCCACATTGCTATATTTGCTCCGTCAAGCCCCTCTGAAATTTCAAAAGGGCGCAACTTTTGAACTACATTTCTTCTATCTCGTTTTGCAGGTGTTAATCTGTTTTTATCAACTGAAATTTCGTTTCTGTAATAATTTGGTACCAAATCTTCTAATGTCAACTGATTGGCCCAAATTTTCAAAGGGATTTCTTTTAACGAATCGGGCAATACATTCCGAATAGAGTCGCGAACAATCGACAAACTGTTTTCCCTAAAAGGCATTTCGGCAAGCGCCTTATTAAAATAGAGATACAAGGTGTCGTTGCCCGGTGAAAAGTATGCAGTATCAAGCGCCACCCTTTTTCCGTTCAGGTAATTTTCGTTACCCATATAAAATGCGGAACTGCTTTTTTGCTTCAGCACTTTGTTCAACTGCTCTTTCAGCGATTCTTTTTCCTGAGCACTTACAGAAGTAGAAAGGAGAATTATGAACAAGAAAAACAGGAATTTTGCCATTTTCTTGCTTACTTTAAGGATTCTTGATTTAGTCAGGTTTAAATTCTTCATAGGTTTCCGACTAAGATTATGGCAACAAATGTAGACAAAATTTGTATTACATATTACAAATCAGAAAAGATTTTGTACATTTGCGATAGGAAATTTCTGAAAATAAACCAATAGTATCAGAATGATTGTAATAGCAGACAGTGGCTCATCAAAAACCGATTGGTTGTTTATGAGTCCTGAAAAAGAATTCATTATCAACACTAACGGGATCAATCCCTTTTTCCAGCAAACAGAAGAAATTTTTGCAACTCTCTCAAACACATTCACAAACGACCAAAAAGAAGAGGTAAGCGAAGTATATTTTTATGGTGCGGGATGTATAAAAGGCAAAACCGACCACGTTGTTTCGGATGCTTTGAAAAAGGTATTTCCCAAAGCGTCGATAGCTGTTGAAGACGATATTTTAGGTGCCGCACGTGCGTTACTTGGGAAATCATCGGGAATTGCCTGTATACTGGGTACCGGCACCAATTCGTGCCTTTACAATGGCTCCGAAATTGTAGATAAAGTTCCTACGCTTGGTTTCATTTTGGGCGACGAAGGAAGTGGTGCTTATTTGGGCAAACTTTTGATGAACGACTATTTTAAACGTGCCGTTCCCGAAGACCTGAAACAAAAAATGGAAAGCGAACTGCACCTTGAAATGGCGGATGTTTTAAACTCTGTTTATCGCGAAGAATACCCGAGTCGCTACCTGGCCAAATTTTCAGAATTTTTGAACAAAAACAGAAATCATATTTACGTTCAGAACCTGATAAAAAGAAGTTTTACCGATTTCTTTTTCCGGAACATTGAGCGCTATAACGACTACCAAAACTACACGGTAAACTTTGTGGGTTCGATTGCGTACCACTATTCAGATTTACTTAAGGAAGTCGCATTCAATAGAAAAATTGAGATCGGAAATATTATTGATAAACCTATAAACGGACTTAAAAAGTTTCATTACAATTTATAAGAAAATGAGGGTCACAGAATCATCATCTTTATACGACAACCTCGACCAGATGACAGTTGAAGAGCTGTTAACCGGAATTAACAACGAGGATGCAAAAATTCATGTTGCCGTACAAAAAGAAATTCCACAGATAGAAAAATTAGTCACCCAACTGGTTGACCGCATTAAAGCAGGCGGTCGTTTGTTTTATTTGGGCGCAGGCACCAGCGGACGACTGGGTATTTTGGACGCATCGGAAATTCCGCCAACTTATGGCATGCCCGATGGCGTTGTAATTGGCCTTATTGCCGGTGGCGACCGTGCCATTCGCAAAGCTGTTGAAGCCGCAGAAGACAATATTCACGGAGGTTGGGAAGACCTGCAGAAGTTTCAGGTGAATGATCGCGATACTATTGTTGGAATTGCAGCTTCGGGAGGTACACCTTACGTTATTGGTGCTTTGCAAGATGGCAATAACAACGGATTGCTTACCGCTTGCATCACCTGTAATCCTGATTCGGAAATTGCCAAAGTGGCAAAAATCGCCATCGAACCGATTGTAGGCCCCGAGTTTGTAACCGGAAGTACACGAATGAAAGCCGGAACTGCGCAGAAAATGGTGCTGAATATGATCACAACTTCGCTGATGATAAAACTGGGGCGCGTAAAAGGCAACAAAATGGTCGACATGCAGCTCACCAACAAAAAGCTGGTTGAACGTGGATCGAAAATGATCGTTGACGAACTGGCCATTGAGTTTGAAGAAGCTAAACGCCTGCTTCTTTTACACGGATCAGTTCGGGCCGTACTCGATAATTACAAGAAAAAAGGACAGCAATCTGTTTAGGACAGATTAAAGTTTATGCGAAAGATAAAGAATCGAACAGAACTGAGTCATCAGTTTTTTCGGTTCTTTTTTTTTTATGCAGATAATTAGAGGTAGCGCTTTACAACGCCAATTCCGGGAAGGTCGAACAAGGTAACTTTCCCATCAATCACCTTCACGCCATCAAAAACATCGTTGGTAATTAGCAGTGCGCCGTCAAGGTCGGCCCAATCGCAAAGTGGCGATAACTGCGAAGCTGCTGAAATAGCGCACGATGTTTCGGTCATACACCCGATCATAACCTTCATATCGAGAGCACGCGCTACATCAATCATTTTCTTTGCCTCGCGCATACCGGTGCTTTTCATCAGCTTAATATTTATTCCTGAATACACATCTTTAAATTTCGGAATATCGTGAATGCGCTGAAAAGCTTCGTCGGCAATAGTTGGCAGCGGACTGTGTGCCGTTAGCCAGGCCATATCATCCAGCTGCTCTTTAGGCATGGGCTGCTCCACAAAAACGATCCCCTTTTCATCCATCCAGTGTATCATCTCCAAAGCTTCATGTTTGTCTTTCCACCCCTGGTTTACATCCACACACAAAGGCACATCGGTAACCGATCGAATCGTTTCAATCAGCTCTTTGTCGTTATCGCGCCCCATTTTAACCTTTAGCATTTTGAACTCAGCGGCCTCTTTGGTTTTTTCAATTACCACCTCGCGCGTGTCAATACCGATAGTGTAGGTTGTGTAAGGCGTATTTTCAGGTTTTAATCCCCAGATTTTATACCAGGGCTGCCCCAGAATTTTACCGACCAAATCGTGCAATGCAATATCAATACAAGCTTTTGCTGCGCGGTTTCCCGACTCCAGCTGATCCACATATTCCAGAATTTCATCCATACGGAACGGATCTCTAAAACCCGACAAGTCCACTTTTTTCAGAAAGCGGCTAACCGTTTCGTGCGATTCGCCCAAATACGGCGGCATCGATGCTTCTCCGTATCCAATCAGTCCGTCGTGTTCCAGCTCAACCAACATTACCGGCGTGGTTGTGCGCGAGCTGGTTGCCAGCGTAAAAGTATGTTTTAACTGAAGTTCAAAAGGTTTAAAACGTAATTCCATGTCTTCTGATTCTTGATGTTATTCAGGTAAAACCTGTTTGAAAAACGCGTTGTCAACCACCCACTCAATTCCGTCGCCATCAACGTTATCGATAATACGGCGGGCACGTACAAAACCTTTTTCGTAATGTTCGGTATATTTTTCACTGTCGCGGTTCAAGCTGTTTACACGCACTTTTCCCGATGCATGAATAAACTCCTGATCGCCTAAACACAACCCAACATGTGTTACTCTTTCGCGTTGATCAGCAGTTGCTTTTCGTCCAAAAAACACGAGGTCGCCGGCTTCTAAGGTATCGTATCCGTTTTCGGTGTCAACCAGCTCTCCGTATAATGTTTGCTGCGATGCATCGCGTTGCAAAATTACTCCATGATTGTAATAAGCCGATTTTACAAAACCACTGCAATCGACCATTTTTGCCGAAGTACCTCCCCACAAATAGGGAACGCCCATAAATTTTTCGGCGGTTGCCAGCACGTCATTTGCGACAACACTTTTATTGTACCATTTATCAAGGCCCATACATTCATCCTTTTTCACAAAAGCTTCACGACCGTCGGCCAAAACTGTTTTATAAAATCCAGCTGTTTCATCCACCACACTTAATAAGTTATCTAATACCAGATCGGTTGCAATGTTTGATTTCGCATCCGCTTCAGCATAAGCAAATCCATATTGATTTTTGTAAAGTACTTTCTTAAATGTTTTCCATTCAGCCATTTCCTCATTGCTTTTCAGAGCAATTCCTGCGCCATCAACCCAGCCAAAATAACGGTCGGGCGTTTGAACTAAATACCAGCCATCCTCTTTGCGGTAAACCTTAACAGGAGTACCCATAATCGACTGCGTTAACATTTCGGCAGAATGCCTTGCGTTACTCCGGATATTACAAACCGAAATAGTAACCACTGCCCATGGATTTTCGCTAAAAGTCTCATCAGGCAACAGGTCAACAGAAAAATCACATCCGTTTTCCGATGCAAACGATTCCAACGATTCAAAGGTCGCTTTAGAAACAGTAGCTCCGGTTATTGCCGTCTTGCCATCATTTACAGAAACACTTACCTTACAGTATTCTACGCGTTTGTCTTTAATTTGCTGATCAATCAATTGATCAACTTGTTGTTCAATATCAGATGATTGTTGCTGTTGCGTACAAGATGCCATAACCAAAAAGAATAGAAAAATAATGTGAGTAAATTTCATTGCCTTACAAGATTTGTATTACATATTACAAATATAAATTTTAAAGTGATTTTTCCGGAGAATCACTCTATGAAAAATTCATCCTTAACATCTAGATACGATTAGTTTTCGGTAGCCGGCAAATATTCAAAATCGAGATGATAATCCCATGTATCGAAATACAAGTTACCACCCTCCCATTCCAGCTCTCCTCTCTGAAAATCAAAAGGTTCGCTTCGATAATACTTTTTAGGTGGAACCAGTTCACGGGCAAAATCATCGTTTACCACCAAGCGGTAACAATCCAGTCCGTTCAGGTAAAACTCTTTAATGCGCTTGTCTTCCGAATCGATTAGCTTAAACGACGGATCAACCGGCACCCAACCAACGCCTTCGTAATACACCTCGGCCCAATCGTGCAGGTTTTTGGTTTGCGGCAACAAATACCAGCCACTTTGCCATTTACACGGAATTCCGAGGCTGCGAGCCATACTCAAAAACAAAAAGGTTTGCATACCACAATCGCCGTGCATATTTTCGAGCACATAACACGGAATGCAAGGCATAACCGAATATTCGAGTGCTCCGGCCCACGGGATATTATCGTTGATCCAATAATACAGGAGCTCTACTTGTTTTACCGGATTTTTTTCGTCGCCAACAATATTTTTAGCTAATGATTTTATCTGATCGTTAAACACAATGTGTGGCAAACGCTCGGCAGTATATTTTTTATATAGCTCCGAGTTTTTATCGTATCCCTGAACATCTTCTGGTTTTATATCGAACCACTGTGCAGCAGTTTCAAAAACATAGGAGATTTGAAAAACCGTCGCCTCATCTTGCACCGCTTTTTTCTCCATATACACGGTGCGTTGCATGGTTTCGTTCGGAGCAATGATATATTCCTCCTGACTGGCTTCCAAAAATTCGACCCTAGGCAAACGTTGCGACCCGGTTCGCGGATAAGGTAACCAGCATTTTACCAGTTCGCCTGCCGGCACTGCATTGGCGTCCAGCGTAATTGTATAATCTACTTTTATGCGTTGCGGAACAAAAGGATTTCGTGGCTCAATTGGTTTTTCAAACCACTGTGGAATAACGGTCTGCTGAAAATCTTCAACACCATCGTAGGCTTTCCCATTTTTCTCTTCTTTAATCTTTCCGGCAGCTTCGTTTAAACGAAAGAAATTACTGACCGACCTTGAAAAATAACGCTTCTCACCATCGATAACACGCATCTCCAGCTGCCTGGCATTTTCCCATTGGTTCAGGTCATCGTCTGTTAAATCCGGGAAGTATTCGCTCAACTGTTCTTTTACATCAGCCCGAGTATAAGGAAACTCCTTTCGTAAACGGTGGATGGTTTCCAGCTGAATAGCTAATTGTTCGTTCTGCGGATCATCAGAAATTAGCTCATTCAACCTGATTTCAGCTTCTTTGAATTTTCCCTGAGATAAATAATTTTGATAATCGAACACTTCCTCTTTTTTATTCTGACAGGCAAAAACGAGCAATGCCAAACCAATAAAAAATACGCTTTGTAAAAATTTCATAAAACCGTTGTATCCTAAATAGAGTTGTGCAGGTATTTCTGATAGATTTCCATTGTACGGTGCAAATGTACTTTCATTAGCTCAGCTGCCTCTTCCCTTTTTTGTTTGTTTATTACATCAAATATTTTCAGATGATACTCGAGCGTAATGTCTTTTTCGCCCTCTACATTTGCGTAAATCAGGTTTCGCATGCGCGGCAAAAGCGAATAAATAGGCTCCATCGAAATCTGCACAATCGGGTTATGCGTTGCTTTGGCAATCAATAAATGAAACTTATTATCCAGGTCGGCCTCCATTTGAATATTGTCAGGATTACAGGCCTTAAAAGCCTCAATATTATCCTGAATATCGCTTAAGTCGTTTTGTGTGCGTTGTTTGGCTGCCAATCCTGCAATCTCGGGCTCGAATAACCTGCGCACTTCAATAATTTGAGCAATCAGATTATGGTCGAACTGCATATCGTAATACAAATTCAGGTTTTCAATGGCGTCGTCAATCTTTAGCCCGGTAACAGTCATTCCACTACCTTTGGTAATTTCTATGAGTCCGCGTGCACTTAACCGACGCAGTGCTTCGCGCAATGCCGTTCGGCTAACACCAAACGATTCGCACAATTCTCTTTCGGTTGGCAACCTTGATCCTACCGGTAATTTTTTCTCACGAATTGCAGCTTCAATTCTACGTTCAATTTTTTGGCTCAGCGTTAACTTGCTCCCGATTTTTCTAAAGACTTCATCCATTATCGTAAATTTTGGTCAGTGGTAAATACGTTTAAATGTACTACATATTACAAATGTAGCATTTTAATAGAAAAAATGTATTTACACAATCATTATGGTCAAATTTCTGTGCACAAAAATCGTATAGTCCTGATTTGTAAAACATTGTATTTTTCAATGAAAATATGGCCATTTATACAACTTGCACCCCAGCTATTTTTTAGTACTTTAACAGTCCTTAAAACATCAATCTTTCTCGCTATGATAAAATCATTCATAACATTTCTGCTACTAACATTCTCGGTAGCATTGTGGGCGCAAACAACTAACCAAGAGGTATTAAACATGAACAAACCCGAGCGTGTTGAATGGTTTCGTGATCTCGGTTTCGGTATGTTTATTCATTTTAGTTTCGACAGCCAGTTGGGAATTGTAATCAGCCACTCGATGGTTGGGGCATCGGAAGATTACCAGAACCGATACATTAACGAGCTTCCAAAAACGTTTAACCCTAAAGATTTTGATGCAAAAAAAATTGCAACGCTGGCCAAATTGGCCGGAATGAAATACATTGTGTTCACCACAAAACACCACTCGGGATTTTGTATGTGGGACACCGAAACCACCGACTTTAACATTACCAACACACCTTATAAAAAAGACTTGCTGGAAGAATTTGTCGAAGCCACGCGCGAAGCAGGATTAGCAGTTGGATTTTATTTCTCTCCCGAGGATTTTCATTTTTTGCATGAAAACGGGCTCGAAATCCGCCGCACAAATATTAACGACATTCCGCAACACCTTATGAATAAATATGTGGAGTTAAACGAACTTCAAACCATTGAATTAATGGCTAAATACGGCGACATCGACATTCTTTTTTACGATGGTGGCGAAGGAACTTTGCTTGAAAAATGTAAACTAGTAGCATGGGAACTTCACCCCGATGTGGTGATAACACGTGGCGCCATGGAAACACCGGAACAAACGGTGCCCGGCACCACAGTTACCGATCCGTGGGAAGCATGTTTAACTATGGGAACGCAGTGGGCTTACAAACCTGCCAACGAAACCTATAAAACGGGTGTTCAGCTAATGGACATACTGGTTGAAACTCGAGCAAAAGGAGGCAACCAACTGCTCAATATCGGGCCAAAACCAAATGGCGCTGTTGCCGAAGAACAGGAAAACCTGTTGCGCGAAATTGCCGCCTGGAACTTTGTAAACGGAGAAGCAATTGAAGCTACAAAACCATGGATTATTCCGAACGAAGAAAATATTTGGTTCACCTGGAAACCGGAAGAAAAAACACTTTATGCCATTCTAACCAAACAAGCGGAGTGGCCGCGGGGCGAACGTCGCGAGTTTATTTTAAAATCGGTTAAAAGTACCGAAAATACCAATGTTGAAGTATTGGGGCAATCGGGAAAACGTGTTGAATACATGCCCGAAATAAACGCTACCACATTTTTCAAACAGGAAGAAAATGGCATACACATTTCCTGCGTGCGTGCACAACGTTTATACAATAATCAAAAATGGAATTATCCTCTTGTTTTAAAAATTACGAATGCTGAACCGGCATTTGTTCCCCCCGTTGTAGAAACCGGCGAGGCGGAAATCATACAATCCGGCGGAACGAGTTACGTGCAATTTAACGGCAGTATTGTTGAGCAAGGCGACGAGGAAAATCTTAAAGTTTGTTTTCAGTATCGCCCGCTTCCCGAATTTACCGATGCCCTTATTTCTAATGAATGGACCGAAACAAAAAATTTGGAAATAGATGACAACTTCTTTATGTTCAGGCTTCCGGTTAAGAATAAAAAAATTACCTACCAGTACCGAACGGTTGCAAAACACCCAAACGCCAATGTTTATGGTAAATACAAAACAATTTCAATAAATTAGCAAAATCCTTTTTTATAAAAATCCTTTTTTTTTACATCTAGGTTCATTACCTTTATTTTCATTAAACTAAACTAAAGTGTATCTCTTTAAAAATTGAGCTGCACAACTTGCTGAAACTAGATGCTAAACGACCAAAAAACGAAACTGTTAATTGCTGAAGGAAATACCAGACGCTTTCAACTCCTTATGGAAGTCACCTCTGACGAATTACTTCAATACGCTTTAAGTTTTGTACGCAATCAGGAAATTGCAGAAGAACTGGTAAGCGATGTTTATGTTAAAATTTGGCATAAAAGATCCGAGCTCCCCAATATTCACAATATCAGATCATACCTTTTTATTGCAGTTAAAAATAGCTGCCTGTCGCATCTCAGGAAAATGAAAAACGAAAAAATTGTATTCATCGACGAATACAACGATTTTTTATTCCCGGCAGTGGAAAGCAAAGATGATGAGACAATAGAAAAAGAAATGCTGAATAAAATTTATGAAGCTATCGGTGAACTTCCTCCAAAATGCCGTGAAGCTTTTTCGCTGGCAAAAATAAATGGTTTTAAACACCGCGAAATTGCTGCAATAATGAGCATTTCGGAAAAAACGGTAAACAACCACCTGGTTACCGCACTGAAAAAAATAACAGAAGCACTGGGCATCGATAAGAAAAAGAAAGCAAAAAAATCGCCTTTAAAACAAGCCAGTTTATTCTCTTTCGCCTGGTAAAACCAGTTGCCGAAAAAGTTATCCTCCTCTCCCATTTTCATTAGAATTTAATATTTATTGATTTTTTTATTGTTGAATTAGGTATAGTAGATGTTACGAACGTCTTTTTAGGTAGAAAGACAAAAGATGACGAAGAAAGACGACACCTACGAGCTCATTGTTAAGAAGCTTACAGAATCCATCAGCGAAGAAGAAGATGGACTTCTCAACAATGAGCTGGAGAAACATAAATCCACTGCACGAAGCTATTCTGTACTTAATACCTTCTGGAGGAAATATTTCCCGAGAGCAAAAAAACACTCTATAATCCGGCAAACTGAAAAAAAGCTCGGATTCACATATCACCAAAGTCCGAAAACCAATAACTGGAAATGGATCGGAATTGCAGCTACTGTATTATTAATAGTATCAATGGCATTTTCAATAAACTATATTATCGAAAAAAAGCAGGCACCAACGCTAAACCAGTACAGTTGTAGAGCCAAAGAAATTAAGACGGTGACTTTAAGTGACGGCACCAAGGTGTGGTTAAACTCATCGTCGTTGTTAATTGCCAGCGAACCATTTATTGGCGACAAAAGAGAAGTAACCCTGTTTGGCGAAGCTTATTTTGAAGTGGCCCCAAATGCCGAAAAGCCTTTTATAATCGAAACCTCGAACCTGAAAACCAAAGTTTTGGGAACACATTTTAATGTTGTTGCCTACCCTACCGACGATGTTCACGAAATTTCGTTGTACGAAGGAAAGGTTCAGCTAAACCCGAATACGAATAACAATACTGCCATTTTAAATCCGGGCGATCGTGCTTATTTCAATACCAACACCGGAAAAATGAAACTGTTGCACACCGACCTGGGGAAACCGGCTCAATGGCGCGATGGAATATTGCGGTTTTACGATGAAGATCTGTTCAGCATCTCGAAAAAGCTGGAACGCCATTTTGAAACACGGATTTTTGTTGCCGACTCAGTTACCGGAAACTTTAAATATTCGGGAGAATTTGAAGAAGAATCGCTGGAACGGATACTCGAATTACTGAGCGTGGCCAAAACATTTGAATACAAAATAAATAATAACGGAATAATTATAGAATCTAAAAAATCAAGACAAGATTAGAAATGATGTGAATTAAGAACAAAAAAGAAAGTCTTCTTGTGAGTCTGATCAACTATTTACACAGGAGATTTAAATGAACTAAATTTTATTGTTTAACAAACTAAACTATTATTGTATGGAAAAATGCATTAATGCTAAGCTTTCCTGTTCATCGGGATGGCTAACAAAATTTCGACGTGTAGCAGGTGTCACTATGGCATTGTTACTGGCGATTGTTGTTAGCGTGCAGGCCAGCACTTATTCTGAATCGGTTAAGTTCGATTTAAAAATGAAAAAGGCCAGCCTGAAAGAAGTATTTCAAACCATCGCTGACCAAAGCGAGTTCAAGTTTGTTTACAACAACGACGTTGTGAACGACAATCAAAAAGTGTCGGTAACATCCGATGATGCACGTGTGGAAGAAATTTTAGATGAAATTTTACCACAACATCATCTTGCTTACCAGGTTATTGACCGACAAGTTATTGTTTACCCGGCAGCCAACGACGGACAGTCTGCTGCCAATTCAGACAACCCGCAGGAAAAATCTATTTCGGGTACTGTTGTCGACGAAGAAGGTATGCCTCTTCCGGGTGTATCGGTAATCGTAAAAGGAACAACAGTTGGTATTGTTACCAATGTTGACGGTAACTACAATTTAACCGGTATTCCTGCCGACGCCAAAGTTCTGGTATTTTCATTCGTGGGAATGAGAAGTCAGGAAGTGAACATTGGCAACAAAGCAACCATTAACATTACTCTTGAGGCTGAAGCAATTGGTCTTGAAGAAGTTATTGCCGTAGGTTACGCTTCGCAGAAAAAAGCCAACGTGGTGGGTTCTGTATCTTCAGTTAACGGAGAGCAAATTGAAGCTATTCCTGCTGCCGACGTTACCAACACACTGTCGGGTCGTATGACCGGTGTTACCGGTATTCAAACAACCGGTGAGCCGGGACAAAGTAACGCTACTATTCTCGTTCGTGGACGTACCACTTTAGGAGACCGTAACGACCACCCTGAATTAACTGCACCACTTGTAGTAATTGATGGTATTCCTGGTCGTTCGCTTGGCGATGTTGACCCGGTTGATATTGAAAGTGTATCGGTACTGAAAGATGCATCGGCTGCAATTTACGGTTCAACAGCTGCAAACGGTGTTATTCTGGTAACCACAAAAAGAGGTAAATCAGGAAAACCAAGAATGAACTACCAGTTCTATCAAGGTTTTATGACTCCAACAATCCTTCCTGAAGTAACTAACGCAGGCGATTATGCCACCATGTTAAGTGAATACCAGGATTACGAAAACAAAGAGCGTACTTATTCTGATGAAGATATCGCCTTGTTCTACAGTGGCCGCGACCCTTGGCAACACCCAAATAGTGACTGGGTTGGCGACTTGGTAGACGACTGGACAACTACCAGCAAACACAACTTCAGTATTGACGGTGGTAGTAACGGAATGTATTACTACGTTTCGTTGGGTTATAAAAACGAAGAAGCTATTTACAAACAGGAATCAACCAATTACAAGCAATATAATTTGCGTGCAAAACTGGAACTTCCTATTACCGATTGGTTAACCACATCGGTTGATTATGCCGGTTTCTTAAATAACAAAAAGTACCCTACAAAGAGTGCAAGCGATATTTACGGACAATCAACCCGTCTGCTTCCTACCCGTTGGTCATTCTGGCCAAACGGATTACCGGGACCGGATATTGAATATGGTGATAACCCTGTTGTAACATCTACTTTCGAAGGTGGTTACGACGATCAGAAAGACTACATCAACCAGGTTACATTCAAAGCAACAATTACACCTGCAATGGTTGAAGGTTTAACATTGAGCGGATATTATTCTTACGACGTATCGAACTGGTACAGAAAACAATTCCGTAAACCATGGACACTTTATACCGAAAACTGGGATAGTGCAACCTACGATTCAGAAGGTTATGTAATTGATATGGATCTAACACCTTCATTACGTGGTTATTCAGCTCCTGAATTAGCTGAAGACTATAGCCGCAATATTCGTAAGCTGGCAAACTTCAACTTTAATTATGCGCGCGACTTTGGCGACCATTCATTCTCAATTTTTGGTGCATACGAGCAAGTTGAACAAAACAGCAACTACTTTGGAGCCTTCCGTAAGTATTACATTTCAGATGTTGTACAAACAATCGACGCAGGTTCTGATACTGATAAAGACAACTGGGGATCGATGTCAATTTACGCACGTAAATCAATCATTGGTCGTGCCAACTACAGCTACGCAGGAAAATACTTAGTTGAAGCACTGTTCCGTCGCGACGGTTCGTTAAAATTCCCTCCTGACAGCCGCTGGGGTAATTTCCCTGGTTTAATGTTAGGATGGAGAGCTTCTGAAGAAAGCTTCTGGCAAAACAATCTGGCTTTCATCAATTACTTCAAACTGAGAGCTTCGTATGGTAAAATGGGTATGGACCCTGGTAGTCCTTTCCAATATATGAACAAATATGTACTGGGAACCGGTTTAACAATGGGCTCAGGAAAACAAGTTGAAACTGTTGTTCAACAATCAGGAGTAGCAAACCCAAATATTACCTGGGAAAAACAAACTACTTACAACCTTGGTTTCGAATCCCAATTTCTTGAAAACCTGATCTCGTTCGACGCTGATTTCTTCTACAGCAAACGTTCTGATATCTTAGCTTCTCGTGATGCTTCTGTTCCGGGATTCACCGGATTAGCATTACCTGATGAAAATATTGCTGAAGTTGACAACCGTGGTTTTGAGTTGGAAGCAGGTTACCACAAAAATATTACATCCGACCTTCGACTTGACGTTACCGGTCAGTTCTCGTACAACCACAACGAAGTGGTATTTATGGACGAACCTGAGAGAGCAGAGCCTTGGCAACAACGTACCGGACACCCTTATGGAGCCTGGTTAATGTACGATGCGATTGGTATTTTTGCCGATGAGGCTGCACTTGACTATCCTCACTGGGATGGAGCAAAACCTGGTGATGTTATTTTCCGCGATGTGGATGGTGACGGAACAATTACCAGCGACGACCGTATACTTATCGACCAAACAGATATGCCGGAAGTTAGTTACGGTTTGTCTATCGATTTAGACTACAAAAACTGGCACTTATCAGTACTGGCACAAGGTCAGGGTAAATATTACCGCATGAACATTGCAGATGGACGTCGTGGTGAAGCAGGTAACTATTTCCAATGGAGTTTCGACGACCGTTGGACACCTGAAAACACCAACACTGATGTGGCAAGAGCTTACAACCGCGATGACTTATATTGGTCGTTTGACAACCATATGAGTACTTACCACCTGGATAACATGGCTTACTGCCGTTTGAAAAATGCCGTTCTTACCTATACCATTCCAAATACTGTATTTGGCGATTTGGGAATCTCAAGAGCTCAGGTATATTTTGCAGGAAACAACCTGTTCCTGATTTATGCTGCTCAGAAAAATTTCGATCCTGAAATTGGAGCTCCTATGAACTATCCGGCTGTAAGAACGCTGGCTCTTGGTGTTAAAGTTACATTTTAGTAATTAATGAATATTGAAAAATGAAGAATATGAAAAATATATTAGGTTCGATACTGGTGTTGACGCTTATTTTTGCAACAACATCATGCGACGATATTCTCGACCAAAAGGCGGTTGACGCTTTTAACGAGGAATCTGTTTTTGAAGACTTAAACCTAACAAAAGCATATTTGGGCAGATGTTATGACTTTATTGGCGTTGATAACAATATGTTATTGGGTTTAAGGGAAGATCTTCTGTCCGGAGCTACCGACGAGTTATTGTGTATACACCGTCCGAGTGGTTACCCGTTCCTTAAGGGTATTATGAGCCCTGATGAATTGGGACACTTTGGAAACTGGCGTTTCAACTGGATTTCGTGGAGCTTATACAGCAACATTAAAAACGTAAACGTATTTCTTGCAAATGCGGAGAACGTGCCTACCGAAAATGCAAATGAAGAAGCCGACCTGGCAACTTATATCGCCGAAGCTTATTTTATCCGCGCTTTCGACTATGTAAACTTAATGCGCTCATACGGCGGTTTGGTATTGGTTGATCAGCCATTCGAACTGGGTGAAGATTTCTTGTCAATCAACAGGTCTTCGTTAGATGCTACACTTGATTTTATTATCGCCGACCTTGATAAAGCAATTGCCGGACTTCCAACTAAAGATAATATGGATCAGGGACGTGCTACAAAAGGTGCTGCTGCTGCTTTAAAATCGCGTATTTTAAGCTGGAGTACCGGTGAACTGATGCATGGCGCTTATTCTACTGATCCGCTGGTTTCATTCCAGTCGCACAGCAGAGAATCGTTACTGGCTCAGGCGCAAACAATCGCCAAAGAAATCATGGACGGAAACTACGGTGATTACTCACTTACAGGTGCAACCGACGATCCTCCTTCTCCATTAACCGATGCTGATGTTGATGCTTATGCAGAAAACTTCTCTAGCATTTTTACACAAAGAGGCGAATGGAATGACGAAGCTATCTGGGGTGTGCAGCACTTGCAGGCTCAGGGTAACAGAACTACCCAAAACAGATGGTGGGGACCTAACGGTTACCACAACTGGGGAAACAACGGCCCGAACGAACTTGCAGTTCGCGAATTTGAAATGGCCGATGGTAGTGATTTCGTTTGGGACAAATACACCCCGGGCGACATTGAATTACGCGAAGCAACAGCTGCCGAACTGGAAGCTGATCCGGAAATTAACCCATACGTAGGAAGAGAACCTCGCTTTTATGCAACTGTTCTTTTCGATGGAGCAAAATGGATCGATCGCCCAACTGACGGTGCAGCTTTAGACCCTGAAGGACGTGTTCAAACAGGTTATTATGTAGCAGCCGATGGATCGCAAACTGCAGGATTGGATACCCGCCAGGGACCAATCGAGGCATGGAACGGTACTAAAAACGGTTATTACATTAAAAAATACCAGGATCCGGCAACCGTTGGACAATACTTTAACAACGAAAATGCATGGATTGAAATGAGGTACGCCGAGGTTGTTCTCGATTATGCCGAAGCTTGTATTGAGTTGAACGAAGTTGAAAAAGGTATGGATGCACTGAACATGATTCGTAACCGTGCAGGATTACCTGATAAAATGACAACCAGCCAGGCAGAAGCCAGAGATTGGTATCGCCACGAACGTATGGTAGAGTTCTTTGGTGAAGGCGACCGCTGGTATATGATTCGTAAATGGATGATTGCGGAAGACGTTATCAAAACGGTTCACCCAATTAAAATCTATCATTACGAAGATGGTAGCCACGAATGGTTCTACGACACTTCATCAGATGCTGATGCAAGATCATGGAACGATGCCAACTATTGGTTACCAATTTCACGTACGGAAATAAACAAGGCTCCACAGTTGCAACAGAATCCCGGTTACAACTAGTTGTTTAGTTTAGTTAGTATATAAAAGACCGGCAACTTGAGCCGGTCTTTTTGTATCAACCTATTCATTTAGTATTTTCTACAATAAGAAAACAAATTTCATTAACTGAACTACTGTAAAATACGATCTGAATTGCCCTCATATCCCACAACTCTTAACTGAGCCTGAAGAGGTTACCGGTTCTTCATTTTAACATTATTGCTTAAACCAACGCATTGGCATTTGCCCATTGCCTAAAATCCTATTGTCATGATTAGAATAAAACTGTCTTTGATGATGCTCCTCCAATACATGATGTACGCTGTTTGGTGGGTTCCTCTGGCTGCATATTTAACCAACCTCGACGTTAGCAGTTTCGAAAAATCGATGATATTAAGTTCGATGGCTATTGGCTGCCTCGGTTCGCCGGTTATTGGCATGCTGGCCGATCGTTTTTTCCCGGGCCAAAAAGTACTGGCTTCGTTAAATTTGCTGAATGCTGTAATGTTGCTAATGGCCGGAACAACAAATCAACCCGATTTACTATTTATCTTCCTGCTAATTGCCATGTTGGGTTACATGCCCAGCTGGAGTTTAACCAGTTCAATTGCCATGGCGCACATTCCATCCGAACAATTCCCTAAAATCAGGGTGTTTGGATCGATTGGCTGGGTGGCATCGGGTATTTTCAGTGTAGTTTTCATAAGTCTTTTGGGCTTCGATTTCGATGGCACGAACATTCCCTTTTATTGCGGTGCAGCAGTAAGTATCGTTGCCGTATTTGTTAACCTTACTTTGCCGAACACTCCGCCTCCTGCCAAAGGGAAAAAAGGTTCGCTGATTGATGCTTTTGGTTTACGAACAGTTGAATTAATGCGCGATAAAAACTTTGCCATTTTTATCATCTTCTCTTTTCTGTCGCTTATTCCCTTTTCAATGTATTACTCGTTCTTTTCCGAGTTTTTGCTGAACATCAACACCAAATATATTTCGGTAACCATGAACTGGGGCGTTCTGGCAGAAATGGGATTTTTACTTCTCGTTCCCCCTGCCATTAAAAAGTTTGGCTTACGAAAAGTGATGATTTTGGGTTTGATTGCTCTTACAGTGCGCTACCTTTCGTTTTATGCCGGTGGTGTTATCAACCAAAGCTGGATGTATTATATCGGAATTCTTATTCACGGATTGATATTTGGATTCTTTTATGTTGGCGGCCAGATTTATATTGACAAAAAAGCACCTGCCGAATTACGATCGCAGGCGCAGGGTTTTATTTTCCTGGTAACATTTGGTGCCGGCCTTTTGGTTGGAAATTTTATTTGCAGCGAATTAATAGCCAATTTTAAAAGCGACGCCGGTTACAACTGGAGTGCCATTTGGGGAATCACCACACTAAGTTCTGTTGTTTTAGTGGTAGCATTTATGTTGTTATTTAAAAACAACGATGAACTCTTAAAATCGAAATAAAGTAAACCTTTAATTGAAAAAGACATAGTACCAGTAAGTATCGGCAAAATCACGCAGCGCAATTTGTGCTTTACGTTTGTTCGCCTGGTTTTGCTGATAAATCTGGTAATACCGTTGAAAACGCTGTTCAGTTTGAGGATCAATTTGCAGCTTCTTTAGCTCGGGCATCTCTCCTACCCGCAACAATTTGTAGGTCACCACAGCTTCTTCAACATTTTTGGGAATCTTTTTTAGTCCAGCGTTTTCCAAAGCCGGTAACAATTCAACAATGCCTTTCATATCTTTTTGAAGCATCAACCACGACAGTTCATACTGCAATGCAACCGAGTTTTTCGAGTCAGCATCTAAAACAGGCAGCAGGTTCAACCACGGTGTATCGCTTTTTACAAAAAAATCGAATTTGGTATCCTGCTGCTTTTTTCGTCCCAATTCTTTATCGTTCAGCACGGCTGCATCATCATTCAAAAACTTCCTGAAATAGCTTGCATCATCCTTGTAAAATAACGATCGATCAAGAATTGAGATATACTTTTCAGCAGTCTTGTAATTTCCTTTTATCAGCTCGGTTTTAATCAGCATTTTTAATGTTTCAGGTGTGTAGCCATAAATTACCGTGTATTCGTAAGCCCAACGCTGCGCTTCATTTACAACGCCAATGGCATAATAATAATAACCGCCAAATTGTAGGTACTGACCAATATTTTGCCACTTCAAAAACAGTGTGCTTCCATCGTTGCTTTGCGGGAAATTAAAAAACGAATCGCCCAATCGCCCGGTTTCGGCCAAAGCCACATTATTTAAAAACAACGTTAGTTTGTTCGTGGTGGGCTCGTTAAAATTATAACGAATCAGCTCGTCATATTTTTGCTCGTAAAACAATTTCTCAGCCTGAAAATAGTGTTTACTCTTCACATCAATATTCTGAAAGGCAGCAACAACAAGCACCACTAAAATTAGATAGGGAGAGAATCCGGCCAATTTTATCTGTCTGATTTTTATCCGCTCAATTGCCTTAATTCTAATTTTTGCAAACACAGGAATGAGAAGTAATAATAAAACGGTCAAACCAAATAATACAACCTGTCCGCCGATAACTGTTGTCAAAAATGGAAATACTAAAAGCGAATCGGTAGTATAGAAAAACAAGTACTCTTTACCGATCCAAAAGAAAACCGCAAGGCTGATCCAGCTCAATGTCAACTTCAACCAGCTTTTTTGTTGTAGGAAATAAATGCTTGACAAACCGAGCAACAGAAAACAATAACTACCAAACAGAAAATACAAAATGGGAAGTACAATTACTATCCACCACTGATATTTGAATTTGCTCTTTATCAGACTCCAAAAGAGAAGTAACTGCACTAAAATTCCAAGGTTATTTAATGCCTGATATTGGTAATTTGTTTGCAGGTAAAAAAGTAAGGCTCCAATTAAAAATGGCATGAACAAGAACTGTTCTGCGCCTAACTTTTTGCCGATTTTGGCTAACAACCAAACAATCAGCAAAACCTCCAAACTCACAATAAGCGCTCCAACCAAAGGGTAATAATAGAAGGCAATTTGTAACTGTCCCAGGTATTCCAGAACTCCGCCCGGTTGGTCGAGGTGCTGTTTCAGGAAAGAAAAAGAGACTTGAAATAAGGACGACTTTTCCTGATAAAAGAAAATATAGTCGGTAAAACTGTACAGAAAAATAGTTGCGAACAGAAACAGCAGCACTGCAGGAAGAAAGCGAAATATTATTTTGGTTTTATCTGGAACTGAAGTCATTTCAATTGATTTAATTGTTTGCCCATTGGGCTTGTAAAGCTTCTTTACCGGCAGCTTCCCGAATTTCGCCCGGTGTAAGGTCAACATCCGTTTTGGCAAACTCAGGGATATTAAATGTTTTTACAAAATCCCTGTAAAATCCGGGATCCTCCTGAGGCAAAACAAAAGGTTTACTTGCAACACCGTTTTCATCTATAAAAGAAATATACGGACGGGCTGTTAGGCCATCGCCACGTTTGCTGCTAAATACCAACCATTTACTATTCGACGACCAACTGTGGTAACTTTCGGTAAAATCGCTGTTGTTTCCACATTTCTTCACCTGCAAATTCCCCAAATCAATCGAATAAAGGTCGGCCTCTTTATGCCAGATAGAAAAGTTACCATAATCGTGCAAGGTAAAGATCAACACATTTCCGGCCGGTGCTATCCGCGGAAAGGAAACGCTCTTTCCAATAGCTGCAGCATCAAAAACCAACTCAGGTTCTGAAAATTTTCGCAGCTCCGGATCGAATGCAACCCGGTACAAATCATATTTTATATCCCGGTAATCGTAATTCTCGGCAATTTGAGCAGCACGGCAGAAATACAAAAAATGTCCGTCAGTCGACCATTCCGGGTAAGTATCCATAAATTGCTTTTTCGGATCAACAGGCACCTGCATTATTTCATTTTTATCCACGTCATACATTACCAACGAAGAGTTCAGATCAGAAACCTCGATCTTTTTGTTTTCCATGGAATGAAACTGCTGCACCACTTTATTCGATGAGAAAGCCACATATTTCCCCGACGGATGCCAGCGCGGATAAACGGCGCCGTTTTGCATTTCCTTGGTTTTCATGTTCACTTTTTTCAACTCACCATCTTCAACAAAATAAGTCCCGCCCAAATTACCGCGCATGTGAAACATAAAATCATCGGCATTCTGGTTATTAAAAGCATGGCAGTTCACGCAATTTTGCCCAACCACGTTATTTTGAATTACCGCCTTTTCCTTAAAACTTTCAAGGCTTCGTTGAACAATGCTCAGTTCGGTCCAGCTTTCGTAGCCCGGATATAACAAACGGTAATACAAAAACGGATCAACTTTTTCGGCAGAAACAGTATTGGTAAAAACAGGATATTGAATCCACTTGTCATCTTTCTCAATTGAGATTAGATAGCTGATTTTTGCTCCCAGGTTTTCGCCAAGCAATTTTTTCCATTTTTTTTCTGATAATCGAAATTGACCATCTCGAGATGAAACAGCTAATCTCCCCGCCTTTTCACCCGAAATATTCAGATAATAAGCATCTCCTTCTTCTTCAACCAAAAAATTAAGTGGAGCAATATTGGCAGGAATTGTAACTTCAGTATAGTCGGGATAAATTTTTACCGAATCACTATTTTTCAGAATTTCCCCGTTTGGCTTTGATACACAGGAGAATAAAAACAGCAACCCGATAAGGCATATTGAATGGTAGCGTAGGCTCATTGTTAGTTTTATGTTTGCGTTTATTGCAAAGCCTGAAATTAATAAAATCATTCAAAATACGCTTCTCAAATACGCGGGAAAAATTGACAGATTTGTAATCAAAACAATTACAATTCCGAAGTAAATCTTCATATATGTTTAAAATTCGTTCAAATTCCGAGATTTTGATTTCAATTCGTTTTGAGAATAAATTTTAATTTTTACATTTGTTTCATCGTTACAAAAATTATGAAAATTTTATCTATCAATATTATTGTCCTACTCGTTGTCATTCTTGGAAGTTCTGAGAAAGGTCATTAATTTGTATAGATACTAAAGATATTTATAAGCCTTTCTCAAAACAGAGAAAGGCTTTTTTAATGTTATAACAGACAGAAAAAGACAAAAAAGTATGCATAACACATTACGAAGCAACACAACCACACAGGGCCGCAGAATGGCCGGGGCACGCAGCCTTTGGAGAGCTAACGGAATGAAAGAAGAACACTTTGGGAAACCTTTGATTGCAATTGTTAATTCGTTCACTCAGTTTGTTCCGGGGCATGTTCATTTACACGAAATTGGCCAGTATGTAAAAAGTTTAATTGAAAAAGAAGGCTATTTTGCTGCTGAATTTAACACCATTGCCATCGACGATGGGATTGCAATGGGCCACGACGGGATGTTATATTCGCTTCCGTCGCGCGATGTGATTGCCGACAGTGTTGAGTACATGTGTAATGCGCACAAAGTAGATGCAATGGTTTGTATATCGAACTGCGATAAAATTACTCCGGGAATGATGATGGCCGCTATGCGCCTGAATATTCCGGCAGTATTTGTTTCGGGCGGGCCAATGGAAGCCGGCGAAGTTGACGACAAATTCCTCGACCTTGTTGATGCAATGGTTATGGCTGCCGACACCAAAATTGCTGATTCGTATGTGCAAAAGGTGGAAGAAAACGCTTGTCCTACCTGCGGATCATGCTCGGGAATGTTCACCGCCAACTCGATGAACTGTCTGGCTGAAGCTATTGGTTTGGCACTTCCCGGAAACGGAACAATTGTAGCCACACACGCCAACAGAAAGAAATTATTTGAAGAAGCTGCACAAAAAATTATCGCAGCAACAAAAGCATATTATTTCGAAGGCGACGATTCGGTACTTCCAAGAAGTATTGGTTCGCGCGATGCCTTTCTAAATGCAATGAAATTGGATATTGCCATGGGAGGATCAACCAACACGGTACTTCACCTGCTGGCTATTGCACACGAAGCCGAAGTTAGCTTTACTATGAATGATATCGACCAGCTTTCGCGCATCACACCAAACCTGTGTAAAGTGGCGCCTAATGGTCATTACCATATTCAGGATGTTAACCGTGCCGGTGGTATTCTTGGTATTTTGGGCGAATTGGAAAAAGGCGGTTTAATGGAAACCAACGTTTCGCGTATCGACGGACGAACGTTGGCAGAAGCCATTGCCGAATACGATATTAAACGTGATACGGTTACCGAGGATGCGATAAACCGATATAAATCGGCTCCGGGTGGAGGTCGAAACCTGGTTATGGGATCGCAGCAAAGCGCCTACAAAGAATTGGACGATGACCGTGCCAATGGTTGTATCCGCGATTTCGAGAATGCCTACAACAAAGACGGCGGATTAGCTGTTCTTTTTGGTAACATCGCTGAAAAAGGCTGTATTGTAAAAACTGCAGGTGTTGATCCGTCGATTTTTAAATTCACGGGAACAGCAAAAGTTTTCGATTCGCAGGACGATGCGGTGAATGGAATTCTTGGCGATGACGTTCAAAAAGGTGATGTTATCGTTATTCGTTATGAAGGGCCAAAAGGAGGACCGGGAATGCAGGAAATGCTCTACCCTACCTCGTACCTGAAATCGATGCAACTGGATAAACACTGTGCACTGATAACCGACGGACGTTTCTCGGGTGGAACATCGGGATTGTCTATCGGCCACGTGTCTCCGGAAGCAGCTGGTGGCGGTGCAATTGCACTAATTCGCAACAACGATAAAATTGCCATCGACATTACCGAGCGTTCTATCAACCTTGTAATTTCTGACGAAGAATTGCAAAAACGCCGCGACGAAGAAGAGGCAAAAGGCGCAAAAGCATGGAAACCTGCAACACGAGTCCGCAACGTATCGAAAGCGCTTAAAGCTTATGCAAGCCTCGTTTCATCGGCCGATATGGGAGCCGTAAGATTAATTGACTAATTGAGATAAAAGAATAAAACAAAGAACAAACAGATAGCCGGCATCAGCACCGGCGCTAAAAAGTAAACAATATGACAGCAAAAAAAGTTACCGGTTCACAAGCATTGATCCTGTCGCTTATGGAAGAAGGGGTGGATACCATTTTCGGGTATCCGGGCGGTGCAATTATGCCCGTTTACGATGCGTTGTATGATTTTGACAAAGAGGTAAAACATATTTTAACCCGCCACGAACAGGGAGCCATTCATGGTGCCCAGGGCTATGCGCGCGTCACCGGAAAACCTGGAATTGTCTTTGCAACTTCAGGTCCAGGTGCTACTAATCTTATGACGGGAATCGCGGATGCGATGATCGATTCAACACCATTGGTGTGTATCACCGGACAAGTAGCTGAGCCGCTGCTCGGAACCGATGCATTCCAGGAATCGGACATCGTGGGAATGTCAATTCCAGTTACTAAATGGAATTACCAGATTACTACATCCGAAGAAATTCCGAAAGTAATTGCTCAGGCTTTTTATATCGCCACAACTGGCCGTCCGGGCCCGGTTTTAATTGATGTAACAAAAGATGCACAATTTGGCGAGCTGGAATACGAATACGAAAAATGTAAAAAAATTCGCAGTTACGTACCGGAAACCAGTATTGATCCACACCAGATTAAAGCGGCTGCCGATTTAATTAACGAAGCTAAAAAACCGTTGCTGTTTGTTGGACAGGGAATTATTATCAGCCATGCTGAAGAAGAAGTAAAAACGTTTATTGAAAAGACCGGAATTCCTGCAGCCTGGACCTTATTGGGACTTTCTGCATTGCCAACCGATCATCCGCTTAATGTAGGAATGTTGGGTATGCACGGAAACTACGGTCCGAATAAACTCACCAACGAAGCCGACCTGATTATTGCGGTGGGAATGCGTTTTGACGACCGCGTTACCGGCAAGGTTAGCGAATACGCCAAAAAGGCCAAGATCATTCATATTGAGATCGATCCGGCAGAAATTGATAAGATCGTAAAAACGGATGTGGCCGTATTGGGTGATGCGAAAAAAGCATTAAAAATGCTTATCGACAATGTAAATCCGAACAATCACGAAAACTGGCATAACGAATTTAAAAAATGCGACGCCATTGAAAACGAAAAGGTTATTCAGAAAGACCTTTACCCTACAAAACCGGGGTTGACAATGGGTGAAGCCGTTAGAATTGTGTCAGAAAAGACAAATAATGAGGCTGTTCTTGTTACCGATGTTGGTCAGCACCAAATGATCGCACAGCGTTATTTCGGATTCAAAAAATCGAGAAGTAATGTAACCTCGGGAGGTTTGGGAACAATGGGATTTTGTTTGCCAGCTGCAATGGGAGCACAACTTGGAGCACCCGACCGTACTGTTGTTGGTATTGTTGGCGATGGTGGTTTCCAAATGACCGTTCAGGAGCTGGGAACAATCGCGCAAAACAATTTGCCGGTTAAAATCATGTTGCTGAATAACAACTTCCTTGGAATGGTGCGTCAGTGGCAGCAGTTATTCTTCGAAAAACGCTATTCGTTTACTGAATTGCATAATCCCGATTTTATTACAATCGGTAAAGGATTTGGAATACCGGGCCACACCGTTGACAAACGCGAGGATCTGGATGCAAGTATCAAAAAAATGCTCGACCACGATGGTCCTTATTTGCTGGAGGTGAAAATTGAGAAAGAAGACAATGTGTTCCCGATGGTTCCAACGGGTGCATCAGTTTCGGATGTAATTTTAGAGCCTTAAATTCGGATTTTGAATAACGAAAAAAGTTGAAAAAATGAGAAAAGAATATATCCTTACAGTTTATTCTGAAAACCACATTGGTCTTTTAACCAGGATCACAAACGTTTTCACACGCAGAAAAACAAATATCGACAGTCTTACCGTATCAGAGTCGGCATTGCAGGGCATCTATAAATTTACAATAGTAATACACTGTACCGATGCGATGGCGGTAAAACTGGTTAGCCAAATTGAAAAGCAAATCGATGTATTGAAAGCTTTTTATCACACCAACGCTGAAATGATCTTCCAGGAAATTGCTTTGTATAAAGTTCCGATCGAACCGATTTACGAGAGCGACACTATCGAAACGATCGTTCGTAAAGCTGGCGCCCGTATTCTTGAAATTACCAAAGATTATGTGGTAATTGAAAAGACCGGCCACAAGGAAGATACACAAGCGTTGTTCGAGGAGTTAAACCAGTTTAAGGTAATGCAGTTTATCCGCTCAGGAAGAGTAGCGATAACACGCGATCCTATCGAGCGTTTATCAGAGTTCCTGAAAGAGCGCGATGCGTTTTTAACAAGTTTAGATTAAAAAATCTATAGTCCAAAACTACCTGCCCGTCAGAAAAACTGACGGGCTTTTTTATTTTTTACCATCCCCATTTTCAATATACGAATCAAGCATCACCTGTAATTCCATTTGAATCATCAGTTTTATACAAAAAGTAGATTGTAATTTCTGCCTGCCGGCGGCCAAACTATTTGGCTTAATCCAAATAGTATGCACAAAGATCAAGGCTCCTTTTGATCTTAACCCTCCATTCTCATAAAACCCAAATTCGGACGGGTGATCTCCTCGATTCCTCGAAGCTTCCCGCTCTCATTAAGGTTTTATTTCAACTCCGCGCTAAGACCAAAAGAGGCCGTCCACTAATGTAGCGTCAGAAACATCGGAGCCTGGCCTCGTCCGGTGAGCCGGAAAACAAGAGGTGACGGCGTCAAAAAATTACTGTTGTTTGAGGAGGTACGACGAGTTTCAGGAATTTTAGCAGGCACCGCGCAGCTTTTCCGAGGGAAGCGGGCGCAGCCTTGACTTTTGTGTTTACTATTTGTGGCAAGACAAATAGTAAAATCCGTCTGATAAGACAAAAGAAGTTTCTTTCCCATATAACCTGATTCATTACTGAAATTTGGATCTTAATGTTTTTCTTCTCCATCAAAATTTAAACGTGATCTTAAATCTTAATTATTTTGTTAATCTGTCAAATTATATCATTTGTCATACAAATTCATTGAAAAGATTTATCAACTTTGTAAAAAAACTGCACTATTACAATGAACCTTATAATCGACACGATTGATATCTACCAATCTCCCATCAAATTAAAAGAACCTTTTGTTATTTCATTAGGCCCAATGTATCACGCCCAAAATGTGATCGTTGTTATCCACACAAACCAAGGCATTACAGGCTTTGGCGAATGTAGCCCGTTTATGACGATCAACGGCGAAAGCATGGAAACCTGTTTTATTGTTGGGCAGTATCTGGCCCAGGTTTTAAAAGGAAAAAACCCGGAAGACATTGAGGCATGCACACACGCAATGGACAAAACTATTTATGGTAATTCGAGCATAAAAAGTGCTTTCGACATGGCGTTGTATGACATCTCGGCGCAAAAAGTCGGTGTACCACTTTACCAATTTCTTGGAGGGCAAAACGACAAGGAAATGCAAATAGATTATACGGTAAGTCTTACCAACCCGGAAAAGATGGCTGCCGATGCTAAACGTATTGTTGAGAATGGTTTTGAGATCGTAAAAGTAAAGCTTGGCCACTCGAAAGAACAGGATGTGGAAAGCATTAAAAGAATTCGCGAAGCGATTGGTCCAAAAATTCCGATTCGTTTGGATGCCAACCAGGGATGGAAAACCGAAGAAGCACTCGATATTTTAAAAGCGCTTACACCTTATAAAATACAACATTGCGAGGAGCCTATTCCGCGTTGGGATTACATGGCTCTACCTGAGATCCGGCGATTCAGCCCTATTCCAATTATGGCCGACGAAACCTGCTGTGATCACATCGATGCAAAACGATTGATCGATTTATATGCCTGCGACCTGATCAATATTAAACTGAGCAAATCGGGTGGTATTTTTAAAGCACTGAAGATTGTGAAATTTGCTAAAGCCGCAAAAATGGAAATCCAGGTTGGTGGATTCCTTGAAACGCGTTTGGGATTCACCGCAGCAGCCCATTTTTCCCTTTCTTCAAAAAACATTGTTTATTACGATTTTGACACACCATTAATGATGGAAGAAGATCCGGTTGAAGGAGGTATTATTTATGGCGACAAGGGTAAAATTACCATTACTGAAACGCCCGGACTAGGTGCCAGCATTAATGAAGATTTTCTGTTGGGACTAAAAAAGGTTACCGTCTAAACAAAGCGAAATAGCTGAAAAGACACCAAATTCACCATTCCGTTTTCGCACATTTTTACGGCTCAAAAATATTCCCTACCTTTCATAAACTTTGGTTAGAGAACAAAAAAGCCTGTGATGAAAACGAGATGGTGTACATTTCTACTCTTCCTGATCATTTCCGGATTTATTCCTACAAATGTGTTGTATGCGCAATTACCGTTCACACGTCAGGATACAACGCCGTTAAGTGATCAGATAGAAGAAATCACCATTACCGCATTTCGTTCGCCATATAATATTTTTAATACACCGGCGCCGGTTAATTTGCTGCAACCCGAGCAACTTGAATCGGGCGATGCACTCACTCCCATCGATGCGTTGAACCGCATTCCCGGAATTTTAATGCACCACGGCACATTTAACACCAATCGTTTAACCATTCGAGGAATTGGCTCGCGAACGCCATACGGCACAAACAAAATTAAAGCTTACTTTGGCGAAATACCGTTAACTACCGGTGATGGTGAAACCGTTTTGGAAGACCTTGAAAACTCAGCCATTCAACGTGTTGAAATCATAAAAGGACCATCATCGAGTTTGTACGGTGCCGGATTGGCCGGGGTGCTGCTCTTTCATCCGAAAACTGTGGTAAAGGATTTTGTGCAAAACAAAACTACAGTGGCCTCATTTGGCACGTATAAAAACACGCTGTCGGCCGGAGTTACTGCAAATAAATTACAGATTTACACACTTGGCGCATTGCTTTCGAGCGATGGTTACCGCGAAAATAATTCGACAAACCGGGGCAATCTGCTCATCAATTCCATTTACAATTTTTCGGAAAAATCGAACCTTCAGTTTTTGCTAAAAGCCACAAAAATGAAAGGCTATATTCCGAGTTCGCTCGATTTGGAAACCTATGAAAACGATCCGGAAAGTGCTGCACAAAACTGGGCTTCGGTAAAGGGATTTGAGGAGTATAGCAACTCGCAATTTGGCGCGTCGTTTAATCGTTTTACGCTTAACGACGGCAAAATATCGGTTGGTGTTTTTGGAAGTATCCGCGATTTGGATGAACTGCGTCCGTTTAACCGCCTGAAAGAATCGTCAGACTACATCGGGTGGCGTGCTTACATTCAAAAAGTTGTTGCCACAGAAGAATTTCGTATGGTGATGACGACCGGCTTGGAAATGTTCCGCGAAACCTACGACTGGCAGACTTTCGACAACGATAACGATCAGCTACTTTCGGATAACAATGAAAAACGACAATACGAGAATCTTTTTATTCAGTTGGAATCGAACATTAAAGAGCGGGTATTTATTTCTGCCGGCTTGAACGGAAACCTCACACGTTTTAAATACACCGATCATTTTACGGAAAACGGCGACCAGTCGGGTAACCGAAATTACAAACCGGTTTTGTCGCCGCGTTTGGGAGTAAATGTTCTTTTGAATCACGAGAATTCAATTTTTGGAAATATCAGCCATGGTTTTTCAACGCCTTCTTTCGAAGAAACCTTAATGCCTGAAGGCAGTATTAATCCCGACATAAAACCGGAATCGGGATGGAGTTTTGAAGCGGGATTCAGAACCCAAATTACCAACCGGTTTAAACTTTCGGCAAGCTACTACCGCATTTATATCGACAACCTGCTTGTGGCACATCGCACCGGCGAAGATGCTTATGTTGGTGTTAATGCCGGGCAATCAGTGCACCCGGGTTTCGAGGCCGAATTTACATGGGTAACCATTACACACAACAGAAATCCGCTGCTAACTTTATACGGAAGTACAACATTGGCGAACTATCATTTTAACGATTTTGTGAATTTAGGAAACGATTATTCCGGCAATCTTTTACCTGGAACTGCAAAAGAAACATTCAGTTTTGGTTCCACCTTGTCCCCCATCAAAAACTTATCGATAAACGGTTGGTACCGCTATAACGGAAAAATGCCTGTAAACGATGCTAATAGCACTTTCTCGGAAGCATTTGGATTAACCAATGCAGAAATCAGGTACGAAGGAAAAAAGGACAACTTTAAATTTGATATCCGCGGAGGCGTTCAAAATATTTTTGATATTCATTATTCCTCAATGCTGGCTGTTAATGCCCCTTCGTTTGGCGGCAACCCTCCACGATACTACTATCCGGGTAATCCTCGAAATTTCTACATCAGCATACTAATTGGCCTCACCGGGAATAACACTCCTTAAACTAATTAGAAGGTCAATTCCCAAGGCTATTTATTTCCCACAGCAATCACCGATTTTTGCGTTCTGAAATACAAAACATCGCCGCTTATTGCAGGTGAAGCCATAAGCACATCGTTCATTTTATTGTGCTCCAAAATTTCAAACTCAGGGCCTGCTTTAACAACAAAAACATCTCCTTGTTCCGAGCACAAATAAACCTTCCCATCGGCAGCCACACCCGACGCTGTAAAACCTCCAACCGATCCCAGACTTTCTTTATACATCAATTCGCCCGTAGTTGCATTGAATACATTTAACGAACCATTTCCACGCAGGTTATATAAATAATCGCCATAAATCAGCGGCGTTTGCATATACGCGCCACCACGTTTTATACTCCAAACGATACTTTCATTTTCCGTTTCATCCTTTTCGAGAGTTATGTCGCCGGTAGCATCTGTTTTTATGGCATAAATTGGCGAATACCGGCCGTGTGCATTATTTATGAATATCAGGTCGTTGGCAACTACGGGTGTTGGCGTAGGAATATCTCCTCCTCCACTCATTTTCCAAATCTCTTTGCCGGTTTCAAAATCGTAACCGCCCATGTGTTTCCAGCCGTTTACCACCACCTGTGTTTTTCCATCTTTTTCAAACACTGTTGGAGAACTCCAGGTCGAAACTTCCTCGCGCGATGTTTTCCATATTTCTTCCCCGGTATTTATATCGTACGAGGCCAAAAAACAGTCGCCTAAATAATCGCATTGAATGATTACTTTGTCGTTATGAATAATTGGAGAACTTGAGAATCCCCACTCCAACTCGGGCACATCGTAAGGCCCGGCATTCATTTTATCGAATTCCTTTTGCCAAACCAATTCTCCATCCATGTTGTAACAGAACAGCCCGTTTGAGCCAAAGAAAACAACCACATGTTTTCCATCGGTTGCAGGTGTACCATCGGCATGCGATGCTTTTGTATGACGTTTTACTTTGGGAACACGTTTGGTGGCCAGTTTTTCCCAAACGATCTCGCCGGAATTTTTATCGAGGCAATACAATTTGAATTCATGAATGGACTCGTCTTCCACGGCATCACCATCCCCGTACAAACCTATTTTTACTTCGTTATCGCCCGAACTGCTAACGGCTGTAGAAATAAACATTTTATCGTCCCAAATTGTAGGGCTTGAATGCCCTAAGCCGGGTATCTGAGTTTTCCAGAGCACATTTTCTCCGGTTTCGATATTCCAGCTACTTACTGTTTTTGAATTTTCGATAAAACCTTTGGCAAACGGCCCCCGAAAGGATGGCCATTGATTAAGATATTTTTCTTGTGAAGAGGCGGTAAAAATAAGACACACTAATACGAATGCGGTACAAAGCAGTTGTTTCATTTATCAGATTTTTGGTACAAACCATAAAAGTAGACAAATGAAACAACTAACAAAGTTATGATACCAAAAATCTTTATTTGGCAATAATTTTAATCGTTGTTCTACGATTTAACCGGCGTCCTTCAACCGTTTCGTTGGTAGCTACAGGTTTTGTATCGCCATATCCTTCCGATTGCAAACGGCTGCTTGTAATACCATTTTCAACAAGGTAATCAACTACCGATTTTGCCCTTAATTTCGAAAGTTCAAGGTTACTTTCCGGATTACCCGAGCTATCGGTATGTCCCTGAATCTCTACTTTTAAGCCACCATTATTTTTCAAAAAGCCGACCAGTTTCTGCAATTCAGGTTCCGACTCCGAAAGGATCGCAAACGAATCGGTTTCGTAATAAATGTTGTGAAGATCCATTTCGGCACCAACTTCTATTGGTTCCAATTCAATGTTCAGAATAAACGGATCGGTCAAAGAATTCTCATCCGCTAAACGCATAGATTGCGAGTAGAACATAAACCCATCTTCCGAAACATTAAATGCATAATTGCGCCCCACAGGCAAGGCGAGCATAATCTGGCCGTTTTCGTCGGCTTTTTCGATGCGTGGTTCACTAACTGATGAATTCAGGTTAACAAGCTCAATATCGGCCATAACCGGTTCGGTTGTTGCTCTATTTGTAACTTTTGCTTTGATGTAAGTAACAGGTCGTGGTTGTAATCCACGATCCAGATTAAAGGAAAAAATATCAAGCCCGTTATCCGATTCACGTGCTGATGAAAAATAGGCAATATCGCCAATCGAGCTAATTGTCAGCCCCATATCATCTTTGTAGGTATTTATGGGGTAACCCATATTTTTCAGGTCTTTCACTTCGCCATATTCGGTAATTTCGGCTGTAAACAAATCGAGCCCTCCCATACCTACATGCGTATCGGAAGCAAAGTAAAAGTTGTGGTTATTGGCATGAATGAATGGCGAAATCTCGTCGCCCGAAGTATTCAAAGCTTTCATATTTTCCGGCTTACCCCATTGCGGTTTTCCATCGTCTGAAAAGCCGTTAAAAGCAATCCGCCAAATATCTTTTTGTCCCATTCCTCCGGGCCGGTTACTCGAAAAATAGAGGTAATGATTATCAGACGATAGCGAAGGTTGTCCTTCCCACGACGCAGTGTTTAAAGGTGCTCCTGCATTTTGTGGTTCGGTCCATTTTCCTTCAACTAATCGTGAGAAATAGATATCGCAACTCCCCAAACCATCTCCACGGTTACAGGCTGTAAAGAACAGTATTTTTGCATCGGCCGATAATGTTTGAGCACCTTCGTTATCTGCAGTATTCACTTCGCTCATCGGCACAGCATTGTCCCAGTTGAACGAGTCGATTTCGGCCATAAAAAAGTCTTCCTGTGGCCGGCCCCCGTCTTTCATCAAACGGGTAAAAACCAAATGTTTTCCATCGAGCGACGGCGTTGGCCAATATTCATCATTGGCAGTGTTTATCTCGTCGCCCAGATTCGTGGGCTCAAAAGCCACCGGATTCTCGATGCTGTTGAGTGCGAAACGACAACTGGCAATTTTACACGCCAACAGAAACTGCCGCTTTTCCGGAATATTTTTATTCTCCTTGTATTTCTCGTAGAAACTGAGCGCCTCGGAATACATTCCCAGCTTATAAAACGATTCTCCTAAACGAAAATCAATCAGCGGGTTATCATCCAATTCTACGGCCTTGGTGAGGTGTTTTATTTCCAGGCGGGTGGAATCCAAATCTTTATAAATCTCAGCCAACAAAAGGTGAGCACTCGCATACTCCGGGTCTTTCTTTAAAAGCTTGTCAGCCGCTTCAATTGCTGCCGGATAATTATCGTCGACATAATACTTTCGGGCTTCTTCAAACAACTTGTCCGATTTTTTAGAATCCTGTGCCTGTGCCCCAATCCAAAGAGTAGCACAAAAAAGTATCAGAACAATATTTTTAAGTCTTTTCATGAATAACATATTACAAACACTTCCGTATAACTTTACAATTTTATAAAAATAATAAACGACAGATTTGTTTTATTTATTTTTTTTCTATTTTGCCTGCGGAAATTTATTTAATCTAACTATTTAATTTTTAATTACATTGGTTTACCCACGTGATGAAAAAGAAAGTAAACAAAAATCGTTACCCCGAATTAGACAAATTTGACCGAAAACAAAACAAACACGCCGGATCGCGTGACAAAAGTTCTAAACAAAAATTTTCTATTTACGACGAGTTCGATGAAGATGATGATATGCCTGATTATACTTCCGAATTCGACGACGAAGAAGAATAACTCAGATCACCATATCAATTAATTACGTCTGCAAGCAGAGGCTGCAGATCGGCTAATCGTAAAATGCCTCAAAACCGGGGTATTGGTACCGTGCTTTGGCTATTTTCTCAGGAAAAACAAAGTACGAAACCTCTGCTTTTGCGCATTCTTCGCCGGCTCCGTCGTACAGCGATGCACTTATTTTTGCAGTCCGTCCCTCGTGCGCTATCAGCTTGCCTTTTATGGTTACTTCGCCTTTTGAAACTTTTACGGCCTTTAAATAACTCACCTGCATATCGGTGGTAACACCGGCAGTTTTTAGTTTTAACATTACGACCCAGCCGCCGATCTCGTCGAGTAGAGTGGCTTGAATTCCGCCGTGTAAAACGCCAATCCAGCCTTCATAACTACGCTCGGGTTTCCATTTTGTGATAATCTCGTCACCATCTTCCCAGAACTCGAGCTGCAGGCCCGCACTGTTGTATGGCGAACAGGCAAAACAATTGTATTCGCCAATGTTCTTTGGATCTTTCCAGGGATTTTTGATTTTTTTCATGCTTAATAAATCAACCTTTGTAACCTCCCCCCTGTCGCTTCTTCGGCGCTCCTGTCCTCCGTCGGCTGACGGAGACAATCGGAACGAAGTTACGATAGGGGTTAACAAGTTAGCTTCGATAAAATTTCCTTAACCAAAACGAGCCGGTAATTACCAGCTCGCTTTTTCAATTATTTTAAAGCTTCTAATTATTTCCTAAAATAATAGGCAGCCCGTCTTTGCCGCTACCAATAACAACAACTTTCGAATTAGGCGACTCGGCCAACGATGTTGTTGCCTCAATACCACGCTGAGTTAAGATTTTATCTGTTAAACTCGCGTTGATAATGCGGTTATAGTTGGCAATACCTTCTGCCTCAATTCTGCGTCGTTCAGCTTCCGATTCTTCACGTTTCAAACGGAATTCATAAGCCAACGCTTCCTGTTCCTGCTGCAACTTATTTTCAATAGCGCCTTTAATCTGAGCCGGTAAATTAATCGAACGGATTAACAAGGCACGCATATCGATAAAATTTTCACTTAACACTTTTCGTGTTTCTGTAATTATAGTCTGCTCTACTTCTGCCCTTTTTGTTGAGTAAATTTCTTCGGCTGTGTAACGCCCTGCAACTTGTCGTACTGAAGATCGAACCTCAGGGATAACCAACACATTTATAAAGTTAACCCCAAATTGTTCGTGCAAAAATCCAATCTTCTGATATTCAGGATTAAAACGAACCGTTACATCAACATTTACTGAAAGACCGTTTTTATCCAGCACATCCATTGTTTCATCGCGCTGTTGTTCGCGCACATTGTAAATTTCCAGTTCGTTCCATGGAGCGATTATATGGAATCCTTCACCAAAAATATTATCCTTATCCAAACCGGTGGTATAGGGCTTAAAAATTACCGCCTTTTCACCAGGCTTTAATATTTTAAACATGCGGCCACCAAAAAGCAGCAAAACAATTAATATAACTGCACCCAATACCAGGTAAGATGATTTAAAATTGAATTTCATAACCTTTTTTCTTTTTATATGATTAGACAAATGTACAAAGTTTATAGGATGTGTACTGCCTAAATTATGTTTTATTTAAATAGCACGATCAATGCATTGTTGGAAGCACTAATCTTTTAATTTTGGTGATGAAAACTCTGGTCAAAAAAAAAATTAATTTATTTAAAATGAAAAAGCTGCTTTTACTTCTGTTTGCGTTTCTGTTGGTTAGTAACGCGTTCGCACAACATTTTTTCGATACTGATTTTAACACCCGCAAAAAGTACATTATTCTTTGCGATCCCACGGTTCATCGTATAAAAACCATTCAATACCTTACCGATAACGACATTCTGAAGGTGAATAAAAACAAGGTAAAATTTGTTGGTGTTTATTACGAAAAACAGAAAAGCGATTACCCAAAAACGCAGGATTACATCAACGAAAATGGGCTCGATAACTTTTTTCTGCACGAAATTACCGGCGACCTTAACGAAACAAATTTATACCAGGAAAACGATGTTACCGCTCAACTGAAAAAGGTTTTCGATAACTCAATCGGGATTATATTTTTTGGAGGCGCCGATATTCCACCTGCCATTTATGGCGAGGAGAATACAAAATCGGGAGTGTACACTCCTGCCCGTCATTATTACGAAGCCACTTTTATGTTTCACCTGTTGGGAGGCTACCAGGACGAATCGTTTAAGCCCTTCCTTGCCGAGCGCCCCGATTATGTGGTGACCGGTTTTTGCCTGGGCATGCAAACCATGAATGTGGGAACCGGCGGAACTTTAATACAGGATATTCCGGCTGAAATTTACAACGCCGAAACACCCGAAGAAACCGTTGCCATTGGCCGCGCTAATATGCACCGCAATTACTGGCAGTTAATCGAGGAGGATTCGCTTTTTATGGGCATCAACCTGCATACGATACAATTTACTGATAATCCGTTTTTTGGAGAGACCATAAAAGTGTCGAAAAAAGCAACGCCACGTATTTACAGCAGCCACCACCAGGCCATTGAAAAGCTGGGAAAAGGAATGGAAGTAACCTGTTTATCGCCCGACGGAAAAATTATTGAAGGCGTTGCACACAGTACTTATCCTCATGTTTTTGCGGTACAGTTTCATCCTGAAGTTTCAGCGTTGTATGAAGATATGGACCTGAAAATATTTCATCCGGATGATGAGCCAAAAACGTATCATGATATCCTTGGAAAATCAGATGTGAAATTTCATAAGGATTACTGGAAACACATTTCCGAATCGTTTAAAGATGTGAAAAAGCCGAAATATAATCAGAATTAGATTGATGCTTTCGAGCAAGAAATGATAAAAGAGAAGCCCGGAGATTGAAGAACAATTCAAACTCCGGGCTTCTTTCTTTCTGGTTCCGGCCCTTTAGCGCTTTTTCCAAACAGAGATTTCAACCACCGAAACCTCAATATTTCGGGATGAGACAGTTTTTGCTGCAGTCAGATTAATTGGCTCTTTCACCAATTCAAATTGTTCCTGCAACAAAGCCTTTATTCCTTCAAAAGAAGTTACCGGCTCTCCATCTTCTTTAAATGCACCCGGCCAGTTTTCTCGTTTTATATTGTTCTTTTCCCAATCGTAAGTTGAACCAAGAATGAGAACTCCATCAGCATTTAATCGCTCATGAATCGTCGCCAAAAACTGTTTCGGGTTATACAACTCTTCCAATAAATTAATGGCCAGAACAACATCGTAATCCCTGTAAATTGGTTTCAGATTATTGGCATCGGCCTGCATAAACTGCAGGTTATCTTTTGGATTCAGTCCAAGTTCCGACAACTGCACGTCATTGTAATGCACCAACTCGCCTTCGTCTTTGGTTATGTAACGAATAAAACCCTGCTTCTGCAACTGGATCGCCATTCGGATAAAACGTGCCGAAAAATCAAGACCCGTAATCTGCTTAAAGGAATCAGACAGTTCAAAAACTGTTCGTCCGGTATCGCAATTCAAATCCAGAAGTTTCAGAGAATTTTGGTCGCCTACATATTCTTTGCAAATTTCGGCTATACTTTTCGGAAAATTGTCGAATCCCAAAACCGGCTCTCCATAATTAAACTCACACGACTGGGCCACTTCCGAATCAGTTTCATACGAGTCGTTGCGAATAATCAGTGGTTTTTCAGATTCCACCAAACGAAAACCTGCGTGCTGATAAAAATGCCTGCGGAAAGCATAACGCGCATGCCAGGTCGCTTCGTTACCCGTTGAAATCCACGAACCGCCTTTTATCAAGTTGTGTTTGCCGTCGAAAGTTGGTGTTGCAAAATCGTCGTACAAGGGGTGCACTTTAAATCCGGGATAACCGGTAACCGGTGTTTCCGTCCATTGCCACACATTACCGATAATATCGTAAAATTCTCCTTGTTTAAATTGATTTACCAGGCAGGGTGACACGAACTTTTCCAAACCAATATTTGCCTCTACCGATTCAAAATTATCATCGTTTATGCCGTTCTGTTCCGCCAATCGATACCACTCTGCTTCTGTTGGCAAACGATAAGTTTTACCGGTTTGTTTTGTTTTCCAGTTGGCAAACGCTTTTGCCTCGAGGTAATTCAGTTCTACCGGCCAGTTCCATGGCATTTCAATTTCCTGATCAAAAAGTCGCAGCAAATAATTCTCCTCGTGTTTTCTCCAAAACAGTGGAAATTCAGCCTTCTGATATTGACACCAATTCCAACCTTCTTCTGTCCAGTATTCTTTTGTTTTGTACCCAGCATCCTTGACAAATTCCAGAAACTCACCATTGGAAACAAGGAATTCCGATGCTTTAAAATCATCAACCTCAACCTGATGCTCGCCATATTCAACATCCCATCCGTAAAAACGGTGATCGTATGGTTTGCCGATAAGCACTTCTCCACCCTTAACGTTTAACATGCGGTTCTCAGGTGCATCGCCCGATTCTTTGCATGGCACGTCGAAAATATTCGGCTTTATAAATTCCAGCGGTAATTGCCTTATCAGCACCGACGAAGTTTCAATATGAATGCGCTCGTGCTCAATCCCCATCATAATTATCCAAAACGGATTCTCCCAATTAATGGGCAAAGTCAGCGGAGTTGAGTCGATTACATCCAGCACCACTTCTTTAACTTTCTGGCGGTATTTAAACACCTCTTTTACGGTAGGCCAATCATAATTCGATTCATTCAGATCGTCCCAGCTCATTTCGTCAACTCCAATTGCAAAAATGGATTCGAAATGGGAATTTATACGATGATCGATAATCTTAGCCAGCACCAGTTTATTGATATAAAACACGGCTGTGTGTCCGTAATAAAAAATTAGCGGATGCCGCAGCGGATCGGCCCGCTGATAAAAAGCTCTATCGTTTTTTAAGTGCTCGTAAAGTTTTTCATCCAGAGCATATGTTTTTAGGAAATAATCGCGGATTTCTGCCTTTTTTTGTTCAGCGTTTCCGTTAATCAAATCGGTTGTATGGGTTATCAAATTGTTCATAATCTACTCTATCCTTGAAAATCGGGTTTCAAAATATTAACGAATATAATCAGCATATAGCAAATCAACGATTGAAATTGTTTAAGTTATTGATAATTATTGTACAGGAAAATCAGCTAAGTTTCTGATGCAGATAGATCTTTTCAAAATCAAAAGTTTCACTTTTATCGGCCAGTAACTTGGGCTGAACCATGGTGGCACAAACCTCGAATCCCATTTTTTTATACAAACCAAGAGCAGCTTCGTTCTCTACCCAAACGCGAATAAAAGCTTGATTATACTTATTTCTGTCTACCTCTTTCAGGAACCATGTCAGTAACTTTTTACCAATCCCCTGTCCTTGTTTTGATTTTTCCACCATCATTTCGGCCACATAAACCGAGCGATTCATATCAAAATTCTTGGCAATTTCTTCCGGCAGCAATTCATCAAAACTTAAGGGTGTTAGCAATATCGCACCAATAATTTCATTTTCCTTCATGGCAAGAATTCCGTAGCCTACAGCAAAAATTGATCGAAGGTAGACTTCGGTTTCTTCTTCAGAATGGTATTGAAAGCTTTTACCCGCCGAAAATGAGTCGATGTACAATTTCACCAGTTCGTTTTTGTAGGCTTCAAATTTCCGTTCGTCTACATTAATAAATATCATGTGGTTGTCTCTGTTTCCGTTTTTAGATTTAACACCAAACAGCTCTTTCTGTTTTATGAGATTGAATTAAAATATCTTTTCTATTTTTGCGGCCGCATTACATATACGATAGCAAATGAGTTTTTTAGAAGAGATACAACGTCGTCGCACTTTTGGAATTGTGAGTCACCCGGATGCCGGAAAAACCACCCTAACCGAGAAACTGCTTCTTTTTGGTGGAGCAATTCGTGTGGCAGGTGCTGTAAAAAGCAACAAAATTAAAAAAGGTGCCACTTCCGATTTTATGGAAATCGAGCGCCAGCGTGGTATTTCGGTGGCTACTTCGGTAATGGGTTTCGAGTACAACGGCTACAAAGTTAACATTCTGGATACCCCGGGTCACCAGGATTTCCAGGAAGATACTTTCCGTACACTTACCGCGGTTGACAGTGTTATTATTGTTATTGACGCCGCAAAAGGGGTTGAGCCGCAAACCGAAAAACTAATGAACGTTTGCCGGATGCGCAAAACGCCGGTTATCGTTTTTGTAAATAAAATGGACCGCCCTGCAGGAGATCCGTTTACCTTGATGGATGAAATCGAGGATCAGCTGAAAATTAAAGTTCGCCCGCTAAGTTGGCCAATTAACAATGGCCCAGATTTTAAAGGTGTTTACAATATTTTTAACCGCAGCCTGAAACTTTTCACGCCCGACATTCAGGAAATTGAAGAGCGTATCAAGTTTGAAGATGTTTCGGATCCTACATTGGAAGACCATATTGGCGAAGATGCCGATGTATTGCGCGAAGAACTGGAACTGGTTGAAGGAATTTACCCGGAATTTAATAACGAAGACTACCTGTCGGGAGAACTGGCACCGGTATTTTTTGGTAGTGCGCTGTATAACTTTGGTGTACAGGAACTGCTCGATTCATTCGTTAAAATTTCTCCTATCCCGCAACCAAGTTCTACCGAAGAACGTGTTGTAAAACCCGAAGAAAAAGGGTTTACCGGTTTTGTTTTTAAAATTCATGCCAACATTGATCCAAACCACCGAAGCAGAATTGCTTTCGTAAAGATCTGCTCCGGTAAATTCGAACGAAATAAAATGTATAAGAATGTTCGACTGGGAAAATCGTTCCGAATTTCTAGCCCGACCGCTTTTATGGCTTCGCAAAAAGAAATTGTTGAAGAGGCTTTCCCTGGAGATATTATTGGTGTGCCCGATACCGGAAACTACATCATTGGCGACACCGTTACAGATGGTGAAGATATCCATTTCAAAGGACTGCCGAGCTTCTCGCCAGAGATGTTCCGTTTTGTAGAAAATGCCGATCCAATGAAATCGAAACAGCTGGCAAAAGGTGTTGACCAGTTGATGGATGAAGGTGTTGCGCAGCTTTTTACCAGTGCTTTTAACGGACGAAAAATTATTGGAACTGTTGGTCAACTGCAGTTTGAAGTTATACAGTATCGTTTGGAACATGAATACGGAGCGAAATGTCGTTTCGAGCCACTATCGATGCACAAAGCCTGCTGGATTGAGTGCGACGATGAAAAAGTGCTGACCGAATTTAAAAAACGCAAGCACCAGAAAATGGCAAAAGACAAACTGGGGCGCGATGTTTTTATGGCCGATTCATCGTTTATTTTGCAAATGGCACAAGACGAATTCAAAGACATTAAGTTCCATTTTACTTCGGAGTTCTAGACGAACAAGTCAAAAGGAAAAAATACAAAGGCAAAAGGAAAAGTTGAGAACAGCTTTGCTGATCGAATTGAAAATCGGCCATAGCCAAATCCCGACCAAAGCGTCGGGAGGAAAAGTACGGGTACTGTCATTTCGAACAAAGAGAGAAATCTGTAACTTTGAATAGTAGACTTAGCTGTTTTTCTGCGTCGAGATGAAGAAAGAATTCATACATTTACTTCTATGGAAACAGGTTTTTACGACAGTAATTTATTCATTTATTTACTGCTTCCGGGATTAATTTTTATATCCCGAATCGCGGATGTAACCATTGGAACCATTCGTATTGTAATGGTATCGAAAGGGCATAAACTTTGGGCTCCAATCCTCGGATTCTTCGAAGTGTTGATTTGGTTAATAGCTATTACAAAGATCATCGAAAACCTGGACAACTGGCTTTGCTACATTGCCTATGGATTGGGTTTTGCTGCCGGAAATTATATTGGTCTGTTGATTGAAGAAAAACTGGCACTTGGTATTGTTAAACTTCAGATTATTACCAAAAAAGATGCAAGTAAACTTATTGAAAATCTGAAAGCTGCGGGATATGGCATCACTCACCATAATGCGCAGGGGGCAAACGAAAAAGTTAGTATTATTCACAGCATCATCAAACGTTCGGAAATTAAGAAGGTAGAGCTGATCGTAAAAACTACGAACCCGAAAGCCTTCTATTCACTTGAAGATGTAAAATTCGTAAATGAAGGAGTCTTTCCTATTCATCCAACCCGTTTTCGTTTACGGAAAGGAAAGTAACAGTCTTCTTTCTCATTTGGCAAAATTGCAATAGGCAAAATTTAAATTCTCAAAACTCAAATAAAAAAGTCAACCACAAAGTTGCACAAAGAAGACACAGAGTTTCACAAAGTTGGTTCACACCTTAAGCATTGACGCATTAAAGCATTCATGCATTTTCAGCACTAAATCCCTCTGCAATCAAAAATCGTTAATCATCATTCGAAATTCTCAATCCTTCAACATTAATCCACCCTTTCAATCAATTCAATAGTAGGTAAATCGCCACCGGCTTTTACAGTTGACATTCCGTGGATCGTAATTTCCGACTTGATAAAATCTTCCTCATCGGCCTTGTAAATATTGTCGACATATTTTTGCGGATTGCGGTCGATATAAGGAAACCAGGTGCTGTGAATCTGAATCATTATGCGATGACCTTTTTTAAAGGTATGCAACACATCCTGTAACGGAACAGTTACGTTAGTTGGTACTCCCGGCTCGAAAGGCTTCGGCTCGGAATAACTGTCGCGGAAACGTCCACGGAACACTTCGTGACGCACCAACTGCTGGTAGCCCCCCATGATTATATTTTTAGGATTGTGCTCGTAATTTGGATGATCATCCGGATACACATCGATCAGTTTTACCACAAAATCAGCATCTGTTCCGGTCATTGAAACCACCAGCTGCGCCAGAATTTCGCCGGCAATAGTTACATCTTCATCCAGAATGTCGGTTTTAAAAGTCAACACATCTGGTCGGTATGAAGCATGTCGCTGATCGTCGGTCATAAACAGGCGTGGCGTAAACGTTAAACCTTCAACCTCCGAACGGTAAGGAACCGGTTTCGCAGGATCGCTAACATAGCTAAACTCATCACCTGCATCGGCTTCCTCGTTCATCAGCAATTTGCCATTTTCCCCGAATGAGAAGGTTACAGGAGCCACATCTTTTGGAGGCCATTCGTCATATTTTTTCCATTCTTTTAATCCGGTATCGAACATAAAAGCTTCCGGCAAAGTCATTTTTCCTTCATCTTTTAAGTAATAGTCGAAAAATGGTTTTTCCATTTCGCGCTGAAAGAAAGTAGAAATACTGTCGCCAAAGTAAATATGATTTATGGTTTGCTGCCCACGTTCACGCGACCAGCCACCGTGTGTCCATGGTCCCATTACAATCGTGCTTTTGGCATCAGGATCGTTGTGTTGAATGGTTTTATAAATGTTTATCGGTCCAAACAGATCTTCGGCATCAAACCAACCACCAACAGTCAACACGGCAGGATTAATATCTTTCAGGTGAGGCAGAATGGAACGCTTTTGCCAAAACTCATCGTAATTCGGATGCTCTACTACCTGGTTCCAAAAGAAGTTATCGTAATGGTATTTTTTAGTGATATTTTTTAGCGGCCCCAGCGCCAGGTTAAACTCGTAACCATTTGCAGGACGATCTTTATACAAACGCATCATTTTATCGCCGTACCACGCTTTGTTGGTCAACGAATCTTTCTGGTAACCAAACACCGGAAAAGCAGCCATATACGATTGCAAGAATGCTCCCTGGTGGTGAAAATCGTCGAAAAAGAAATCAGAAATCGGGGCTTGTGGCGAAGAAGCTTTTAAAGCCGGGTGCGCATCAAGCAACGCTGCTGCACTGTAATGTCCGGGATACGAAATTCCGTAAATCCCTACTCTGCCGTTGTTGCCTTTTATGTTTTTAATCAACCAATCAATGGTGTCGTAAGTATCCGAACTTTCATCAATATCCTTTTTGTTTTTCACATCGTTACCCGGAATATTGGGGCGCATATTATCAAAAGTTCCGCCCGACATATAACGGCCGCGCACATCCTGGTAAACAAGAATATATCCGCCACGGATCAGGTATTCTGATGGCGCTCTGAGTTTGTTATTGCGAGTTCCGTCTACGTTATAACATGTACGGTTCATCAACATCGGGTACGTTTTCGATTCATCTTTTGGCGTGTAAACCACCGTAAATAATTTTACGCCGTCGCGCATTTCAATGAAGTATTCCGATTCGTTATAATGTGTCGCAACATACAACGAGTCAGCATCTTCGGCTTTAACATTAACACTAATCACAAACAGGGAAAACACCAAAAGGAACAAATAAAAACGCTTCATAAATGATTTAATAATTTGTGGTATCGAACGACAACCAGATTTTTAATGCAGCCAAATATAAACAGATTATCATCACATCGATCTGTTTTTTGTCATAATTACAATTTGACCAGTCAAATTGTTTCATTCTGAATTTACTTATCTAAAATTTGTGGCATTAAAAAGCGGAACCCAAATGAATGGATCCCGCTTCAATTATAGTAATGTGAAAACAATTACAATTCCACGTTCAGAACTGAATATTTCTGAATGAGTTTTTCCAGCTCGACAACCACATCCTTTTTCTTCTCACCAAAAAGGTTTTTGTAATAGTCGATGCCGTCCATCAAGTTCTTCTTGAATTTCAACAGGTTACGTTTTTCTTTCACGTCTTCAGTATCTTTCTGAAAAGCCTCCATACGCTCTTTAAAAATATCGAGGTACATACTCAGCTCCTTCAAAAACATGTGAGGACGATACCCTTTGTCCAACAAATTAATACGGCCGTAAATATGATCCACCATCTCTTTCAGCGAAGAGATTTTTGAAAAATACGCCAGGTTTGGTCCCGGACAAACGGTTACTTTTTCGTTTTCTTTCACTGCAATCCCTTTCGATTGCAGCATCGAAATTCCAAGCCCGATACATAAACATTCCGGCTCGATTATTTTATCGTAAGCCTTTTTGTATTCTGCTTCCGGCAAATTCATCTCCTCCAGTTCCTTCAGCTTCTTACTTTGGTATTGGCGCGACGAAGTACAAATTGGCTTTTCAGTATACTCCGTGTTATACCGTAAAAATCCTTTTGTACAGGGCATTCCTGCTTTTCCATCGGCAGCCATCGCCAAACGAAGCCGACTCATCGATGCGCCTTTAATACTGTTAAAAGGTACACCCAGCGGCGACAATCCACTGTAGTAATAGTCTTTTTCCTTGCCATCGGCCAATAGATTCATGGTTTCGGTATCGATACTGATAACCTCGGGAACCAGCATAAACGGCGATCCCCAGCCAACGCTGTCCATGTTGTAATGCTCGAGCATCAAGTTGTGCTCCTCAACGTTTCCAACACCACCTTGTGCGGTAATTTTTATATCAGGTTCGGCAGCCGGTTGCGAAAGCTCCTTTTTCTGCAAAGCTGTTTTATAAATCTCAGCGCAGGTATCGAACAACTTCTGACGGTTCAGACGGAATTCATCCAGAATTGGCCCAAACAAAACACCGTTTGTAGGGAAAGCGTGTCCACCACAGTTTACACCCGATTCAATGCGGTATTCCGAAACCCAAAGTCCTTTTGCAGCCAACATTTTCCCCTGCACCAGTGCCGATCGGAAGTCGCTCACTTTCAGAATAATTTTCTTTTTAATCGATCCCGTAATATCAGGAAAGAAGTCCTTGAAATTTTCGATATAGCTGTACAAACGCGGGCTCATTCCGGCAGAAAGTACCAACGACGAACTGAGGTTACTGTTGGCAAAACCACGCAGCGCCGCATGTGCATCGTTATACTCGATGGGAAGCTCTTCGCCATCTTTTTTGTTTACCTGGTCGAGCTTGGTCATAATGTTCACATCAATCGATCCCACCGGCAACTTCTCGTTCACCCATTTTTTCAGCTCTTCCGAAACCGATTTTTTAAATCCAAGGTGGCTGAATTTCGCCTTCAACTCCGATGCCTCGGGAAGCATATCGTAATATTTTTCCAATTCGCCTCCAACATTCGACAAAGAAGCTTTTAAGCTTTCAACCTTTTGATTTACCACTTCTTCCATCGTATTCAGGTACGATGTTATGCGTTTTGCCCTGTGGTCGTCCACCTTTTTCGGGATGGCAGTAAACGGCAAATCGAACTTTTTACAATAGAATTCGCGAATACTTTCCATCAGCGAATCATCAACAAGCGAAATCACCGACGAAATTCCAAAAGGTGCAACATTTACAGGAGTGTCCATTGAATATCCAACACCCAGAACGGGTATATGGAAAGAATGTCCTTCAAATATTTTCATTTACGTAAATTATAGATGACGGGGTTAATTACGCCCCGGTTCTGTTAAAACAATTGGACGCAAAGAAAACAAGTTATTTTACATTTGCTTGCAACTATTGGTGCATTGGCCAAATTGTCCATTAATTTCCCATTTATTTTCAAGCACTCATTTCAAATTTGAACTTTTTCGTCTAATCTTCCATATTTAGAATGACCGATTGGTCAATTAATCAACTTTTTTCTTGGAATTTCAAAATACATCATTTAACTTTGACCGACCGTTCAATCAATAAATAAATAAGATGCCAAGAAGTCCGGAACAATTCGACGATATCAGAAAACAGAAAAAGCAGTTAATTATGGAAACTGCATTGGAATTATTTGCCGAGAATGGCTATCATGCAACTTCGATTAGCCAGATTGCAGCGAAAGCAAAAATATCCAAAGGATTAACTTACAACTACTTCAGCAGCAAAAAAGAAATTCTTGACGAACTGATGGAGCATGGTTTTAACGAAATTTACGACAACCTGGATATTAACCACGACGGGATTCTCACTAAAGAGGAGTTTATCTATTTTATCCGGCAAAATTTCAAGTTACTTCGCGAAAACATGCAACACTGGAAGTTGTTCTTTTCGTTGTTGTTGCAACCTCAAATCTCACAAACATTTGCTGAAACTTACGAAGAAAAAGCCGCCCCCATTTTCAACTTATTTTATGGTTTTATTAAAGAACAAGGCAGCAAAGATCCGGAAAGTGACTTAATGGCTATTTCGTCGTTAATCGAAGGTGCCTTTTTGTATTGTGTTGCTGCTCCCGATGTTTTCCCCATGGAGAAATTGGAAGAGGCCGTAATTGCCGCATCATTTAAAATCGTTAACAATCAATAATTACCAAAATGAAACGCATACAACTCACACTAACTTTTATGCTTCTGGGTCTTGTTGTACTGGCTCAGGATATGACAGCTATTGTAAAACAAGCCGACGAAAAATTCAGGGGTGAATCGAGTCGTGGCGAAATGACCATGATTATTGAACGCCCGGGATGGAGCCGGACTGTTTCGATGAAAAACTGGACCCTGGGCAACGACTACTCGCTGATATATATAACTGCTCCGGCCAAAGAAAAAGGACAGGTTTTTCTGAAACGCGACAAGGAAATGTGGAACTGGGTTCCCAACATTGAACGGATGATTAAAATCCCGCCGTCGATGATGATGCAGTCGTGGATGGGTTCTGATTTTACCAACGACGATTTGGTTAAAGAATCGCAAATGGCAAAAGACTATTCGAACAAATTACTTGGCGAGGAAGAAGTTGATGGTTATTCGTGCTACAAAATTGAACTGATACCACACGAAGATGCTCCCGTTGTTTGGGGAAAAGTGATCATGTGGATATCGAAAGAAGAATTGCACTGGCTGAAAGCTGAGTTTTACGATGAAGATGGTTACCTCGTAAACACTGAAATTCTGACCGATGTAAAAATGATGGACGACCGCGAAATGCCAACACGCCTTGAAATGATTCCGGCTGATGAAGAAGGCAACAAAACGGTGATGATCTTTGACAAAATTGAGTTTGATGTTGATCTGAAAGAGAGTTTCTTTTCGCAGCAGAATATGAAAAGGATACGATAAGGACTGTCATTTCGAAGGAAGAATGACTGAGAAATCTCTTTCAATGCAACAGATTTCTCCTCGTTTACTCGTCGAAATGACACCAATTATAAAAACATTCAAGCATTAACCAATGAAAACAAACATAAAACTAGCCTGGCGCAACCTCTGGCGCAACAAACGCCGAACCATCATTGCCATATCATCTATTGTGTTCAGTGTGCTACTGGCCTCGTGGATGCGGTCGATGCAGGAAGGTTCGTACGACAGCATGATCGATAATTCGGTGAAATTCTACACCGGATACTTGCAGGTGCAGGATACTGCTTACTGGGACGAACGCACGCTCGACAATAGTTTTGAGGTTGATTCTGAGTTACAAAATCAAATTAAAAATATTAAAGACGTTTCGCTGGTTTCCAACCGCCTGGAATCGTTTTCACTTGCTGCCGACCACATGAAAAGTAAACCGGCCATGGTAATGGGAATTGAGCCCGAAGCCGAAGACCAGATTACCAACCTCTCGAAAAAAATGCAGTCGGGAGACTTTATAAAATCCGGTGATAAAGAAGTGGTGATAAGCGGAGGACTGGCCAAATACCTCGAACTGGGCGTTGGCGACACGCTGGTGATGATCTCACAGGGATATCACGGAATAAGTGCGAGTGGTTTATTCCCAATAAAAGGAATTATAAAACACCCCAATGCGGAGTTTAACAAACGGCTGGTTTACATGGACATTGAAACTGCCCGTGAGTTTTATTCGGCTTATGGATTATCGACATCGCTGGTGGTAATGACGGATGATCACTATAGTGTAAACCACATCAAAAAAGACATTGAAGAAATTCTGCCCGAACAAAATACAATAATGACCTGGACAGAAATGACACCGGAACTGGTGCAAATAATTCAGAGCGACCGTGGCGGTGGAATTATCATGCTCGGAATTCTTTACCTGGTTATCGCATTTGGCATGTTCAGCGTAGTAATTATGATGGTAAAAGAACGCCAGCGCGAATTTGGAGTAACACACGCCGTGGGAATGCAAAAACGAAAACTAGCCTCGCTAGTTTTTATCGAAACGCTTTTTATCGGGCTTATCGGTTGTGCAGTGGGATTGATAATCAGTTACTTTTTCTGCCTGTACTTTTTCTATAACCCGATTCCGCTAACCGGCGACATGGCGAAAGCCACCGAAATCTATGGCATGGAACCGTACATGTTCGTTTCGATGAAGGCCTCGCTCTTTTATAACCAGATCATTGTGGTTTTCCTCATCAGCCTGTTTATAGCGATTTTCCCGATAACTAACGTTAGCCGGTTAAAAATCACGAAAGCAATGCGCAGTTAAAGCTTCTAACAATTAATCACGAAAAACTAAAACGATGATACTTTCAATAGCATGGCGAAATGTTTGGCGAAGCAAAACCCGCAGTATAGTAATGATTGCGGCGATTGCGCTGGGTCTTTTTGCAGGCATTTTTATGATGGCATTTATGAATGGCATGTACAATTCGCGCATTGAATCGGCAACCAAATCGGAGTTGTCGCACATTCAGGTGCACGCGCCTCATTTTCTGGATAACACCGAATCGGAATTATTTATTCCAAATGGTTTTGCGTTGGCCGAAAAAATTGCAGCGCTCGATTCTGTGGAAGCTGCCTCTCCCCGACTGATTGCCGAACCGTTTATTATGGCAGCTCACGGAACTGGCGGCGGAAAAATGCTGGGAATCGATCCGGAAAAAGAAAAGCAGGTGACCGATATTTGGGAACACCTGGTTGATGGTACTTACCTTGAAAAAACCAGCCGAATGCCTCCGGTACTCGTTGGGCAAAAATTGGCGGATAAACTTCGCTTAAAAGTGGGTACCAAAATAAATGTACAGCTGGTTGATTTTAATGGAGATTTATCGTCGAAAGGTTATCGTGTAGCAGGCATTTACAAAACCGTAAACACCGGTTTTGATGAAATGCATTTGTTCGTCAACATCAACGATCTGCGTTCGCAAATTGGCATTCAACCCGACGCCGTTCACGAGATTGCCATTCTTTTAAAAGACAACAGCTTTGCAACAGCGGTAAAACCATCGGTGCAAAAAATAGCCACCGGAATGGACGTGCAAACCTGGAAAGAACTGAGTCCGGAAATGTCGATCATTACCGATTCGATGGACCAGTACATGTACATTTTTATACTCATCATTCTCATTGCTTTGTGTTTCGGAATTATCAACACCATGCTGATGGCCGTTCTGGAGCGTGTAAAAGAAATTGGAATGCTGATGGCAGTTGGAATGAACAAACGAAAGATCTTTAACATGATCATTCTGGAATCCATTATGCTGACCCTGACCGGAGGTGTAGTCGGGATTCTGATGGGAATCGGAATTTCCCGGATTTTCGAAAAACATCCGATCAATTTATCAGCGTTTGCACAAGGATTGGAGCAATACGGAATGTCAACAGAAATTGCCACTGAATTTCCATCGCACTCTTTAGGCATATTAATTACACTGGTAGTTTTAACCGGTTTAATTTCTGCGATTTACCCGGCTAGAAAAGCATTAAAACTAAATCCGGCTGAAGCAACGAGAACTGACTAAAACAGGCGATAATATTTGAAGATTAGAATATTAGAATGAATTAATAACTACAGCAATGAATATCATAGAAATCAAAAACCTGCACAAAATTTATAACGGCAGCTCCGTTTCGGTACACGCGGTTAACGGAATAAATATGTCGATTGAGGAAGGCGAATTTACCGCCATTGTTGGTCCTTCCGGATCAGGAAAAACCACTTTGCTGAATATCATCGGAGGTTTGGATGATGCCACAGAAGGTTCAGTAGAAATTGACAGTGTTAAAATCAATGAATTATCATCACGAAAACTTACTGACTTCAGAATGAAAAATATTGGTTTTGTCTTCCAGGCATATAACCTGATTCCGGTTCTGACGGCCAAAGAAAATGTGGAATTTATTATGCATTTGCAGGGAAGCAAAAAAGCCGACCGCGATGTACGAACCAGCGAATTATTAAAAGCAGTAGGATTGGGAGAAATGATGGACCGAAGACCTTCAAAATTATCGGGAGGGCAACAACAACGAGTTGCTGTGGCACGCGCATTGGCATCGAAACCCAAATTCGTACTGGCCGATGAGCCAACTGCCAATCTCGATTCGCACTCCACCGAAAATCTGCTCGATATAATGGAGCAACTTAATAAAGAGGAAAAAATAACGTTTATATTTTCAACGCACGACCAGCGGGTGGTACACAAAGCACGGCGTGTAATTACCATCGAGGATGGAAAAATAATCAGCGACATCAGCAAGTAACAGCATATTGTTTGTTTACAAGGATGTCATTAAAAAAGCATGAACGTGAAAATCCGGATAGCAATAATTTTAATCGCTTTGAGCCTGACAGTTTCAGCGAAAGAAGCAACAAAAGACAGATCATTAAACACTGCAGCCGATGCCAATTATTTGTCGGACCTGGAAAAGGAAGTAATTTATGAAGTCAATTTGTTCCGTTCCAATCCGTCGGCATACGCGGAGAAATATATTGCTCCCCTCGCCCAATATTACGACAAAAAGATACTGCACTACCCCGGCGATAAATCGATAATGACGCAAGAAGGAATAAGTGCTTTGCGAGAATGTGTACGTGCATTGAAAAATGCTGCTCCGGCTCCGGTTTTATATCCGGATAAACTTTTGACAAAAGCGGCCAATGATCATCAGAAAGATCAGGCTAAAACAGGAAGAACAGGACATATTGGAAAGGATCGTTCAAACTCAAAAGATCGTATAGAACGTTACGGTAAATGGCAGGTTCGCATTGCCGAGAATATTGCTTATGGAAATACTTCCGCTCGACAAATTGTCATTTTTCTATTGATCGACGATGGTGTGAAAAACCGTGGTCACCGCGCCAACCTCCTTCAACCTGATTTTAGAAGCGTTGGCGTAGCTTGTGGTACTCATCCACGATACAATACCATGTGTGTGATGGATTTTGCAGGTGGAATGGAGAGCAAATGAGGAATTACGAATAGCGATTAACGATTTCAGAATAGCGATTGAAAGAAACACAAACAACCACGTTTCAATTTACATCTTCATTCACAATTCGTTAATCATCATTCGACATTAGTCAGATTTGGAAAATAAGTATTAGCTGATCAACCAAGATTCAAAAATGAAAAAATCGTTACTCATACTATCTCTTATACTTTTTAGCTTTGGCCTAAGGGCGCAGTCAAACCTGTCATTTTATGGTTACGTAAAAGATTTGGGCATGTATTATCATCCGGTGGAACCGATTCCTATTTCCGCTGATAAATCGTTGGACTACCTTTTTCTGAATGAAATACACAACCGTTTAAATTTCAGGTGGTATGCTTCGGACAAACTGACCTTTGCACTGGAAGCGCGTAACCGCATTTATATGGGGCAGATGATCCGTGAATTCCCAAATTACGAAGATTTTGTGGATGCCGACAACGGTTACCTTGACCTGGGAACCGTGTTGCTTTCTGCCGACAGCTGGTTTTTACACACCATGCTCGATCGTGCGTGGATTGATTACACCAGTGGAAAATTACAAGTAAGATTGGGACGACAACGCATAAACTGGGGCACCAACCTGGTTTGGAATCCTAACGACGTTTTCAACACTTTTTCCTACTTCGATTTTGATTACGAAGAACGCCCCGGAACCGATGGAATTCGCATGCAATACTACACCGGCGTTACTTCATCGGCAGAACTGGTTTATAAAATCGGGCACAATAACGATGAAACTGCCATTGCCGGGATGTACCGGTTTTCGAAATTTAATTACGACATCCAGTTTTTGGGTGGTTGGGTTGGTAAAGACTATGTTCTAGGCGGCGGTTGGGCCGGTGATATAAAAGGTGCCGGATTCCGCGGAGAAGCAACCTGGTTCCGTCCGCGTGACAAAGAAGACACCGAAAACTTTGAAACTTTTGTCGCTTCAGTGTCTGCAGATTATACCTTCCCAAACAGCTTGTATTTGCATTTCGGAACTTTATTCAATAGCTACGGAACTACCGGCGATGCAGGAGGCCGAAGTTTTTTTGCTCCTGATATCTCTGCCAAAATGCTGTCGTTGGGAAAATACCAATTGTTTGGGCAAATCAGTTATCCTTTTACTCCCCTGCTCTCAGCCAACATGTCGACAATGCTAAATCCCTGCGACGGTTCTTCTTTTCTTGGTCCATCGTTAACCTACTCGTTAGGCGATAACTGGGAAGTAATGTTGAATGGTCAGTTATTTTTAGGACGCCAGGGGACAGAATACGGCGATTACGGTCAAGCGGTTTATGCACGTATAAAATGGGCATTCTGATTCTGGAAATCAGCCTTCTATCCTTAAAGAGCGCCGTACACCGTTGATTAAGAATTATTAACACAGAACAGCAATTTTAGCACCTCACGATCTTTGATTAAAGACTTATTTGTCTTAATTTTAATAGTTATTCAAATTATTCATTATTAAACATTTAAGTTATGGGATTAATTCTTGCTCCTTTAAAAAAGGGAAAAGTTGATGACTGGAAAAATTGGGCAAAATCGCTTAGTGGAGAGCAAAACGAGGCTTTTAATGCGTTCAACAAAAAACATGGATTAACACGCCACGATGCATGGTTAGCAGAAACGCCCGACGGGCCGATTGTAGTGGCATTACATGAAGGACCGGGAGCCGACAATTTTTTGCAAAGCGTAGCCTCAACTGACGAAGCTTTTGAAAACAGTTTTAAAGAAAAGGTATTGGAATTTCATGATATGGATATATCGGCTCCACCACCAGGACCAGCGCCGGTAAAAATGATTTCGTCAGACTGAAATTGATCCCCAAACAGAATTTCAACTGTATTCTGTTACTGACTTAATCCTGGTCAGCAATCCGAATTATTCAAAATTGAATCAGGTTCGAAAAACAACTATAATGAAAAAATGGGAATACTTGTTTTTAACCGCCGAAAAACTGGATAAAGTGTGGCGCCCGCGATTCGTAAACGGTCAAGAACTGGAAGATTGGAATACCGGCCCAAACCTTTACGATTACACGAATAAACTGGGCAAAAAAGGTTGGGAACTGGCAACGGTAAACTGGCAGGCAAAAGAAGAAATGACACACCATCGTTTTGTATTCAAACGATGTTATGAATAGGCTGTGATTTATTCTGAAAACTTAGAATGCCCGTTTATAAAACGTTATTCTTTTTAGAGTTATTCGAAGTCACATGCTTCTTCTGGACGATTTCGTGCGTGTAAACAACACCCCTCTGAACTTGAATATGAAGCTCTGTTTCGTGAGGATCGTCACCTCCATCGGAATCTGAAATTACAGAATCGATAGGAATGCGAAGTGTACCATCGTACCAGTCGGCTACCATTTTAGGACCGGAAAGTACATCTCTTGGGTTTATAACTGTAGTGGGACTCACCTGCTGAAAACCGGTCAGATAAAGTACATTATTCCGGATGCGCCATGAGGCCATGTAACCTTTCCGGCATTCCGACATTTTTCCTCTGAATTTTGGAATTTCAGGATGCGTTTCGAAAAAGGAGTTTAAAGGAGTTGATAACAGCTCAAACAACTCTCCGTCGAGGTAAATTCTGTCTTTTTGTTGAATAGCCATAAACTCTGGTTTAATTAGTTAAAAATTCTACTCTACACTAGATTAGGTCTGAAGACCTTTTTTATCCAAGTGTGCGGTCTGACCAATGATAAAATTAAGACACAATTTTATAATTCTGTAATGAATCCGTATGTTTTCAAACAAGTTTATTGGCCCGAATGAGTTCTAGAAATCAATGAATTAGCACAAAATCTCCCTTTTTCAGATCAAGAGCATTTAGCAAACTGTAAAGACTTAAAAACATTGAAAAACTATGAGTTGTAAAACGAGATAAAAAAAAGAAAAAAGCACAACATATTCAACAAAAACAAGAAAGTAAGCTTCACTAAAAAATAGTCTTCTTTCAACTTAAAACATCATATGAATAAGATTTAAATTAGTGATATTTTTAATGATAGATAGTTTGAGCGATTACCAGGAATAAATTTTTCTGTACTCTAACCGTATCATAATGCCAGGTGGTATTAACAGTAATAAATATTTTACCGGTTTCTTCAGTTCTAACCAGGAAAGCTTGAGATTGAACTCTGAATGAAAAATCCGCTTGATAGTTCCTAGACCTTTTACAAAAAATTAGGTTCTAAAACTCCCTTAGGAAACAATACTTATTTAAATACTTACTTGTCTTTTTATCTGCAAATCCTTAACTTGTATAGGAACATTTAATCAAAACAACATGGGAACACCAGTAGAACAAAGCCTTTACGAACGACTTGGAGGCATCGAAGGAATTACGTCGATTGTTGACGACATTGTAGACAACCACATGAGTAACCCGGCTGTAAATGCCCGGTTTTTACCGTTAAAAGACGATCCTGCACATTTTGCAGAAGTACGGCAACACCTTATTAATTTTTTAGCAGCCGGAAGTGGTGGTCCGGAACAATACACCGGGAAAGACATGCTATCGTCGCACAAAGGCATGAATATTGGGCAGGGCGAATACATGCATGCTATTGACGATATTATGAAAGCTTTGAATAAGCATAACATCGACGAGCAAACACAAAAAGACGTGTTGGCCATTGCTTATTCATTAAAGGGCGATATTGTCGGGGTTTGAACTGTCCGAACTAAACCCAAAAAAGCAGTAACGAAACTAAGTCTCTTTACTGCTTTTTTGTGGATTAACGTTAGAGCTTGTTAATTCGATGCTTTATCCAGCATCAACAGCGAGTTAATTACAATCTCTGTCATATATTGTTTTTCGCCATTTTTGTCTTCCCAATGGCGGTTGGTCAATTTTCCTTCAATGGCAATTTCTTTCCCTTTTTTCAGGTACTTTTCAGCAACCTCGGCATTTTTTCCCCAGGCCACTAAACGGTGCCAGGTAGTTTCCGTTTGTTTATTTCCGTGGCTGTCGCGGTAAATTTCATTGGTAGCAATATTAAAATTGGCAACTACTTTTCCACTCTCTAATCGTCTTACTTTTGGATCTTCTCCCAGGTGACCTAACAATCGTACGCTGTTTCTTAATGCATTCATGATATTTCTTTTTTTAGTTAATAATGTAGGACTGTGTCTTATGCGAGTCCTGTAACGCAATTGTTGAAACAAAGGTAAAGTGGCGCATAAAGCCTATCCGGTTTTTAAACGTTTGTAGTCGACAATAAACGTTTGCAAACGTTTACAAACGGATATAATTTTGTATATTAGCATTTTAGCAACTCAAACAAAAACAATTAAAAATGGAAAAACGAACCTGCCTCGAATGTGGAGAATCCTTAAAAGGACGTGCCGACCAGAAATTTTGCAACGACAGTTGCCGCAATGCCTACAACAATAAAAAGGCCAGTGGCTCGACGAATTACATGCGAAAGATCAACCGTATACTGAAAAACAATCACACGATTTTGGAAGAAATGAATCCGGAAGACAAAACCACTACCTACAAAAGTACGCTCAGTAAACAGGGCTTTAATTTTTCTTACTTCACCAATACTTACACCACCAAAACCGGACGCATTTATTATTTTGTATACGACCAGGGATATTCTGAACTGGAAGGCAACAAACTAATGCTGGTAAAAAAAGAACAGTAAAGTTTTAAGTATAAAAAGAGATTACCTCAAACACACAAAATCAATTCATTAAAAAGATGAGCAACTACTATTTCGAGAAAATAAAACGGCTGCATGCCCTGGCGGAAATTGGGCTGGAATACAACACAATTCCTTACGACATTGAACGCTACCAGGAAATACGAGATATCTGCCTGGAAATGCTGGAGAAAATCACCCGCATACCAGTTTCTGATATTATACCGGTTATTGAAGAACGTAACGGTTACCGAACGCCCAAAGTGGATGTTAGAGCTGTCGTTTTTAACGAAAACGACGAGATTCTGTTGGTACAAGAAAAAGCGGATCAACTTTGGGCACTACCCGGCGGATGGACGGATATTGCTTACAGCCCCGGCGAAGTTGCGGAAAAAGAATGTATGGAAGAAGCCGGATTACAGGTAAAAGCCACGCGTCTTTTGGCCATTATGGACAAGCAAAAACAAAATATGCCTCCGGCTTTTGAATACGTTTACAAGATTTTTCTGCTTTGCGAAAAACAGAGTGACACCATTTCTACCGGGCCGGAAACCTGCGACGTGGGCTGGTTTAAGGAAAACGAACTTCCGGCACTTTCACTTCCGCGAAACAACGAAGCACAAATAAAAATGATGTATGAATATAAACGGGGTGAACGCACAGAAACGTATTTCGATTAACCTATTTCAGCTGGCAACGCATTAAAACCGGATTTCCGGTAGCCGCAATATGCAGTTGCACTTTCTCGAACTCGTTATGACGTTTATCCGAAATTTTGTGCCCGCTAACTTTGTAGGCGGTAATCGGAATGTACAACTCGTTGGCCTGCGAAAGAAACGATGGATTGTCCCAAATTCCACCATCAATATTATTTACCGCCTCGGCAAAGTACGTAGCTTCCCAACCGTTCTTATTAATCAGGGCAGTGGTTTGATGCGAGCCCAGCCAATAGGTCAGGAAAATATAATTGCTGTTTTCGAAGTAGCTTTTAATTTTCGAATGGTGCGTATTGTGAATATATTTCAGCGTTTCAATATCGTCCTTGTCGCCGGTGTTTCGCCACATTTCGGCAAATGATGGGTAACCGTCGCTTTCAATTAAATACTCGGGTTGAAAAGCCGAATTATTATAGGCAAAAACCGTGTCGCTGTACGACGAAACCAGTGAAATATTATTCGTTCCTGAAACTGCAAGATTCGAATGTCCCAAATCTTTTAGTCGATCTTCAGGAAATGACACTTTTTTCGCATTCCCATTTTGTGAATAAACAGTGTACAACCCGTAATCAGGAACATCGTTTACCACATAAAACTGGTTGTTCGATTCAAAGAATTTAGTTCCCGGCATTTTGGCAGCAATTAGTTTGGCTTTGTATTTACCGTCTTTACCAACAATGTAAATTCCATCTTCGGCCAATACAGCAAAATCATTCTGATAGCAAATTATATCCAGTGGTTGTTTAATTTTACCACTCCCCTCTCTATTGCTTACAATGGTATTTATAAAATCGCCTTTTCGGGTAAAGCGGATAAAGCTGATTTCGCGAGCCCGGCGCTGATGAATGATCAAATCGCCATCCAACTCTTTAACATCCAGAATATCGCCAAACTCAATTTTGGCTTCGTTTACTTTTAATTCCAGGTAATCCAGATTTTCAACAAAACTTGAAATGGGTAAAATATCCTGCGATTTTTTCAGCAGAATTTCCGGCAAACCGCTTTGGTCTGCCGGCTTTTCGGTGCACGAAGTAAAAAACAGCGATGCAAATAATAGAATAGTAATTGTATGTTTCACGACTTTAATCTTTCTGTAATTGTTTAATTGTGCTCTGTTCCGACAAATACCATGCCTTTGAGCGCACAAAGCAATAAATATTAATTGGGAATCGGCCACAACAGAATAATTAAAATGTTTTTTTGAAATTATGAAGCAAACATTTAATATTGACGAATAAACAGTCAGACTTTGAACCTAAAATTTTTGAATAACAGTTTTAGTTTGCTCGACCGAAAAAAAGACAGGTACCTGCTTGTTATTATCGTTCTGGTTTTCAGCATATTCTTTATCAATGTATTTAAACCCTGGAATATCGGCCGCTGGTATTCCGATTCTCCAATTATTCAATTCCTCCGGCTTTCGAGCTATGGTTTTATTTCGTCGCTGGTACTTTTGTTCACGCAATTTCCACTTCGCAAATTTCTGCATCAACAATCATTCAAACTAAAAAACTACTTGTTGTGGATTCTCATTGAGATTGTATTGATCAGCCTCGTTTACATTTTTCTTTATGGCAATCCGATTGGCAACTTTATAAACGATTTCCTTTTTTCGTTAAAATATACCGTGCTTGGGATTCTGATTCCCTACTCTTTTGCGCTTCTTTTGATCTATTATAAAAAGCACAGCGAAGAAATTGAACAGCTAAAAAACAAACTTTCCGGAACCGACACAAATCAGCTTTTAACTTTTACTGATGAAAAAGGGAAACCACGGTTTTCGGTTCGGAGCAAGGATTTTCTATACATTGAGTCGACCGATAATTATGTAACCGTAAACTTTATACTGGAAGGAAAATTGCAACGAAAGCTTTTGCGCAATACAATGAAAAATATGGAGAGCCAACTGGGATCTGAATCCATTTTACGTTGCCATCGTTCGTTCATCGTAAATACGCAAAATGTCGACTTTGTTGAGAAAGAAAACAAAAAACTCAGTCTTCACCTCCATTCTTCAGCAACCACTGTTCCTGTATCAGAAAAATATTCGCCCCTGCTTTTAACTGTTTTATCCTGACTACCGAAATTTCATCCCTAAATAGCGGTTTTCGTCCCTTTAATTTGCATAAATAAATGTTGCTACCAATCTTTGTAACACACTAAACAAGTGCAATTTAAATTCATACCTAAATTTTAATACGATGAAAAAATTAATGTTTTTTGTTTTTGTCCTCTTTGCTGCAACAATTACAGTAAATGCAAGCAATTCTTCGAACAATAAAGAAGTTATTGGTGAATGGAAATACGATGCTCCGAATGCACCTTACGGCTACAATGCCGGAACGATTGTAATTGAAGAAAAGGAAGGCAAACTTACCGGACACACTAAAATGGAAGACGGTTACAAGATCGATCTGAAAGATGTTACTTATGAAGAAGGTGTATTGAAATTTGGCCTTTATGTTGACTACAGCTACGTTACGCTGAAAGTTACCGTTGAAGGAGAAACCATGAAAGGAGTTGTAAATAGCCCCGATGGAGAAATGCCAATTACTGCGAAAAAGGTGAAGTAAAATAACTCAATGTTTTTGTGTTCAATTCTATTAATTGGCTTACACCCCCTATAATCCCCCAAAGGGGGATATTTCCTCCCCTTCGGGGAGGCCAGGTGGGGTCGAAATTTTGGAATAGACTTTTAGTAAAAAGGCCGCTGCAGAATGATTTGCAGCGGCCTTTTTATTTGTTGAAATTCGATTGATCAGTTTAGTTTTATCACTTCGCTGCCGGCCAGTAGAAACGCTCCGGTTCCGTATACTTCCCAGCTGTCTGCTTCGAAGTTTTTCCGTGGATCGGCACCAATTGGCTGACACCAACCCACATGTCCGTCGGGTTGAATCAAACCATTCAAACCTACCCACGCTTTTTCTACTGCTGGCAGATAAGTTTCTTTATCCAAAATTCCATTGTTTATTCCCCAGGCCAATGCATAGCAGAAAAATCCAGAGCCACTGGCTTCGCCACCGGGATAAGAATCAGGATCAAGTAAACTGGAACGCCACAAACCATCTTCCTGTTGCAACGAAAGTATTTTTGCGGCCATTTCTTTATAATTCTGGATGTAAAAATCACGGTTCGGGTAGTCTTCAGGAAGTTCGCTCAACACACGAACCAAACCGCCCATTACCCAACCATTTCCACGCGACCAGAAAATCTTCTTTCCGTTGGCTTCGTGCTTTTCTTCAATTCCGGGTTCGTTCCATTTGTAGCTCATATCGCGAGCATACAAATGGTGTTCTTTATCCCAAAGCAGATCGTAAGTTTCTTTCCACAGTTTATCCGAAAGTTTCAGGTATTTATCATCGTCCAATGTAATTCCGAGCTTTACAAATGCAGGTGGAGCCATAAACAAAGCATCGCACCACCACCATGTTTTTTCGTAAATGCCATCAGCTTCGTAAGGCGTTTTCATAAACTCATCCATCGTTGCAATAAATGGTTCAATCATTTTCTTTTCGCCCGATACGCGGTACATATCAATGTAAGTCTGGCAAATTACATGGTCGTCGGCATGATGCAAACGCGGTCCCGGTTTCCACTCGTTGGCCTCTCCCATTTCGTACATGGCTTTCCAGATTTTTTTCGAGCCGGTTGTTTCATACGCTGCAAATACTCCGGCGTAAAATGCACCGTTGGTCCAGTCGTACAAGGCGTGCTTTGGATGCTCCAGTTGCCAGTCCAGCGCCTTTGTCATCGTTTTTTTAATGGTTTTGTCTTTAAAAAGCTTTTCGTTACCCGCTTTTTGTGCCTGCGTTGTTCCTCCCAAAACTACCGCGGCAAGTAAAAGAATGATCGTTTTATACATGTTGATTTAAGTTTGATGCAAATCTATGCAATCGATTGTATTCGTCAAAATAAATCATTATTTCTTCGGCAAAAATCCTTGATTTTACCTCAGCTCCTAAAGGATGATCAAGGATTTTCTCACTTTCTTTCTTCAGTAACAAGGTACAAAAGGGAGAAAATCATTTTTCACTGTAATATTCTTGCCGGTTTACAGGTATTTCAGACATACTTCAGTATGCGCTTAACTTTAATTTTAAATTAACACCAATACACATTGTTCAATACAATTTTATAACTATACTTGCATCAAAATAACTGATATGACAGTAAGAACACTACATCACGGCCATCATTGGAAAAACCAACCATCGGGTAGGCTGTAATTGTTTTGTTCAAACTCAACGATATTAATTAATAAAGGCTTGCCATTAAAGGCAGGCCTTTTTTTATATAAACAGACATGGAAAAACTCAAAATTGCTATTCAGACAAAAGGAAGGTTAAATGAAGACTCAATGGGGCTGATCAACGAAGCCGGAATCGGATTGAGCGTGGGTAAACGTAAATTGGTATCGGAAGCGAAAAACTTCCCTATGGATGCCTTGTTTTTACGCGACGATGATATTCCGCAAACCGTTGCCGACGGAGTTGCCGACATTGGTGTTGTAGGCGAAAACGAAATGGCCGAGAAAGACGAAAACGTGGTAATTGCCAAACGTCTTGGTTTCTCGAAATGCCGATTATCGCTGGCTATTCCAAAGTCACTCGATTATCCAGGAGTTGAATTCTTCAACGGCAAAAAAATTGCCACCTCCTACCCTGTTATCCTGAAAAAATTTCTGGACGAAAACAACATTAATGCAGAGATTCACGTAATTACCGGATCAGTAGAAATCGCTCCCGGAATTGGTTTGGCCGATGCTATTTTCGACATCGTTAGTTCAGGATCAACGTTGGTGAGCAACCGTTTGAAAGAAGTTGAAGTTGTTATGAAATCGGAGGCTGTATTAATTGCCAATCCAAACCTTTCGGCAGAAAAGCAGGAAATTCTTGACGAACTGATTTTCAGAATCGAATCGGTACAACGTGCTGAAGGTAAAAAGTACATTCTTCTGAATGTGCCGAACGAAAAAATTGAAGTGATAACTTCGTTGCTTCCGGGAATGAAATCACCAACATTGGTTCCGCTGGCAAAAGAAGGCTGGAGCTCGATGCACTCGGTAATTGAGGAAAACGACTTTTGGGATGTAATTGGCAAACTGAAAAAAGCCGGTGCCGAAGGAATTTTGGTTGTTCCTATTGAGAAAATGATTTTTTAACGTTGTACGATTGACACTGCCTTTCAAAAAGGCAAAAGCAATAATTTGCTATTTTCGGGCAACAATCAGGCTTTGCGGTTAAAAACAAAAAATGACTTCATGGAAACTTATATAAATCCGGCCAGAAATACCTGGACCGAAATTTTAAAACGCCCGCTTTTCGATGTTTCGGAATTGTACGGTCGCGTGCAAAATATATTAACTGAAATACGTGAGCAGGGCGATGAAAAATTGCGCGAATACACCGAACGTTTTGACGGTGTAAAAGTCGATAATTTTGAGGTTTCGGAGGAAGAAATTGCCAAAGCAGAAGCCACAGTTTCGCAGGAATTAAAGGATGCAATTGCTTTAGCCGCTGAAAACATCAAGGCTTTTCATAGCGTTCAAATGCCCGAAGTCAAAAAGATGGAAACCCGTCCGGGCGTAACTTGCTGGCAAAAACCGGTAGCCATCGAAAAGGTTGGTTTGTATATTCCGGGCGGAACAGCTCCACTGTTTTCAACGGTGTTGATGCTGGCACTTCCGGCAAAAATTTCGGGATGTAAACAGATTGTGCTTTGTTCGCCACCGAATAAAAATGGAGAGATCCATCCGGCAATTTTGTATGCTGCAAAAGTTGCAGGTGTAACTCAGATATACAAATTGGGCGGTGTGCAGGCAATCGGAGCAATGGCTTACGGTACTGAAACGGTTCCGAAAACCTATAAAATTTTTGGTCCGGGAAATCAATATGTAACTGCTGCCAAACAGTTGGTTAGCATGAACGAAGTTTCGATTGATATGCCGGCGGGTCCGTCGGAAGTACTCGTTGTTGCCGACGAAACATCAAACCCGGCTTTTGTGGCTTCCGATCTGTTGTCTCAGGCCGAGCACGGTGCCGACAGTCAGGTGGTGCTGGTTACCAATAACGAAACAACTTTGAAAGAAGTTGTTGCTGAAGTTGATACGCAGCTAGCTCAATTGCCAAGAAAAGAACTCGCCGAAAAAGCACTTTCGAACAGTGTTTTAATTGTTGTTTCGGATGATGCTGAGCGTGTTGATTTAATCAACGAATATGCGCCGGAGCACTTAATTATAAGCACAAAGAGTTATATGGATCTGGCAGGTAAAATTACCAACGCCGGTTCGGTATTTTTGGGAGAATTCACACCTGAAAGTGCCGGCGATTATGCTTCGGGAACCAACCACACCCTGCCAACAAACGGCTGGGCACGATCGTACAGTGGAGTAAACCTGGATAGTTTTCTTAAAAAGATAACATTCCAGGAGATTGATAAACAAGGACTCCTAACAATTGGCCCGGCAATTGAAAAAATGGCAGCCACCGAAGAGCTTGAAGCGCACAAAAATGCTGTAACTTTACGCCTTAAATATTTAGCTGACTAAAACGTCAACCTGAACTTGTTTCAGGTTCTTTATTATGAAAGGAGGATATGTTTATATTATGAGCAATGAAAGAAGGACCACATTTTATATTGGCGTTACTAGTGATCTTAAAACCAGAATTGCTGATCACAAAAATGGAATTGGTTCTGAATTTACATCAAAATATAAACTTACAGATTTGTTGTACTACGAAGATTTTCCAGACATTTATCAAGCAATTGATCGGGAAAAACAACTGAAGAATTGGCACAGACAATGGAAAATCAACCTAATAAAATCTGTAAATCCAAATATGAATGATTTATATTGGAATATAAGATAAAAAAACAAGATGCCGAAACAAGTTCGGCATGACGTCACACATGTTATGGAACTGAATAACTTATTAAGAGAGAACATAAAAAACCTGAAGCCTTACTCTTCGGCACGCGACGAATACAGTGGCGACGCCATGGTTTTTCTCGATGCCAACGAGAACCCGTTTAACGAACCGTACAACCGTTACCCCGATCCTTTGCAGCGATTGGTAAAAGAAAAAATAGCGGTATTAAAAAAGGTAGATTCTGAAAGTATTTTCCTGGGGAATGGCAGCGATGAACCGATCGATTTGCTAATACGCGCTTTTTGCGAGCCGGGAAAAGACAATGTGGTTACCATCGACCCAACCTACGGCATGTACAAAGTGGCTGCCGATATTTCAGGTGTTGAATTGCGCAAAGTTTCGTTAACTGATGATTTTCAGCTGAACATTAACGACATTCTTGGCGAAACCGACAAAAATACCAAGTTGATATTTTTATGCTCGCCCAACAACCCAACCGGCAACAGTTTGAAAAAAGAAGCGATGCTGGAGTTGGCCAACCAATTTCACGGGCTGGTAATTGTTGATGAAGCGTATATCGACTTTGCGCCGGGAAAAACCCTGATGGCCGAACTGGAGCACTACCCCAACCTGGTAATTCTACAAACATTTTCGAAAGCCTGGGGAATGGCCGGAATTCGTTTGGGAATGGCATTTGGAAGCAAAGAATTGATTGGCGTGCTGAATAAAATAAAATATCCGTACAATCTGAATATTCTGACTCAGGACAAAGCGATGGAACTTCTCGACAAAAAAGTTACCGTACAAAAATGGGTGAAACTATTGATCGCCGAGCGCGAAAAAATGGAAAAGCTGCTTGTTGAGTTTCCGTTTGTGGTTAAAGTTTATCCATCCGAGGCAAATTTCCTGCTGGTAAAAATGCACGATGCCCGCGGTATTTACAACTACCTGGTTGAGGAAGGCATTATTGTTCGCGATCGCTCGAAAGTACATTTGTGCGACGAAAGTCTGCGGATAACAATTGGTAATTCGGAGGAAAACGAAAACCTGCTGAGTGCGTTAAAAAAACTAATTTAAAAACGATGAAGAAAGTACTGTTTATAGACCGCGACGGAACCTTAAATTACGAAACTGCTGACGAACAAATCGATGCATTTGAAAAGCTGGAGTTCCTTCCGAAGGTTTTCCGTAATATGCACTACATAGCAAATAACCTGGATTACGAGCTGGTGATGGTTACCAACCAGGATGGTTTGGGCACCGATTCGTTTCCGGAAGATACGTTTTGGCCGGTACATAATTTTATATTGAAAGCGTTTGAAAACGAAGGTGTCGTTTTCGACGATATTTGCATCGACCGCCACTTTCCGGAGGATAATTCTACTACCCGGAAGCCGGCAACCGGAATGCTTACGAAATACATTGAAGGCGATTACGACCTGGCAAACAGTTTTGTTATCGGCGACCGTAAAACCGATATTATGCTGGCGAAGAACCTTGGTGCAAAAGGTATATTCATTAATAACGGCGACCAGGTTGAAGAACTGGAAAAGGAAGGACTGGCAGATGTTTGTGCTTTGATTTCTGATGACTGGGACGATATTTACGCTTGTGTGGCATCGCCGCAACGCACAGCAAAAGTTGAGCGAACCACAAAAGAAACAGCAATTTCAGTTTCTTTAAATCTCGATGGTTCGGGAGTATGCAATATTTCAACCGGTTTGGGATTTTTCGATCACATGCTCGAACAAATCGGCCGACACAGTGGCGTTGATCTCGATATACAGGTAAAAGGCGATTTGGAAGTTGATGAACATCATACGATTGAAGATACGGCGCTGGCTTTAGGCGAAGCGTTTAAAAAGGCTGTTGGCAATAAACTGGGCATGGAACGTTACGGTTTTTGCCTTCCAATGGACGAGTGCCTGGTAATGGCTGCCATTGATTTCGGAGGACGTCCGTGGTTAGTTTGGGATGCCGATTTTAAACGCGAAATGGTGGGCGACATGCCTACCGAAATGTTTATGCATTTCTTTAAATCGTTCTCCGATGCCGCATTGTGTAACCTGAATATTAAAGCCGAAGGAGCCAACGAACACCACAAAATTGAAGCGATTTTTAAAGCACTGGCAAAATCGATAAAAATGGCCATCCGCCGCGATGTGTTTAACTTCGATTTGCCATCGACAAAAGGAAAATTATAAAAAACTCCGCGCAACTCTGGGTAGTTCTCTGCTCACTCTGCGGTTAATAAAATATGAAAACAATAAAAACACTACACGAAAAAAAGGACACCGCAATACTGTTAATCCACTGTCCTGATAAACAAGGAATCCTTGCTACTGTAACTGAATTTCTGAATAAAAACAAAGGAAATATCCTCTACCTCGATCAGCATGTCGATCGCCAGGAAAAGATATTTTACATGCGGGTAGAATGGGAATTGGAAAATTTCGCGATTCCTGCCGATAAGATCGGTGAATATTTTGACACCTTGATTGGCAGTCCGCTGCAAATGAACTGGAAGATCTACTTTTCGAATGAAGTTCCGCGAATGGCACTGTTTGTATCGAAAATGCCACACTGTTTATTCGATATTCTGGCACGCTACACAGCCGGCGAGTGGGATGTGGAAATTCCGATGATTATTAGTAACCACGAAACATTGCGTCCGGTTGCCGAACGTTTTGATATTGATTTTCACTATTTCCCGATAAATAAGGAGAACAAAGCCGAGCAGGAAGCAGCTGAGCTAAAACTGTTAAAGGAAAACAACATCGATTTTGTAGTGCTGGCGCGCTACATGCAAATTCTGTCGGAAGATTTTGTGAAGAACTATCCGAATAAAGTGATCAATATTCACCATTCGTTCTTACCGGCATTTGCAGGTGCAAAACCTTACCATGCTGCACATACGCGTGGAGTTAAAATTATTGGTGCAACAAGCCATTATGTAACTTCCGATCTTGATGCCGGCCCAATTATTGAACAAGACGTTACCCGCTGCAGTCACGTTGATACGGTACAAAAACTAATTCGCAAAGGCCGCGATCTGGAAAAGATTGTCCTTTCAAAAGCCGTTTACAAACACCTTCAGCGCAAAGTTTTGGTATATAAGAACCGAACAGTTGTGTTTAACTAAGAACAAAGTTGCAGGTTACAAGTTGCAGGTTTTAGTCAATCTTAAAAATTAACTAAAATAGACGATTATGAAGAGTTATAGAGATTTAGAAATTTATCAGTCCGCCTATCAATTGGCTATTAAAGTTCATAAAATGACCTTAACTTTACCTGCTTACGAACTATATGAACAAGGAAGTCAGGTCAGACGCTCAACAAAAAGCATAAAAGACAATATCGTTGAGGGCTATGGCAGAAACAGATACAAACAAGACTTTATCCGGTTTCTGGTTGATGCTCTGGCTTCTTGTGATGAAGCAAACTCCCAGTTAACAATGATTAATGAACTTCATTTTGAATCAAAAGGCTTAAACGATCTGATAGCAGATTATGAACTTTTAGGCAAAAAACTAAATAAATTTATTGACTACGTAGAAAAACACTGGAATGAAAAACATTAACCAGTAACTTGAAACAAGCAACCAGTAACAATAAAGAAATATGAAAAAACTACTATCCATCCTCAGTATAACACTATTAACTATGTCAGCATTCGCCCAACTAAGCGCAGTTCCGGAAAAAGAAATCCCGGCCGATTACGGCTACATCGTAAAAATTGGCCAGCAAATGCCCGATATTACCATGGAACTTACCGACGGCACAAAAGTTTCAACTGCCGATTTAAAAGGCAAAGTAACCATGTTGCAATTTACTGCCAGCTGGTGTTCGGTGTGCCGCAAAGAAATGCCACACATTGAAAAAGAGATCTGGCAAAAACACAAAAACAACGACGATTTTGTGCTGATTGGTGTTGACATGGACGAGCCACTCGATAAGGTAAAAGATTTCAAAAAAACGATGGAAATTACTTATCCTCTGGCACTTGATCCGGGCGCTGATATCTTTTACACGTTTGCCGCAAAAGGTGCCGGTGTTACCCGAAACGTGATTATCGACAAAACAGGTAAGATCGTATACATGACCCGCCTGTTTAAAGAAGACGAATTCAATGAAATGGTGGAAGTGATCGATCTTTTACTAAAAGAATAAAAATGAACATTGTAATAATAAAATACAACGCCGGAAATATTGAATCGGTAAACAATGCGCTTAACCGACTGGGTGTGAATGCCGAAATTACGGCAGATCACGACAAGATCCGGAAAGCCGACAAAGTCATCTTTCCGGGAGTTGGCGAGGCCAGCACAACAATGGCTTACCTACGAGAAAACAAACTCGACGAACTGATCGTTTCGCTGAAGCAACCGGTATTGGGAATTTGTCTCGGATTGCAGTTGATGTGCTCGCACTCGGAAGAAAACGATACCGAATGTCTGGGTATTTTCGATGAGAAAGTAAAACGTTTTATTCCAAAACCAAGCGAAGAATATATTACCAAAGTTCCGCACATGGGCTGGAATGCCATCAAAGACCTGAAAAGCGACCTTTTTACGGCCGAGCTGGAAAACGAATACGTTTACTTTGTGCACTCGTATTACGCCGAAAAAAGCGAACATACCATTGCCACCTGCGACTATATTCTTCCGTTTAGTGCTGCTTTGCACCGCGATAATTTTTATGCCACACAATTTCACCCGGAAAAAAGTGGAACTATCGGCGCAAAAATATTGGAGAACTTTCTAAAACTCTAAGCTCACTAACGTAACTTTGTACTAACAATTTTAAACCGGAATCAACGTTCTTCAAACGAAACAAACAATAAATAAAAAGTAATCAGCAAAATCATGGATAGGCTAACAATCATTAAAGTAGGTGGAAAAGTAGTTGAAGAACCTGAATCATTAGACGCTCTGCTCGATCAGTTTCGTAAAATTTCAGGAAATAAATTACTGGTTCACGGAGGTGGACGTACGGCTACTGAGATTGCAAAGCGCCTTGGAATTGAAACCAAAATGATTGATGGCCGCCGCATTACCGATGCCGACATGCTGGAAGTGGTTACCATGGTTTATGGAGGTTTGGTGAACAAGAAGATTGTTGCCGGATTACAGGCGCGAGACATGAATGCAGTGGGACTAACCGGAGCCGACCTCGGTTTAATAAAAGCCCACAAACGCCCGGTACAGGATGTTGATTATGGCTTTGTGGGCGACGTTGACGATGTAAATGCACGCGAACTGCGAATGCTGATAAATGAAAACGTTATTCCGGTTGTAGCGCCACTCACCCACGATGCAAAAGGCCAGTTATTAAATACCAATGCCGATACAATTGCTTCGGAGTTAGCCATCGAATTATCGAACTACTTTAAAGTTTACCTTTTCTATTGTTTCGAAAAACGGGGTGTTTTACGCGATCCAAACGATGAAGCGTCGGTGATCTACGATCTGAATTATAAATTATTTGACGAATACAAAACCGACGGTACCATCAGTGAAGGAATGATTCCGAAGCTCGATAACGGTTTCCGGGCAAAAGCAAAAGGTGTGCAGGAAATCCTGATCACCAACCCCGAAAATATTGCAACCGGGCGCGGTACCCGCCTTACCTAAAACAGTTCAAAATATCTCCCCCATTTTTTCCTCGTGTAATATCAAATTCTGCACGTACTTATATTAATATATAAGTAACTCCTGACTATCGCATAACTGAAAGGTCTGGTTCTGCTTTCCAACACATCTTCATTTATTCCCGATTTTTATTAGTAATTTTCACATTAATTCATTTAAAAATAGTAATAATCTACACTTTTAAATATTGAAATATTTTACTATGTTGAGGTTCAAAAATAGAATTGTGCTAATTATTATGAGAAGAGAAACCTAATAACGATAATTAACTAAATACCAAAACTTTAAAATGGCGCATAACAATACCGAAAATTGTAACAAGGGCAGTAAGCTTCATGGAGGAGGTTGCAAATCGTGTATACAAGAACATAAAAACAACATCTTTTCCCCCCTCAACCAGGAAGAAATTGACTTTCTGATTGACAAAAAACGACAAATTGTATATAATGTTGGAGAGACTATCACCAAACAAAATACAGCTTCAACTTCGGTGATTTGTATTAACGAAGGACTGGCAAAATTTTATGTTGAAAGTGCAAACGGCAAAAACGTAATTGTGCGTATTGCCAAAGCCGGTGACTTTATCAGCGGAGGAGGTCTTTTTAACGGAAACTTCCAGCATTTTAGCGTTTCGGCAATTACCAAAGTAAGGTGCTGTATGATCGACTCGGCAAACCTGACCAGCATTTTTGGGCAGAACAACGAGTTTGCCATTAAATTACTGCGCAACCACACCAAACAAAACAATTACCTGCTAAAAAAACTGGTCGACCATACACAGAAATATATGCCCGGAAGAGTGGCTGATACTTTACTGTATTTAAAGAACGAAATTTTCAACTCTGATGAGTTTTCGGTGCCTCTTACGCGGCAGGAATTAGCCGAGATGTCGAACATGACAAAAGAAAGCTTTGTACGGATTCTTCACCAATTTAAAGACTCTAAATACATTAATACCAAGGGTAATACAATAAGCATATTAGACGAAAGTTCACTAGTTTCGATTAGCGAAAACGGATAATTGACATATATCAATCCCAGACTTGCTTATTATCAATTTGCACATTCTGTTATATCACTGTTCCCCCTAAAGTTCATAATGGTTATCGAAGTACTTTTATCTCCCAAAGAGTAATAACAAATATAAATTACCTAATATACTACGTTATGAACTACAAATCTATCTCAAAATTATTCATGCTAGGTTTTATTCTGGCATTCATGTTTTCTTCATGTACAAAAGAAGGGCCGATGGGACTTCCTGGAGCCGATGGAACTGATGGAGCCGATGGAGCCGATGGTATGGACGGGAATCAAACCTGTTTAGTGTGTCACACACAATCCAATATGGATGCGATTACCACTACATTTTCAGAACACGCACACTCAGCTGGAACTTCATTTTCTTATGCTGGTACCAGAGCAGGATGTGCTCAATGTCACTCGGATGAAGGTTATGTAACCTATATTACAACAGGTGCTGAAATAGCTCCTGCAGTTGGTGCACCGCTTGAGTGTTCAACATGTCACAACAACCACAGCAGTTTAGAAGAAGGTATAAGTGCTCCTCTTTACAGTATGGAATTTGTTGAATCAGCTGCCATTGATGGAAAAACTTATAACTACGAAGCTTCAAACTTGTGTGCAACTTGTCACCAGGCAAGATCTACTCCAGATTCTTATTATAGAACAGAAGCAACAACATTTACTCGCACGTTCACAGGAGCGGATATTGAGTCATACCAACTCCACGGTGCCGTAGGTCCTAATGGATCAAAAACTTTAAATGCTACCGAAGATACATTAACAGTAGTATTTGATGTTCCTTTAACTCACGTTTACACCAGCAGTACACATGCCGGACCACACCACGGACCACAAGCAAATATGATTGCTGCTGATATGGGTTCTCAAATTGGTACTCCATTTGAGCAAGCACACCACACTTGTATTAATTGTCACATGCACGGTGAAGATGGCGCTAGCGGCCACTCTTATGTTGCTGAAATTAATATGTGTAATAACTGCCATGGTGACGCAGTTGATATTGAAGGTATCCAATCTGATATCGCTGCAAGAATGGCTGCTGTTGAAGCTGCTTTAGAAGAAATTGGTGCGATCCACGTTGCTGAAGACGGAGTACATCCTATGTACGCGTCTTTACCAAAAGACCAATGGGATGCATTTTGGAATTTCATGTGCTTATGGGAAGACAAGAGTCACGGAGCACATAACCCAGGTTATGCAAGACAATTGCTAAACCAGGCCGAAGCTGCCTTAGGTTTATAGCAAGCGGCTCTACTGTTTTTACAATAATTTGAAAAAATAACAAAGTCGGATATCTTTTTAAATTATATCCGACTTTTTAAAAACCAATACTCATGAGGACATTCAAAACTCTTTTATCACTGATCGTATTAGCGATAATAATGAGTGGTTGCGCGTACAATTGGATAGTTGAAGAAGAGGTGGTAGATCCGACTGATCCCGATGCACCTGATGTATCGTTTTCTGCGGAAATCGCGCCAATTTTCGATTCAAAATGTACTTCGTGCCATTACACCGGAAATCAAAATCCAGACCTTACTCCTGAGAATGCCTATAATTCGCTAAATAGCAGCCGTTATATAAACACTTCTGATCCTGCATCGAGCTTGATTTACACCAAACCAAGCCCTGATGGAAACCATATTAAATACTCGGAGGCAGAAGCGGCATTGGTACTTACCTGGATCACTCAAGGAGCTCAAAACAATTAAAAACCTAAACTGATTAATGATGAAAAAATATATATTGATTCTGATTATTTTAGGAGTAACTTTTTCCAATTCGTTTGCACAGGAGGAGGAAGCCGATCCGGTATATGCTTTTAACAGCGGCATACTGATTGACGCACAAACCTCTTATATTCCTGATGCACGTACATTGGAATTTATTATTCAACACAAATTCGGTTCGCTCGAAAACGGGAAATCTGACTTGTGGGGAATTTATGCTCCGGGCTCCAACGTAAGATTGGCGCTAAACTATGTACCTGTAAAGAATCTACAAATCGGCGCGGGAATCACAAAAAAGAACATGTACACTGATTTTAATGCCAAGTATAAAATACTTCAGCAAAAAACAAGTGGCATGCCAATATCACTTACCGTATTTGGTAATGTAGCTATCGACGGAAGAAACGAAAGCGCTTTCGGAACCGGCAACGTAGTTGAATCAAAAGGCAAACCGGCTCAATACCAGTTTGGATTCACCGACCGTCTTTCGTATTTCTCGCAAGCTATGGTTACCCGCAACTTCGGCGATGTATTATCGTTGCAGGCAGGTGCCAGTTTTTCGCACTATAATACGGTAGGCTGGGATTACGACCACGATGTAATCGGTCTTCATTTTAGTGGAAAAATTAAGTTCTCTCCACAGGGATCTTTTATTTTCAACTACGACAATCCACTTAAAATTAAAGATATTACCGAGCAGCATACCTGGGCTACACATGCTAAAGAAAACGTAGCATTTGGTGTTGAATTCTTTACATTCACCCACGCTTTCCAAATTTATGTTGGAACAGCACAGGGTATTCTTCCTCAGGATGCGATGATGTATAACCAGAAAGACTGGACCAATAAAGGATTGGCCGTTGGTTTTACCATAACTCGTATCTGGATGTTCTAATCGATTAAAAAGTAAAAATGATAAAGATGGTAATATCCGTAAAAAGTGATATTACCATTTTTCATTCAATAAAGTTATTGCAAACTTCAGATCTATTTACACGATTTAACCCATGAAATATTTCATTCCATTACAAATCCTGATGCTTTTGGCGATTGCCGTACCGAGTTTCGGGCAATTTTACGATGATCCCGCAAATCACGATTGTTTAAAATGTCACTCTCAGCAAACCTATTCATTTCATAACGACATGATGGATACTGAGGAGAAACGACTGATGAATCCATACCTGATAATCGATACTTTGCGGTTACGTACAGGTGTTCATCAAAATTTCGACTGCACGGATTGTCACTCATTCGACTATACAACCTATCCGCATGCTGCATCGTTAAAGCTGGAGCCAATGATGACATGTTTGGATTGCCACGCCGGCGATGAGTCGTTTGCAAAATACGAGTTTGAAAAGATAGACGAAGAAGTTAACAAGAGTATACACCGCCAGAGTTTTGGCGATAACTTTACCTGTTCAAAATGTCACGATCAACACTACTACTCTACCACTGCCCGCACAAGTAGCAGTATTATGGAGATTGTTGAAAACAGTAACGACATGTGTTTATCGTGTCATAATGATATGAAAAGATTCAGTCTGGTATCCGGCGATACTAAAGCTGGCGTTGGCACCATTCACGACTGGCTGCCAAACCAGGAGCTCCACTTTAAACATGTACGTTGTATCGAGTGCCACACTGCAGTTGAAGACGATTTGATGGTATCGCACAACATTCTTGCAAAAGAAGAAGCAGTACGCCGTTGTGCCGAATGTCACTCGGCAAACTCATTGCTAAAAGCATCGTTATACAAATACCAAAACCTGCAGGAAAGAGCCGAAGACGGAACAGCGCTCGGAATGCTCTCGAATGAAAATTACGTGATTGGATCGCACCAGATTCCAATTTTAAAAACGATAAGTTTGATCATCTTTTTTGCAGCATTTGCAGGAATTATCATCCACGTAATATTTAGAATCATCATCAAAAAGAAATAACAATGAGCTCAGAGAACAAAATATATTTCTACCCGCTTTGGTTACGCATTTGGCATGGTATAAACGCCTTGGGTATTATTCTTCTTATCGTTACCGGAATTAGTATGAATTCGGGTTTTGAAGAATCGCTGATAAGCTTTAAACTGATTATTACCGTGCACAATTATGCCGGAGTAATTATAACGCTGAATTACTTGCTGTTTTTATTCGGAAACTTTTTTACAAGCAACAAGAAATTCTACATTGTTAAACCTAAGAACTTTCTGAAACGCCCAATGAAACAGGCCTACTATTATGCCTGGGGAATGTTTCACGGAATGAAAGCTCCTTACCCGCTTTCTGAAAAACGTAAATTTAATCCGCTACAAAAATATACTTATATCGCTGTTATGTACCTGGTTGTTCCATTGGTAATAATTTCGGGTATCGGGTTAATGTTTCCCGAGCTGATATTCAATAAAATTTACAACATCAGCGGTGTTCTTATCACAGCTGTAACGCATTCGGCTATGGGATTCTTTATTTCCATATTCTTAATCGTGCATCTTTACATTGCATCAATTGGCAAGTCACCTCTTGATAATTTCAGAAGCATTGTAAACGGATGGCACCACGTGTAAATTGAACAAAGAAAAGCAAGTCCATAAATAAACAATAAAACAAAGCAGGCAGAAGGGAGAAGGAAGAAAACAGAACAGAAATAGCAGCACACAAATAATGCATAGTTGGCTCGCAAGGTAGGCTGAGAAGAAGGATTTAGTAATTATATTAAAGACGCTTAGCATGAAGTACTTGAGCAAAACTTTAGCCAAAAATCTGTTCGATGTATGCACCGAAGCAAATTCAGGGCTGGTTAAAATCTTTTTAATCGTCGGTTTGTTTCTGTTGCCCGGATTAAAAATTATGGCACAATCCAACGACGATTGTGCCATGTGCCACGACGACCCGGAGCTTTTTACCATTGTAAACGGCCGGGAAGTATCGAGGTATATTCCTGCCGGTATTCTCGAAAAATCAGTACACAGTTATCTCGAATGTATTTCGTGCCATACGGACGCCGATGTCGAGGAATTTCCGCATGCCGATAAACTGCAACCGGTAAATTGCGGCGATTGCCACGACGAGGCCATGACAAAATACATGGACGGCGTTCATGGAATTGCCTTTGAAGAGGGCGACAAAAATTCGCCTAACTGCGCCGAATGTCATGGAACGCACGAGATACTAAGTTCGGCCGATCCGCAATCGCGCACCTATAAAATGAATATTCCGGTGTTGTGCGGAACCTGCCACCGCGAAGGAGCGCCGGTTGCCCGTGCCTATAATATTGGCGAGCACAACATTGTTGAGAACTACACACAGGGCATCCACGGAAAAGGATTATTCAGCAGTGGTTTGGTGGTAACGGCCACCTGCAACAACTGCCACGGCAACCACCTTATTCTCCCCCACACCAACATGAACTCCAGCATTTCGGAGAAAAACATTGCAGCAACATGCATGCAATGCCACGCGCGAATTGAGGATGTGCACATTAAAATAATCAACAAAGAACTTTGGGAGAAAAGTCCGGGAGCAATTCCGGCCTGTACCGATTGCCACCCACCCCACAAAGTAGAGCTGAAAAATATTATCGAAAACATATCGGATAAAACCTGCCTGAAATGCCACGAGCAACCAGATATTCACAAAGTAGTAGACGACGAACAGGTTTCGCTTTATGTTGATGTTAATCAATTTGTTAATTCGGCCCATAATAACATCACCTGTGTAAAATGCCACTCGGATGTAACGGCCAATATTGCCCGCCCTTGCGAAACTTCCGACAAGGTGGACTGCTCGAGTTGCCACGCCGAAGAATCGGATATTTACTTCCAGAGCGGACACGGAAAAGCCTATTTTGCCAAACACGAAAATGCACCGTATTGCACCGATTGCCACGGATCGCACCATGTTATTCCGTCCGACGATGAAACTTCTCCAACTTTCCGCTCAGAAGTACCAAAACTTTGTGGCGAATGTCATAAGGAAAACGGACAGGCAGTGGAAGGAACAAACCTGAAGGAAACCGATGCGTATTACGACTATTCCACCAGCGTTCACGGACGAAGCCTGGAGGAAAAAGGATTGTTGGCAGCCGCCATTTGTACCGACTGCCACACCACACACTTTATGCTGAAGGAAGAAGATGAGCGTTCGTCGGTAAATCCGGCAAACCTGGCAAAAACCTGTGGAAATTGCCACAAAGGAATTTACGACCAGTACATTGACAGCGAGCACGGAATTAGCGCCAACACCGAAGAACTGAAATTCCCAACTTGCGAAACCTGTCACTCGGCTCACAATATTTCAGAAGTACATGAAAGTAAATTTATGTCGGAAATTAGCTCGCAGTGCGGGCAGTGCCACGAGGAACTGGCAGAAACCTACCTGGAAACCTACCACGGAAAAGTTTATCAGCTGGGTTATCTTGAAGCGGCCCGTTGTTCCGACTGCCACGGAGCACACAATATTTACCGGATGGACAACCCGAAATCAACGATAAGTCCACGGAATATTGTTGCAACCTGTTCGAAGTGCCATACTGATGCCAACATGAAATTTACCGGTTACCTGACACACGCCACACATTACGATAAAAGCAACTTCCCGTGGCTGTACTACACTTTCTGGGCCATGACCGGTTTACTTTTAAGTGTGTTTGCTTTCTTCGGGCTGCATACATTGTTGTGGATTCCTCGTTCGCTGGGCGCGATGATCAAAAAACGAAAAGAGCCAAAACCAGTTGGTAAACAGATATATATCAGGCGTTTCCAGAAGAAAAACAGGATTACCCATATTTTCGTAATTATCAGTTTTATACTGCTGGCACTTACCGGAATGATATTGAAATTTGCCTACATGGACTGGGCCCAATATCTGGCTGAAGCCATCGGTGGCGCTCACATTGCCGGCTTTATTCACCGAACGGCTGCACTGATCACTTTCGGATATTTTATTTTCCATGTGGTAGCATTATTGAAAGTTAAATTCAAAAAAGGAATTAAAGTCAGCAAGTTTATATTCAGCAGTAACTCGCTGATGTTTAACCGGAAAGACATTCGCGATTTCTGGGCTTCTATAAAATGGTTTATCGGTGTTGGTCCGCGGCCCGATTATGGACGATGGACCTACTGGGAAAAATTCGACTACTTCGCTGTATTCTGGGGAGTGCTGGTAATCGGCTCAACCGGATTAATGCTGTGGTTCCCCGAATTCTTTACCAAATTCCTGCCTGGCTGGCTGATTAATGTGGCGCAGATCATTCACAGCGACGAAGCTTTACTGGCCGTTGGATTTATTTTTACCATTCACTTTTTCAACACCCACTTGCGTCCGGAATCGTTCCCGATGGACACCGTAATTTTCACCGGTTATGTTCTTGAGGAAGAATACAAAAAAGATCGTCCGCACGAATATGAGCAGCTGGTAAAATCCGGAAAAATCAATGACGTTCGCGTTGAAAAAGAGTTTACCAAAGAACACATGAGAACGATAAAAATATTTGGATTCACCGCACTTTTCGCCGGCGTAATCATGGTATTACTGATAATTTACTCTTTAATTTTCCACTAAATGGCGAAAAAACGAAAAAAATGAAAATACAATTTTTAATACTTTAACCTAGTAGATTAGTAGTATAATAAACAGTAAATATGACAAATATGTAACTTTGTAGAAGTGTTAAAACTTCGCGTTCAGAACATAATTTCAAAATAGCAGCGCGTATATAGACAACTTATAAATAAGTACCTGACCTTGAATAATTAAAGGAAAATTATAATCTTGGATCACTAGATTTTACATCAAACCAATAAACGAAAAATTATGAAATTACCGTCTTCCATAAGAAACTGGGTATCGATTACCGGAGCAGTTATTGCTGTCTTCAATCTCGCCAGTATACTGGCATTATTTCTATTGAATCTTGCTTTCGGATTTGGTGGGCAATATATTGGTTTAATCATCTTCATCATCCTTCCGGCATTTTTGATCGTTGGATTGCTCATGATCCCAATCGGAATGCGGATTTACCGTAAAAAAGCACGGTTGGCTGAAGAAGAAGGCAAACGTTTAAACTGGCCAATTCTTGATTTTAATAATCAGGCTACCCGTAACGCCAGTACAATTTTTATCATTGGAACAATTTTCTTGCTCATTATTTCTTCGGTAGGAAGTTACGAAGCATTTCATTACACCGAATCGGTAGAATTCTGCGGAAAATTATGTCACGAAGTAATGGAGCCGGAATATGTTACTTACCACGGTTCGTCGCACGAGCGTGTTGCTTGTGTGGAGTGCCACGTTGGTTCGGGAGCAAGCTGGTATGTAAAAAGTAAACTTTCGGGTTTGTACCAGGTTTATTCGGTGTTGGCCAATAAATATCCGCAGCCAATCCCTACTCCAATTGCCAATTTGCGCCCGGCACGCGAAACCTGCGAAGAATGTCACTGGCCCGAGAAATTCTACGATAACAAAATGCGTGAAAAACATTCATTCTTAACCGATGAAGAGAACACCGAGCATATTGTTCATTTACAGGTAAAAACAAGTACTCAGGTTACTCCTAAGGGTGTAATTAAAGGTATTCACCAGCACATTAGCCCCGAGGTAAAAATTGAATACAAAGCGCTCGACGAGAAACGTCAGATCATTCCGTGGGTAAAATATACAAACACAAAAACCGGAGAAGAATACGTTTATACCGACGAAATGAGTATGGTTTCACAAGAACAACTTGATTCGTTGGAAACACGGGTAATGGATTGTTTGGATTGCCACAACAGGCCGTCGCACAATTACAATGCACCGCAAAACTTTATCGATCAGTCGATGGCAGAAGGTAAAATTTCAACCGAGCTTCCTGCTATAAAACTGGCAGCTATGATGGCGCTTTACCAGGATTATCCGACGAAAGACACAGCAATGATGGCCATTAAAGACCAGGTTACCGATTGGTTCGAAAGTGGTTACCCTGATGTTTACGAAACTAAAAAAGCTGAAATCGATCAGGCAATTGCAACAATTCAGGACGATTATTCGAATAACATTTTTCCATACATGAAAGCAAGCTGGAAAGAATATCCAAATAACATTGGCCACATGGAATCGGACGGTTGTTATCGTTGCCATAACGACCGCCATGCAACAACTGAAAACAGAACGATTTCGAAAGATTGTTCGCTGTGCCACAATATTATAGCACAGGGAACTCAGGATAGTATGCAGTATTCTACTGCTTTTGAAGCGTTGGAATTCCAGCACCCTGTTGACATTGCTGAAGCATGGAAAACGGAGATGTGTTCAATGTGTCATACAGCATTATACTAGATTTTGGCACAATATTTATTATTTTTATAATAGCTTTTAACAAATAACGAGTAATATAAATTTTAATACGAGAATTATGAACTTCAGAAAATTAATGTTTCTATTAGGTCTTGCGATCATTTTCAGCACCGCAGCGACCGCACAAAACTACAAGTACATTGGTGCAGCTAAATGTAAAATGTGCCATAACAAGCCCGACAAAGGCGAGCAGTTTAAAGTTTGGGAAGCCGGTCCACACGCCAAAGCAATGGATGCGCTTCAAGGTGACGAAAAAAATGACGCAACATGTTTAAAATGCCACTCAACTGCCGGATCTGTTGATAGCGGTTTGCTTGCCGGTCTTAAAGCCGACGAAGGTGTTTCATGCGAATCATGTCACGGACCTGGTAGCCACTACAAATCGGCTGCAATTATGAAGAACAAAAAAATGGCACTTTCAAAAGGTATGACAGATCCAACAGAAGAAACCTGTAAAGCTTGTCACCTTGGCGAAAAACCAGAAGGCCACGTTGCTCCTAAAAAAGCATGGAATTTTGATGAATTTGTGAAAGTAATTGCTCACGACGATCCAACAACAACAAACTAATATTTTGTAAACTATTGTTTTGTGAAAAATTCCTTTGTTTTCAAAACAAAGGAATTTTTTTAGTGTTTAATTCAGACAACTAGACAACGACTAATTATGAAGAAGCTCAGTTCATTTATTTTTTCCATGTTTTTTACCGGTATTTTGGTGGTAATTTTTGCAATAGCCATTGGTTATGCCACTTTTATTGAAAACGATTATGGCACCACTACTGCAAAAATTCTCATTTACAATTCCAGGTGGTTCGAAATCCTGTTATTTATACTCTGCATCAACATTGTTGGCAGTGTTTTTAAATACAAACTTATCGCACGGAAAAAATGGTCGATACTGCTTTTTCATATTTCCTTTATCGTTATTGGTGTAGGTGCAATGATTACGCGTTACTACGGATATGAAGGCACTATGCATATTCGCGAAAATAGCTCGTCGGACTTTATTGTTTCCGAAGCATCGTATGTAACGGTTAAAGTAACTGATGGCACCGAAACGGTTGAAGAATCAAGCGAAGTAAAATTCTCGCCCTACACCGCCAACCGTTTTTCAAATAACATCCATTTTAAAGGAAAAACAATCCACATCAGCAATCAGCATTTTATGCCGTCGGCGGTTGAAAACATTGTTCTCGACCCTAACGGAGAACCGATTGTTTCGCTGCTTACGGTTGTAAATGGCTCTTCGCGAAAAGACTTTACGCTTAGAAACGATAATACAAAGAATTTAAACGGTGTAACGCTAGGATTTGGTAACAACACAAATACCGATGTTCAGCTGAGTTTAAAAGATGGCAACCTGTACATTTCGGCTAACGACACTGTTGAGGCGTCGGGCATGATGAGCGACACCGGTGAGTTGATTGCGCCAAATACCCAAAAACTGGTTGACACGCAAAAAGCTTACACGTATAAAAATCTCACTTTTGCCGTTAAACAATTTCTTCCAAACGCCTCGATTCAATTGGCTTACCAAAAACCAACGCAGACAATGAATCCGCCGGATGCTTTTAAAGCCGCGATTTCAACAAACAGTGAAAGCAAAGAGTTGATCGTTTATGGTCGCACGGGCCAGGTTGGCGATTTTTACAACACCTCTATCGACGGAATGAATGTATCCGTTTCGTACGGGTCGCGAATCATAAAACTACCGTTTGCCATCCAGCTTAACGATTTCCAGCTCGAGCGTTACCCGGGTTCAATGAGCCCTTCGTCGTACGCCAGCGAAGTTGTTTTAAAAGACGGCGCCACGGAAATGCCATTCCGCATTTTTATGAATAATATATTGAAATACAAAGGATACCGCTTTTTCCAATCGTCGTACGATACCGACGAGCGCGGAACGATCCTGTCGGTGAACCACGACTCTGCCGGAACATCGGTAACTTATTTTGGCTACCTGATTATGGCTATCGGAATGGTGCTGACTTTGTTTAACCGAAACAGTCGTTTTAAAACGCTGTTGAAAGCATCGGCACAACTCCGCGAAAAACGTAAAAAGCTGTTTGCTGTTTTGGTGACCGGTCTGCTCTTGAGTGTTAGTGCACAGGCACAAAATACAACTCCGGCACCAATGAATAGCGAGCATGCCAAGTCGTTCGAACATTTACTGATTCAGGACCGAAAAGGTCGTGTTGAGCCGGTTTCTACACTGGCTTCCGAAATACTACGAAAAGTAGCTAAAAAGACCAGCTGGGAAGGTTTGACGCCAACCGAAGTTTTTCTGGATATGCAAGCCAATCCTGAACTTTGGAAAAATATTGCCATTATAAAAGTCGCCAATCCCGAATTGCGCAGAACAATCGGAATTAGTGGCAAATATGCTTCGTTTAATTCAATTGTTAGACCGCGCGAAATGGGCGGTTATATACTAAGCTCTGCGGTTCAGGCAGCTTATGCAAAAGAGAGTAATCACCGCAATAAATACGATAAAGAGATTATGAATGTTGACGAGCGCGTTAATATTCTTATGGCCATTTTTAGCGGCGATTTTCTGACGATTTTCCCTGTACCCAACGACGATAACCACAAGTGGGTTTCCATTAACGAGGCGAAAGAACTTCCGGCTCAGGAGGCTGATTTCGCAACACAAACGGTTTCTGCTTATCTTCAATCGGTACAAATTCGCGATTGGGCAACGGCAAACCAGTTGCTGAACAACCTGAAGCAAAATCAGGAAACTATCGGCGCGAAAATCATTCCATCGGCAACAAAAGTAAAAATGGAGGTGATCTATAATAACCTGAACATCTTTGGAAAATTATCAAAGATTTTCATGTTCACCGGTTTGATTCTGCTGATGCTGCAGTTGATTTCACTTTTTAATCCGAACATTAAATTAAGTTTCCTGAAAAATTTTGCCTTCTATTTTATCCTGCTGTTATTCCTTGCCGAAACTGCAGGGTTGGGTATCCGCTGGTACATTTCGGAGCACGCGCCATGGAGTAATGGTTACGAATCGATGGTATTCATCAGTTGGGCAACTGCACTTGGCGGTTTAATCTTTGCCAAACGTTCAGAAATTACACTGTCGTTAACATCGGTTCTGGCCGGTTTAACATTGATGGTGGCCGGAATGAGCTGGATGAGCCCGGAAATTACCAACCTGGTACCGGTTCTGAAATCATACTGGCTAATCGTTCACGTGGCGGTAATTACAGCCAGCTACGGATTTTTGGGAATCAGTGCGCTGCTTGGTTTCCTGAATCTCATTTTAATGATTTTTAGAAACAGACGCAATTCAGACAGAATCAACCACACCATAAAAGAATTGGTTAATATCATCCAAATTGCCTTGATAATTGGCTTATTAATGGTTACGCTGGGTTCGTTTTTAGGTGGTGTTTGGGCCAACGAAAGCTGGGGCCGTTACTGGGGCTGGGATCCGAAAGAAACCTGGGCTTTGGTAACCGTTTTGGTGTACACTTTTATTACGCACATGCACCGCATTCCGGGAATGCGCGGTAGTTTTGCCATGAGTGTGGCTGCAGTTTTGGGCATCAGCTCGGTACTAATGACCTATTTCGGAGTAAACTATTACCTGTCGGGTTTACACTCGTATGCGCAGGGCGAAGCGGCTCCAATACCTTCAGGCGTTTACATTGCATTGGCAGTTGTTGCGCTGGTAATTGTTTCGGCGTATTTCTCCGAAAAGACAAATCCAATTGTGGAAGAAGAAGTTGTTAGTGAAGACTAAATAATTCAGGGCCAGGTTTACTCAAAGTGAACCTGCCCCTGAACCATTAAACTCCTCCAAGCACCAAAAATTTATTTCACAAATCAGTCTCAGAGAATTCACACCCGAATTACAAGTTACCTCATTTCATCTCTTGTAGTTACGACTTTCGTCCCAAGATATACCTTTTTGATCCGAGTTTGAATACTGTAGTTGATGTCGATATTGAAAATATATGGAGCACTATTTTCGGTTGACGAAACATTAGGAGATGACTTCCCATCCGAAAATAATTCCTTATTCAGTCCAACATTCACCCGAACAAAAAACGTGGAAGCAACAGGATTTCCATCAACAATAACCGGTAAAAATTCTCCCGACAATCTCGATACATTTCGATTGATACTTTGCTCCATTTCATTACAAAATCCATTCAAAAGCATCGGGCCAGATAGATTACCCTTTTCATCAACTAAATACTGTAGCAAAGAAAAACCGACTTTCCCTTCATCCACAATCTCGCGTGGAACGTCAAGATCCTTCCCAATTAAACGTACAATTTCATTCTTCGATCCAATGTAAAGAAGTTGTCGGTCAACCTTTAGTAATTCATAGTTGTCTCCTGTTTTCACCAGAAACGAATCTGCCACCAACTCCTGATTTAAATAGATCAAACTATCGTTTGAATAATCAAAAGTCATATAGGTTTCCCCCGATTTACTATCTCCAAACCTCCACACACCTGTTTTTGAAGCGTTAAAATAACTCCCAATTGCCAGCGTATCTTTGGTTGAGGTATGAACGATAAAACTCTCGCCACATCTGAACTTGGTCGCTTTATCAATATGATAAACCTCCTTAAAATTCCCATAGTTATCAGTGCGCTTTTTCAATTTTTGAGCACAAACAGTTGAAATAGTTAAAAGAATAGAAGTGGAAAAAAGAAGTAATCGTAGCATGAATAAAGGTCTTAGTATTTAGCATAAAAATATAAACTTGATTGGCATATTCCTTATTTTAAACGATTAGAATAAATATAAATAGTTGAACTGTTGTATAGCACCACTGTCATCATATATAAACATCTAGATTCTTTACTATATTTGTCCCGGCTCCGAGCTGATCTTCCTAAAGTTCATACCAAGGGATTTCGGCCGATGGGATTACCCGGAAACAGGTGGTCCTCCCGCATCCCGGCAAGGTCGGGGTAAATTGGAAAGGAGGCGAGCAGATTTTGCATTGGGCGAACTGAAGCTCCTTCCCTTCCCTGAAACGCTTTAAATGACACGAGTACAAAAAGATACCAGAATCGATTATCCGAACTTGCTGTTGATTGCAGGTAATGGCAGAAATGTGGGAAAAACCTACTTTGCCTGTCGTGTAATCGAAATGCTATCTGAAACTTTACCTGTTACCGGATTAAAAATCACCTCGCATATCCACGAGCACAGCAGTGATGATGTGCTTACAAAACATAAGCACTTTGTTATTTTGCAGGAGAAGCAAATTACGGGCAAAGACAGTTCGTTGATGTTACAGGCCGGTGCAAAGCAGGTATTCTTTGTAATGGCCGAACCTAAGTATCTTCCGGAAGCTTTAGAAAAGCTTTCGCCTTATTTACCTGAAACACCCATTGTTTGTGAGTCAGGTGGATTACACGAAATAATCAATCCTGGTTTGTTCTTTTTCATTCAATCAACGGGAACTCCTCTAAGAAAAGCACATCACCTGATACACAATCCAATAATTGTGCAAAATGATGGAGAAAACCTTAAATTTGATTACAATAGAATTCAGCTCAAGAACAATAAATTTTCACTCGCCTAATGAACCAATTTGAAGAAATACAACAGTTGATCGGCAATTTAGCAACAGTTTTACCGACCGAAAAGGTACAACTGAAAAATGCTTTTAACCGGGTACTACAGGAAAATGTGGTGGCTGATTTAAACATGCCACCGTTCAACAAATCGGCAATGGACGGTTATGCCTGTCGACTTGGAGATATTGGCAAGGAGCTGGAAGTACTGGAAGTAATAAATGCAGGCAAGATCGCGTCTGTTGAAATTGGGAAAAACCAGTGTGTGAAAATTATGACCGGCGCTGCTGTTCCGTCCGAATGCGATTGTGTATTTATGGTTGAGGATGCCGAAGAACTTCCGGAAAATAAAGTGCGTTGTACTAACCCCAAAACAAAGAAAAATATTTGTTACCTGGGCGAAGATTATAAAAAGGGTGAAGTGCTGCTAAAAAAGGGTACACTAATTAATGTTCCGCAAATGGCAGTACTTGCCGGCGCAGGTTATGCAGAGGTTTTGGTTTCAAAACGCCCGAAAGTAACAGTAATTGCAACGGGCAGCGAACTGGTTCCACCATCTGAAACGCCAAAACCGGGACAGATACGAAACAGTAATTCCAGCCAGGTGATCACCCAACTCAGGAAAATGAACCTTGAAGTTGTGGAGGAACTCATGCTTGTTGACGACTACGAGTTACTTACAAGCAGTTTTAACCGAGCACTGGAAACAAGCGATTTTATTGTTTTTACCGGCGGAGCATCAGTCGGCGATTTTGACTTTATTCCGGAGATATTAAAAGAACAGGGATTTAAAATATACTGGGATCACACCGGCATTAAACCCGGCAACCCAATGACATTTTCGGAAAAAGATGGCAAGTTCGTCTTCGGACTTTCCGGAAATCCGGTTTCGTCGTTCGTACAATTTGAGTTGATCGCGAAACCAGTAATCAACAAACTATTGGGAGCCGACAATGCACCATTACGCATAAAAGCCCGAATGAATTTTACGTTCCAAAGGAAAAGAGCCAATCGTTTGGCAATTATTCCGGTTGTTATTGATGCCAATGGAGCCATCTCCGAAATTCCATTTCATGGATCGGCGCACATAAATGCACTGGCTTTTGCGAATGCTTTGCTTGAGGTGCCACTGGGAGTTTCAACCATTCAAACTGATGAATTTGCATATGTACGACCGCTTTAACAGACATATCAACTACCTGCGTATTTCGGTTACCGACCGCTGCAATTTCCGTTGCGAATACTGCATGCCGGCCGAAGGTTTGCCGTTAAAAAAGCACGAGGACATTCTTTCGTTTGACGAAATTACTGACATCGTTAAAGCTGGCGTAAAACTTGGAATTAAAAAGCTGCGAATTACCGGAGGGGAACCCTTGGTGCGAAAAGATCTTCCAGAGCTGATAAGTATGCTTTCAGCTATTCCGGAAATTGAGGATATTGGAATGACAACAAACGGCGTTCTTTTGCCACGTTATGCCAAGGCTTTAAAAGCTGCCGGATTAAAAAGGGTTAACATCAGTCTGGATACCGTGAATCCGGAGAAATTCAAAAAAATTACGCGGGTTGGTGAGCTTGATGATGTACTGCATGGAATAGACGCGGCAATTGAAGCCGGACTTTTACCGGTTAAAATAAATTTTGTACGCATTCCCGGCGAAAACGAAGAAGATGAACAGGAAGTACGGGAATTCTGCCAGAAGAAAGGATTGAAGTTGCGTTTCATCCGTCAGATGGATTTGCGCACCGGTGAGTTTTATGCTGTTGACGGAGGTTTAGGCGGCATTTGCAAAATATGTAATCGTCTGCGTTTAACTGCCGACGGATTTATCGTTCCGTGCCTGCATTCAGGATTGCGTTACAGTACCCGCGAACTGGGCATTGAAGAAGCCTACAACCAGGCTTTGCAAAACAAACCGGAAAAAGGAGTAGGAACAGAATCACACGATTTCTCAAATATTGGAGGATAAAATATGAGCCAATTATCACATATCAACGACGAAGGAAAAGCCAACATGGTGGATGTGGGGCACAAACCACAACAGGTACGCACCGCCAAAGCATCGGGTTTTATTGCCTTGCAGCCCGAAACTATTCGGCTGATAAAAGAAAGCCTGATAAAAAAAGGCGATGTAATTACCATTGCAGAAATCGCAGGAATTCAGGCAGCAAAAGAAACATCGCGGCTAATTCCGCTTTGTCATCCATTGCAACTTACCAAAGTTGAGGTAAAAGCCGAAGTTCAGGAAAATGGTGTTTTGGTAAAAAGCATGACGAAATGCATTGGGCAAACCGGCGTTGAAATGGAAGCTTTAACAGCCGTGAATGTTGCGCTGTTAACCATTTACGATATGTGCAAAGCCGTTGACAAAAACATGGTAATGGGAGACGTAAAACTTGACTTTAAGGAGAAAATATAACTACAGAAATGGAAGCACAGACCTGCAAAATAAAATCACTGAATATTTCGGAGAAGAAAGGCACGATAAAAACTCCGCGCAAAGAATTAAAGCTAAACCTTGAAGGTATTGAAGGCGATGCTCATGCCGGAAAATGGCACCGACAAATAAGTCTGCTGGCTGCGGAGAGCATTAAAAGTTTTGAAGGAGAACTCGGACGTGAGATCAAATTTGGCGAGTTTGCCGAAAACATTACAACCGAAGGAATCGTGGTGCATAAAACCATGCCTTTTGATCGGTTCAGAGCAGGTGATGTGGAATTGGAAGTAACACAAATCGGAAAAAAATGCCACGGCGATAACTGTGAGATTTTTCAACTGGCAGGAAAATGTGTAATGCCTAAAGAAGGGATTTTCTGCCGGGTTCTAAAACCTGGAACACTTTCGGAAAACGATGAGCTGGAATATATTCCAAAAACATTCCAAATTAAAGTTATTACGCTTAGCGATCGTGCATTTCATGGCATTTACAAAGACAAAAGCGGGCCACTACTCGAAAAACTGAGCAAAGATTGGTTCACTTCAAAAACATATAATTGCGAAACTTCGCGCACTGTAATTCCTGACGAAAAAGAGCTTTTGGAGACAGAACTACAAAATGCTGTGAACAAGGGATTCGATATTATTTACACAACCGGAAGCACCGGAATCGGACCACGAGATATTGCTCCGGCTATTATTTCAAACTTTATCGATTTGGAGATCCCGGGAATTATGGATCACATTAGGCTAAAATACGGTGCAGAAAAACCTAATGCATTACTCAGTCGTTCAATTGCGGGAGTTAAAGACAAAACACTGGTATTCTCGCTGCCAGGAAGTACAAAAGCCGTAAACGAATATCTAACCGAAATTCATAAAATACTGCTGCATTCGTTTCTGATGCTTCACGGAATTGACGGGCATTAACACCAACAATAACTTTGTCAATATTCTAAGAATATTCTTCACATAATGTCAAATTAATTTGCCCCGCCTGTCATTTCTATTAAATTTGGGCAAAACTTTGCACTATGTTACGAATATCTTTACTCGTGATGCTGGTACTGTCATCAGCATCATTTTTGTTTGCCCAACCCGATGAAACCAGGAATGAAAGCTGCACCAGCATCATGTTTGGCAAAGATGCCACCGACGACGGCTCGGTCATTACAGCTCACACCTGCGATGCCTACTACCGCACGTGGGTAAATTTTGTACCGGCTCAAAAATTCGACCGCGACACAACCCACAAAGTTTATTGGGGAACCATGCACACGCACACCGCATGGAGTATGGACGGCATGCAATTAAAAGGCGAAATTCCTGAGGCACGCGAAACCTACGCCTATTTGAACACTGCATATCCGTGTATAAACGAAAAACAACTGGCGATTGGCGAAACGACAATTACCGGCCGCAAAGAACTGCACAACGAAAACGGTCTTTTTCTGATTGAAGAACTGGAACGTATCGCCCTGCAACGCTGCACAAAAGCACGCGACGCCATAAAACTGATTGGCGAACTGATTAAAGAATACGGTTTTGCTGATTACGGGGAATGTATAACCATTGCCGACACCAAAGAAGTTTGGCAACTGGAAATTTTTGGCGAAGGCCCGGATAAAATTGGTGGCGTTTGGGCGGCCCAGCGAATTCCGGATGATCATGTGGGAATTTCAGCAAATATTCCACGAATTGGCGAACTGGATTTGGACAATCCGGATTATTTCATGGCTTCCGACAATGTTTTTGAGGTAGCTAAAAATCTGGGTTTGTGGGACGGAAAAGAAACATTTAAATTCTGGAAAGCCTACAGTGGAGAGAAACCATTCGATATTCGGGAGTATTTTGTACTGAGCTCAATGGCTCCGGGTTTGAACCTGAAGTTCGATGCCGATGAATTGCCTTTCTCTGTAAAAGTGGAGAAAAAGGTGAATATCAGCGAGGTAATTGCACTATACAAACAAACATACGACGGTACGGAATATGAGATGATACGAAACCTGAAAGTGGCACACAAAACGAAGAATGATGATGGTGAAGAAGTGACAGATACAATTATCAGTCCGGCGGCACATCCGTGGCTGGCAAAAGATAAACGCGATTTAATGAATGCCTTGGAAGAGAATTCCGTTTACCGTCACCGCCCCATTTCTGTGCAGTATTGTTCGTATTCTTGGATCGCTCAATTGCGCGATGACCTGCCCGACGAAATTGGCGGAAAAGTGTGGTTTAGTCTCGATATTCCACGTCTTTCGCCTCGTGTACCCATTTATTGTGGCAACCTGAGTTTACCCGATGCATACAATTATTGTGGTCATAAACATTTTAGCCGCCAGTCTGCCATGTGGGCATTTACCCGCGCCAACCGTTTGGCATTGGTAAACTGGGGCACCGGAAAAGAAATTGTTGAACCGGAAGTTACAGCCTTTGAAAACCGGGTGCTCAACGAAACTGAATTTATTGAAAGTCGTGCGATGGAATTACTGAAAAAAGATAAGGAAAATGCAGCTAACGGTAATCCAACTCAGTTGTGCCGCGAATACCTTACTGATTACAGCAACGCTTCGTTAGGTTCGGCCATAAACCGCTGGTGGGAACTTGGCGATAAACTTTGGGTTGATATGCGTTGGAAGTTCTAGATTCTTTCTAGGAATATTAAAAGAAATAGCGGTAAAGATTTCACAGTTCTTTTCCGCCATTTTTATTTAAAGAAATCATATAAAATATCGGAGTGATCAAAAGCCAATTCGGGTAATTCGTCAATCGGGAACCATTTGGCCTGAGCAGCATCATCGCTGCCTTTTACCGGTTTCACTTCCTCCAGCTCAACCGAATAAACCACAGAAATAGTTCGATGGCGCGGATCGCGGTCGATGGCATCGTAAGTACGAAACTGCTGCATCTTTTTTACATGCAAGCCGGTTTCTTCTTCCAACTCACGAATACAAGCTTTTTCCAGTGTTTCGTCCATATCTACAAAACCTCCGGGCAGTGCCCACTTATTTTTAAAAGGTTCTCTCCCCCGCTCAATCAGCAATACAGAAGCTATTTCGCTTTTCACAAAAACAATTGCATCAACAGTAAGGGCTGCACGTGGATATTTATAGGAATACATTTTTGAAGGATTAAGGATAAATTATAAGGATTAAAACGAAAAAGTAAAAGTTGCTGGCAGACCAGATTTTAAACTGCAAATTTTATTCTTTCTGACATCAATCTCATTATCATACACTACTTTTTGCGACCTGTTTTCCAGTGTTTTACAACCAGATAAATAGCGGCTACAAAAAGGGCAACGTAAATAACAAGCTCGATGTGTTCCATTTTATTCTATTATTTTTTTCATTACACGCATTTTGTGGGTATAACGTTGCGTATCGATATTAAAAATTCCAAATTGATCAACATTATCGATACGCACCTGCCCCGATGCATGAATGATTTTATTTCGTTTCCAGATAATTCCCACATGAACAATATTTCCTTCCTCATCGTCGAAAAAAGCCAGATCACCGGGTTCAGCCTCATCAACAAAACTCATGGCCGTTCCCATTTTTACCTGTTCGCTGGCGTCGCGTGGTAATTTAATACCAATCATCTTGTAAATAATCTGGGTAAAACCACTGCAATCAACACCAAAAGGAGTTCTTCCTCCCCAAAGATACGGCGCATTAAAATATTTCAATGCCTGTTTTATGGCTATTTCGCGTGGATTTTTAAGTTTTCCGTAAATTACTTCACCAGTTGCCAAATAGGTGTCTTGTACTGCTGAAAACTGTTTTAGGTAAGGCCGCCAAACCGGCAAAGTACTTCCGGCCGCCAACATAAGGTTTTGCTCTTCGTTAACCGGAACAATGGTAATAATATCGGATGTTACAGCAGTTGGGCTCTTTTCAATCTTGTTTAGTGTACGGGCATTTATCGGCGTAATCATTTTTGTATCAATCCAGCCTTCGTAACCGTCGTAGGCCAGCTTAACGTTTGTCCAGCCCACCATTTGCTCGCGCATTTCGAAGTGTTCGCCAAAAAGAATCTGGGTAACCATTTCGCTTTTTTCCGAAGGCTCGAGCCGAACCGGAATAATACTTAAATTGGAAATGCCGTAGTTCATCAATATTTTCTTAATTTTATTTTGTAAAACAGGAATAGCTCCTGTTTGAAGCGTATAAACACAAAACTAAGAAAAAATGGGCTTTACAAACTTATCTGCAAACCTAATTTGTCAACTAGATATTAAGAGACGGTTCAAAAAGAAGCAGATGAGTGTGATGGTATTTTAAATCAAAATTTCGATATTCGGTATATGAAGAAATTAATGAGAAAACTAAAAAGCTACACCAAGCTGTTATTGCAGATTTCGTTATTTGTGCTTACAGCAGTGGCTTTGTATTTAATTTTGCCTGGGGAACCAAAGTTTAAATACGAGTACCAGCGGGGGTTTCCGTGGCAACACGAAAACCTTGTGGCACCTTTCGATTTTGCCATTTTAAAAACGGCAAATGAACTTGATGACGAAAAAACGCAACAGATTAATTCGCTCGTTCCCTATTTTTCAAACGATACTACCCAAAAAATTGCAAGTATTGCACGCCTTCGCCAGGATCTGGAGCTGGATATTGACACCACAAATACTAACAAGAAGAAAATATTTGAAGCTTTATCAACAAAACTCGATGAACTTTATAGCAACGGAATTCTACTTTTTTCGGTGGATATTTATGATGAACTGAAAGGGAAAGACGAGATAAATAAACGCACCGGAAATACCGTGCAGAAAGAAGATGTGGATCAGCTTTACTCTGAAAAATCGGCTTACAACGCACTACTCAACACAAGGCAAAAACTGGTTAGCGAGGGAAATAATTTTCCGTGGCTAACTGATCTTAATCTTGAACGGTACATAACAGCCAACCTTTCGTACGATAACGAAACCAGTCAGAAAGAGATTGATGAGATAACACAATCCATTTCGGTTACACGCGGCATGGTAAAACAAGGCCAGCGAATTGTGCTGGAAGGCGAAATCGTGGATGCCGAAAAATACCAGATGCTGGAGTCATTAAAAGCCAGTTACGAAAAAGAACGCGGCAACGATGTAAACCGCTACATGGTTTCCATCGGAAAAGTGTTGCTTATTTCGGTTCTGCTTAGCTTTATTTTTGTGTTCCTTTTGTTGTATCGCCGCGATATTCTTCAGCACCTGAACAAACTGAGTTTTATGCTGATGTTGATGGCGGGTATAATTCTGCTGTCGAACTTTATAAATACCTTCCCTAATCTGCACATTTATATGGTTCCGTTGGCGGTGTTCCCGATTATGATTCGAACGTTTTTCGATTCGCGAACGGCCATTTTTACGCTTATCATCACAACCCTGCTTATGGGATTTTACGCTCCCAATAACTACGAATTTATACTACTGCAAGTGTCGGCAGGTCTGATCGCGGTTTTTAGCCTGAATAAAATGCATCGCCGCGTTCACCTCGTGTTGGCGGCCTTGTGGGTATTTTTAACCTACGTAGTTGTTTTTACGGCGCTAAACCTTATACACGAAGGAACATTTTTATCTTACGATTATTCGATGCTAAAATGGTTTGCCATTAGCAGTGTGCTTATTCTACTGGTTTACCCGCTGGTATATATTTTCGAGAAACTTTTTGGATTTGTTTCTGATGTTACGCTGATAGAAATTTCGGATAGTAACCAGCCACTATTGCGAAAACTTGCCGAGCAGGCACCGGGAACATTTCAGCACTCGATGCAAATTGCCAACCTTGCCGAAGAGGTTATTCTGCGCATTGGCGGAAATCCATTTTTGGTACGTGCCGGCGCACTTTACCATGATATTGGGAAAATTGGCCGCCCCAACTTTTTTATCGAAAACCAGGCGATGGGAATGAATCCTCACGACCGGATAAGTAATTTAAAAAGTGCAGAAGTAATTATCGACCATGTTAAGAACGGGGTAAAAATGGCACAAAAACACAAGCTTCCGGCGGTTATTATTGAGTTTATTGCCACGCATCACGGTACCACAAAAGCAAAATATTTTTACCTGAAACACCAGGAACAAAACCCTGATCAGGAAGTTGATGAGCAAGCCTTTATTTATCCTGGTCCGCTTCCACGCTCGAAAGAAGCTGCGGTTGTTATGCTGGTTGACGGAATTGAAGCTGCATCGCGCAGTATGAAAGAAAAAACGCACGAAAACCTTAAGGCGCTTATCGATAGTATGATCGACAAGAAAATTGAGGATAAACAGTTGGACGATTCCGATCTGACATTCAGAGATATAGATACAATTAAACGTACACTTTTAGAAAAACTGATCAATATTTACCATATCCGTATTGAATATCCCGACGAAAAAAAGGGAAAAAAGCAGTAGAGATAAACGAAAACGCCTCATACTGCGTTAATAAAGAATGATTGTAGAACAATTGTGGACGTAACAGAATACATTATGAAAAATTTAGCGAAAACAACATTATTGTTATTTCTTGCTTTGGCGGTTTTTATTGGCTGCCAAAAAGATGACCCCAACCCCGACGGTCCAGAAGCTTCGGAATATGCCAAAAAGGTAAACAAATTCATTTATGAGGCAATGGATGATATTTATTTCTGGTACGACGAATTGCCAGATATAGATTATAACTACGAAAGCGATCCGAAAGCCTATTTCAACAAATTGCTTTATGTAGATGATAAGTGGTCGTACATAACTGATGATGTTGATGCTCTTGAAGCAAGTTTTGAGGGTACTGAAAAAACATACGGCTGGTCGTTGGCCTTTGGTCGTTTCTCTAATACCGGTAATATTTTTGCTATCGTTGAGTATGTTTACCCGGAAACTCCTGCTTCAGCGGCCGGAGTTAAACGTGGTGATTTACTCGTAATGATGGACAATGCCGATATTACAGAAAATAACTACACCGACCTTTTGTACAGCGACAACATGGATGTAACGCTTGGCGTATTAACCGAAGAAGGAATTGCCACCGATACAACTCTTAGCCTTACGTCTTCAGTATTAACTCTTAATCCCGTATTAACCACCAAAATTGTTGAACACGATGGAAGAAAGATTGGCTATATTTTTTATGCACAATTTATTCCTGATTTTAACAGCGCGCTCGACAATGCTTTTGCAAGCCTGGTAAGCCAGGGAGCTACAGATCTTGTAGTCGATCTTCGTTATAACCCGGGAGGGGCCATTTCGGCTGCACAACATTTGTGCTCGAGTATTGCACCTGTGGATATTGTTAACGACAACAGCATTCTTGTTACTTATAAATGGAACAATAAGTACCAGGACTACTTTATCGACAGACAAATTATGAGTCAGGTTGAAGTTTATTTCGACAACCAGGTTCCCGTTAAAATGGATTTAAACAATGTTTATTTCCTCACCGGATCGGGAACTGCTTCAGCATCTGAGCTATCTATAACCGGGTTGAGAGCATACATGAATGAGGTGAAAACAGTTGGAGATACAACCTACGGAAAATATACCGCATCAATCACTTTACGACCAGAGGATTATTACAGCGAATCATATAGCGAAGAAATCGCGAACTGGGGGCTGCAACCTATTGTTTTGCGTTATGCCAATGCTGCCGGTGTTACCGATTTTAAAAATGGTTTTGCTCCTGATATTCCGGTTGATGACGACTTGTTCGCCACCTTCCCGCTTGGAGATAAAAACGACCCGCTGTTTAAAGCTGCCATCGAAGATATTACAGGAACACCTGTTGTAGCTATGAAAAGTGCTCCGAAAGTTAATTTCGAGTACCAAATTTTCGATCGTGGTTTTTCTCGTTTCGACGAAAATAAAAGAGAAATGCTGATCGAACAGATTCAGCGACCTGAATAGAATAAAAATCAACTTTTATCAAATAAAAAAAGGTGCTCATTTTGAGCACCTTTTCTGTTTTACACTGTTTAATTTTTATGGTGTGGGTAATTCCAAATTACTATAATTAAACACGCCGCTATCCTGGTAAGCAACACCTTCATAATCTGTTGCAGTAACTTCAAAGCGTATCGAATCCAAACCACTTAACCGCAAGCTGTTCAAACTAAACGATACATAAGCGGTGTATGGAATCGACTCAGGATCCTCGTTTGCGTTGTGCCGTAACTCCAATTTAAATGGCTGATCGTCGGCAGTCAAATCTCCCGGTTCTTTTACCAGGTTCAGGAAATGCATATTATTGTATCCCCAGTATTTCAATCTGAAATTCAGCAAACTGTCGGTAATCCAGGCATCTTCAACAATAATCGGATCGTTACCAATACTATCTGCATTTTCTTCAGTAATATCCATAATTCCTTTCATCAGCACATCACTGATATCATTTACCTTAACAAAGTAGCGTTCTACCGAGCTGCTGGTTTCGTCTTCATCTAAAATTGTATAGTTAACCAGAACACGGTCGCCATCCGAAAAATCCAAAGACCAACCCGGACTTGACGAGGCTGCCGGAATCAAAACAGAACCATCGTCCATGACCAAACTTACAGCTCCCGCTCCATCGCCTTTATAAATACCAAATCCAACCCAATAATCCCCCAACGAATAACCATCGTCGTCATCTAAACAGCTGGTAAAAGCTACCAGTAATCCCATTAAAATTCCAAATGCTAATTTTTTCATCACTCTTTTTAATTAATTTAATCACAGCTGATAGACGAATGAAAAAGAAAAAAGGTTGCGTTGAATAGTTAAAATATGTTGTAGTTTTATGGAGACAAAAATTGGCATAGCTTTTGTAATTCATATATCTAGATATTTATATATATTTGAACAAATTTTTGTCATTACAGTTTGATATTAATAAAAACAGAATAAAATGAAAACAAGATTTATTACACTTATGATGGCTGCTTTTTTGTTGTTCGGGTATAGCTCGTGCACGGCAAATGCTGAAAAAAACAATAGTGAAGCGCCAACAAAATCAGTTTCGGAGGCAGGAAAAGCCACCACCATGCTAACCAAAGCCATGTTTTTAGAAAAAGTATGGGATTACGAAAACTCTCCACAAGAATGGAAATACAAAGGCGAAAAACCGGCTCTGATCGATTTTTATGCCGACTGGTGCGGACCTTGCCGAACTGCAGCTCCTATTCTTGAAGAAGTGGCAGCTGAATTCTCGGAAGAAGTGATCGTTTACAAAATCGATACGCAAGTTGAACGCGAGTTAGCTGCTGTATTTGGCGTAAAAAGCATACCTGCTTTCCTTTATATTCCGATGGAAGGAAAACCAACAATGGCTTCGGGTATTGCCCGTTCGAAAGAAGACACTAAAAAGATGTTTACACAAAACATTAATACAATATTGCTTAAAAAGCAACAAACAAGCGACGCCCTTTAATCGTTAAAGTGTGAAATAAAAAAGGCTGTCTGATGATTTTCAGACAGCCTTTTTTTTATAATCGATCGAATTTTGTTGTATTCAAGAAATCGATGGTAAGGTTTATCGCTTCGTACATTACAATGTCTTCCTCAACGAAACTTACCTTTTTGCGGTACTCTTTAATAAAACGTTCGATAAACGGCGACGATTTTATTGGCCGACGAAAATCCATTGCCTGAGCCGCGTTGTACAATTCAATTGCCAGAATCTTTTCGGTATTCAGCACCACTTTTAAGGCTTTTGTTGCTGCATTTCCGCCCATACTAACGTGGTCTTCCTGCTCGTTCGACGATGGAATAGAATCCACCACACAAGGCGTACACAGCTGTTTGTTCTGGCTAACAATCGACGCTGCGGCATATTGCGGAATCATAAAACCGGAGTTCAATCCGGGATTAGCAACCAAAAATTCAGGCAATTCGCGTTCGCTCGAAATCAAACGGTAAGTTCTTCGTTCCGAAATACTTCCCAATTCGCTTATTGCCATAGCCAGAAAATCAAGCGACAAGGCAAGCGGCTCGCCATGAAAGTTCCCTCCTGAAATGATCAAATCTTCATCGGGGAAAACCGTTGGATTATCCGTTACCGAATTAATTTCTGTTTCAATGACCTTAGCCACATAATTAACTGCGTCTTTTACTGCTCCGTGAACCTGCGGAATACAGCGGAAAGAATAAGGATCCTGAATGTGAGCTTTTGGTTTGGCCTGCATTTCGCTGCCGGTTAAAACATTCCTGAAATTCTTTGCCGTTTCGGCTTGCCCTTTGTGCGGACGAATACGTTGGATGTTCTCAGAAAAAGGTTCGATCAAACCATCAAAAGCATCCAGCGAAAGTGCCCCGATAATATCTCCCTGATCGATAATTCGGAAGGTTTTTAGTAAAGTAAACACGGCGTGCGCGCTCATAAACTGTGTACCATTCAGCAAGGCAAGTCCCTCTTTGGCTTCCAGTTTTATTGGCTCCCACCCCAACTTTTCAAGCACTTTGCCGGCCTGTTGTTTTTTACCTTCAAAATTAACCTCGCCCAAACCAAGCAGTGGCAAAAATAGTTTTGCCAAAGGCGCTAAATCACCACTTGCTCCAAGCGATCCCTGCTCGCAAACAACCGGTAAAACATCGTTATTAAAAAGGTCAAGAATTCGCTGTACGGTTATCAATTGTACTGCCGAATTACCTTTTGAAAGCGCGTGTGCTTTTAACAGCAACATCAGTTTAACAACGTCAGCCGGAATTTCCGGGCCAATATTACAAGCGTGCGAAACGACCAGGTTTTCCTGCAATTTGCTCAGGCCATCTTTCGAAATCTCGATATCGCACAAGGCACCAAACCCGGTATTAATTCCGTAAAGTGGTTTGTCGGCTCTTTCGAGTTTATTATCGAGGTACTTTTTACTTTTATGAATAAGTTGTACGGATATTTCTGAAAGTTTGAGCTTTACATTGTTGTCCAGAATATCCTGAATGATTTCGAAAGTGAGGTTTTTGGGTGTTATTTCAAATATACGGTTTGCCATAATTTAAACTGTAAAAATTTTTAATGGAGATATTGTTAAACTGTTAAACCGATAAATTGTAATTTGAGTCGAGCCTTAATAAATCGCTCACTACTCGCTAACTTTTACAATCCATCTGCGCACGTTTATCACGGGAAACGTACATCTCCACCAAGGGTTTTTACAAGTCTGTTTGAAACCGATGCAATCATTGCTCAATTTATTTTGGGGCAATATCGGACAATCCGATCATCTATTTTAGGATATTTATCAGCTCTTGTGCGTCAACTAATTGCTGCTCCCCGGTTTCCATATTTTTAAGCGTAAACTTTTGGGCAGCCATTTCGTTATCGCCGGCCAGAATTACATATGCAATTTCTTTGCGATTGGCATACGTCATTTGCTTTTTCATTTTGGCGCTTTCGGGGAAGATTTCGGCATTCACGCCATTTTTACGCAACTGAGCCAAAACTGGCAAACAGTAGGCTTCTTCCTTCTCTCCGAAGTTTACGAACAAAGCTTTTGTGGTTTCCAGCGACTCTTCCGGGAAAGCATCCAACTGAACCAACACATCGTAAATACGCTCGGCACCAAACGACACACCAACACCAGAAACATCGGGCATACCGAAAATTCCGGTCAGGTCGTCGTAACGACCACCACCACAAATGCTGCCAATTTGTACATCGTTCGATTTTACCTCGAAAATAGCACCGGTGTAATAATTCAATCCGCGTGCTAGTGTAAGGTCGAGTTCAACCGTAGTATTTAATTCAACGTTTTCAAGGTACGCAAACATGGTACGCATTTCGGCAATTCCTTTGGCACCTATTTCGGTTCCGCCAATAACTGTTTCAATCTGCGCCAGCTTTTCGACTGTGCTTCCTTCAAGCTTTAAAATTGGTTGAAGTTTATCAACGGCCTCCTGCGAAATTCCTTTGTCCAGCATTTCGGCATTTACCTTTTCCAAACCAATTTTATCCAGTTTATCGATGGCAACGGTAATGTCAACCATTCGGTCGGCTTCGCCAATGGCTTCTGCAATTCCGGCTAGAATTTTACGGTTGTTGATTTTTACTGTTGTATTGATTCCCAATCGTTGGAAAACCTCATCGATAATTTGTACCAGCTCCACTTCGTTCAGCAAACTGTTACTTCCGATCACATCAACATCGCACTGGTAAAACTCGCGGTAACGACCTTTTTGAGGTCGGTCGGCACGCCAAACCGGCTGAATCTGGTAGCGTTTAAATGGGAAAGCGATATCGTTACGATACTGCACAACGTAGCGCGCAAATGGCACTGTTAAGTCGTAACGCAATCCTTTTTCCGAAAGTTTTGTGGTAAGCTTGTTCGAGTTTTTCTCGTCCAGCATATCCTGCGGAACTTTCGAGATAAAATCGCCCGAATTCAAAATTTTAAACAACAGTTTATCCCCTTCTTCGCCATATTTTCCCATCAATGTGGAGAGGTTTTCCATCGCCGGCGTTTCAATGGGTTGAAATCCGTACAAACGAAAAACATCTTTAATGGTATTGAAAATATAATTTCTTCTCACCATTTCTGACGGTGAAAAATCGCGGGTGCCTTTTGGAATCGAAGGTTTCTGTGCCATCGTTTTAAAATTTTATGAGGCTGCAAAAGTAAGAATTTCTGTTTAAACACACAGTAGTTTTAAGGATGTCATCTTTTAAAAAGATGACATCCTTATCCATGAGAACTGTTCAGTTAATAATTTTCGTATCTTTATGTATGCCTTCAATAAAATCAATAACACCCTTTACGAGTGGAAGTTACTACCATGTTTTCAACCGAGGAATTAATGGACAGAGAATTTTCCTACAGAAAAAGAACTATCAACATTTCCTTGCACTAATAAAAAAACATTTAACAGAATATGTCGATATTTTAGCCTATTGTCTTTTACCCAATCATTTTCATTTAGTTATAAAAATCAAGGATGTCATTTTTCAAAACGATTACAGAATTGAAAATGAAACCGAAATAGGCAAAATTGTTTCCAATCAATTTAGGAAAATGTTTGTTAGTTATTCAATGGCTATTAATAATCAGGAAAGCAGAACCGGAAGTTTATTCAACCGGCCTTTTAAACGACTAGAAATTACAGAGCAAGATTATTTGGAATATGCAATATTTTATGTGCATTACAATCCTGAACGGCATGGATTAACAGAAAATTTCAAAACATACAACTATAGTTCTTTTATGGCTCTATGCTCCCAGAATCCTACAAAGTTGAAACGTGATTTAGTACATGAAATATTTGGAGGCAAGAAAGATTTCGCATCGTACCATAACGGAATGCATTACGAAAGAACAGCAATTGTTATTGAATGAAATTGAAGGATGTCATCTTTTTGAAAGATTACATCCTTTGGCAATTAATATTATTGCAAAAAACGGATGGTGAAAGGATATTTGTAAGGCGTTCCATTACTTGCCGAAACCGAAGCCACAATAACCAAAACCAGCCAGGCTATTCCAAATCCAACCAACATTAAAACGCCAATTCCTACAATAATAAGTAGGATTGAAATAAAAAAGATGATCGACCAGGTGATCTGGAAATTTAGTACTTCCTTGCCCTGTTCGTTCACAAATTCGTACTCGTCTTTTTTCATTAAATAGATAATGAGCGGCCCAATTATATTTCCGGCAACAGGTAAAATAAAAAGTGCCAAAGCGGCAATATGAACTAACATTCCCCACTGGCGCTCGTTCGGATCATCGATTATTCGGTGCATTTTTTCAGTTTTTAGTTCAACTAAACTAATGATTTTTTGTTTATTCGTGCAAGATTTCAACAGGCAGAATTAATTTAAAATGGAAGACAGGAAAAAAGAAGGCCGTTACGGAAGGATTTACAAACAGCTGAGTGAACTGGTGGTAAAAAGTAATAATACACAGGCGCGAATGGCAACAATTATTGCCGTTTTGCACCATAAAATGGATTACTTTTTCTGGACGGGATACTACCTGATTGAAGATGGAGAGATGATTGTGAACTCCTACCAGGGGCCGGTTGCCTGCCAGATTCTGGAAAAAGACAAAGGTGTCTGCTGGGCTGCCTACAACAAAAAAGAAACAGTAATAGTTGAAGATGTACACGCTTTTCCGGATCACATTGCCTGCGATGCCCGCTCGAATTCAGAGATCGTAGTTCCGCTTAAAAATAAGGCCGGTGAAATAATCGGTGTTTTGGATATCGACAGCTCGGAAAAAGCATCTTTTACTGAAGTGGATGCGCATTGGCTGGAGAAAATATTGGAATTAATTTATAGTTAGAATAGCAGAAAAATACAATAACAATTGAAAAGGGAATCAGTAATGGTTCCCTTTTTTGTTTTACGATAAACTATGAACATAAAATATCAAATATCAAGAGAAAGTTAAAATTTAAAATCATATATCCACAAAAACAAAACAACTGATTTCTTTTTGATATTCAAGAGTTACTTTTGACAGCATATTGAATTGAAATAACAATTAAAGATAGCAGCAAGATGGAAAAAAGACTAAAAAGCAAACACTTTGTAAATCTCAACTTAAACGTTAGAGGTTTAAACCAGTCGGCAACACTGCTGATCAACGAACGAAGCAACGAACTTATTCAAAAGGGAGAAACTGTTTACAAGCTTGGACTTGGCCAATCTCCTTTTCCCGTTCCCGAAATTGTACAGGAAGCTCTGCGCCAAAATGCGCACCAAAAAGACTACCTGCCTGTTATGGGATTGCTAAAACTCCGCGAAGCTATTGCCGAATTCAATTACCGCCATCAAGGATTGGAATGTACGGCCGACGATATTATGATTGGCCCCGGCTCGAAAGAGCTGATTTTTATTCTGCAACTGGTTTATTACGGCGAGCTCATAATACCAACACCAAGCTGGGTGTCGTATTCGCCACAGGCACGCATTGCAGGACGCCATGTAAACTGGGTTCCTACATCGGAAGAGAGCGAATGGAAACTGAGTCCTGAAAAACTCGACCTCATCTGTCGTTCCGATCCCGACCGGCCACGTGTGGTTATTTTAAACTACCCATCAAACCCAACAGGTGCAACTTACTCTGAAGCCTGGTTGAAAAAGTTAGCCAAAGTGGCCCGCAAGTATAATATCATTCTTATTTCGGATGAAATATACAGCCTGTTAGATCACAACGGCGACCATGTTTCGATAGCAAGATATTACCCTGAAGGCACCATTGTTAGCAGTGGTTTGAGTAAGTGGGCCGGGGCCGGGGGCTGGCGTCTCGGCACATTTACTTTCCCTTCGAACCTAAAATGGCTGCAAAAAGCAATGGCTACCGTGGCAAGTGAAACTTTCACCTCAACCAGTGCGCCCATACAATACGCGGCGGTTACGGCTTTTGAAGACCATCCGGAGATTGACGAATATCTGGATCATTCGCGGCGCATTTTAAAATCGCTTGGAAACTATTTTGCCATGCGTTTACGCGAAAAATACATTACCGTTCCTACTCCCAAAGGAGGTTTTTACCTGTTCCCGAATTTTAGCGTTTACCGCGAAAAGCTGGCAGCTAGAGGCATTCTCACATCGTTTGAATTGTGCGAAGCAATCCTTCGCGATACCGGCGTTGCTTTCCTGCCGGGAATGGAATTTGGTCGCCAGCCTGAGGAGCTAACTGCCCGTATTGCTTATGTTGATTTTGATGGAGAAACAGTTCTGAAAGCAGCAATGAACGAATACAAGGACTTGCCATTAACCGAAGAATTTCTGAAAAAATATTGCAGTAAAATGGTGTATGCCATTACAAAGATGGAAGATTGGCTTGATGCACTTTAGTATTTTACAGTAGTTTTATTATTTTTAGTGCAAATTATACCCAATCATAATGAGCACTAAAGTATCACTTCTAATTATTGTATTGTTTCTTATCCAATCTGCCGTTTGGGCGCAAGAGAAAAAAATTCAGGTTGTTTCTGAGCGAAACGACGACAAAAGCATGTCATTCAATTGCATAAAAAATGTAAGTGGCACCTACTACATTGAGCTTTGGTTTACAAATATAGAAAATGCACATTCAAGTGGTTTTCATGGCAATGTATCTGTCAGCAACCGAAATCTCCTTCGTTTAAAACCGACAAATAATAGCCGCCCGATAAACTGCCGATACAAATACTGGTATATTCGGGGTGAACTCCAACCTGAATTCGATCCTGAATTTACTTATCTACTGCCTTTGAGTGTTGAGAAAACCTATAAAGTGCGATCGCTTACCAACCTTGGAAATCAATATTTTGGTTCGAAAAAACCTAAAAACTGGCATGCTTATCAATTTATGGCAAATCCGGGCGACACAGTTTTTGCAGCGCGAAAAGGCAAGGTTGTAAAAATTGATGATGGGAATAACTACCTCACAGATTTTTCGGTTTCGTACCAAAGTAGTAAAAACAACATTATAATCGAACATCCTGACGGAACGCTGGCAGATTATACCGGTTTTACCAAAGGTGATATTTGGGTAGAAGAAGGGCAAACCGTTTATCCACATACTCCTTTGGGGCTTTTGGGAAAATACGATATTGAAACGGCCCAACTACGATTTTCGGTGTATTATCTTAACGATATCCCACGAACAAAGGATAAACCAAGGACGCTAAAAGAAAAATTCCAGTATTACGCATTTATCGAACCCTGGTTTTTCACCGAATCAGGAGTTCAACCGCTGGTTCCCGACGAGTATTACGAAACAGTACTCGACGAAAAGATAATTACGGCAGAGTTTTCGAAAAAGGAATTACGTCAACTCAAGAAAGGAGAAATTAGCTTATTGAAATAGCTAACCCAACCATGACCGTACTCCACGCTAATCAGGTATTGATTAGTTCCGCTAAGTGTTGTAACTTTTACTATTAATAGCTAAACTATCCAATTCTGTAAACGCAACCAACTTATGATACGTCAATTCATCATCCTTTTCTCTGTCTTTTTAATTCTCCCCATCATTTCCATTGGGCAGTTAAACTACATCGAACAAGGCGATAAAACAGGTTTCAGTTTCGACACCTACGGACGTGTAGGTGTTGACTGGAATTACGATAATGGCGGGTCGATTGGCCGGCGACTCAACCTGAATAATATGGGAAGTATTGGTGGCCGCCTTGAAGAACAAGATTACCTGGAACTGGTTCCAACCTTCCATTTTAAACCATTTAACGAAAACGACCTCACTAAAATAAAAGTACAAACCCGGTTTGCCGTTTATTCCAAAAGTTTATCGCTTTTCGGAAATTCATCAACCAGCAGTTTGGGAGGACTTACCATTGCCATGCCCGAAATTTATGCAGAAGCCAGCAACATTAATGGCAAAGACCTAAGTATTTGGATTGGAGCCCGATTGTACCGAAAAGGCGAAGTACATATTGCCGACCATTTTTTCTTCGATGATCATTCGGGGCAAGGATTTGGAATTGAGTATAAAAACACACGCTTTGCCTCCATTTTTGTCTCCTCAACCGATACAACTGCCGATGTTCCTCCGTATTTCTATTTGAATATTGGCGACGGAGTTGCAAACATTGCGCTTCGCCAACGGAATGTACTTATTCTCGAACACGATTTTCAGTTGTCAGAAAACAATAAACTTACCGGGTTATTTGAATTTCACCGAATGGGAGGAACAGAGAGCGATCCAATTCCGGAGCCACGAACTGACAACGCGGACGTTGTTTTGAACTACTCTGCTGATCATGGTTTTGTATACGGACTGAAACTTCAATCCGACCTGCCTTCTCTTGAAATTGGCGCCTACAATACTTTGGCGGTTCGTTATGGTACCAGCATCGCTAATGGTGGCGACGGCGGTCTAACAAAAACATGGATAACTTTTGGTGCTCCCGATCTCGATAAACTCGACTATTCCGGTGCCTATTCCCTGGCAATTGTTGATGAGGTAAAGTTTGACATCAGCGAGGAAAATAATTTAAATGCCTATCTCATTTTCACACAAAGTAAGGGAGCTGCCGACACAAAAGGCATGGCCGAAACCTATTGGGGCCGCGAAGTTTACAACTACAAACAAGATCTGACAATTGGTTTCAGAGATGTGCATTATGTCACCGATAAGTTTCACTTATTAAGCGAGTTTCACTATTCGCAACGAAAAGATGGCGAAGATCCGAAGTACTGCTACCAGAAAATTAGTTTGGCACCGACCTTTGCCCCAACGGGCGAAAAAAGCACCGGTGTTCGGCCACATTTCAGGTTTATTTTTTCATTGTCGCACTACAACGATGCTGCCAGCGAAAACCTGTATTCGCCCTATTTACAATTTGTGGGCGAACAAAAATGGGGACATTATTTAGGCGTGAAAGCTGAATGGTGGCTTTAGCCTGTTTAATTCATAAATTATTCTATTCCCAAAGAAAATTTGTGACTTAGTCAGGCTAGATTTCCTACTTTTGCCCCCGGATGGAAAGCAAACGATTAAATAAAGCGATTTCGGAAACCGGTTTTTGTTCGCGTCGCGAAGCCGACCGGCTGATTGAAAGCGGGAAGGTAAAAGTAAATGGCGAAATTGCCGGGCTTGGCGTTCAGGTTACTTCTGATGATCGTATTGAAGTTGATGGACAACTGATCACGAAAGAGGTTCCGAATATCTACCTTGCTTTTCATAAACCGGTTGGAATAACCTGCACCACCGACACCAGCAAAAAAGACAACATTGTTGATTTCATCAATTTCCCAGAGCGGATATTTCCCATTGGCCGCCTCGATAAACCCAGTGAAGGACTGATTTTTATGACCAACGATGGCGACATCGTAAACAAAATTCTTCGCGCCGGAAACAATCACGAAAAGGAATACATTGTTAACGTAAACCGAAAAATCACACAGGCTTTTATCCGTCAAATGAGCAACGGCGTTCCGATTTTAGATACCATCACTAAAAAATGCCGGGTAGAACGCATCAACGACTTTTCTTTTAAAATTGTTCTTACGCAAGGTTTAAACCGCCAGATTCGCCGTATGTGCACGCATCTGGGCTACGAAGTTACCCGCCTGAAACGAGTTCGAATAATGAATATCGAACTCGGAAATTTAAAACGGGGAAAATACCGTCATTTTACTCCCGATGAGCTAAAAGAAATTAATCGTCTGGTAGCCGACTCAAGCAAAACCGAAGAAGCTTCTGAAGATTAGACAGGTTCCTACTTCCTCCCTACCCCAATTTATTCTGCTCGCATTTAAGATTTTTTGTGATTTGTTTGCAACCCGAATTACAAACTTTTTAATAATAAAACTGTTTATTTGCAACGAGTTAAAACGATGAGGTAATTTTATGAGAGCGAGTGCCATGTTATTAATTCCCCTGTTTATTTTTATGCTGCTGGTGGACATTTACACCTACCGGGGAATAAAACCACTGCTCGCAAAACTCAAAATAAAATTCATAAAACAATCCTTAAGCATCGTATTTTGGGCAATTTCAGTTGTTGTGTTTGGCGGATTTTGCCTTTTTATGTTCGGAATAAAACATGTAAAACAGTCGGAGGCATACATCTATGCCGGCTACCTGGTATCGGCATTTGCACTGTTCTATTTTCCGAAATTTGTATTTATTGTATTTGTATTACTAAAAGATATTCAGCTGATTTTTCAAAAGATTTTCAGCTGGTTAAAAGGAAAAAGAAAGAAAGATTTATCACGAAATAATTCGGGAAGGAAAATGGAGAGAGCAGAATTTTTATATCAAATGGGATTGGTTTTGGCAGCCGTTCCGTTTGCGGGGATTCTTTATGGCGTTACAAAAGGTAAATTTAATTACCGCGTGATGCGCGAAAGTTTGCATTTCGATAATTTGCCAAAATCGTTTAAAGGATTAAAAATCGTACAGATATCGGATATGCACCTGGGCAGCTTTAACAAAAAGTTCGACCAGGTGGCAAAAGCTGTTGAGCTGATTAACGAACAGGAACCGGATATTCTATTATTCACTGGCGACCTTGTAAATAATTTTGCCGAAGAAACTGAAGGTTGGGAATCGGTTTTATCGCAGCTGAATGCCAAAATCGGCAAATATTCGGTACTTGGAAATCACGACTACGGCGATTATTCGGAATGGGAATCACCGGCTGCCAAAGAAAAAAACCTGGCTGCCATCAAAAAATTTCATCAGAAAATTGGTTTCCGTTTGCTGCTGAATGAAACAGAAACCTTAACCATTAACGGCGAAGAAATTGCACTGGTTGGTGTGGAGAACTGGGGAAAACCACCTTTCCCGCAACACGGCGATTTGAAAAAAGCTTCAGAAAAAGCACAAGGCCAGTCCTTCAAAATTTTAATGAGCCACGACCCGTCGCACTGGGATGCAGAAGTACTGGAATCTACCGACATCGACCTTACATTTGCAGGCCACACGCACGGTATGCAATTTGGTATAGAACGTGCCGGAATTAAGTGGAGCCCGGTACAATATAAATATCCGCGCTGGGGAGGTTTGTATCGAGAGAAAAAACAATTCCTGTATGTAAACCGCGGGTTCGGATACATTGGTTTTCCGGGCAGAATTGGTATGCCTCCGGAGATTACCGTGGTGGAATTAACTTAAGAAAAAATCTTCTCCCCAATCGGTTACATTGGCATGGTTTTGGCTGCCTACATGTCTTTTATTTTGTACATTGCCGTGTAAACGAAATCAACTATGAATCTAAGTCCGCGAATACAGTTTCTAATTAAAAATGGTCTGAAAGGATTTGTCTGGCTGCTCATAATTTTGGGGGCCTACTTACTTTTTAAGGAATTTGTAATATCGCGTGCACCCGACGAATGGATGGATAAAATTTACGCCAAACCGATGTTGGTTTACCTGGTGTATTGTTTATCCGAATTTTTCTTTGGTATTATTCCGCCCGAACTTTTTATGATTTGGGCCATCAATAAAGATACCATTGCGCATTATTTTCTGAACCTGGCCTTTTTTGCTGCGGTCTCCTATTTTATGGGCTACCTTACATTTCTTATTGGCCGCTTTTTCTACAACCGCGACGGGCTTAAACGTTTCAGAAATACCCTGCTAAAAGAACAGTGGCCATTGCTAAAAAAATATGGTTTGTTCCTGATTATTGTAGCGGCACTAACTCCACTTCCGTGGGCTGCTATCAGCCTGCTGGTTGGTTCGGCCGGCTACCCATCAAAACGTTACCTAAAATATGCCCTATTCCGCTTTTTACGCTTTGCCATTTACGGTTACATCATATTCCAAACCCATATTATTTAAAGCAACACAAAACATACATTCTACTCTTTTGTTAATAGTAGCAAAAGTGAGATAATGTTTGAGCGACTTAAAAAGAAATGGAACCTGAACAGTAATTTCCAGGTTTTAATAATTCTGTTTGTATTTTCAATAACCGGAAGTGCTGCGCTGTATGTGCGCAAAGGAGTTTTCGATCTCGTCGGCATAACCGAAACCACCAGTCTTTGGATAAAAGTTCCGCTATACATCGTTACCGTAGTTCCGGCTTACCAGGTGTTATTTTTACTGATTGCCTCCGTTTTTGGACAATTCCGTTTTGCCTGGGAGTTTGAGAAAAAAACGTTTTCGCGATTTATACCTAAAAAGAAATGAAAACACTAGCAGTTATATTCACACTATTAATTTATTCAAGTACTTGTATGAGTAAAGATTTGCAGAAAGCCACACTCGGCGGAGGATGCTTTTGGTGCACCGAAGCCATTTACCTGGAGTTAAAAGGAGTTGTTGATGTAAAACCGGGTTACAGCGGAGGACACGTAAAAAATCCAACGTACAAGGAGGTTTGCGAAGGAACAACCGGCCACGCCGAAGTAGTGCAAATTACTTTCGATCCGGAGGTGGTGAGCTTTTCAGAAATTCTGGAAGTGTTTTTTATGACACACGACCCTACAACGTTAAACAGACAAGGCAACGATGTTGGTCCGCAATATCGTTCGGCAATATTCTATCACAACGAAGAACAAAAAGAAGTGGCAGAACGTGTTATCGATCTTTTTGAAAAGGAAGAAGTTTACAGCAGACCAATCGTTACCGAAGTTACCGAATTCGACAAGTTTTACATTGCGGAAGATTACCACATAAATTATTATGCGCGCAATAAATCGCAAGGTTATTGCCAGTTTGTAGTGGCTCCAAAACTGGAGAAATTCAAGAAGATATTTAAAGACCAGTTGAAAAAGTAGAGTGTTATCAATCACTGGTCATTGGTTATTAGTCATTTAATACTGAATGCTGAATACTAACAATCTATAACATAAAAAAAGAAAGGATGCCATCTTTCTCTAAATAAAACAGATAAAGATGGCATCCTTAAACAAAATAGTCAACTATGAAAAGAATTGTTTTTGCCTTTTGCCTTTTAACTTTTGCCTTTGCTGTTTCGGCCCAGGACCAGCGCGAATTCTCCTACACCGAAGGCGACACCACCTACACCATGAAACGTTATGTTTTTATGCTCCTTGAAAGTGGAGAAACAAAAAGTAAAGATTCGACAGAGGCAGCCTATTACCAGCAAATGCACATGGCGCACCTAAATAAGTTGGCTGAAAGTGGAAAGCTAATTGTAGCCGGTCCGTTTGAAGGAGGTGGCAATAATCGGGGATTATTAATTTTTGATGTGGCAACAGTTGACGAAGCTTTAAAACTGGAAGGAGAAGATCCAACAGTTAAAACAAACCGGTTAAAAATGAATGCCTTTTACTGGTGGGGCGCAAAAGGTACTGTCATTAAATAATTCCCTATTAATTCTAAAACAATTCCCCCATTTATATTCATAAATATTCATGAAATATGCGAATCAAGGGTTGAATCACAGATTGTATAAAAATCCTTGATTTTACCTCAAATCCTAAAGGATGATCAAGTATTTTCTGCCTTTCTTCCTTCAGGACCGAGGTAAAAAAGGGAGAAAATCAAGGTTATACAGTAATTTTTTCAACCCTTGATTGGTATGAAATATTAATCTTTTCTAAAATCCATTACATTTTATACCATTATATCGTGCACGATTTTATTTTGCACTATATTTGTACAGCAAAAGTTTTAATAAATGGATGAGGAGTTAAAATTAAAGAGTCAGGTATGTTTTCCAGTTTACGCCTTATCGCGCGAAATCGTTAACGTGTATCGCCCGATTCTTGAAGAGATTGACATTACCTATCCACAATACCTGGTGATGATGGTTTTGTGGGAAAATGAACCGCAAAAGGTGCATGAAATAGGTGACAAATTGAATCTCGAAAATGGAACGATCACCCCTTTATTAAAACGAATGGCTGCAAAAGGTTTGATTTCGCGCAAACGCAGTAGTTGCGATGAGCGCGTAGTTGAAATATCGCTTACCGAGAGCGGAAAACAATTACAAACCAAAGCCGCAGAAGTTCCGCAAAAAGTGGTAAAAGCAATGGGAATTACACCTGAAGATTTAATGCAGCTAAAAGATTTAGTAGTTAAAATATTAAACAGAGCCAAGTAGGCTTCAATTATTAAAGTCAAAATATTAAACAATGTCATTATTAGAAAATTTACAGTGGAGATATGCCACTAAAAAGTACGACCCCACAAAAAAAGTAGCGCAGGAAGATGTAGATAAAATTGTTGAGGCAGCACGCCTTGCTCCTACTTCGTCGGGTTTACAGCAGTTTCGTGTAATCGTTATCACCGACCAGGAATTGAAGGATAAAATCGTTCCGATTGCATGGGGACAGGAAATAGTTGCAGAGTGTTCGCACCTGTTGGTTTTTGCAGCCTGGGATCGTTACACCGAAGAACGTATTGATGAGATTTACAACCGCACTACCGATGAACGCGGATTACCTCGCGGTCGTTTTGGCTCTTACACCGACAAACTAAAAGCAGCTTATTTACCTCAATCGGCTGAAGAAAACTTTATTCACACTGCCCGCCAGGCCTACATTGGTTTTGGATTGTCGATTGCACAAGCCGCTGAGCAAAAAGTAGATTGTACGCCAATGGAAGGTTTTACTACCGAGGAGTTAGACGACCTGCTTGATCTAAAATCGAAAGGATTAAAAAGTGTAACCATGCTTCCTTTGGGATATCGCGATAATGATGGCGACTGGTTAGCGTCGATGAAAAAAGTTCGTAATCCGAAAGAGGAATTTGTGATGGAATTCTAATTAATAGATAGATACTATAAAAAGCCTGTTCCAGAATGTTGGAACAGGCTTTTTTATTTATTTAAAAATTAAAAACTGTTACTGACTATAAAATCTCCGAGTGCCTGCTTTTCTTTTTCAGGCCATTCTACCGGAACGCCAACCGGAGTAAAACAAACACGCGTATAATTTTCAGGAATATTAAATACTTTTCGGGTCAGTTCCTCCGAAAACGAATCGGTGATATGAACGGTTCCATAACCAAGCGCACGTGCAGCAAGCATTAAATTTGCAGCAGCCAGAGGGCCATCCCAGTGGTTATAATGCGGATAACGACTGTTATTATCCGTTAGAACTACAATGTAAGCCGGCGCCGACAAATATCCGGTTGTTAACTGTTTGTCATACTCGTTTAGTTGCTTCTTCAGCTCTTCGCCTGCCAGCTTTTTCTCATCTTTAAGATAGGCTTCAGCTTCTTTCAGTTTTGCAGCTTTTAATGCTTCAATTTTCTTTTTATCGGTAATAACCAGAAATTTCCAGGGTTGCTGGTTGCCCGCTGTTGGAGCCATTCGTGCTGCATCTACTATTTTTTCTAAATCAGCTTTCGGCACCGGATCCGATTTATAAGCACGCACCGAGCGACGGTTTTTAACTACCTCCCAAAATGATTCTTCGGTTTGGCTGACTAAGTTTTCTCCGGCCGATTTTACAACCGGAATTAATGTTAGTCCGGTTACCAATGCAGCACCGGCCTTTAAACTGTGTCTTCTGTTCATTGTTTAAAATTTTAAAGGTTATTTCAATGGTTTTATTTTATTACAGAATTTTAATACCGTTCAGGTTTTCGAACCGGGCTTTAAATCCCCAACCGCCAAAATTCTCGGCTACCAGAACAAGAATCTCATTCTTCCCTGATTTCAAATCGAGGTAAACAGAATCGAAATACCCCATTGTTCCCAGAAAACGATAATCGCGGCTTCGGTAAATATCAGCGCCCAACCAAACCGCTTTACCGTTTACAAATATTTTGGCCACATCGCTAAATCCAAAATTCATCATCTTAATCAAGTCGGTTTCAGAATCAATAGTGATTTTCAGAAGAACTGCATTCTTTTTCTCGGCCAAAGCTGCGGTTTTCGAGATATTTAAAAGTCCATTTGCTTCAGTTTCCCAATTTTTGAATTGAAGCTGTTTTGTAAAATTAGCTGGGAACAAATTTTCATTGATCAGTTTTTCGGCATCAAATACTTCAGAAACCGGGTAACTTTTTATAACCTCATCACCCACTTTAACTATTTCGTTAAACTCTCCTTTTAACTCAGGAGAAACCAATGGAGTAATTTTTATATCAGCAAAACGGGCCGGCCCGTAAAAGGCTATTTTCCCTTGACGTTCGCCCATTTTTAACTCGTGAATAACCAGCATCGGCTTTTTCATATCCGAAATATAAACCTCACCTCTATTTCCCGATATCACCAATTTTACCTGGAACCACTCATCAAAAACATGCTGTTTTACCGCGCCATAACCTTCGCCGTAATACAGTTGCCAACCTGCATTACCGTTATAAACCGGCGTGTATTGCATGGCATCGGGATTACCACTCTGGTGTTTGCGTATGTAAAACTCTTCGGTGTCTCCCATTCCATCGCCCCGAAAACGCACCCCGGCAAATCCCCTTCCCGGTTGGATACACATTTTAAACTCAATAATGCCATTTTTTAATGTAAAATCACTGGCAGTGGCAACTCCCTCGTCGGTTTTCAAACAGTCTTTTCCCTTATAATTTTCGTTAACAACTTTTCCGTTCAAGATCCAGTCGATTCCGTCGAGACTAACATGCTCTTGGGCGGAAACAGAAAGATTAATAAGTATAAAAAGTAGTGTTACAAATGTTTTCATTGCTTTGGTTTTTATGAATCTCGTGAAACAAATTTCAGCAACAACACTGAAAATCAACGTTCAAACCGTAGTCAAAACATAATCAAAACGTATTCACGCATAGAAAACCGATCGTTCTTACTATTTTTAGGAACCAGAAATTAATGACCATGTATAACGAAACAGAACAGGAAAAAAAGTTCGTAAAAATCATTGTTCAGCAAATTGCCGAGAAATTGCATGTTGAGGATCCGGAACAATTGCAGCAACGCGATTATGAAAATCTGAACCTTCTGATTCAGGAAAAAACCGGGATCAATCTGAGTGTTTCCACCCTGAAAAGAATTTCTAAAAACCAGTTTCAGCGCATTCCGCAAAAAAATACACTAAACGCACTGGCACAATTTCTGGATTATAAGGATTGGTACGATTTTAAAGATAACCATGCTGATTCTCCCGTAGCACCAAGAAAAAGCAAGAGACTGAATTTTAAGTTTCAGAAACGCGTACTTTATATCCCGGCTACTGTAATAGTTGTGGCCCTGTTTGCAGTTATTCTTTTAAACAGTAAGCCGGCTCAAAGTTACTCTGAGGCCAGCTTTACAAGCCGCACGAATGTTAGCAGCGGAGTTCCCAATACGGTTATTTTCGATTACGATATCTCGATGTATGATTTCGACAGTGCTTTTATTCAGCAATCGTGGGATGCCCGCCGACGTGCTGAAATTAAAAGGCACGAAAAATATTCCACCTCGGTATATTATTACCCGGGCTATCATCGTGCAAAAATCATGATCAATGATCAGTTAGTAAAAGAAATACCGGTTTACATTACTACCAACGGCTGGCTGTCGCTCATTCAAAATCCGGAAAATGATTTGATCCCGATTTATGTGAATGAAAATTGCATCGGCAACAATCAGATATACATTTCGCCGGAAACGGTTAAAGCCCATCATGTCGATTTGTCGAAAAACAATCATGCAACTTGCTTTTACTATGTAAACGAAAACTTTAACGGCGACAGTGATAATTTTTCGTTTGAAACACGGGTTAAAAACAACATTGATGAGGGAGGACTGGCTTGCCAGATTTGCGAAATATCGATATTTGCTGAATATGGAAGACATGTGCTTCAGTTAGCAAACCCTGGATGTATTGGAAGTATTTTTCAGAAATTCGGAACAGAATATGTTATGGGAACGAACAACGATCTTTCGGCATTTGGTACTGACCTGAATAGTTGGAACTCACTTAAACTGGACATCAGCAATAAATTCGTAACCGTTTTGCTGAATGATGAGGAAATTTACACCACTTCTTACGAAAACAGTAATGGTGCTTTAAAAGGAGTTTCATATCGATTCGCCGGAAGCGGTGCTGTTGACTATACTAAATTGTCGGACAATAACGACCAACTTGTTTTTTCTGAAGAGTTTGAATAATCCACCTCCTCTATTTATTTCATAAAAAACCGGAAGCACAAACTCCCGGTTTTCATTTATCTTTTGTATTTCATCTACAGTTCGCGAATCCAGATATTACGGTAACTCACCGGATTTCCGTGGTCTTGCAACTGAATAACATCGGCACCGTGTTTTTCTACACTGTATTCAGGAATACCAATGTATTCTGTTGGTCCGCGCAATTTTGAATTGTTTTGAACCAAAACACCATTGTGCAGAACAGTAACGGTTGGCGGTGTAAAATAGGTTCCGTCGTCGTTAAAACGCGGTGCAGTGTAAATAATATCGTACACTTGCCACTCGCCCGGGCCTTTACAAGCATTTACCAGCGGTGCGTGTTGTTTGTACAAACTTCCGGCCTGACCATTGCGGTAAGTACGGTTGTTGTAGTTATCCAGTACCTGCACTTCGTAACGTTTCTGAAGGAAAACACCACTGTTTCCACGTCCCTGGCTTTCGCCAATTACTTCGGCGGGTGATCTCCACTCAATGTGTAATTGAAAATCTTCGAAAGAACGTTTTGTCTGAATGATTCCGGTTCCTCTTTCAACGGTTACACAACCGTCGGCTACTTTCCAGCCAACAGGGCCACCATCCTGGTTTGTCCACTCGCGGTCGATATCCACACCGTCGAATAAAACAATGGCATCCGAAGGTGCATCAGCCGGAGTTTCTCCTGGTGTAATTACCGGTACTTCAGGATCCCAGATTTCAGTCATTTCAGGAACCATTTCTGGTCTTTCCTCTTGAGCGACTGCGCACACTGCTACAAAAAGCAAGGCTACAGTGAAAATTTTAAATTTCATTTTTGTTGATTTAGGTATTTATATTTTAATACAAATGCGCTAAACGGCCAAAGCCGCTTAGCACTAAAAACTTTATTACAATCCCAGTTCTTCCATTATTGCATCGATCTTGGCATCGGCTTTTTGCTCTTCAGCATCAAAATCTTCACGTGCTTTCAATTCGCCGGCTACCTCAAAATAGAACTTAATTTTAGGCTCTGTTCCCGATGGGCGAACCGAAATTTTTGTTCCGTCCTGCGTAAAGAACTGCAAAACGTTTGAAGTAATCTTCTGATCGATTTTTTTCTCTTCGCCGGTTATCAGGTTTTTCGCAATCAAGGTTGAGTAATCTTTTACCCATTCCATTGGCGAGCCACCCAATTCTCTTGGCGGATCGTTTCGGAATTTAGTCATGATCTGCTGAATTTCTTCGGCACCCGACTTTCCTTTACGAACCACATATTTCATTTTCTCGCGCGAGAAACCATATTCAAGATAAATATCCTGCAGTAATTCGTACAATGTTTTGCCCTGATCGATTGCCCATGCAGTGATCTCGGCCATTAAGGCACATGCCGAAACGGCATCTTTATCGCGCACAAAATCAGAAGGCATAAAACCAAAACTTTCCTCGCCACCTCCGATGTATTTTTTCACACCTTCGTTATCGCGAATTACTTCGGCAATAAATTTAAATCCGGTGTACACATCAAAATATTCGATGTTATTTCGGCGGGCAACTTCGGCAATCATTTCAGTAGAAACGATTGTTTTCACTACAAACTCGTTTCCTTTCAGTTTGCCGGCTTCCTTCATTTTTACAATAATGTAATAGAAGAAAAGCAGCGCAGTTTGGTTACCGTTTACAATGATGTATTCGCCTTTATCGTCTTTCACCACAACACCAATCCGGTCAGAATCAGGGTCGGAAGCCATAACAACATCGGCATCAATTTCAGCGGCCTTTTTCATGGCCATTTCCATGGCTGCAGGCTCCTCCGGGTTTGGCGAAACCACTGTTGGAAAATCGCCGCTTACCACATCCTGCTCAGGAATATTTATGATGTTTGTGAAACCAAATTCGCGTAAAGCAGCAGGAATTAACTTCACTCCTGTTCCGTGAATTGGCGTATAAATAATTTTAATGTCTTTGTGACGTTCAACAACGTCAGGCGAAATAGAAACCTTTTTAACCTCTGCAAGGAATTTGTTATCCATTTCCTCTCCCAGAATTTCGATCAACTCATCAGGTCCATCGAATTTGATATCTTCCGGTTTTATTTTGGCAACCTCGTTAACGATGTTTACGTCGTGCGGACCAACAATCTGCGAACCATCTTCCCAATAAGCTTTGTAACCGTTGTATTCTTTAGGATTGTGCGATGCCGTAAGAATAATACCACTCTGGCAGCCTAGTTCGCGAATAGCAAACGACAACTCAGGTGTTGGACGTAAATCATCGAACAAGTATGCTTTAATTCCATTGGCAGCAAAAATCTTTGCACTGGTTTCAGAGAACAAACGGCTGTTGTTTCTGCAATCGTGACCAATAGCCACTTTTATCTCATCAAGATCAGCAAAATTTTTCTTCAGGTAATTACTTAATCCCTGCGTTGCAGCACCAACTGTGTAGATATTCATACGGTTGGTTCCTACGCCCATAATGCCGCGAAGACCGCCGGTTCCAAACTCCAGGCTACGGTAAAAAGAATCAATCAGCTCCGTTGGGTCTTCAGCATCTAAAAGCGCTTGAACCTGAGCCCTTGTTTCTTCATCGTAAGTATCCGAAAGCCATTCCTGTGCTTTCGCTCTTACTTCCATTAATTCTTGATTTTCCATGATTATTCTCTTTCTAGATGTTTTATACAGATTTTTAAACTATCGCGCCAATACGGAACTTCCAACTCGTAAGTTACTTTTATTTTTGCTTTATTCAGCACACTATAGGCCGGTCTTTTTGCAGGTGTCGGGAAGTTCTCCGAAAGTACTGGTTTAACTTTACAATCAACTCCTGAAATTTCGAAAATCGCCAAAGCAAAATCGTACCAGCTGGCCACTCCTTCGTTAGAATAGTGATAAATACCGGGCACGAACTTTTCACTTTCAGCCACTTTTAAAATTGCTGCAGCCAGATCGGCGGCATAAGTTGGCGATCCAACCTGATCGAAAACCACGCCCAATTCATCCTTTTCTTTTCCGAGGCGCAGCATGGTTTTTACAAAGTTATTTCCGAAAGCAGAATACAACCAGGCTGTTCTAATGATCACTGTTTCAGGATTTTCAGCCTGACAATTTTGCTCGCCCTCGAGTTTAGTTTTGCCGTAAGCTCCGTTTGGTGCAACCGCATCGGTTTCTTCATAAGGAAGATGTGCATCGCCGGCAAAAACATAATCGGTTGAAACATGAATATACTTTGCGCCAACAGCTTTCGAATATTTTGCAAGCAATTTAGGTGCAAGTGCATTAACTTTTTGTGCAGTTTCAAAATCCGACTCTGCTTTGTCAACAGCTGTATAAGCTGCACAATTTATTACCAACTCAAAGTTGTTATCAGCAAAGTAACTTTTTAACTGTTCTTCATCGGTAATATCCAACGAATCAACATCAGTAAAAACAAACTCCCAATCTGGATAGTTTTTACTGAGCAAGTTTAATTCGTTGCCCAATTGTCCGTATGCGCCTGTTATTAATATCTTCATTGCTGATCGTAAACAAAATTCATTTCTGCATCTGCAAAATCTGGTCCTGCCAAATCTTTCTCCGAGACAATTTTCTCACTTTCACCTAACTGCCAGTCAATCCCAATTGTTTCATCAAAAGGATTAATCGAGCGTTCAGTTGCCGGATTATATAAATTGTCGCATTTGTATGTAAAAATAGCGGTATCGCTCAAAACAGAAAAGCCATGAGCAAAACCACGTGGCACATATAACTGTTTTTTATTATTCTCATCGAGTTGAACGCCAAACCACTGTCCAAAAGTAGGCGAACCTTTGCGCAAATCAACGGCAACATCATAAACTGCACCTTGTACAACACGTACTAATTTTGCCTGCGCCGCATCGCCCAATTGATAATGCAAACCTCGCACCACTCCTTTTGTTGAGCGCGATTCATTATCTTGTATAAATGGTTTTATGATACCGGCTTCCCGATATCTTTCTTCGTGAAAAGTTTCAAAAAAATATCCTCTGTCATCCGCAAACACCCGCGGCTCGATTACCACTAATCCGGGGATTCCCGTCTCTACTATATTCATTCCTTATTAAAATGTAAATGCTTTTTTGCTGGCGATTTTTAATAAATATTCGCCGTATTGATTTTTACTGAGTGGCTTGGCCAAATCAATCAATTGTTCGGTACTGATGTAGCCTTTTTTCCATGCAATTTCTTCGATACACGAAACTTTCAGTCCCTGGCGCTGCTCAATGGTTGAAATAAAATTAGAAGCCTGCAGCAAACTATCGTGTGTTCCGGTATCTAACCAGGCAAATCCACGGCTAAGTAGTTTCACTTTCAATCGGTTTTCTTCGAGGTAAATACGATTCAAGTCAGTAATCTCAAGCTCCCCGCGTTTTGAAGGTTTTAAAGCTTTTGCTTTTTCAACCACATCGTTCGAGTAAAAATAAAGGCCGGTTACCGCGTAATTTGATTTTGGCTCGTCCGGTTTTTCTTCGATACTTGTTACTTTGCCTGCCTCGTCAAACTCAACAACACCGTATCGTTCCGGATCATTCACGTAATATCCAAAAACAGTTGCGCCATCTTCCAATGTTGCTGCCTGCTCCAGAATCTTCCTGAATTTATAACCATAAAATATATTGTCGCCAAGAATCATACTCACGTTATCGTCGCCAATAAATTCTTCGCCAAGAATAAATGCCTGCGCCAAACCATCGGGCGATGGCTGTATTTTATACGACAGTTTCAGACCGAGTTGCGAACCGTCGCCAAATAATTTCTCATACAAACCAATATCTTCGGGAGTTGATATAATTAATATCTCACGAATTCCTGCCAACATTAAAACCGATAGTGGATAATAAATCATGGGTTTATCGTAAACCGGAATTATTTGTTTCGAGATTGAACGTGTAATTGGATAAAGACGGGTTCCTGAACCGCCGGCTAAAATTATTCCTTTCATCTTATATGGTTTATTAATGTATTGCTTGTCTGATTTTATCAGGCTTCAAAAGTAAATAAAAGAAACCCGGAATGCAATCCAAAATAAGGCCATAAAACTAAACTATGTTAATCACAAGGTATTTTAAGCTAAAAAACGGTCCAATTTCGCTCTATTTCAATAAAATAACACGAATCTTTTGTTTTAATAGAATTAAGTTATAATTTTGCGCGCGCAAATTTTAACAAATATAAAGTCTAACTCATTAATTTAATTAAAATTACATGACAGAAGAGAAGAAAAAAGATCTTGAACAAGAAGTGCCAGAAACACCTGTTCAGGACGAAAAAAAAGAAGTAGTTGCAGAAACTACAGAAGCTCCGGTTGAAGAAACTGCAGCTGAAGAAAAAGCGGAAGCTCCTAAAGCAGAAGCAAAAAAAGAAAAAGCCGTTGAAACAACTGCCGAAGCAGATGCTGATTTCGATTGGGACAGCCTTGAAGAAGGAAGAGATGCCTATTCTGAAAAAGAACGTGGCAGCCTTGAAGATCTTTACAACGACACATTGAACACCGTTACAGAAAAAGAAGTTCTGGAAGGAAAAGTTATTTCGCTGAACAAACGCGAAGTAGTTGTTGACATAGGTTACAAGTCGGACGGTATTGTTAGCTTGAACGAATTCCGCTACAATCCAGAGTTGAAAGTAGGCGACGCAGTAGATGTTTACATCGAAAGTCTTGAAGATAAAAAAGGACAGATGATCCTTTCGCACAAAAAAGCGCGTGCAACTCGTTCTTGGGAGCGTGTTAACGAATCGCTTGAAAACGATGAAATCATCAAGGGATACATCAAATGTCGTACTAAAGGTGGTATGATCGTTGACGTATTTGGTATTGAAGCATTCTTGCCAGGTTCGCAAATTGATGTTAAACCTATCCGCGATTACGATATTTACGTTGGTAAAACAATGGAATTCAAAGTTGTTAAAATCAACCACGAATACCGTAACGTTGTTGTTTCTCACAAAGCACTTATCGAGGCTGAGCTTGAGCAACAGAAAAAAGAAATTATCGCTAAACTTGAAAAAGGTCAGGTATTGGAAGGAACCGTTAAAAACGTTACTTCATACGGTGTATTTATGGACCTTGGTGGTGTTGACGGATTGATCCACATCACTGACTTGTCTTGGGGACGTATTTCTCACCCAAGCGAGATCGTTGAATTAGACCAGAAATTGAACGTTGTTATCCTTGATTTCGATGATGACAAAAAACGTATCGCTCTTGGTCTGAAACAATTAACTCCTCACCCATGGGATAACCTGGATTCAGAGTTGAAAGTTGGCGACAAAGTAAAAGGTAAAGTTGTTGTTATTGCCGACTACGGTGCATTCGTTGAGATTGCTCCTGGAGTTGAAGGTTTGATCCACGTTTCAGAAATGAGCTGGAGCCAGCACCTGCGCAGTGCACAAGACTTCTTAAGCGTTGGCGACGAAGTTGAAGCAGCTATCCTTACATTAGACCGCGACGAGCGCAAAATGTCGTTAGGTATTAAACAACTGAAAGAAGATCCTTGGTCGAAAATTGATACTGAATACGCTGTTGGAAGCAAGCACGCTGCAAAAGTGCGTAACTTCACAAACTTCGGTGTATTTGTAGAAATTACTGAAGGTGTTGACGGTTTGATTCACATTTCAGACCTGAGCTGGACGAAAAAAATCAAGCACCCATCAGAATTCACTGCAATTGGTGAAGAAATTGAAGTTGTAGTACTTGACATCGACAAAGAAAACCGTCGTTTAAGTTTAGGTCACAAACAACTGGAAGAAAATCCATGGGATGTATTCGAAACAATTTTCACTGCCGATTCAATCCACGAAGGAACTGTGGTTGAGTTGATGGACAAAGGTGCTGTTATTGCTCTTCCATACGGTGTTGAAGGATTCGCAACTCCTCGTCACCTGGTGAAAGAAGACGGTTCTTCAGTTAAGCAAGACGAAAAACTTGATTTCAAAGTTATCGAGTTCAACAAGTCGGCTAAACGAATCATTGTTTCTCACTCACGTATTTTCGAAGATGTGAAACGTGCAGCAGAAGGCGAGCAGCGTAAAGCTCAGAAGAGCACTAACAAGCGCGCCATGAAAACTGTTAGCGATAACATCGAAAAAACTACTCTTGGCGACGTAAGCGATTTGGCTGCGCTGAAGAAGCAAATGGAGCAAGAAGAGAAAAAAGACAAATAAGCACTTGGTGAATTTAATTTGATTTTCGTAAATTGAAGCATGGCATTCGAAATTCGAAAAAACGAGAAGTATACCTTAGTAAAGGTAAACACCGACAGATTAGACACCAATAATGCGCCCGATTTGAAATCGGAGCTGGTAGTTATTAATAACAATGGTGAAAAAAACATCGTTCTTGACCTGAGTAGTGTTGCTTACTGCGACTCATCAGGCTTGAGATCAGTTTTAGTTGCCAACCGGTTATGCGAAGATGCAATAGGTACTTTTATCCTTTGCGGTTTGCAGCCCGATGTAGAAAACCTGGTAAAGATTTCGATGCTTCATACCGTGCTGTTAATTACTGATACGGTTGAGCAAGCAGAGGAATTGTTGGAGAAGAAAGAAAACCTGTAATTACAGAATGTCTTTCGAATTAACCATACTGGGTAGTAATTCAGCATTACCGACTTCAAACAGATATCCAACAGCCCAGGTACTTGATGTACCTGGGCGTTGTTTTTTAATCGACTGTGGTGAAGGAACCCAAATACAACTGCGCAGAAACAAGATCAGTTTCAGCAAAATCAGGCATATTTTTATTTCGCATTTACATGGCGACCATTATTACGGATTAATTGGTTTGTTATCGACTATGAATCTGCTGGGGGTAAAAAGCGATGTGCACATTTATGCCCCATCGGAATTAAAAACGCTCATACAGCCTCAACTCGATTTTATTCGCGGAGAAATGAGCATAAAACCCATTTTTCATCCGCTAAACCTGAAAAAACCACAAACAGTATTCGAGAATAAAAACATCGAAGTACTTTCGTTTCCGGTAAAACACAGCATTCCAACTGTAGGTTTCCTGTTCCGTGAAAAGCCCAAACAAGCCAATATTAAAAAGGAAATGATTAAGGCCTACAATATCCCTCTTGCAAAAATTAAGGATATTAAAGCAGGAGCCGATTTTGAAACGGAAGACGGAAGATTAATTCCAAACGAAAAGCTGACGACTCCGCCACCAAAACCAAAATCGTATGCATTTTGCACCGACACGGCTTTTCATCCGCCCCTTGCAGAAATAATTGAAGGCGTTGATTTATTGTACCACGAAGCTACATTTTTGGAAGAGCTAAAAGATTTGGCTGGAAAAACTCTCCACTCCACTGCACGCCAGGCAGCAGAAATGGCAAAATTAAGCAAGGCGTCAAAACTACTGATCGGTCATTTTTCAAGCCGTTTTAAAAATTTAGAGGACTTTAAAACCGAGGCCCGGGAAGTTTTTAAGAATACAGAACTGGCAATAGAAGGGAAAAAGTACATGATCTAACTTCCTTCTTCCCCATCAAAAAATCCTTTATCGAAATTTACCAAATACAATTTTTCAGTTGGCCGCGTAAAAGCCGTGTATAACCAACGGTAATACTCGGTGTCCAGCATGTCTTCCACCAGGTAACCATGATCGACAAAAACAGCTTTCCACTGCCCGCCCTGCGCTTTATGGCAAGTTAAGGCATAGGCATATTTTACCTGCAAAGCATTAAAATACGGATTCTCCTTAATCTTTTTCCAACGCTCCTTTTTATTCCGAATGTCGAGGTAATCTTCAGAAACGGCATTGAATAACTCGCGGTTCCGCTCTGAAGAAAAAGATGCTGTTTCAATGCTCAGCGTTTCCAAAAAGATTTTACAGTCGAGTTCAACATCTTCGTAGTCAACAAAACGCAAACACACATCAGCAAACCGGAATCCGTACAATTCTTCGTATCCGTAAATCGATATGATTTCGGCAATATCGCCGTTGGCAATAAAATCAAGTTTATCATCCTCGCCGGGCCAGAAATAGTTGTTTTTTACGACCATCACTAAATCGCCCCGCTCAATTTCATTCTCCTTGTAAAGAATGGAGCCACGAATTCCTTTATTAAAAAGATTGGCACGTTTATTCGACCGGGTAACCACAGTTGTATCGAAAAAACCATATTTATCGTAACACGACGAAATTGTTTCAATCAAATCACCTCCCGAAATACGCTCAACATCAGGAAAATTTTCTGTATCGATCGGGAAAAATCCTTCGTAGTGCTGCTCGGCAATAAGGTTTCGCATTTCGGTAGCATTGGTTAAAACGCCCGAACCTTCTGCCTGGCGAACTACTTCTTTCAGTTCCACTTCGGAAACCGAAAATCCATATTGTTCCAAACTAAAAGCTTCAAGTGCAGGGCTTATATTTAATCCTACAGGCGTTAACTGTGCGGTATCGCCAACTAAAACAAGGTGACAATTCTCGCCCGAATAAACGTATTGGAGTAAATCATCGAGTAAACGTCCGCTCCCAAAAACAGCATTCTCACTCATTTCGTTCGATATCATTGAAGCCTCATCAACAATAAAATAGGTGTTCTTGTACAAGTTTTTATTCAACACAAAACGCCCCATTCCATCGGATGCTGACTGCTGTCGGTATATTTTTTTATGGATGGTAAAAGCCGACATTCCGGAGTAAGAAGCCATAACTTTTGCTGCACGTCCGGTTGGCGCCATTAAAACGGAACGAATTTTGAGGGATAGCAAACATTGTGTCAACGAATAAAGCATGGTTGTTTTTCCCGTTCCGGCATAGCCTTTAATCAACATTATCCGATCGGGCTCAGCGACGGAGATAAATTCAGCCAAAGTGTCGATTAAACGCGTTTGACATTTTGTTGGCGGGAAGCCCAATTTCTCGGTTAATATGGCTTTTAAGTGTTTTTTGATCATACCAGCTAAAATAACAGAAGGTAAAAGAAGCTAATTTATTTTTTTTTTTAAATTTGCAGGCAAACGAAAAATGAACTTATAAAAAAATAAAAATGAGAACCGTAATTCAGATTGTACTTTTCCTTGTAGCCGTTGTGCTTACTTATTTAATCTACCAAAGTATTCAGCGCCCAATAGAATTTGATAAAGCAAAAGATGTGCGCTACGAAGCAACTGTTGCAAAGTTAAAAGATATTCGTAAAGCTGAATTGGCCTACAAAGATATTTATGGCCAGTTTACAGGAAGTTGGGATACTTTGATCTCTTTTGTAACACACGACTCGGTTAGAAACGTAAGAGCTATCGGCGAATTGACTGACAGTATGATCGAAGCTAAAATTACTGAGAAAAAAGCGATTGAAATGGGACTTATCATTCGTGATACTGTAAAAGTTGGAGTTATCGACGCACTTTTCGGTGGTAACTACGATGCAAACAGTTTGCGTTACGTTCCTGTTCCTGGCGAGCCAACAGAGTTCCACCTGGGAGCTACAATCATTACTACCGGTTCTGGTATTAAGGTTCCTGTTTTTGAAGCAAAAGTACATAACAACGTTGTTTTAAGAGGTTTAGATGAACAATTGATCATCAATCTGAACGATCAGCGCAGAACAAACGAAAAATACCCGGGTTTAAAAGTTGGATCGTTGGTTGAGACAAACAATAATGCGGGTAACTGGGAATAAACCATGCATGAATTTGTAGACGAAACGTTTCAATCGGAAACTTCCGGCGAAAAAATATTATCCATTCAGGCTAGCCTGAATGGATTTTCTTTTTCTATTGTTTGCCCCAATCAAAACAAACTACTCTATTTTAAAGACATTTCGCTAAAAATAAGTAACGAGAACTTATTGGCGAGGCATTTCGAATCGTTGTTTGCCGAGGAAACCATTCTTCAGAACAACTTTGAGAAAATATTTCTCGTTTACCATTCCCAAAATTTCACCTTGGTTCCTGAACAGCTGTTTCAGAACCGGATTGACGAAGACATTACTCCCCTGCTTTTTGAACAGAACGAGCAGACAAGCTGGATCAACAACAAAATTGCCCAACTTGAGGGAGAATTACTTTTTGCAATTCCTGAAAGTTTTCAGCAGGCAATAAACAAACGATTGCCTTCAGCACAAATCATTCATCCGCTACATCGAATTATTGAGCAAACCGATATTTCAGAAGCCGACTCAAAACTTCTGCTCCTTTTCGATACCGATCATTTTTCATTGGCACTGTACAATCAAAACGAATTAAAACTGATCAACAACTTCAGTTTTAAACATCCGAACGATGTGGTTTATTTTGTACTTACGGTTCTGCGCCAGTTTGGTATTTCGGCAAAAGATATTAAGGTGCAATACGCTGGAAATACACAAGCCCACGCCGGGCTGGAGGCTGTACTTCAAAAGCATTTCCCGCAATCGGCACCAATAAAAGCCGGCATTGCATTTCCGCCTTTTATCGACAAAGCGCTTATTACAAAAAATATTAGTCTATTTTTGTAGTTCATATGAGAATTATCGGAGGTACATTTAAAGGAAGGATTTTTCATCCGGGCAAGAAATTTAAAGCCCGGCCAACAACCGACATTGCAAAAGAGAGCTTGTTCAATATTCTTGAAAACCGTTATGAGTTTTCGAATAAGAATGTATTGGATCTTTTTTCGGGAACGGGAAGTATGGGCTACGAATTCTTAAGCAGAGGCTGTTTAAGCGCCACGTTGGTTGAAACGCACTTTCCTCACTATAAATTTATTTTGGAAGTAATAGAGGCCCTTAAAATTGATAATGCGAAGGTTTTTAAAGCCGATGCATTTAAGTTTGTACAAAAAACACCCGATAGCTTCAATATTATTTTTGCCGACCCGCCATTCGATCATCCAAAGTTTAAAGAAGTGCCGGATGCTGTTTTGAATACAGATATTTTGGCACCTGAAGGAGTTTTTATTCTGGAACACCCGAAAGAATTTGATTTCTCGTCGCACGACTGTTTTAAAGAGCTGCGAACTTACGGAAAAGTAAATTTCAGTTTCTTCGAGAAATAAAAAAACTCCCATCCGTTACAGATGAGAGTTGCCTTATTAAATAATCAAAGCTTAAACTAGTCTACTTTACGCTTAATCCCGCAACCTAAAGGTTTTGTTTCGGCAATGGCAATGTTTTTGTCATTCCCTAAACTTACAAGCGCTTCTTTTAAATACGCTTGTTTAACGCCTTCAGCATCTTTGTAGTTATCATCAATTGCCCCTTTGTAAGCCAGTTTCATATCGCCATCAAATAAAAACACATGCGGCGTTGTCTGCCCACCAAAAGCATTGGCAATTTTACTTTCTTTGTCTACCACGTAATTAAAGTTGTATCCTTCGGCTTCAGCCTTCTTTTTCATCTCATCGAAACTGTCAGCTCCGTCGCGTTTCTGATAATTCGAGTTCAACACGATCATTCCAACATCATTGTTATCGGCCCACTCTTTCACCTCGTTAAAACGGTCTTCCCAGGCCATAACAAATGGGCAAGTATTACACGAAAACATCACCAAAAGTCCATTTTCCTCAGCGGCATCACTTAATGATATTTCGGTTCCTGATACATCTTTCATTTTTACATCGGTGTGAACAGCTTTATCGCCTATTGCCAATTGTTTTCCGTCTCCGGCAAAAGCAACATTCACACTCAAAAGAATTCCTAAAATAAAAGCTAATTTTTTCATACGGCTATAATTTAAAGTTAAAACGGTTTTGTAGTCCTGCCGGTTGAAGACAGGTTATCTAACTAACTTAAAAGACATAGTTGTCTTTTATTTTAGAACAACGCGATAAATAAATGGTTCAGTAGATGGAAAACATGTAAACAAAACAGGGCGTTTGTCGTTATGCTGCAAACAATTTTAGGCATAATTACGCGAATAGAAACCGCATAGGACAATGAAACTAGATAGCATAAGAAGAGAATACCGATACGCAGCTTTAACCAAACAAAGTGTAGCTGCATCGCCCATCGATCAGTTTAAAGGCTGGATAAACGACGCGCAACAAGCCAACGTAAACGATTTTTCGGCCATGAGTCTGATTACCGCCGAAGCCGGTGGTTTTCCACAATCGCGAATTGTGCTGCTAAAAGATATCTCGGCTGACGGTTTTACTTTCTTCACGAATTACGACAGCCAAAAAGGAAAAGCCATTGAAAGCAACAATAAAGTTGGGCTACATTTCTTTTGGCCGGAACTGGAGCGCCAAGTGCGCATTGATGGTGTTGCAGAAAAGGTATCAAGAGAAGCTTCGGCACAGTACTTTAATTCTCGCCCATTGGAAAGCCAGATTGCAGCTTGTGCTTCGGCTCAGAGCGCCGTATTAACATCACGCAGCAAACTGGAAGAACAGTTTAAATCGTTGCAAAATGCTTTACAAGGCGACCATCCTGAATGCCCCGAGAATTGGGGCGGCTATCTTGTACGTCCTGTAAAAATGGAATTTTGGCAAGGTCGCGAAAGCCGCCTCCACGACCGTATTGTTTACGAGCTGGTTGAAAACGATTGGAAAATAAAGCGCCTTTCTCCCTGAATTTCGATTAAAAGTCGAGGTTTAAAGTCCGTTTCAGCAAGGCCAGGTTTGGATTCTTTTTAGCCATTTCCTGGTACTTTTCAATATCTGAATAAATCACTTTCTCGCGCTTAATATCCGAAACCACTGTTTTTAGGTTGATATTCGAGTTGCGCAATTCTTTTCGCAGGTACGAAACTAATTCTGGTTTTATATTTACCAGCAACTCATCCTGAATCCGGTTATCAACTTCCAGCAACAAAGTCCAGTCTTCCTGAATAGTAGGCAAAATCGACAAAGTGGCTTTCAAACTCGGGCGATCATCCAAACGCGGCAAAAATTCTTTCCACTTTTCTTCCAACTGCTCGGCAGTAAACGATTCTGTTTCGTCTGCCTTTGAATAAAGATCAAACTGCTCTTTCGACGACATTTGTTTTTTCTCATCGCCAAAGTCGCCTTTCAGCGCTCTTTTTATCGAGGTTGTTCCCAGCCCGCGACTTAAACGTTTTACTAATCTTTTTGGTGGAGTTGCCGGAGCAGAACTTACCGCTTGTTCCGTTTGAGTATTTTGTTGTTGAGGCGATTTTACCGGCTGACTTTTGGGTTGAGCTGCAAGCTTTTCGTCGGGCAGATCTTTGCCCGAAAAAATAGGCTCAAGAATGTCATCCTGACCTTCAGCTATTTTTTTTTTAAGGTTAGCTGTGCTATCCGAATCAATGCCAGCTCAATGAGCAGACGTTTGTTTTGGCTCGTTTTGTACTGTATATCGCAGGTGTTGGCAATTTGCATTGCATCGAGCAAAAAGTCGCTTTCGGTAGCTGCAGCCTGCGAGCGGTAGCGTTCTTTAATATCGCCACCAACTTCCAGCAGTTGTATTGTTACCGCATCTTTGCAAACCAGCAAATCTCGGAAATGGCTACTCAGCCCGGTAATAAAATGATGTCCGTCAAAACCGTGGTTCAGGATATCATTAAAAATCACCATTACCTCGGTTACATTGTTTTTCAGGAACTCATCAACCAAACGGAAATAGTAATCGTAGTCCAACACATTCAGGTTGGTAATTACATCCTGGTAGGTGATCTTTTTCCCCGAGAAACTTACGATCTGGTCGAAAATTGAAAGTGCATCACGCATGGCACCATCGGCTTTTTGCGCAATAATATTCAATCCTTCGCCTTCCACTTCAACACTTTCGCTTTTGGCTACATATTCCAAATGCTCCGAAATATCAGCAACGCCAATCCGGTTAAAATCAAAAATCTGACAACGCGAAAGAATGGTTGGAATAATCTTATGTTTTTCGGTAGTTGCCAATATAAAAATGGCATGTTTTGGCGGCTCTTCCAGTGTTTTCAGGAAAGCGTTAAAAGCTTGCGACGACAACATGTGAACCTCATCGATGATGTACACGCTGTACTTCCCCATTTGAGGCGGTACACGCACCTGGTCGGTCAGGTTTCGGATATCGTCAACCGAGTTATTCGAGGCGGCATCTAATTCGTGAATATTAAACGAACGACTACTGTTAAACGAAGTACACGACTCGCATTCGTTGCAAGCTTCGGTATCGTCGGTAAGGTTCGTGCAGTTTATTGTTTTAGCAAAAATACGCGCACAAGTAGTTTTCCCCACACCACGCGGCCCGCAAAACAAGTAGGCATGCGCCAACTGATTGCTTTTAATGGCATTCTTTAGCGTGTTGGTAATCGATGCTTGTGCAACAACCGTCTGAAACGAGTCCGGTCTGTATTTTCGTGCTGATACAATAAAATTCTCCATAGTCACTTTAGAAGTTGACCAAAGATAATTAAATATGCCTTTTTAGCAGCGTTTTTTTATTAACATCGAAACTGTTATTTTTAGAACGGTTTGATAGTGAAAAGCTTACTAATTATGAGAAAATATATCTTTTTCGTTCTGCTCTTTTGCACCACTTCGGTTGTGGCCCAATATAAAACATTGTACGACTTTTCGGCCCAGACAATTGATGGCGACACTTTACATTTTTCGAGCCTAAAAGGCAAAAAAGTGCTGATTGTAAATACGGCATCGGAGTGTATGTTAACACCTCAGTACGAAAAGCTGCAGGAACTTTACGAAGAATATGGCGGCGATGATTTTGAGATTGTTGCTTTTCCGTGTAACGACTTTGGCAAGCAGGAACCGGGCGACAACGAAACGATAAAAACATTTTGCGAGCAATACCCGATCAGTTTTACACTGATGGAAAAAATCTCGATAAAAGACGATCCCCCTCCGGTTTATCGTTGGTTAATGAGCAGTGAAGAAAATGGGGTGCTGGATGCAAAAGTCTGGTGGAATTTTCAAAAGTTTATGATTGACGAAGAAGGAAAAGTGGTTGATTTTGTAGGACCACCTAAGAGTCCGTTAAGCGACAAAATAATTAACTGGCTTAACGAGTAGAATTTTTGTTAAAATACTTTCCGGGAGCTTTTGATTTTGTTGGTACTTTTCCGTGGATATTCCCACCCCGCCACTCGGTGCGGCTTTTGTGTTTATTAAAGCTGATCGATTTGTCCGTTTTGCCAAATTCCTGTCTGAAATATTCATATGAATAAAGCGGAATGAAAACCACAAAAAATACGATCAGTCCACCAATTAGCCACGGACGGGTGTTAACGGGCGTAAACAAATGAATGAACAAGGCCACCAGTTCGACAAACAAAACAACCGGTCCGGAAATGATTAGTACTATCTTTTTCAGCTTTTCCATGATACGAATTTAACTTGTTGCAACCGAACTGGCAGCTGCAGTAACAGCCACCGATGCAGCAATGGCTTGCGACGCGGCAATAGCATCGGCAACTGCACCCGACACCCTGTTTTTAACCATCATTTGTTTTAGTCTTTCGCGGGCTTGTTTCCGCTTTTTACGATCTTGATAGATGATTCGCAATATGGCAGCAGATTCTAAAAACGACAGAAAGATCAATTCATCTTCGGCTGTTGTGCCTTTAAAAATCTGGTTATCAATTTCGGAAATCAATCGGTACATCACCTGCTTGTTCAAAACAACCGGTTTCTTCCATTTGAAAAACAAGAAACTTTTATCTTCCAATCGTATCAGTCGTTTTGCAACCAATCCTTTTTGCACTTCGCTTCGGATATATTTTTGCGAATAATTGAGTTTACTAATCCAGGTTGAAATCTTTTTGGGCGATTTTGCCTGACTCATTTTCCCAAGCACAAACCGATGCAATTCGTTATCCGATTTCGTAGAAAGCACTACTACCTTCTTTCCTTCAAATTTAATTTTCTTCTCCAGGTACAAATCCATCAGCAGTGTGCCAATAACCACAAAATGCATTGCCGAGACTGATCCCGAACGAATTCCTCCTTTTTCAGGATGAATACCAAGAAAATAAATCTTTTGAGCTAAAGGAATTGGCTGATCCATATAATATTAAATTTTTTCTTGCTTAATTCGTACGATAATTTTAGTTAAAGTTACAAATAAACCAACTGATTCTGCAAAGTTGCTACCCGATTCCGACTGATTGAATTTCCATAAACTTCGTTGGAAGTAGCGAATCAGCGAATTTGCAGCGGTCAGCTTTTAGAGAATTCAACGATATGTTTAAAGGATTTGCAAGCGATAATAATTCAGGCGTTCATCCGGCTATTTTAAAAGCCATGGAAGCCGCCAACCAAGGACACGTTGTGGGTTATGGCAACGACCCGTTTACGGCTAAAGCCATCGATATTTTCAAAGAGAAGTTTGGTGCCGCCACCGAGGTATTTTTTGTTTTTAACGGCACCGGTGCCAATGTGTTGAGTTTATCAACGCTTACCCAAAGTTTTAATTCGGTAATTTGTGCCGAAACGGCGCATATTCAGGAAGACGAGTGTGGTGCGCCGGAAAAATTCACCGGCTGCAAACTCATTCCGGTGGAGCCGGTAAACGGAAAAGTTACGCCCGAAGCCGTACTGCCCCATTTTAAAGGTTTTGATTTTGAACATCACTCGCAGCCCAAAGTAATTTCCATTTCGCAGGTAACTGAGATGGGAACAGCCTACACGCCCGAAGAAATAAGAACACTGGCAGAGCTCGCGCATAAACACAACATGTATTTGCATATGGACGGCGCCCGAATTGCCAATGCTGCCGTTGCGCTCGATATGGATTTTCGTGAGTTTACGGTAGATTGTGGTGTTGACGTGCTGTCGTTTGGTGGTACAAAAAACGGAATGATGATGGGAGAAGCAGTCCTGTTTTTTAATCCGGAGTTGACAAAACAAACCAAGTACCTGCGCAAACAAAGCATGCAGTTGTACTCGAAAATGCGTTTTGTAGGTGCACAGTTTATTGCCTACCTGGAAAACGACCTTTGGAAAGAAACGGCATCGCACTCGAATAAAATGGCGAAGTTACTGGAAGCTGAAGTAGCCAAAATTCCGGAGATAAAAATTACACAACCGGTTTCGGCAAATGGTATTTTTGCTATCGTTCCGAAAGAAATTATTGAGCCGCTGCGCGAACGTTTCTTCTTTTATATGTGGGACGAAATGTTGTCGGAAGTGCGCTGGATGACATCGTTTGACACTACTGAAGATGAAATTTATGATTTCGTGAAGTTGATTAAAGAGTTGCTGAAATAATTTTCTGTCATTTCGAAGGAGGCACGACTGAGAAATCTGTTTCAATTGAGGGAGATTTCTCCTCATTCTTCGTCGAAATGACAACTCAATTTGTCGGTTCTCTTCATATAGAGAAATTATTTAATGTAAATACATAAATGCCACTATTTCGATACTATCCGAGCAACCCGCAATACCTGGATCCGGAGATGGAGAAAAAGATCTTTTTCCACAGCCTCCTGTTTCCGGCCATCTTTGTTATGCTCTTATGGATGGTGAAAATAATAGAGCTAACCTCAGGATTGAGTTTTGTGGAATTTGGCATTTTCCCGCGGCACATAAACGGGCTGCAAGGAATTCTCTTCTCCCCTTTTATTCACTCCGATTTTAGCCACTTAATTTCCAATTCGCTGCCGTTTTTTATACTGGGTTTTATGCTCATTTATTTTTACCGCCGCATTTCGTACCGCATCTTTTTCCTGCTGTATATTTTATCGGGTATCAGCACCTGGATTATGGGGCGCGAAGCCTGGCACATTGGCGCCAGCGGTGTTGTTTATGCATTGGCTGCCTTTCATTTTGTTAGCGGAATTATTCGCTCCGATGTGCGTTTGTTAACCCTTTCAGCAATTGTGGTTTTTCTTTATGGCGGACTGGTTTGGGGACTGCTGCCCATTCGTCCCGAAATTTCGTGGGAAGGCCATTTATCGGGAGCCATATTTGGCGTGGCACTGGCCTTTTATTACCGGAAATACATCGTCAGGCGCGAGAAATTCGATTGGGAAGATGAACCCGACGATGACGAGGATGATGATTTTACCGACAACACCGGAGAAATAGTTTTTTCAGAATCAACTTTTACTCAAAGTGACGACCACAAAGATGATGATCAGCCAAAATAATAATCAAAGCAGGAATTAAGGTATTACTTTTAATCAGCGCAAATCCGCAAAATCAACGTCATCAGCGTTCCCTCTCTTCACATTAAAATAACGTAGTTCATTTGCATTCTTTTCTGTGCAGGGATTCAAAAAAAGATGTAATTTTGCACCGAAATTATACGAAGTTCATTAAAAATGATTAGCAGAAGGATTATCCGCACAAAGGTCTTACAAGTATTGTACGCCTATTACTCCACCGACGAGAAATCGATCAACAACACAGAGAAAGAACTGTTCTTTTGTATCCACAAAGCTTACGACCTTTACCACTACCTGCTGGCGCTGGTACCCGAAATTGCAGATTATGCAGAGGGCCGTATCGAAATCAGAAGAAATAAACATCAGCCAACACACGAAGATCTGAATCCCAACACCAAGTTTATTACCAACCAGGTTATTCAGCAGTTGCGTAACAACAACAAACTGAATACTTATGTGGATCAGAAAAAACTGAGCTGGAAAGATCATCCGGAGCTAATTAAGGAATTGTACCTGATGATGATTGAGTCGGATATTTACGAAGAGTACATGGCCGACAAAAATCGTTCGTACCTGAACGACCGCAAGTTCATTGAGAAACTTTTCAATAAGATCATCCTTATTTCGGAAGATCTGTATATGGTTCTCGAAGAACAAAGCATTTACTGGAACGATGATGTGGAGTTTGTAATTTCGATGATCTCGAAAACGCTGCGTCGTTTCAACGAACTTTCCGATTCGGAGCAGTCGCTTATGCCGATGTTTAAAGACCAGGAAGACCGCGATTTTACTAAAGATCTTTTGCGTAAATCAATCATCAATCACGATGAGCTGCGCGAATTGATTAAAGAACATTCGCGTAACTGGGATGTGGAACGCATTGCTTTTATGGACATTCTGATTATGCAACTGGCAATTACCGAGTTCCTGTATTTCCCGACGATTCCAACAAAAGTGTCGTTGAACGAATACATCGAACTGTCGAAGTTTTACAGCACCGAAAAAAGCCGCAATTTTATCAACGGAATTCTGGATAAAACGCTGAAAGACTTAAAACGTACCGAAAAAATCAGTAAAGAAGGACGCGGATTGATTGGCGAATAATGCACAAACTGGCTTTCATATTTTTGATTATTGTTTTGGTTTCGTGCGAAGCCAACAAAGGCAATAGTAACGATCAAAAACAAACGACTGAAAAATTGGCTCCAACCGAAATTTCAGTTGATGAAGCCGTTCATAATTTTGGGCAGTTAAAAGCCGGCGAAATTGTTTTACACACCTTTGTTTTAACGAATACCGGCGATAGCGATTTTATAATTGAAAGCCTTGAAACCGACTGTGGCTGCGTAACAACACATTTTAACGAACAACCGGTAAAACCAGGAGAAACCACTTTAATTGAAGTTGAATTTAACACCGCCGGATTGGTTGGACGAGAATACAAAACAATTGAAGTACTTGGAAATAGCAAAGAATTAAAACATTTAGCTATTTTTGCCCAAGTTGATAACGAACTTATTGATATTAAATATTAAAAATTAGTGATATGTTGAATTCGATTTTATTAATGATGCAGCCACAAGAAGGTGCTGATGCCAATCCTTTAATGAGCTTTTTGCCATTGTTGCTGATCATCGTAGTATTTTACTTTTTTATGATCCGCCCACAGGTAAAACGCCAAAAAGAAACACGTAAGTTTCGCGAGAGCTTACAAAAAGGCGACAAAGTAGTTACAACCGGTGGTATTTACGGAAAAGTAGTAAAGATTGAGGAAACAGTAATACAACTGGAAATTTCGAAAGATGTTGTAATTAAAGTTGACAAAAACGGTATTGTAAAAGATATGAGCGACGTACAACCACAAAAGTAAGACGCTCCGTAACCTTCCAAGAAGAAGGAAAAAATAAAAGGCGTGAAAGATTTACTTTCACGCCTTTTATTTTTCTTCGAACTTCGGTCTTCTGACTTCAGGCTTTTTTATACATTAAACCTGAAGTGCATTATATCGCCATCGGTTACGACGTATTCTTTTCCTTCGATCGACATTTTACCAGCTTCTTTACAAGCCAGCTCCGATCCTAAAGTTACAAAGTCGTTGTATTTGATCACCTCGGCACGAATAAATCCTTTCTCAAAATCAGAGTGGATCACTCCCGCTGCCTGTGGTGCTTTACTTCCTTTGTGGTAAGTCCATGCGCGCACTTCTTTTACTCCGGCTGTAAAATAGGTTTCCAGCTGAAGCAATTTGTAGGCTGATTTAATCAGTTTGCTTACGCCGGCTTCTTTCAATCCAAGGTCGTCCAAAAACATTTGGCGCTCCTCAAAATCATCCAGTTCGGCAATATCGGCTTCGGTTGCTGCTGCAATCATCAGCATTTCCGAATTCTCATCTTTAATGGCTTCTTTTACTGCTTCAACGTGTGCATTTCCTTTAATAACGGCAGGTTCGTCAACATTACAAACATACAGAATAGGTTTGTTTGTCAGCAATTCAAGGCTTTTTACAGCTGCTGCATCCGACGGATCAACCTCAACAGTACGTGCCGATTTTCCTTCCATCAAAACCTCTTTGTATTTCGAAAGGATGCGGAACATACGTTTGGCTTCCGGATCGTTTCCGGTACGTGCCTGTTTTTCAACTTTAGCAATGCGGCTTTCAACGGTCTCCAGGTCTTTCAACTGAAGTTCAATATCAATGGTTTCCTTGTCGCGCACCGGATTGATTGTTTCGTCGACGTGCGTAATATTTTCGTTTTCGAAACAACGCAACACGTGAATAATCGCATCGGTTTCGCGAATATTACCAAGGAATTTGTTACCTAAACCTTCTCCTTTACTTGCCCCGCGAACCAAACCGGCGATATCAACAATTTCAACCGTTGTTGGAACCACTCGTTGCGGTTTTACCAATTCCTCTAATTTTGTTAATCTATCATCGGGCACAGTTATCACCCCTAAGTTGGGTTCGATTGTACAAAAAGGGAAATTTGCTGATTGTGCTTTTGCACTCGACAAACAATTAAACAGTGTTGATTTTCCGACATTTGGCAAACCAACAATACCACATTTCAAAGCCATTTTACTTATTTAAAAATTGCGGTGCAAAGGTAATTTTTTTTTGCTATTTTAAGATTGATGTTTTAGCATACTTTTTCGTTAATAAAACGGGGCTTATTGTATATTTTACAAGGTGAATATTCGTTTTTTATAAAATCAGTAATTACATTTGTGTAAACATTTAACTTATGATACTACGACATCTATCAATTGACTGTGTAATTTTCGGCTTTAAAGACAACAAACTTTGTGTTCTTCTTTGGCAATCGGATTCGGAAGTTGCCAAGCGTTTTTTTAGCGAAAAAGACAACTACGAGGACGTTGAAGTCCTGTTTACCGAAAACCCAATGCATACCGAACAAAATTATTGGGGTTTAATTGGATCTCACTTACCCGAAGAAGAAGACATTGACGAGTACGCCAAGTTTATTTTATCGAAAAGTACGGGCCTCGAAAATGTCTACCTCAACCAGGTAAAAACTTTCGGAAAAGTAAAACGTGTACCTTTCTCGCGCGTTTTAACCACAGCCTATTACGCCATTATCAACCCGGAATATCACGATTTGCGCCAGTCAGAAATGGCAAAAGTGCTAAACTGGTTCGAAATCGATAAACTTCCGAAACTGGTTTTCGACCATGAACTAATTATCGGAGAAGCTTTGAAAAAATTACGTGCCGAGGTAAAATATCATCCGGTTGGATTTCAGATGTTACCCGACAAATTTACACTTACCGAACTGCAGACCTTGTACGAAGTAATTCTGGATACCACGCTCGACACGCGCAATTTCAGAAAGAAAATTCAGAATATGGGATTGCTGATCGATACCGGCGAAAAACAAACCAACGTTGCACACCGGGCGGCAAAACTGTATTCGTTCGATCTTGATGTTTACAACAAATTAAAAGAAGAAGGATTAAACTTCAGAATCTGAAAATTTTTTAAACCTTTACCGGCAGATAATGTCTGATTGGTAGCTTCATGCAAGGGACTGATAAAAATATCATCGCCGAACTAAAGGATGTAAACAAGCGCGATCTTGCTTTTCATCAGCTGGTAACCACTTACCAGGAGCGATTGTATTGGCATATCCGAAAAATTGTGATGAACCATGACGATGCCGATGATGTTTTGCAGAATACCTTTTTAAAAGTGTGGCGCAGCATCGATAATTTTCGCGAAGAGTCGAGCCTTTTTACGTGGTTATACCGCATTGCCACCAACGAATCGATAACGTTTATCAATTCGAAAAAGAAAAAGAGCTTTATGCCGATGAACGATGCCAGCGAGTTTTTAATGGATAATCTTACTTCCGATCCTTATTTCGAAGGAGATGAAATTCAGTTAAAACTTCAGAAAGCAATTTTGCGTTTACCGGAGAAGCAACGTATTGTTTTTAATATGAAATATTTTGATGATTTGAAATACGATGAAATGTCTGAAATCCTCGACACATCGGTTGGAGCGTTAAAAGCATCTTATCATCATGCAGCCAAAAAAATTGAAGATTACTTAAAAAGCACAGATTAATAGTTTGTTTTTAAACCTTTTAAATAAGATATAGTCAATAGTTAAAATGCCGCAATGGAAGAATTAAAGAACATAGCACCAAATTTGTCGAAAATGAAGAAGGAGAACGCCTTTGGCACTCCGAAGCATTATTTCGACGATTTTTCCGCACGCATACAAATGCAAATTGAAGCGGAAAAAAATGTGGCCGACAAAAAGGAATTTAAAATTATTACGATTTTAAAACCTGCACTTGGTCTTGCTGCCAGTTTTGCTATCATATTCATGCTGGTATATATACCAATAAAAACTTTTATCCCACAGGAACAGGTTATTGAAACTACGGCTTCAGCGAACTATTCCGATAATGAAATGCATTCTATTTTGGAGGGTCTCGACGAATCGTCATTCTTCTCATTACTGAGTAACGACGATAACGACGAAACATTTAGCGACGATGACTTAATTGCATACGTTAGCTCCAATTTTAGCGCATACGAAATTTTTGAATATACCCAAGAGTAGAGTAAAATGAGACAGCTATTTACAGTACTAATACTAGGATTGTTGATCTTTTCCCAATCACAGGCAACAGCACAAGACAACAGAAATAACAACGACAACAACGATCGCTGGGAACGTTACCGCAACGAAAAGGTAGCCTTTTTCACCACAAATCTTGATTTCACTCCGGAAGAAGCGCAAAAGTTTTGGCCGGTTTATAATCAAATGGAAAAAGAAATGGGCGAATTTCAGCAGAAACGCCACGAGCTGGAAGATAAGGTTCGGAATGTGGATGAAAACCTGTCGAATAAGGAGTTGACAAAACTAACCCGCGAACATGTTGCGATCGGAAAAACGGAGGCTGAGGTAAGAGAGAAATACAACGAAGAATTTCTGAAAATTTTACCACCGCTAAAAGTTATAAAACTTTACAAAGCGGAATATGAATTTCGAATTTACATGTTCCGTAAATACCGCGATCGGAACCGGGGAAATAACGACGATAGTTAAGCATAAAAAAAGACAGGCCAAAAACCTGTCTTTTTTATGCAATATAATTTATGAATTAAATGCCTTTAAACCAATCCTGAAAATAGCTTCCTACCCAGGGAACTTCTTTTTGTTCGCCGTTAATTGCACCAATCAAACTTATTACCCAGAACACGAAAGTTATAATCCAGCCAAAAATATTTACTACAGGAATAAAAGAAATAACTGCCGAAAATAGCCAGATGCCCAATGTTTGCCTAATATAATAACTTGCCAGTTCATCTCTGTCACTCGAGTTTAAAACCAGTGCGATAATCCAGCCCACCCAGGTAATGTGCGCAACAATTGCTTTTGTTTTTCCATCCATATTATTTGAGTTTTAAAATGTAATTAAATGTAAGGATTTCTTTCCGTTCACAAAACAAAATAGATAACTGATGTTTTTCCCTCGACAAAGTGGCTAAAATGGTTTCGTTTTCTGTATTGTGAATTTGCACTACTCCAACCAATAGTTAGCCAGAATGTTTTGCATTACCGGATATTTTTCATCGGTATCGTCGTATTGATCGCGCAATCTGAGCAGATCCTCTTTCATTTGACTTATGATGCTTGCATATTCCGGATCGGCGTATGCATTGTGCAGTTCTTTCGGATCTTTCTGTAAATCGTAGAATTCCCAGGCAGGTTCGGTAGTTTGTTCTTCCGCACCTTTCATCCCTAATCCCTGGCCATAAAAAAATGCCAGTTTGTAACGTTCGTTTCGGATGCCAAAATGCCCCGGCCGTTTTACCAAATGCAACCAGTAACGGTAATACATCGAGGTTCTCCAGTTTTCAGGAGTGTTGCCTTTCAGGTTCTCACGGAAACTTTCTCCTTCTACAAATTCGGGAGTTTCAACACCTGCATAATCGGCTAGTAAAGCCGCAAAATCAATATTTAGAATAATATCGTCGATCCTGTTTCCACCGTTCAATTCTTTCGGATAGCGAATTACAAACGGCATACGAAGCGATTCTTCGTAAATCAGGCGTTTATCAAAAAATCCGTGCTCTCCCAAAAAATATCCCTGGTCGGCTGTGTAAATAACCACTGTGTTTTCAGCCAATCCGGATTCGTCCAGATAATTAAGAAGTTTTCCAATGTTATCATCGAGGGCGGCGCCACTACGAATAAAATCTTTTACCAGCTTTTGATAGGTTTTCTGTCGCTGCTCTTTCTCATTTAAACCGTCAATCGAAAATGGCAATTCGGGGTATTGTGCCCAGTAATCGGCATTACGCGTATTCTCCAAATATCGGTCGCGCAACGATTCAAGAGTTTGCCCGGAGAAAGTTCTGCCTGTTGTTTGGGGTCCGGCATCATACAATGATTCGGGCTCAGGAATTTCCACGCTATCCAATAAGTGCTTGAAGCGATCGGGAAAATCAAATGGCTCGTGCGTGGCCTTAAAATTGCACATCAGCATAAACGGTTTTGTTTTGTCGCTGTTTTTCATCCAGTCGATTCCCAACTGCGAAATTACGTCGCTCGAAAAACCTTTGTATTCTTTTCCGCCGCCGTAACCGTCTCCCCAATTTTCTTTTGTTTTTAGAATCGGGTCCCAGTAACGCCCCTGCCCCGGCAGCACATTAAAATAATCGAAACCTGCAGGCTGTGTTTTCAAATGCCACTTGCCAATTATTGCCGTTTGATAGCCGTTTTTCTGCAAAACCTTGGCAATGTTCATACTGTCGGGCGACAAGGCATCAGCTAGCGTGTAAACACCGTTGTGCTGACTGTAACGCCCCGTTAAAATGGCTGCGCGACTTGGCGTACAAATGGAATTGGTGCAAAAACAATTGTCGAGTACAACACCTTCGTCGGCCAATCGACTGATATTTGGCGTGTGAACCACATCTTTTAAAATTCCGCCATAAACTCCCCAAGCCTGAGAAGTATGGTCGTCACTCAGAATAAATAAAATATTGGGGCGTTGCTCCTCTTTTGCTTTCTCCGTTTTGCATGCCGAGAACAAAACAAGTAATATTATAAGGTATTGTAGTTTTTTCATAATTAGGTTTTAGTTTTCGTCCACTCCTTTATATTCCAGTCTCCAATCTTTGATCAACTCATTTGATGTACGATCATCCTTCGGAAAGTTCGGGCTGTACAACAAAGTCTCTGATCGCTGAACAAGTTTCCCATCTTTTACAAAACCTTCTCCCCTTTCGCTTAAATGATCGACCATCTTTTGGCGCCAGTTTTCTATTTCTGCTGAATTTGAAGAAGACAGATCGTTTTGCTCCCCGGGATCCGACTTCAGGTTAAAAAGCTGCTCTTGCCCGGTTCTGAAAAACCAGATATATTTCCAGGTGCCATTAGTTAAAGCACACCAGTAGTTCTCATCGCTGTATGTTGTTGCATGTTCAAGGTCGATGTAGTTTCGCCATGCTGTTTGCGGATTTTTTATCAACTCCAAAACGGATAAACCATCCATATCATCAGGAATTTCTTCTCCGGCAGCATCTAAAAATGTTGGAAGGAAATCGCGTAGTTCAGTAACGTGTTCCAATTTCGATCCGGGCGCCAATTTCCCTTCAAGCGATTCGGGCCATTTCACAATAAAAGGAATATTCGACGAGCCTTCGTAGGCATAAGTTTTTCGCCAGTGGTAGTGGTCACCCAGCATGTCGCCATGGTCGGAAGTGAAACAAATAAGTGTATTTTCATACATCCCCTTATCTTTTAGGGTTTGAATGATCTTTCCAACCATTTCATCAATAAAAGTTATGTTGGCATAATAATGTCGACGGCTTTCAATGGCATGTTCAACACCAAAATCGCCAAAAGCAGCTTCTTTATCACCTGCAACACCTTCGTACTTTTCATCCCAGTCACCTAGATACGGCGCCGGAATCGGAGCATCTTTATACATATCGAGAAAACGTTGCGGCGGATCGTACGGACTGTGTGGACGTGCAAATGATACTTTTAAGAAAAGTGGTTTATCCTGATTGAAATTTTCTATTAACTCAACCGCTGTTTGACCGGTCCAGTAGGATGGGTGCAGATTTTCATCGAGCTGGTAAACACCTGAGCGGTGTTCGTTCCAACCAATTCCTGTTTTGTCAGGATCTTCGCCCGGAGCCTGCAACTTAAACCAATCGCGGTAATCGCTAACAAATCCATCCTGCTCAACGCGGCCACTTTCATCCACCAAAGTTCCGTGAAATCCATGTAAAGCTTTCTGTGGAAACCAGTGCATTTTACCAATACCAAAAGTGTAATAACCGGCTTCGCGAAGCATGCGTGGCATTTCGTATTTGTATTTACGAGCTACACGGCCGTAGCCTAACATTCCGTGATGCCATGGCGACAAACCGGTAAGCAAACCTGCACGAGCCGGCGTACAACTGGGCACCGACGAATAGGCATTTACAAAGGTAGCCCCGGTCTCAGCAAGCTTATCGATATTAGGTGATATTACCGCTGCATTACCCATGCATCCCAGTGCATCGGCGCGTTGCTGGTCAGTAATAATAAAAATAATGTTGGGCTGTGATCCTTTTTCGGCAGCGTTGATTGCCACTGCCAGAACCAAAAAAATGAGTACAAACAGATGTTTCATAGATTAGATTTATGCTACAAATCTAATCATGAAATTTCATCTATCAAGACAACTTTATAAATTTTTTACAAAGTCTGAATTTATTTGTCGTAGTTAAATTTTCTGAGATGATGCCCCATTCGGTCGCGCTTGGTTTTCATGTAACGCTGGTTGTGCTCGTTCGGCGCAATTTCAATCGGAACGATATCGGTTACTTCCAAACCATAACCTTCCAAACCAACACGTTTTACCGGGTTGTTGGTAAGCAATCGCATTTTTGTAACACCCAAATTACTTAAAATCTGAGCACCAACACCATAATCGCGCTCATCGGCTTTAAAACCAAGATGAATATTCGCTTCAACAGTATCCAGTCCCTGATCTTGTAATTTGTAGGCAGCAATTTTATTGAGCAAACCAATACCACGGCCTTCCTGCATCATGTATACAATAACACCTTTACCGGCTTTTTCAATCATTTCCATTGAAGCATGCAACTGGTCGCCACATTCGCAACGCATCGAGCCAAAAATATCGCCAGTCATACACGACGAATGCACGCGAGCCAGGATTGGTTCGTTTGGCTCCCATTCGCCTTTTATTAGCGCAACATGCTCGGCTCCATTCGATTTCTGACGGAAAGGAATAATTCTGAAATCGCCGTAATCGGTTGGCAAAGCAACTTCTTCTCCCCTTTCAATTAAACTTTCGCTCTGGAAAAGGAACGAAATCAGGTCTTTAATGGTAACCAGCTTCAGATTATGTTTTTGAGCGAACTCATACAATTGAGGCAAACGCGCCATTGTTCCATCCTCGTTCATAATTTCAACCAGAACTCCAGATGGTTTTAAACCTGCTAAACGAGCCAGGTCAACAGCGGCTTCGGTGTGTCCGGTTCTACGCAACACACCACGCTCCATTGCTTTTAAAGGAAAAATATGTCCCGGACGACCCAATTGTTCCGGGCGGGTTTTTCCGTCAACCAGCATTTTAATGGTAATTGCACGGTCGGCGGCCGAAATACCTGTAGTAACTTCAGGATGTATCGCATCAACCGAAACGGTAAAAGCCGTTTCGTTGGCAGAGGTGTTTTTACCCACCATCAACTCAAGCTCCAGCTCCTTGCAACGTTCCTCTGTTAACGATACACAAATAAGACCCCGAGCCTGCGAAGCCATAAAATTTACAATTTCGGTGGTGATCAATTCAGAGGCAACAATTAAATCACCTTCATTCTCACGATCTTCATCATCAACAACAATTACCATTTCACCTTTCTGAATGGCAGCAATGGCTTCAGGAATTGTGTTAAGCTTAATATCTGTCATATCTGTCCTTTAAATCAGCGGCAAAATTACAAAGTTTTCTGAAACGGTTTCATGACTTTTTGATATCATTTGCGTGAAATAACATAAACGACATTAACGAAACACGTAAATACGGCATTTATTAAACGATTGTATTAATGAATATAAAATTCGAACAGAAAATCTAAACTTTTTCACTTTCCGGGTTTTTATGCTTTTATAGTTGCTGATAAAAGCTGATATTAGTACCTGACAACTTAGCCACTCTGAAAAATGTTTGATATTTTTAATCACCATTTTTTAGTTAGCAACAGAATTTACCAATGAAAAAAATACTAATACTTTTTGCACATCCGGCTTTTCAAAAATCGCTCATCAACAAAACGCTGATGGAGGCGATTAAAGACTTGGAGGGCGTTACCATTAATAATTTGTATGAAAAGTACCCCGATTTTTTTATTGATGTACCTGCCGAGCAAAAACTACTGACCGAGCACGATATTATTATCTGGCACCACCCGTTTTACTGGTACAGCGCTCCGGCTATTATTAAGGAGTGGATGGATCTGGTATTGGAACACAATTTTGCCTACGGAACAAACGGTCGAGCGCTGCAGGGAAAGTGGGCCATGTCGTGTATTTCAACCGGCGGAAGAAAAGAAGTATACAGCGCCGAAGGGAAAAACAGGTACACTATTAACCAGTTTTTGACACCTTATATTCAATCGGCCAATCTTTGCCGGATGAAATACCTGCCGCCTTATGTTGTGCACGGTTCGCATTTATTAAACAGTGAACAGATAAAAAAACATGCCGACGATTATCGAACGGTTATCGAGTTGCTTCGCGACAATAAGATCGACGCCCAACGATTAAATACAATTGAATACATGAACGAAATAATTGAGCACGATGCATAATCAGGAATTCTTTTTAAACGCTTTAATTTACCTTGGTGCAGCTGTGGTTTCTGTTCCAATTGCCAAAAAACTGGGTCTTGGTTCGGTGTTGGGCTACCTACTTGCCGGAATTATTATTGGCCCATTTGTTTTAGGATTGGTAGGTAACGAAGCCGGAGAAGTTATGCACTTTGCCGAGTTTGGAGTTGTGCTGATGCTTTTCATTATTGGACTGGAACTTGAGCCCAAACTTTTATGGAAAATGCGGCGTAACATTTTCGGTTTGGGAGGCTTGCAAGTGCTTTTAACTGCCGGAATAATTACCGGCGTTGCCCTGCTTTTTAACTTCCAGCTAAACCGGGCAGTGGCCATCGGGCTCATACTTGCACTTTCATCAACTGCAATTGTTTTACAGACCTTAAGCGAAAAAGGATTAATGCGCAATATTGCGGGTCGTTCAGCCTTCTCGGTCTTGCTATTTCAGGATATGGCGGTTATTCCTATTCTTGCGTTATTGCCTCTAATTGCAACACTTGGGACTCCGGCCACACTTTCCGAAACATCGATGCAAAGCATTGGCGAGGTAGCGCAACTTCCCGGATGGTTACAGTTATTAATCATCATCGGCGCCATTACCGTTATGGTAATCATTGGTCGGTTTGCAGCCCGTCATATTTTTCGTTTGGTTGCCGAAACCGGTTTACACGAGGTATTTGTAGCGCTCGCACTACTTATGGTAATTGGCATAGCGCTGGGCATGGATGCCATTGGGCTTTCTCCGGCATTGGGAACCTTTATCGCCGGTGTTGTTTTAGCCGATAGCGAATACCGTCACGAACTGGAAACAACCATCGATCCGTTTAAAGGATTACTACTTGGCCTGTTTTTCATTTCGGTTGGTGCCGGTATAAATTTTAACCTGTTGATTGAAAATCCCTGGTTAATTATTGGATTTGTGCTACTCCTGATATTTATAAAATTTGTAGTACTCCTAATTTTAGGAAGGATATTCCGGCTAAAAAAGGGATTCGAATTTCTTTTTGCCTTTTTGCTCGCACAAGCCAGCGAGTTTGCTTTTGTGCTCATCTCCTTCTCGAAACAAAATAAACTTTTCGACGAGCAAACTTCGGGAATGTTATTACTGGTAGTTACCTTATCGATGGCCATTTCGCCACTGTTACTAATTTTTAACGACAAAGCAGTGAGTCCGATTTTGGCGCGCTGGCAAAACAAATTAGAATACGACGAGATTGAGGATGAAGAAACGCCGGTAATTCTGGCGGGATTCGGACGCTTTGGATTAACCGTAGGCCGGATTTTATTAGCGAATGGATTTAAAGTTACCATCCTCGATAACAATCCGTCGAATGTGGAAACACTGCGTAAATATGGTTTCAAACTGTATTTTGGCGACATTACCCGCCCTACCATGCTCGAAAAAGCCGGTATTGAAAAAGCACGCCTGCTAATATTAAGTATGGCCGAACACGAAAATGCCTTGAAAGTGGCCGAAATTGTGCGCAAAAAATACCCGCATGTAAAAATACTGGCGCGTGCCAAAGACATCTTCCACGTGTTTGAATACCTGAATATGAACATTAATAATGCCGAGCGGGAAAACTTTCATTCGGCTGCCGAGTTGGGAAATACGGCACTGGTTGAACTGGGTTTCACGAAATACGAAGCTTACCGTGCCACCCGAACATTTAAACACCACGAAGACCAGGTTACCGAAGAATTGTACCGTCACTGGTTAGAAGATCAGGGCAAATTCATTCAGGAAACCCGCCGATTTGAAGAACAGGTAAAAGAAACCCTACAAGCCGAAAAAAACTACTCGATTCACGACACCGATTGTGCATGGGATGTAGATTCGTTGAAAGATGAAGCCAAAAAGGAAGAGTAGTTTTTGTTGCATTTTTCGCTAAAACAAGATCAACAGGCAATAAGCAAACGACACTTTAATTACACAAAACCAAGCATTAACGGCCACTTTATAATTTAAATCTGAACTTAAATTCAGAACGTACCGCCGCACTTTTTCGAACCAATTATTGAAACGTTCGACAATCTAAATTAGACTACTTATAAATAGTCCCGTTTTCAGAAAAATTAGTTTTTTGTCATATCGAGATTCAATTTATTATATAGTTTTGCCATCTGCAAATAGCAAAATTTACAGCTACGGAATCTACAATTCGACATAAGGGATTTGTTAAGGCAATAAAAAACGCCTCGCTTACTGTGAATATTGTAAGCCAATCGGCCTGCTCAACGTGTCACGCACAGGGAGCATGTTCGGTTTCCGATTTCCAGGACAAGGAAATTGAGGTAACCGAATATAAAGGCAACTACAAAGTTGGCGACGAGGTTACCATTCTTTTTAAACAATCAAAAGGTTTTACAGCACTTATCTGGGGTTATGTAATTCCGTTTTTTGTAGTGTTGGGCACCTTAATCATTGCACTCGAAGTTACCGGAGACGAGCTAAAATCGGGCCTTCTATCACTTTTCATTCTGGTACCATACTATATAACATTATATTTTTTTAGGCATTTATTAAAAAAAGTATTGAAATTCGAACTCGAAGAAACCAATTAAAACATGAGTATCACGGTTGTATATACAATTGTCACATTAGCCGTAATTGGCGCCGCAGCAGCGGTAATTCTATATTTTGTGGCACAGAAATTCAAAGTTGTTGAAGATCCGCGCATCGACGATGTTGACGAAGCATTGCCGGGAGCTAACTGCGGAGGTTGCGGTTATGCAGGTTGTAGAGCTTTTGCCGAAGCCTGTGTTAAAGCCAGTGCTTTGGGCGATTTAAACTGTCCGGTTGGCGGAAACGAAACCATGAACAACGTGGCTTCTATTCTTGGTCTTGAGGCCGTTAAAAAAGATCCGCGTGTAGCTTACATTCGTTGTAACGGAACCTGCGACAACCGCCCAAAAACCAGTAGTTTCAATGGAGCAACAACCTGCGCCATTGCGTCATCGGTTTACAGTGGCGAAACCGGTTGCCAGTTTGGCTGCCTGGGTTACGGCGACTGTTTCGATGCCTGCGATTTCGATGCGATTGTAATGCATCCCGAAACCGGAATTCCGGAAATTATCGACGATAAATGTGTGGCCTGCGGAGCCTGCGTTGATGCTTGTCCGAAAAGCCTTATCGAGTTGCGCAAAAAGATGCCAAAGAACCGCAAGGTAGTGGTATCGTGCCGTAACGAGGATAAAGGCGGAGTTGCGCGTAAAGCCTGCAAGGTTGCTTGTATTGGTTGTAGCAAATGTTTCAAAGAATGTCCGTTTGACGCCATTACCATGGAAAACAACCTGGCATTCATTGATTCCGACAAGTGTAAACTGTGCCGCAAGTGTGTGGCGGTTTGCCCAACCGGTGCCATCATCGAAGAGAACTTTCCTCCGCGGAAAGTAAAACCAGTAGAAAAAAAAGAAACTGAACCAGTAAATTAATACAGGATGTTGAAGACGTTCAAAATAGGCGGAGTACATCCTCCCGAAAATAAGTTATCGAAAGATAAAAAGATCGAGGTCCTGCCACTTCCAAAAACAGTGTTTATCCCGGTTGCCCAGCACATTGGTGCTCCATCTACTCCGGTAGTGAAAAAAGGCGACGAGGTAAAAGTAGGACAGGTAATTGCACAAAGCAGCAGTTTTGTTTCTACAAACATTCACTCATCGGTATCAGGAAAAGTTACCAAGGTTGATTTTTCAGCCGACAGTTCGGGCTACCCGAAACAAGGTATTTTTATTGCCGTAGATGGCGATGAATGGGGTGAAGGAATCGACCGCTCGGAAGATTTGGTTAAGGAAATTTCAGTTGACGGGCCTGATATCGTGAAAAAGATTCAGGATGCCGGAATCGTTGGTTTGGGGGGCGCAACCTTCCCTACCCACGTAAAACTGGTGCCGCCAAAAGGAATGAAAGCCGAAGTGCTGTTGATTAACGGCGTGGAGTGCGAACCTTACCTGACTTCGGACCACCGTTTGATGCTGGAAAAAGCCGACGAAATTATGGTGGGAATCCAGCTGCTGATGAAAGCGATGGGCGTTGACAAAGCGGTTATCGGTATTGAAAACAACAAGCCCGATGCCATTAAACTGCTGAATGAAAAATGCAGTGCTTATACAGGCGTGAGCGTTCAGCCACTTAAGGTACAGTACCCGCAGGGAGGTGAAAAACAGCTAATCAATGCGGTTACAGGAAAAGAAGTTCCTTCGGGAGCTCTGCCAATTGCAGTTGGTGCTGTTGTAAGCAACGTAGGTACCGCTTTTGCCGTTTACGAAGCCATTCAGAAAAATAAACCATTGTTTGAGCGCGTGGTTACCGTAACCGGAAAAGGCGTTGAAAAACCATCAAACTTTATGGTTCGTGTTGGAACTGCGACATCAGAATTGATTGAAGCAGCCGGCGGTCTTCCAGAGAACACAGGTAAAATTATCAGTGGTGGCCCAATGATGGGGCGTGCTATTGCTTCGCTCGATGTTCCCGTAACAAAAGGGACTTCAGGACTTCTTCTGATGCAGGAAGAAGAAAGTAAACGCGAAGAAATACAAGCCTGTATTCGCTGCTCGCGTTGTACATCGGTTTGCCCAATGGGACTGGAGCCATACTTACTGATGACTTTAGGTGAAAAACAAATTTTCGATCGTGCAGAAAACGAACGCATAATGGATTGTATTGAATGTGGCTCATGCAGTTACACTTGTCCGTCAAGTCGTCCGCTGCTCGATTATATCCGTTTTGGAAAAGGAAAAGTTGGAGCGATGATTCGTTCACGTAAAAAATAAAAATCAAACCAATCGTCATCCTGTTCGTCAACCAACGATTCGGAATGACAAGAAGAAAGAAAAACAAACAACTGAGTAATGAGTAAATTATTAACAGTTTCACCATCACCGCACGTTCATTCGAGCGAATCAACCCAGAAGATTATGCTTCGGGTAGTTTATGCGATGATTCCGGCCATGATCTGGGGTATTTATATGTTTGGCCTCGATGCCGTTCGCGTGGGATTAATATCAGTCCTGTCCTGTCTGGCTATCGAATTCCTCATTCAGAAATATATAATGAAGGTAAAGCCCAGTCTTACTGACGGGTCGGCTTTGATCACCGGTGTACTTTTGGCATTTAATGTGCCAGTAAGTCTTCCCTGGTGGATCATTATTATTGGTGCGATTGCAGCCATGGGAGTTGGTAAACTTTCGTTTGGTGGTTTAGGATCGAACGTGTTTAACCCGGCGCTGGTAGGCAGGGTTTTCCTGTTGATCTCGTTCCCGGTGCAAATGACATCGTGGCCTGTAACACGAATGATGGAAGTTGATGCTGTTTCGGCAGCTACACCACTGGCCGTAATTAAAGAAGGTATTAAAAACGGCATTCCGGTTTCGCAACTTCAGGGGCTGCCTAATTTATCCGACATGGCCATTGGTTTCAATCACGGATCGATGGGTGAAATATCAGCAATATTGTTGATCATCGGTGGGCTTTATATGCTTTGGAAGAAAGTGATTACCTGGCAAACGCCGGTATCGATTATACTTACTGTCATGGTGGTTTCGGGTATTTTCTGGGTGGCAAACCCTGAAATGTATGTAAACCCGGTTTACCACATATTTACCGGAGGTTTAATGTTGGGAGCCATATTTATGGCAACCGATATGGTAACTTCTCCAATGACCGGAAAAGGACAACTGATCTACGGTGTTGGAATTGGTTTGATCACAATCTCCATTCGTATGTTTGGCGCTTATCCCGAAGGTATTTCGTTCGCAATTCTGATTATGAATGCGTTTGTGCCACTGATCAACATGTATGTTAAACCTAAACGATTTGGAGGACAGTAAAATGGCAAAACGAGAATCGAGTTTTATAAATATGGTGCTTACGCTTGTTCTGGTAACAGGTATTGCTGCAGCAGTTTTGGGTTTTGTATACGATTTTACAAAAGGCCCTATCGAAGTGGCAAAATTAAAAGCACAAACCGAGGCAATTAAAACAGTATTGCCCGAATTTGACGAGTTGGGAGAAACAATGGTTTTAAGTCCGGGAGAAGGACAAGACTCATTAGAATTTTTTCCGGCTTATAAAAACGGAGAATTGGTAGGAACAGCCATAAAAACCTATACAAAAAGTGGTTTCAGCGGATTTATTTCCATTATGGCGGGTATCGATAAAGACGGTAACTTTTCGGGTTATTCAGTTTTGGAACATGCCGAAACACCGGGTTTAGGATCAAAAATGGGTGTTTGGTTCAGCAATCCTGAAAAACCAAATCAGTATGTAATCGGTAAAAATCCGGAAACGACCAATTTTACCGTGTCGAAAGACGGAGGAGACATTGATGCGATTACCGCTTCTACAATTAGCTCACGTGCATTTCTTGATGCATTAACAAGAGCGTACAGTACTTATAAAAACAATAAAACCACCGGAGATTCCGGACAATAATTTCGTGTTATGAATCAGTGGAAAAACTTTTCAAAAGGCTTCTTAAAAGAAAATCCGGTATTTGTACTGCTGCTGGGAATGTGCCCAACATTGGGTGTAACCTCGTCGGCAATTAACGGACTTGGCATGGGACTGGCCACTACTTTTGTTTTGCTGATGTCGAACATTGTAGTGTCGCTGGTAAAAAATGCCATTCCCGAGAAAGTCAGAATTCCGAGTTTTATTGTAATTATTGCTGCGTTTGTTACGGTTGTACAATTGTTAATGCAGGCATTTGTTCCTGCCTTGTACAAAAGTCTGGGGCTGTTTATTCCGTTAATCGTGGTAAACTGTATCGTGTTAGGTCGTGCTGAAGCTTTCGCATCAAAAAACAATGTTGGCTCTTCAGCAGTCGACGGACTGGGAATTGGACTGGGATTTACATTCGCCCTGGTTTTACTCGGAAGTATCAGAGAAATTCTGGGAAGCGGTAAATTGTTCAACATTACCATTTACCCCGAGAATTACGTAACCCTTGTATTTGTGCTGGCTCCGGGAGCATTTATTGTTCTTGGATACCTGATCGCACTAATCAACCGAATGAAAAAGAATTAGGAGGATAGAAAATGAACTATTTAGTAATTGTAATAGGCGCCATACTTGTAAACAACATTGTTTTAATGCAGTTTTTGGGAATTTGCCCGTTTTTGGGTGTTTCCAAAAAAGTGTCGACCGGTATTGGTATGACCGGCGCTGTTGCCTTTGTAATGATTCTGGCAACAATTGTAACTTACCTGATACAAAACTATGTGTTGGAGAAATTCGGATTAGGATTTTTGCAAACCATAGCCTTTATTTTGGTAATTGCATCGTTGGTGCAAATGGTGGAGATCATTCTGAAAAAAGTAAGTCCTCCACTCTACCAGGCGCTGGGAATTTTCCTGCCGCTTATTACAACCAACTGTGCTATTTTGGGTGTGGCAATTCTTACTGTGCAAAACGAATTTAACCTTTTGGAAGGCGTAATATTTTCAACATCGCATGCAATAGGTTTTGGACTGGCACTGATCATTTTTGCCGGTATTCGCGAGCACCTCGATCTGCAAGATGTACCCAAAGGATTAAAAGGTACACCAATTGCGTTAATAGCTGCAGGTATTCTTGCAATGGCTTTTATGGGATTCTCTGGCTTGGTGTAAGTTAGCTGAAGATTAACCCAATATTAACCATTTATGATTTTTGTCACATAGACAAAATAAACATGCAGACCTTACACTAATTTATTAAATTTGCTATGTGGAGATTACAAAATCGACACAACTCAATTTAATCTAAAATCGTAAACATTGGAATTTTTTCAACAAGTACATAAGTCATTACTTCAGGGTTCGAAAGATACCATCCAGAGAGAGCTGATGAACAATATCGATTGGGACCAAAGGCTTATCTGTATCAAAGGATTCAGGAGTGTTGGAAAAACAACATTTTTGCTCGACTACATAAAAACACATCACCCCGACAGCAACGAAGCACTTTATCTTAACCTGAATAATTTTTATTTCACAAAACGTAAGATCAGTTCGTTTGCCGACGAATTTGCAAAACGTGGTGGAAAATTATTGTTGCTCGATCAGATTCAAAAGTACCCCGACTGGTCGGCCGATTTGCGGAAATGTCTGGATGAAATTCCTGACCTGAAAATTATTTTCACTTCGTCGCCGGTATTGCGTATTACCGAGGACAATCCTGATTTAGAAGGAATGGCAAGCATTTACCATCTCGAAGGATTGTCGTTTCGCGAGTACCTGAATCATGAAACAGGAAGCAATTTTAAAACATATACTTTAGAGGAAATACTGAACAACCACATTGAAATTGCTCAGAAAGTGGTTGACGAAATCAGGCCGCTGGCTTATTTCGACGATTATTTGCGACATGGTTATTTCCCCTACTACATTCACGATCCGAATTTTTATATCGATAAGTTGTTGAAGAATATCAACCTGGCATTGGAGATCGATGTTCCGTACATCAACCAGATTGAATTTAAATACCTTCCAAAACTCAGAAAGCTGTTGCACATCATTGCTTCAGAAACGCCTTTTACTCCAAATGTTAGTAAATTAGCAACTTCGGTTGAAACGTCGCGTGCAACAATTATGAATTACCTGAAATATTTGAAGCACGCCCGACTCATCAACCTGCTTTATGAGAACGGCGGAAGTGATGATGACCAGATGAAGAAACCGGACAAAGTGTACATGCAAAATACAAACCTGCTAAACGCTATTGCTCCGAATAACTTTGATAAAGCCACGGTTAGACAAACGTTCTTTTATAACCAGGTAGGCTATGTATGCCAGCTGGCGAAATCGCCGGTTGCCGATTTTTGCGTCAACGGAAAGTACAAATTCAATGTTGGCGGACGAAAACTGAAACCCGAAAAAGGAATTTACGCTGCCTCGGATGTAATTGAGGTTGGGCAAGGAAACAAAATTCCTTTATGGCTCTTTGGATTCCTGTACTAGATGCCCCGACGCTTGCGGTCGGGATTTCGCTTCGCTCAACTGGATACCTGGTCGCGAATCGAGTAACGAGAAAAAATATCAATTTTAAACTAAATAAATTAAAGACGAATAAAGATGGCAAAACAAAAAAAGATGGTTACATGTGACGGTAACTACGCAGCAGCGTATATGAGTTACATGTTCAGCGAAGTCGCCTGTATTTATCCGATCACTCCGTCGTCAACAATGGCAGAGTACGTTGATGAATGGGCTGCTTTTGGAAAGAAAAATATGTTTGGTCGCCCAGTACGTTTGGCAGAAATGCAAAGTGAAGCCGGTGCTGCCGGTGCTGTTCACGGAGCGCTGCAATCGGGTGCCTTAACTTCTACTTACACTGCATCACAGGGATTGTTGTTAATGATCCCTAACATGTACAAAATTGCAGGTGAGTTATTACCAACAGTATTTCACGTAAGTGCACGTGCCTTAGCCGGTCACGCATTATCAATTTTTGGCGACCACAGCGACGTTTACGCTGCCCGTCAAACAGGTTTTGCAATGTTGGCTTCAGGTTCGGTACAGGAAGAAATGGACCTTGCAGGTGTTGCTCACCTGGCTACATTGAAATCTAGAGTTCCTTTCCTGGCTTTCTTTGATGGATTCCGTACTTCACACGAGGTTCAGAAAATTGAAGCTATCGCTCAGGAAGACATTGTTCCTTTGGTTGACATGGAAGCTATTCAGGAATTCCGCAATCGTGCGTTAAATCCAGAAAATCCGGTAACCCGCGGTACAGCTCAAAACCCTGATATTTTCTTCCAGGCAAAAGAATCAGCAAACAAATTTTACGATGCAGTTCCTGATATCGTAGCTGACTACATGGATGAAATCAGCAAAATTACTGGCAGAACATACCGTCCTTTCACTTATTACGGTGCACCTGATGCTGAAAACGTAATTATTGCTATGGGTTCGGTTACTGAAACCATTAAAGAAACTATCGACTACTTAACTGCTCAAGGCAAAAAAGTTGGTTTAATTTCGGTACACTTGTTCCGTCCATTCTCAGCAAAACACTTTGTTGAAGCATTACCTGATTCAGTAAAACGTATTGCTGTATTAGACCGTGCTGCTGAGCCGGGATCAACCGGGGAGCCATTATTCCTTGACGTTCAATCACAATTCTACGGAAAAGCAGATGCTCCTGTAATTGTTGGTGGTCGTTACGGTTTAGGATCAAAAGATACTACTCCTTCACAAATTCTTTCAGTTTACGAAAACCTTGAAATGAAAGAGCCAAAAGGCAACTTCACAATTGGTATCGTTGATGATGTGACATTCAAATCACTTCCATTGAAAGAAGAAATCAACATGACTCCGGAAGGAACTTACCAGGCTAAATTCTACGGTTTGGGTTCTGACGGTACTGTTGGTGCAAACAAAAACTCGATTAAAATTATTGGTGACTCAACAGATAAATCATGTCAGGGATACTTCCAGTACGACTCGAAAAAGTCGGGAGGTTTCACTTGTTCACACTTACGCTTCGGGGATAAACCAATCCGATCAACTTACCTTGTTACCACTCCTGACTTTGTTGCTTGTCACGTTCCGGCATATGTAAATATGTACGACGTGCTGAAAGGCCTGAAAAAAGGTGGTTCTTTCTTGCTGAACTCGATTAACGACGCAGAAGAAACCAAAAAGCAGTTGCCTGATGCAATGAAGAAGTATTTGGCCGAGAACGAAATTAATTTCTACATCATTAACGGTACAAAACTGGGTGAAGAGATTGGTTTGGGAACTCGTACCAACACTATTATGCAATCGGCTTTCTTTAAAATTACTGAGGTAATTCCTTACGAAATGGCTGTTGAGCAAATGAAAGCTGCCATTGTAAAATCGTACGGTAAAAAAGGTGAGCACATTGTAAACATGAACTACGCAGCGGTTGACGCCGGTGGTAAAAACGTAGTGAAAGTTGAAGTTCCTGCTGAATGGAAAGACATCGTTGTTGCTGATGAAGCAGCTGTTGATGCCGACCGTCCGGAATACATTACTAAAGTGGTTGACGTAATCAACGCACAAAAAGGTGATGATCTTCCTGTTTCTACTTTTGCAGGTTCAGAAGATGGACAATTCCCACTTGGAACAGCAGCTTACGAAAAACGTGGTATCGCAGTAAACGTTCCTGAATGGCAGTCGGAAAACTGTATTCAGTGTAACCAGTGTGCTTACGTTTGTCCTCACGCGGCTATTCGTCCGTTCCTGATGACAGAAGAAGAGGTTGAAGCAGCACCTGCAGGAACCGAAACAAAAACAGCAACTCCGGCAAAAGTATTTGGTGGATTGAATTTCCGTATCCAGGTATCGCCACTCGACTGTACAGGTTGTGGTAACTGTGCCGATGTTTGTCCATCGAAAGTGAAATCGCTTGTAATGAAGCCACTTGCATCTCAGCAGGCTGAAGTTGGTCGTTGGGATTTCATGGACAAAAAAGTTACTGTTAAAGAGACTGTTGTTGACAAAACAAAATCAGTTAAAAACTCACAGTTTGCTCAGCCATTGTTCGAGTTCTCGGGAGCTTGTGCAGGTTGTGGTGAAACTCCATACATTAAATTGATCACTCAGCTTTACGGTGAAAGAATGATGGTTGCCAACGCTACAGGTTGTTCTTCAATCTATGGTGGTTCTGCTCCGTCAACTCCATACTGTAAACACAAAGAGTCTGGTCATGGTCCGGCTTGGGCTAACTCATTGTTCGAAGACAACGCCGAGTACGGTTTTGGTTTCGCTGAAGGTGTTAGCGCACAACGCGATCGTATTGCAGAAATTATGACTACTGCCCTTTCAAATGGTGCTTCTGAAGCTGAGAAAGAAGTATTTGGCGAATGGCTGGAGAAAAAAGATATTGCTGCAGGATCAGTTGTTGCAACCAACAAAGTATTGGATGTAATTAAAGACAGCGACAGCCAATATGCAAAAGACATTATGTCGTTGAAACAATACCTGGTTAAAAAATCGATTTGGGTATTCGGTGGCGACGGATGGGCATACGACATCGGTTACGGTGGTTTAGATCACGTAATGGCAAGCGGCGAAGATGTAAACGTATTGGTAATGGATACCGAGGTTTACTCTAACACCGGTGGTCAGTCGTCTAAATCTACTCCGGTTGGAGCAGTTGCTAAATTTGCTGCATCGGGTAAAAAAGTACGTAAAAAAGACCTTGGCGCAATGATGATGAGCTACGGTTACGTATACGTTGCACAAGTAGCAATGGGAGCTAACCAGTCGCAGTACTTTAAAGCACTGAAAGAGGCAGAGGCTTATCCAGGTCCTTCTATCATTATCGCTTATTCTCCATGTATCAACCACGGATTACGTGCCAGCATGGGACGTACCCAGGAAGAGGAGAAAAAAGCTGTATCGTCAGGATACTGGCACTTGTTCCGCTACAATCCACTATTGGAAGACGAGGGTAAAAACCCATTCCAATTGGATTCTAAAACTCCGGAATGGAGCCAATTCCAAGACTTCCTGAACGGTGAGGTTCGTTATACTTCATTGAAGAAATCGTTCCCTGCTGAGGCTGATGAATTATTTGCAGCTGCTGAAGAAAACGCAAAATGGCGTTACGCGTCATACCAGCGTATGGCAGCTATGGATTATTCAAAACCTGAAGAAGAAGGTGAAGAATAGAAATTATTCAAGCTATATAGAAAAGCCGCTTCGTTTTGAAGCGGCTTTTTTTGTGCCTATTTCTTTGCGCCAAAGGTGCAATGTCTTTCTTTTAGCATAGTCCGCAGGGCTATGCGTATAAGCGCTAAAAGGTAATTAAACCTTCTCCTTCCAATTCCCAGGTCATGGTTTCATGATCAATTACTCCATACATATCAATATATCCGGTAGCGCCTTCAAATCTTCCGGTACACATTCCTTCCCTAATTTCGTATAGATAGTGCATACCATCTTCATCTACCCATGGCTCTGTGATTACCCAGGTATAAATCATATCTCCATTGGCAGCTGTTAACTCTCCAAATATTGGAGAAACGGGATTTGCGTCAGCATCAATACAGAGGTAATTATAAACAGTAAAATTCCCCAGGAATGTGGCATTACCGCCTCCGGTAATAACCATTTCCAAGCCCGTATCAGTACAGGCATCCGGGTTAACAACCACTTCCATAACGCCACTTGCTTTCTGAAACTTAATGGTTCGTTCAACCATTTTACCGGATTTTAAATCCATTTCGGATTCTTCTTCGAAAGGAGCATCGCAGGCAAATACTCCAAAAAGGACAATAAGAAAAATGCATAATTTTTTCATAACGTTGATTTTTGGTGAATAAATATGTGCCTGGCCACACAACTTTAGAGGGAATAAAAAAGATATGCCTGTTTACGGAATCAACCCCAAAATGTTTTCCCGGTACCTTCAATTTGTGGATATGGAATGGACATAAAAATACTTCGCCCCCTTGGCGCTTTTTTTTTGATTCAACCTATCAGCCTTGCCCTATGGGCAAGGCTAGGAGACCTCGCTCCTTTGGAGCTCAAATATCCCAAAACCTCACCTCTCGAAACAAATCAACTGCGCCAAAGGTGCAAAGTCCATTAACATAGTCCGTAGGGCTATGAAAAATGGCGATAGCCATAAAGCGCCAAAGGTGCGTAGTAGACCAGATCAGTCCCAAACAAATCGCTCATCATAATCTACCGCATACTCTTTCAGAAATTGTTGGTATTCCTCCTTAAATGCTATTGTTTGGTGGTGTGTTTCCTGATTACGAATATAATCCCGCACAATTTCAACCTGCTTCGGATTAACAGAAAAGGCACCATAACCATGTTGCCAATAAAAATCAACAAACTCATCTCCCTTCCCTTTTATCCATTTCGAAGAGTGTGTTTTCAACTTCTCAACAAGGCTCATAAGGGCTATTTTTCGCGATAGATTAAACAACAAATGAACATGATCGTTTACTCCTCCAACGATTATTGGCTGCGATTCAAGCTCTTTACAAACGCCTCCCAAATAATCGAATAATTCCGTCTTTATTGAATCGATAATTAGTGGTTCCCGGTTTTTCGTACTAAAGGTTAAATGAATATAGTTTTTGACTAATGATTGTGGCATAACATTTATTTTCTTTCTAAAATACAAAATGTGTAAACCACTTCGCACCTTTGGCGCTTATTTTTGATTCATATCTCATACCATGCCCTTCGGGCATGGCTCTATGACGACGCTCCTTTGGAGCTCCATTTTGTCAAAAGACTCGGAATTTCACAAATTATTTGCGCCAAAGGTGCAAAGTCCATTAACATGGTCCGTAGGGCCATGCACATAGGCGCCAAAGGTGCAAAGTCCCTTAGCATAGTCCGCAGGGCTATGCGTAGTTATTAAACATAGTCCGTAGGGCTATGCAATGGCGATAGCCATAAAAAAAGCCGCTTCAAACGAAGCGGCTTTTTGAAACCTAACACAAAATCAGGTATTTTAAACTAATAAATTGTTTTTATGAAAGCGCGTATCTTTTTCGCGATGGAACGATCAGATCATTTGCCATTGCGATGGAACTATTTCAAAGTTACATCCAGGTAAACCGAATGACGTCCGTAAGTTTCGTAGAACGGTTTGTAAACTACTCCTTCAATTTCGAACTCCAGCTTCTCAGGATCGACTGAAATCGATTTGCTGATGTCTTCTGCATCCAACGTTACTTTACGCCATTCTTTGCGTGGCTCTTCTTCCTGGGCAGCCAGTAAAACCGGTCCGTAGAATAAACTGGCAACGTTTTGCTGGTCCATTACCGGCTCTAAATAAAAGTGGAATGGCATGCGCAACTCAACTTTATCACCGTCTTTCCACTTGCGGCTGATAGTAAGGTAAGTTCCCGGTTCAGCTTTTATATCTTGTTTCTTACCGTTAACGGTTACAAAAAATCCTTTGGTAGCCCAGTGTGGTACCCGTACATTCAAATCGAATTTGCCGCTACCACCGATGGTTAATGTTGTATTATCTTCTTTCGGATAAGCTGTTGTTTGCGTAACAGTAATATCGTTATCGGTCCATTTTAATGTTGATGGCACATAAAGGTTTACATACAAAGCCTTGTTATCTGCGCTGCGGAAATAGATCGAGTTCTGCAATTTAGTGTTGCTCTCGATAGCAGTACCGTTACAACAAGTAAAACCGTCCATGTGTGCATTGCTAAAATGCTTTACCGAACCGGCACGTAAAGGCACGTGGTAAGTGTTTGCAGGCGTATGCTCATCAACCGATGCCAGAATATGGTTGTAAAGTCCGCGCTCGTAATAATCCATCAACTCGGCTTGCTGATTGTACAAGAACAGGTTGCGACTTAATTTAAGCATGTTGTATGTTGCACAGGTTTCGTTCTGTCCGCCTACTGCAAAACCGTTCTCGTAAAGTGTTGCCGGCTGAGCAGTAAAACATTCAGCGTTGGCAGGGTTACGGGCTCCTGCAACACCACCAATACTGTACATGTAATCGCCTGTAGCTTTGTTCCAGAAGTTATCGGCAATATCGAAATATTCCGACTCTTTTGAATCGCGATAGATCTCCAACGCACCCATAATTTGCGGGATGTGCTGATTGGCATGCAATCCGCGGAACATATCTACGTTTTTAGCCAGACCGTGCGAGTGTTCGGCATCGCCAAAAAATACGCGGATGTTATCGAATAACTTCGCTGTTTCCAGGTAACTCTTATCGTTAGTAAGGCGGCTTAATCTTGCCAGTGCTTCGTTCATACCGCCAAATTCGCCGGCAATGTAGGTATTCCAGATGTCGATCAGCGTTTCGGTTGGTACCACACTCAAACGTGCATGTACCCAGTCGCCCATTCCTTCTACAATGTCAAGCGCTTTTTCGTTGCCGCTCACTTCGTAAATATCCATTAAACCGGCCAAAATCTTGTGCAACGTATAGTAGGGTGCCCAAACTTTGTCGTTATCGGTTCCGTATTTTGCGCCGTGTTCCAGCATAATAAACTGATCCGGTGGATAAGCACTGATAAATCCTTTACCCCAGTTTTGGTAGTCGGTACGAATACCATCTTCGCTTAAGTCTGAATCAAAACCATCTTTTCCCGGTCCCGGAGGAACGGCCAACGGATCGGCTACCGACTCACCGCCTGCAGTTTTAGGAGTTCCCGACAGTTGAGCCAATTCATACAGGGTATTCACCATGTATTCCATTTTTTCGGCAAACTTAGCCTGAATGGCAGGATCGTAAGCAGCACTTGAATAAGCCTGTGCCAAAGCACTCAGGTAGTGACCTGTGGCATGACCGCGAAGTTTCGTTTCCTGGCTGTCCCAAACGCCCAGAGGCTCGGCACCTGCGGGTTGTTCCTGACCAAATGCATTGCGGAACATGTAAAGGAAATTATCAGGATTGGTTTCCAACAAACCGTCAACGAATTTATCGCGGTTCTCTACAAATTTTGTTTCGTGGTTATGCGTATCTTCAGTTAACTGTACCTCATCCAAATCAAAAGCCTCCAAGGTGCGGTGCGGAGCATCATGATCGTGATTGTGCTCAACCACAGTAACAATAGCTTTTGGCTGAATATCGGTTCCGGCAACGCGTCCGGTTACGGTGTATTTTCCGGCAGTTTGTACTTCGCTGTTATCTTCCGGAGCAGGCCAAAGCACACGCACTTCAGGTCCGTCGAAATCGTTGCTGTAAACACCTTTTACAAAACGTGGCAAACGAGGCAGAAAACCCACTTCGGTTTCCACTTCAACAGTTGGAACGCTGGTTAAATACTCGTTATACAACTGTGGTGTCGATTCAGGAAACTCCTGAAGTTCGGCTTCTTGTCGGTTACGCATCATCTCTTCGGCTTCCTCTTTGTGCAAAGCGCTGAAGTTGATCCACCCAATTTGTCTTCTGTTTAAAGGAATTCGGTAGATGCGGAAATCGTGCAGTTTAGCATCAATAGAGGCATCGCCTGAAGTTAGCCATTTTCCGATAACAAACTGATCGTCGTTACCTTTACGGCTGTCGAACAATTGTTTAAGTTCTACCTCAACATCGTTTACTTCGCTAACCTGTTCGCCGTTAAGGAAGGTAGCAAAGGTTTTTGTTGGAACATCAACAACTACAACTATATGGTTCCATTTATTTAATTCTATAGCTTCCGAACCGGCGGTGTAAGTATTGGTGCCGGCAAGCACTTGCGACACGTAACCGTTTTCGCCTGCAGGAGCAGCATAAAAAGTCGATTTTCCGTCTTTGCCAAAATCGAAAAGTGGCGCACCACCTTCGGCCGAACGCAAATTAACCCAGGCCGAAATACTTAGCGACTCCTCGCCTGCCAGTAACTCGCCGGGAATGGTTATATACGTTTTTCCGTCGCCGGATAATGAAATTACTTTGTCGAATACTTCGTCGTCAACAAATTCGTAACCGGAGCCTTCGATGCTTCCATGTAAATTGTTTCTCGACCAGTCTTTGGCATTTTCTTCGAGGGTGTAACGGGCAATCAATCCCGTTTCGCCAATTCCATCCAAAATCTGATCACCGCTTTGTGCAAATACGTTGCTTGTCCCCCAGGCACAAACTCCAAGTATTATTCCAACGATCGGCTTAAATAGTTTCATATTTCTTATTTTAAGTTTTTAACGAGGTTAGACTTTGCGTCAACTTCCGAATTCAAAATTAGATAACATCTTGCCAACGGTCGATATAATGGGCTTACCAATACTTGACTATATGTTCAAATTATTATAACAAATATTCCATGCCCGGCTGCAAGGCGCTTAAATACTCATATTTCAGGGTTTTGGCTTGTTATGAATCGTTTGCTTGAAAAACGGTTTTTGCAGGTCATATTCTCTAAAAACAATCGTTTCGTTTTGCGTTTTATTTCCGATTTTGGGTTTGCAGTAAACGTTGGTATAAGGTGCGCAACATAGTTACAAGTGCTTGAAGGTTACAACAGCCTGTCATTTTTCGGTGGCTTTCTTTTTCTTCGAATTATTGATCAGTTTGAAGGCAATAAACAACGGAATCAGTGTTAACAGCCCCAGGGTGTTTTTGAAAATACTGTAGATTACAATCCCGATCATAAACCCGATGAATACCGCATTTATTATTGCTGCCGATTTTGCTTTTTTGGCATCGGGGAACTGTTCTGTATCTTTTATTTCTGATTGATTTTGTTGTTTCATTTTTGTGGGTTGTTTGTTGGAAAGTGGGTGCTAATATCTACGGCCGCAATGCAATATACAAGCTGATACCAACCGTAATTGATTTTATTCTTTCCATATTAAATCAGTTCTTTTTCAATACTAAATTCGTTGATATAAGTCCGGCAATTACTATTGAAACAACCATCACGATGATTGAGGTGTAGTTTATGGTCTTTAGTCTTTTTAACGTCTCTTTATTCGTTTCTGACGCATCACTTTTACTAACAACAGCTTTTTTGAAATTATTCTGCGAATCTTTTACTTCATCTTCAAGTTCACTCATAAGCTTAATCATTTCTCCCAGTCGTGGCTGTCTCTGTGATTTTTCTCCTGTAATTTTAGTTTGCTCCACCTGAAGTTTATTGTCGGAATATGATCTGATAAACTTTAAATAAAATCCAGTTGAAAAGCCAATAATTGCCAGTAATAAAATGAAGGTCAATAATAGTTTCTTATTCATAAAATTTGTTTTTTGCCTGGTAGGTGTTTATTGATATATGCCTTTTATTTCTTTGGGTGCTAACGGTCCCGGCTATGCGTAGTGCGGGATTTCAAGGCACTTCACTGTCCGCTTACCGAAAAGTTTGTTGAATGTAATTGTTTTCATATAAGCACTTTACCCGCATTACGTATAGCCAATGTTGTGCGGTCGTATTTCTTAAAATTGCTTGTCAAACGTTTTTCCATTGAATTTGAATACATTACCGTTAGTCTGTATAAACCATAAAGCATCATTGTTGTCCTTGTATATGCTATGAACAAAATCATTCGATTGTCCTAAACTGTCGGTGTAATTCTTAATAGTATCACCATCATATTTCCAAACTCCTGTATCTCTATCTCCAAACCAAATATTTCCCTTTCCATCCTCCTCAATCGCAAAAACGTGTTCAAGTGTGCCTGGTTGTGACTTATCTCCTCTTCTTGAACTTGTCGGGTGAATTAGATTATTCTTTTCAGAAAAGTTAATAATTGTGTCAGCGTCTTTCAATAATACGCCTATTCCATTATTTCCAATCCATAGTCTGCCTTTTGAGTCTTCAAAAATGCTTCGAATATGTAGTGGTTCTGTTTCAATATCAAGTTCGAGAGTTTCATCATTGATAATTATAAAGTCACTTCCATTATAGCCAAAAACACCTGCGTAAGTACCAAACCAAAGTATATTGTTTTTCCCTTCTGAAATACTTGTCACGGAATATAAATTATTGGGGTTAATGACTTTTGGATTGGGAAATGCTAAATAATTCAATCTTTGACCATCATATTTATATACTCCTTCCTTATTTCCTGCACTAAACCAAAGGTCATTAGAAGTTTTCCTCCACTCATTTTGAGAGTTTGCATTTCCAATCATAGTATGATTTGTGATTTTCTTTCCGTCATAGCTACTAATTCCAGTTGCTGTTTCAAACCAAATATTCCCATTGTTATCTTCCTTTATTGAACGAATTTGATTATCTGGCAAACCCTCCTTATTTGTAAAATACTTATAGGTTTGTCCGTCACAAATAGCTACTCCTTCTTGACGACTTCCGTACCAATAATTTCCTTTACTATCTTGGAAAATTGAACTAATTCCATAGGTAAATTTTAAAGTGTCAGAGTATGACTTACTAACCAATTCAGATTTGCTTTTTTCTTTATCGGCTTCTTCCTTTGTAACGCAAGAAAAGTTAAGAGTCAATAAAAATATTAGGTAAATCAAATTCAATTCTTTATTCATTTGTAGTTTTTGTCATATGCCGCACAACGTACGTGTATGTTGCAATGCAACATACATATTATTTTAGTCTGCACTGCTGTAAAACTTTAATAATGTTTGTATTAACATTGAAAAGCGGGCCGGTTTTTGTTTTTATTTTTGCAAGAGTCGGGTTCAATGTATTCAGTAATTTTGGTTTTTAACTGTTTAAAATTAACAGAATTCAGCTTACTTATCATTAACTATCCTATTTTATTTTTACATAATCGTTAAGCAACATTCGTACTCACTAAGATGCTCCACTACCGTAGTTTTCTCCAATCGTACTCAGTACGATGCTCCACTACCGCAGTTTTCTTCAATCGTACTCAGTACGATGCCCCACTAACACAGTTTTCGTCAATCGTACTCATTACGATGCTCCACCAACGCAGTATTCTTCAATCGTACTCACTACGATGCGTATATTAATCATTTGCTTATTATGTTTTATTGTATTATCTTTTTTTTCAATTAATTACCAAAGCACTTCTAACTTACCCAAGCAGAATGCAATGGTTAACTAACAAACAAAATTAAAATCATGATTGAAAAACTTTTAGGCACCAGTCGCGTCAGTGAAGTTGACGCAACAAGTATGCGTATTATTGGAGCATACAAGAACACATCACTACGAAGCGATGTACATTTGGCTGCTATGTTTACGGCCCTCGAACCACTATCGGTCAGCCTTTCGGCATCGATAAACCGCATTAAGGCCGAAAGTAACCTGGAGGAAAAAGACGAAGAGCGCGATGAGCCTTTGCGCTCGTTATTCTACCTGGTTGCGGGCTTTCTGCATCACCCCGACGCAGCCATTCGTGCGGCAGCCGAAAAAGTAAATGCCGTTATAGAACGCTATGGCATGGGAATAACAAAAGAGAGCTATGCTATTGAATCGTCGCTGATTACCTCGATGCTTACCGACCTGTCGTCGCCCGAAATGCAGGAAGCGATAGCTTTACTGTCGGGGTGCGCCGAAATAATTGCAGCCCTGCAAGCCGCACAAACTGCATTCGAAACGGCGCGCATAGCTTACGAAGAAGAAAAAGCACAGGAAAGCACCGAACAAACCGCTTCGGAAATAAAAGTGGAGGTACTAAAACTGGTAAACGAAAAGATTGTAATCTACCTACGCGCCATGGAAGTGGTTGATGTGGAAACCTTCGGAACCTTTGCCCGCACCGTTGCCGAAATTATTGTCGACAACAACGAAGTAGTTCGTAAACGATTAAATAAAACTGAACCTGTTGTGGAGTGAACAACTCATCTACACCGTAGATATTTTTAGAAACTCGTGTTTTAAATGATTAATATTTAAACTGAAGGACGTTGCCTTGTGCGCGTCCTTTTTTTTGCACCGTCCTTTAGGGCGGTGATTCCTGATGAAAACAGGAAACAGGCTTTAGCCTTTAATCGCCTTAACGGCTAAAGCCCTTTCCTTAACTACATTTTTACCACCGGGCTAAAGCCACGGTGCAAAAAATAAAACCAATCGCTTTTATTCCCCTTTACTCCTCGTTGCAAACGAGGGGCAGTAGAATTTTTTTAGTTTAATGGATAAACTCCATCGGAGTTTGATTCTAATAGTACAGAAATATGCAATGGGATTAACAACCCGGTGCGGGTTGGATTTTTCATTGTCCGATAAATGAATTGTTTCAGCGCCTAGGCTTTCCGCGTCAGCACAAAAACGCCACACACGTCTTCGCTGTCGAATGTTGAGCCGATGATTTGGTTTTCGGTAATGCGGTGCGTTTCGAAAGTATTGGGCAGGTAACTGATTTCGCGGTCGTTTTGCAGGGCTTTTACTTCAACGCTTTCCAACAGCAATTTTCCGTCGGCAATAGTGCCTTTTACTTTTTCGGTCACCTGAATGCTGTAGTTGTTTTCCACTGCTTCGGAAAACGAAAACACACCGCTTACCTCGTTGCCGGTTTGCGTAAGTTCCACCTCTCCTACCGAATTGCCGTATTCAAAATCTTCGTTGTATGTCCAGCTCCCTGAAATGTTCATCGTTGTAATTTTGCGCAAACTTAGCAAATTTCCGGATTTTGGGAATAAACCACTATGACACGAACCCTACCCCTCGTTTGTAACGAGGGAACGATGGAAGAATCAAAAGCAAAATTTGGGTCAATATTTTTAAACTCACCCTGATTGTGCCTTCGACACAATCGTCCCTCTCTTCATGAACCTTAGATTTGCGAAGATATTTTTTGATGGAATGGAAAGGATTAATTTTGAGTATAAACCAAGATATTAAAAAGAAAGGGGCCCAGTTAGTAAACTATTCTCTTCGACAAGCAATACTTATCTCTC